>Ga0080013_1000919_pt1 | contig 40163 bp, 44 predicted proteins | sample ETNvirenome_6_85_FD_69236 | JGI IMG/M metagenome (GOLD analysis project Ga0080013, IMG submission 69236) | Marine viral communities from the Pacific Ocean - ETNP_6_85 (SPADES assembly) (version 2) | ecosystem: Environmental > Aquatic > Marine > Oceanic | place: Pacific Ocean | collected 2013-06-19 | reverse complement strand
CGCCGGGGGGGTCGGTGGGGGGGCGGCGGGTGCCCCGCCCCCGGGGGGAGCCCGGGTGGCTTCCCCCCCCCCCCCCCCCCCCCCCCCTTGGGGGGGGGGGAGGGGGGAGGGGGGCACCCCAGATACCCGGCACACAGAACGCGCGCGCGAGGGGGTATGAATGACGCACTCATTGCCGCACTCTCTTGAGGCTGAGAAGGAGGTTCTGGGGACGATCCTCGTTGAGCCTCGCATGGCGAGTCAGTTCATGGCTCATGCGATCACACCGGACAGCTTCTACCACACAGCCCACCGGGACATAGCCACAGCCATCTGCGACATGGCGAGCTCGGGACACCCGATAGACGAGGTGAGCCTGAAGGAGCACATGGACCGGCGGGGCAAGTGGTCGAAGCAGGTGTGGCTGATGGTTGCCTCGTTGATGGACAAGGCTTCTGTGTCCTCGTCGCTGCCGTATTACATGGACTTGGTCTTGGAGTACGCGACGAAGCGGAAGCTAGCGAACTACGGGATGGACATCTCCCGGGCGGCTCACAACGGAGAGCACGCTACGGAGACGTTGGTCACTGCGCGCACGGGGTTGCGCGACATCGAGGCTGAGTCTGGCCCTGTAGAGGGCGTTGAGATGAAGGCGGGCTTGCGCGATGCCTTGGACTACACGGCTGACGTGATGGAGGGCAGGATCGAGAACGTGTTTGTACCCACAGGCTTGAGGCCTTTGGACGAGTTTCTGGGTGGTGGTCTGAAGGCGGGGCACATGGTTGTGATCAACACAGCCAGCGGACACGGCAAGACCGCCTTCGCGGTGGGCAACCTGGCGCTCTCGGCGGCGAAGGCTGGCGTGCGCACCGCTGTGTTCAGCCTGGAGATGACTCCGAGGCGCGTGTTCCACCGGATGTTGGCGGCTGACTCTGGTGTTCCGGTGATGGCGCAGACCAGGGAGGGGCTTGATCCCTTGGACTACTCGAAGATGACCTACTCTGCCGACCGTCTATGCACGCTCCCGCTGGAGGTGTACGGAACGAAGTACAACACCGCAGAGGGGATCAGGGGTATCTGCGAGCAGCTCAATGACCGGTACGGCTCGATTGGACTGGTTGTGGTGGATTACCTGCAGTTGCTCAGGAGCCCCAACCCTGAGTTGGGCTCTAGTGATCACGGGGCCATCAGCGAGAACATGACGGCTTTCAGGGAGTTGTCGAACGAACTGGAGTGCGTGTGCGCCCTTTTGAGCCAGCCCACCGTCAGCCAGCGGCGCTCTGCTAGCCCGCCGACTGACGCGGACACCAAGGGGGGTGGGTCGATTAGTGAGGCCGCCGACTTGATCCTCACACCCTGGATGCCCACCAAGGTCGATGAGGAACTCCATGATTCCATATCGCCAGGAGAGATGCTGCCCGCTGAGATGTACATCCGAAAGAACAGAGACGGAAGGACCGGCTCGATCCTCAAAGAGCGTATCGGGTTCGACCGAGCGCGAATGGTCTTCAAGGAGGTGTAGATGTGGATCCACATGCCCAAAGAGTGCTTTCCCTATGCTCAGGCTACGGAGGGCTTGAACTCGCGCTCCGATTGTCCGGCGTTGCCGCCAGAACTGTGTGCTACGTCGAACGAGAAGCCTATCCTGCTGCGAACCTGGCGGCGCTTATGGAAGAAGGCCACTTGGATCACGCTCCTATCTGGGATGACCTTGCCACGTTCGAAGCGCGTCCTTGGCGCGACGTGGTGGAGATTGTCACTGCGGGATTCCCCTGTCAGCCCGTGGCGGCTCCCGGTCAGCGAAAGCACACAGACGACGACCGTTGGATCTGGACGGATATTGAGCGGATTCTTCGCGACGTGGAGCCAGGAGTCGTGTTCCTGGAGAACAGCCCAAGGCTCCTTGTTTCAGACGGGATGGGAGAAGTTCTCGGGACCCTGGCCGAGCTCGGCCTCAATATCGAATGGACAGTGCTACGAGCGAGTGAGGTCGGAGCCTGCCACGACCGAGCACGCCTCTTCATCCTTGCTGCCCACCCCGACTTCATCTCGCTATGGCACAAACGTGGGTGGCGCTGCGGGGAGGGTGGGAAAGGTTCGCTACTCTCTGGAGCAGATGGCAAAGAAGGGCATTTTGCCGGGGCACCCCAAAGGCTCTCTGAACCTAGAGTGGACAGAGCAGGCGATGGGGCTGCCCACGGGGTGGTCAGGCACAGCCTTCTTGGTAACGGAGTCGTCCCAGCCCAAGGGGCAGAAGCCTTCAGGCTCCTGTGGGGCAGAATAGCGTGATTAGCTACTGCACCATCTCAAGTGGCGCTGCGATCAAGAAGCTCCACGCTGCTGGCTGGGGGTTGTTCCTGACTCCGTCTGCGTTGCGTAAGAACGGCGTCGCGTGGCGATGGGCGCGTAGCCAGAGCCCTCCCATGCGGTATGCCCTGGACAACGGTGCCTGGGGGGCTTTCGTCAATGAGACCCCGTGGGATGCTCAGGAGTTCTTAGATCTACTCCAAGAGCACGGTGATCAGTGCGACTTTGCCGTGGTGCCAGACATCGTTGAGGGTGGAGCTGCTAGCCTTCAGCGCTCGGTTCGCTGGCTTCCCATGGTTCTTGAGCGCGCTCACCGAGCGCTAATTCCCGTTCAGGACGGGATGAGCGCCCGGGAGATAGGTCCTTTGCTGAATGAGCGCGTTGGCGTCTTTGTTGGCGGATCGACCGAGTTCAAGGAGTCAACGCTGCGGATGTGGGCTGAATTGGCCAGGTCTCGCTCTGCCTGGTGCCATATTGGGCGCGTCAATAGCGTGCGCAGGATCAAGCGATGCACCACAGCGCAGGTGGACAGCATTGACGGCACAAGTGCTGCCCGATTCTCCTGCACGCTTCCCAAACTGGACGCCGCAAGGCGTCAGATGCCACTGCTGGGGGTTCTCGATGACTAGCTATGCAATCGCTCCGAATGGGGTGTTCTTCTCGATTCAGGGAGAGGCCCACCTGAGGGGCTTCCAGATGGCGTTCTGCCGCCTTGCTGGGTGCTCCATTGGGTGTTTTCACTGCGATACGGACTACTCCGTCGCCCAGAAAGTGCCTGTTGGCGAGCTCGGAGAGATGGTTGAGTCGGTGATGCCGCCTAATTTTCGCGACCGTTGGGTGTGGATCACGGGGGGTGAGCCCTATGACAGGGACCTTTTGCCCCTTATCCGCGAGTTCCGTGGGCGCGGGATGGCTGTCGCTGTAGCCACGTCTGGAAAGCATCGAGCCATTCACGACGTGGACTGGCTTTCTGTCTCGTATCACGGAGGATACCCGCTTCTGCAGCGATACGGTCACGAGATCAAGCTCGTGGATAGCCTTAACGGTCTCAGCCTGGAGGGGTTTCTTGAGGAGTACCCTGACGATCAGACGGACTTCTTCTACCGCTACGTTCAGCCCATAACCCTGAATGGGTCTGAAGACCCTGAGAGCCTGGAGCGATGCCTGCGCTTCGTAGAGGCACACCCCAACTGGTCCCTAAGCAGGCAGGACCATGTCTACTGGAGGAAGCCATGAGGATTCTGCTGCTGTCTGGAGGCCTGGACTCCGTCACCCTTCTCTATAGCCTTATCGATGCCGGAAAGTCGCCTGACATGTGCCTGGCTGTTGACTACGGGCAGCCCCACATCCGCGAGACCGAGCAGGCCCGTAAGATCTGCAACAGCCTGGGCGTGCCGTTCGAGACCGCTGTAATTCACTTCAGGGTGGCCCCCGATAACGGGCTTCTCGGGGGCTATGACAAGACCGCTGAAGACAGCGTAGTGCGTGGGCGCAACTCAGCCTTCATCTCTCTCGCCGCAATGAGAGGGGCGACGACGGCAATCTTGGGATGTAACGCCGATGATCAAGACGCCTACATCGATTGCCGCACAAAGGTGCTCAAAGAGGTGGGAAGGGCGTGCAGTATCACCGTTGAGCTTCCGTTCGTTGGGATGGAGAAGAAGGAGATCGCCGCTGCAGCTCGAGCATTGAAGGTGCCCATTGGCGAGACCATTAGTTGCTACAGGGGGATGCTTGTGTGCAGGGAGTGCGCTGCGTGTGTTGCGCGCGCAAACGCCCTCGCGTATCCCCTGTCGCCAGGCAGGGGTGCGGGATGAAGCACTACATGGGAATAGACCCTGGATACTCTGGAGGGATGCGATGAGTTCAGTTGACCACGTTGTTATGTTTTCTGGCGGCCTTGGGTCCTGGGCGGCGGCGAAGCGGGTGGCGGAATGGTATGGTCCTGAGCGCACTGTGTTGCTGTTTGCAGATACGCTGATGGAGGACCCCGACCTCTACAGGTTCATTGAGGAGGCTGCGGCTGACGTGGGCGGGCGCTACATACGGGTCGCAGAGGGGCGCGACCCGTGGCAGGTCTTCAAGGACAAGAGGTTCCTGGGCAACTCTAGGATCGACCCATGCTCGCGGGTATTGAAGAGGGAATTCTTGCGCAAGTGGCTGGAGGAGCACTACGGGCCTGACGAGGTAGTGGTGCACCTCGGGATTGATATCGAGGAGGAGCATCGCTTCAGGCGTGCCCAGCGCCATTGGAAGCCCTATACCATGCGCGCTCCTCTGATCGAGAAGCCTGTGGTGTTCAGGCATCAGGTGAGGGAGATGCTGGATCAGTCTGGCATCAAGCTGCCCCGACTATATGAGCTTGGATTCCCGCACAACAACTGCGGTGGGTTCTGCGTCAAGGCGGGCGTCAGCCACTTCCACCACCTGCTTAAAAAGTTGCCGGACGTGTATGCGCATCATGAGCAGAAGGAGAGGGAGATGCAGGAGTTTTTAGAGAGGCCGGTTACCATCCTGCGGGAGACGAGAAACGGCGAGAGGGTTCCGGTTTCGCTAACTGAACTGCGTGAGAGGGCTGAGTCGCAGCCAGAGCAGATAGGTCTATGGGAGTGGGGCGGTTGCGGGTGTTTCTCTGGGGAGGGCCAATGAAGCACTACATGGGAATAGACCCTGGATACTCGGGGGCCATCGCCGTTATCAACGAAGAGGGGAAGCTCGTTGGCCTCCAACGGCTCAAAGACACCGAGCACGACATCGCGAACTTCATGATGGGCAGACATCTCTCCGTTGAGCTCGCGATACTGGAAAAGGTGTCGTCCATGCCTCGTCAAGGCGTGGCGTCCACCTTCAAGTTCGGGACCTCTTACGGGTTCTGTCGTGGCTTGCTTGTCTGTAACCGTATTCGCTTCGAGGCATCCACGCCTGGAACGTGGCAGCGGGCAATGGGGTGTCTCTCAAAGGGGGACAAGAACGTGACCAAGGCCGCCGCACAGCGGCTATTTCCCGGCGAAAGCGTGGTTCACGCGACCGCTGATGCTATGCTGCTCGCAGAATACGCGAGAAGGCTGGCAAAGCAGAGGTGAGCCATGATAGGAGACGCGGGCTGGGAGACGATGGCAATGGTGATCACCATTGCTGCGCTCGCTGCTGGCTCGATCACAGAGATAGCCAAAAAGGCCATTCAGCAAGGCGTCATAGAGCGCACAGGAGCAAAACCATGGTGGCGTGGGACCATCTTACGGATCTCATCTGTCGCATCAGGAGCACTATTCGGGTGGCTTATGATGCCTGGAGAGGGAATGCTCGGCCTGATCCTAGGGATTGGTAGCGGCTCAGTCACCTCCGAGGCTATCGGCTTCGTCAAACGGATGCTCCGTAAGCGCAACGGGCACAAGCCCAAGGACAGGTCAGGCAATCGCCTGAACAAGAAGACTGACTTCGCAACCACCGACGCCACCGAGTTCGAGAGACCGGCGATCACAGAGGAGGACCTCAAGAGATGAGCTACTACTCCGTCTTCCTGATGTGCTCTGTCGCCATGAGCTGGCTCCCGGACTACAAGCAGACAGACGAAAAGATGGACACCTGCATGGCACTAGGCACGCAGGCAGTCATCGAAGATGTCCCACTAGACCTGGCGATTGCGCTGGCGTTCACTGAGTCAAGGTTCTCCAGAACTGCCCGGTCATCTGTGGGCGCGTCTGGTCCGTTTCAGGTGGTGCCGCGCTACCATTGCCCCAACAAGAGGCTTGAGGGATGTGACCTTATTACCGCAGGGTTGCGCGCGATCAAGCGATACCGTAAAAGGTATAAGAGGTGGAGGGACGCCCTCTGCCATTGGAATAGCGGAAACCGTTGTTATCGTAAGAGCAGGTTGTTTGCGCGCATCGTGCTGCGGAGGAAGCGGCTACTTAATCGATCACTGGGAGATCACCATGCCCACGAAGAAGGCTACTGCCAAGAAGGCTCCAGCGAAGAAGGCTCCAGAGGCGAAGGCCCCGGCACCGGAGAAGAAGGGAACCGGACGTCCGCCCAAGCTCGGTGAGGTCACCGAGATGGATCTGGGAGCCCCCCTCTCTGCGTCTGTCCGCAAGGCTGCCGCTGCCTACAACGTGGACACCGGGGTCATCATCCGTGCCATGGTCAAGAAGTCCGCGAGCGAACTGGCGCGACTCGGCCCCATTGGCACCCGCATGGCTCTCAGGAAGTTCATGTAATGCCCAAGATCGTATGGGAAGAAGTAGATCTTGAGGATGGCGAGAAGGGCCTCATCGTCACCGATGACGCCAACGCCGGCCACACCGTGGCTGAAGGATGCATCGGTGAGATCATCAACGAAGCCTTTGGGGCCATTGAGGTTCTTGTTGAGGCTGTCCAGGCAAAAAAGCCCGAGCCCGAGCTCAAAGAACTCGCAGAGGCCTCCTATCACCTCTTGCGCAGTGAGCTTGAGACACGGCTTGACATCCTCGACGGATTCCCCAGGAGCGATCTACGCCCCAAACACCGCGACTGCAGGGTCATCCTGACGCGCGCCTCCAAGGTCTTCGCCAGAAACAGCCCACTGCTAGAAGACCGGGAGTTCGACGTCAACCAGTACGCTAATGACGCGGTGAACTTCATCAAAGCGCTGCACCTGTGCCTCAAGGAAGACAGCACGAAGGCATTCCGCGAGTCGGTGCGCAGGGGGTATCTCAATGTCGCGACTCACCTATAGCGACAAGCTAGCCGACAAGATCGTCGAGGCCTTGAAGAAAGGCCACACCAAGACCAACATCGCGAAGATGCTTGGGCTTCATGGTGACACGATCCGCAAGTGGCAGTCGAAAGATCGCTCTGGCGACGAGCGCTACAATGGGTTCGACCTGAGGGTGAAGGCGGCAGAGGAGGCTGCCCAGGGGCACCTGATCGACTGCATCACGGCTCACGGCGAGGACGACTGGCGAGCTGCTGCTTGGATCTTGGAGCGCAGGTGGGATGACTTCAAGCTTCGCGCCAAGACCTCGAAGGAAGCCCAGAAAGAACTGGACGACCTGGCGATTGTGAAGGCCAAGGCAGAGGTGGTGTACACCGAGGCCAAGACCAAGGCTCTCAACCGGGGCTCTCTCAGCCCGGAGCAGATTCTGGAGCTTCTCAACCGCGCCCGTGAGCAGGGTCAGAAAGAGGGCGCTGAAGACGCGGTCCACTGATGGCAAACGCCACAGACCACAACAAGGTCAACGAGGAACTGTCAGCGGAGGTGGCGCGGTGTGCGCGTGACTTCCACTACTTCTGCAAGACCTATCTGCGGATCGTGGACAAGAAAGGGCGACTGGTTCCGTTGGAGCTCAACACGGCGCAGGTGCGCTTCCTTGAGGAGTTGGAGCGCAATCCCTGGATCTACGTCCTCAAAGCGCGACAGCTCGGAATAACGACGGGCCTCGCTGCTTACAACTTCTGGAAAGCGCACTCGACGCCCAACCATCGCGTGGCTGTCCTGGCGCACCGCACCGAGTCAGCGGAGGAGATCTTCGAGATCTACTCCCGCTTCTACAAGAACCTCCCAGACTTCCTGACATGGCCCACTGACAGGGCCAATGTCAGGGAGTTGAAGTTCTTTCATGGCGGCATGGTTAAGGTGGCGACAGCCAACTCGGAGATCCGAGGAACCACCTACCACACCATTCACTGCTCAGAGTTCGCCTTCTGGGCCGACATCGAGAAGACAGTCAAAGGCGCGTTCCAGACAGCAGGCCCCAACGCAGACATCGTGCTGGAGACCACAGCCAACGGACTGAACCAGGCGCACGCCCTCTGGCACGGAGACGAGCACGGATTCCACAAGGTGTTCTTCCCGTGGACCGAGGACGAGAAGTACAGATCGAAAGAGAAGCCCGCCAAGGTCTACCCAAAGCTCAGAGAGCTCGCCAAAGAGCACGAGCTGGATAAGCAGCAGATCAACTGGGCGCAGAGCACCTTTGCCAGGAAGTGCCTGGGGAACTGGCACACGTTCCTTCAAGAGTACCCCCTCACCGCAGAGCAGGCTTTCATCACGTCTGGTGAGCGCTTCTTTGACTGCGTGTTCCCTCACGCCCAGGGAGGAGAAGGCCACAGGCTCTACCGAGATCACGAGAAGTACAGGGTCTATTCGCTAGGAGTAGACGTGTCCTCAGGCACTCCATCCGGCGACTACTCAGCGTTCTGCGTGCTCGACGTGACCGATAAGCAGAACCCAATGACGGTGAGCACCTACTACGGGAGGCTTCCCCCTCACGCATTCAGCGAGCTCGTGTTACAAGAAGCCAAGAAGTACAACGCCATGGTGGTTGTGGAGTCGAACTCCTACGGGCTCGCGGTCCTTGAGTACCTCGTGGGCAAGGAGTACGGGTTCATCTTCAGGCGCAACGTGTACGACAAGATTGGATCTCGCTGGGTTGAGAAGATGGGGTTCCACACAACCACATCTACTCGGCCCGTGATGCTGTCCAGACTGCTTGAGTACGTGACGAAGAAGTGGCTTGTGCTTGAGGACGAGCGGATGAAGACCGAGGTCAATAGCTTCGTCTATGATGACAAGGGCAAGCCCGTTGCTGCCAACGGAAAGCACGACGACATGATCTTCGCCCATGGCCTGGCGTTGATGGGGCTCGATCAGATCGAATACGTCAAAGAGGAGGTCCAGGGGGAGCGCCCCAGCAACCTCCGAGACATGATCAGGTGGGAGCATGCCACAGGAAAGGTGTGGAAAAATGAGACCGGAGATTCTCATTTTGAGATGTATGGTGTAGCTTCTTCACAATCCTCGCCGCTTGACTCGGCGTTGAACAACTCGCCCAAGCGGCGTTAAACGGAGTGTAATCATGGGTTTGCTTGACGCTGATGCGATAGAGAGAATGGGTCCTGCGCTTGATCAGGCACTCGGTGGAGCACCACCGGAGCCTCCCGCGCCTCCCACTCCTGCGCCTCAGATTGAGACAGCCCCTGAGCCTTCGTCCCCTGCGCAGGACGTTAATCTGAGCGCGAATGAGGAGCCTCCCGCCACAGTTCCAGAGCCTTCCGTCGAGGTTCCGAGCGGTGACGAGAGTGGACACAACGTGCCCTACGGCAGGTTCAAGCAAGTCTTGGAAGCTCGTAATAGCCACCGTGACGAGGTGGCTGCCTTGCGTTCCCAGCTTAAGGACCTCGAAGCCCAACAGGCATCGTATCTGCAGCAGCAGATCGTTCAGTCCAAGCAACAAGCTCCAGTGCAGAGCCAAGATGAGTATGGTTGGCTTGATGAGCTCGCTGGTGAGACTGCTGACGCTGTTGCGCCTCAGCCAGACCCACGAGTCCACACGCTTGCCCAGCAAGTCGAGGCACAGGGCGTTGCGCTGCATAAGATGCAGTTGGAACGCGAGATGGGCGCTGCCCTTGAGAAGTTCCCTGGCGTTGATCGCCGGCAGGTTCTCCAGGGTGTCGTCCAGAATCCGCAGGCTTCAGTCATGGAGATCGCGGAGCAGGTGTCTACCTACGTTGCGTCTGTCGAGGAGCGCGCCATTGCGCGGTATCTCAAGGACAACCCACAACTCGCTGACGCCCTGAAGGCCGAGGCGACCGCTGCGCAGGATGCGTCTACTCCAAGTGCTCCACCTCGTCCGCTCAAGGGGTCTGGCAAGGTGCCGTCCATCTGGGCCAACGACGAGCGACCCCAGTCTGTGGAAGAGGGCTCCGCACTTCTGCGTGAGTTCCTCACCAAGCACAATCCATTCGCATAAGGGAGAAACGTCATGGGAGCCGAACTCGGTACTTATACCGACTGGTCCAACGTGCCAGCGCAAGGGCTGGCACACATTTTGAAGGAATTTTATCTGGGACCCGTCCGCGAGCAGCTCAACCAGGAAGTGATGGCGCTGCAGTTGTTCCAGAAGGCAACGATCGACTGGAACGGTCGTCTCGCCTACATCCCGATCCACGTCGGTCGGAACACCTCCACCCAGTTCGTGGGCGAGGGGCAGCCGTTCAACATCGCCGATGGCTCTGTGGGCAGTCAGGCCTACAGTCACCTCGTGGTGCGCGCGCACTTCCTCTACGGTCACTTCGAGATCACGGGTCCCGCTGTGGCCTCCGCGAAGTCGGGCGGCAAGGGTGCGTTCATCAGTTGGATGGAGTCCGAGATGAACCGTCTCGTGGACGACGTCAAGAACACCGCTGATCAGAACCTGATCTCCGGTGGCTCCTGCGTCGGCTACCTCTCCACCCAGCAGAACGGTGGCGCAGGCACGAACTGGACGTTCGACGGGGACTACGGGAAGCTCAGTGAGGCCATGACCGCTGGTATGACCATCATCCAGGTTCGTCGCCAGGATGGGCCTGGGTTCCAGTCTGATGGCACGACTGCGCAGAACACCCGCTACCTTGCGGTCTGCGACACGACGACCATCAACTCGGTCAACGAGACGGCTGGCACCATCAACCTCCAGGCTCTGCGTACCGATCAGGACAACGGCGGCGCTCCGGGCAGCGCGACTACCGCTGGCTTCGCGTACCCGGTGTACCTCACCGATGTGGGATTTGGGGCACTCACGGCTTCCAACGACCAGCCGAGGGGCGTCTTCGCCAACCTTAGCGAGACCGACGTGTTCGGTGTCTCCAAGGAGGGCACGGACATCGATGCTGCTGGTCTCCCCGTGATGCAGCCTCTGATCCTGACGTGTGATGCCGCCTCAGGTGCCCTGCGTGCGGATCTGACCGCAGAGCGGATGCAGCAGGTGATTGACGAGGTCTCTGTCCTTTCGGGCAAGGAGCCGGATGTCATCCTGTGCCATCCCACTGTGCGCGCTCAGTACGTCGCCATGATGACCGGCACTGCGTCTCTCAACACCACGACTCGTGGTGCGGCGACGAAGGGCGATGTCGGCTTCCTCGATCTGAGCTACCAGAACATCCCCCTCAAGTACGCGCGGCATGCGCCGCGTGGGGCGATGCTGTTCCTCCACACCAAGTCGTGGAAGATCGCCGAGCTCAAGGCGGGAGGTTTCGCGGATCTGGATGGAACCACCATCCTCCGCGAGTCTGGTGTTGACCGTTGGCGTGGCTTCTGGTGCTGGTACTACAACCTCGTTTGTACCCAGCCCAACGCCAACGCCATCCTTACGGGCATCGCGATCTCGTAGGAGACTGGCATGACAGACGCTCTCATCGCTATCAACCTAGTGTTGGGAGCGTCTGTCCTTGTCTTGCTCAACGGGCTCTTGCTGGTTCGTATCCGGCGAGAGCGCGTTGAGCTTGCTCAGTTTGAGGACATCCCTCACACTGATGCGCAACCGCTTGAGGAGCTTCTTTACGGCAGAGGGGAGTGAGCATGGTCACGCAGATGCCGCCCATGTATGGACAGCAGTCCATGGCCAACAGGTATGCGCCCGCAATGCCCTGGAACTACGGGTACGGGTTTGGCGGCGGAATGCCCATGCAACAGCCGTCTGACAGGTTGGCAGTCCTTCCGCCTGGCCCCCCTCCTGGCGGGGGAAGGTTTCAGCTTTCACAGGGTGCCCCCGCTGGTGATCCGACCGGCACGACTGCTGTCGTTGACCAGGGTCGAGACGCGCTTCTGGAGCGCGCTGCTCAGATCAGGCAAGACGAGCAAAACCGGAGGATTGCGAAAGAGCGGGAAAAAGCTCAGAGCATTAACGAGTGGCAGGCTGCCGGGTCCGCCATTGGAGGCCTCGCCGGCACAGCCCTGAGTTTCATCCCACCGCTCGCGCCCGCTGCTCCTGCGCTCGTTGCAGGAGGCGCAGCGCTTGGTGGTCAGATTGGCCGAGTTGGCGCGGGTGGAGATCTCGGTTTCGGGACCGTGATGCCGGCTGTGACGAGCACCGCAAGCACCCTTCCTCAAGTGAGCCGTGACTACAGGGAGCACCAGAGGAAGGCTGCGGTTGACAGGTACGTGGCGAACATGCCCCCAGAGCAATATGGGGCTTATGTCCAGATGCCCCCGACTGTTGCCGGGCAGTTCAACCAGGGTAACTTCAAGATGTTTGAAGAGGTATGGCTGCCCATGTACAACGAGTACTACCAGTCCGCACCTGGAGCTGCGACAGGTGACTTTGACACTCTCCCCCCGACGGGCAGCGTGCCGTCATGAGGGAGTTTCCCCAGAACGTCAACGGCATCCTGACTACATCTCAGGAGGACAAGAGCACTGAGGAGCGCTTGTGGGACCTGAGCCTCCTGTTCCTTGAAGGGCGACAGTGGCTCAACTTTGACGACCGGATTGGTCAGTACGCGCCTGTTGTTCCTCCCCGCAATGACGGACTGTTCCGGGTCACGGTCAACCTGTTGCTGAACACCTACCGGAACGTGTTGGCTCGTCTGGCCATGGCTTACCCATCCACGGCAGTTGTTCCCGCCTCTCCTGCTTATGACGACATCATCAAGGCTCAGACCTCTGAGATGACGCTCAAGTACTTCTGGCAGGCTGAGAAGGTGAAGGTGACGCTCACCAAGATGCTGGAGTGGATCCTCACGACAGGAACCGCTGCCCTGCACACCTACTATGACCCTGGGACCAAGACGGTGAGGCTTGAGACGTTCGGTGCCTACGACATCTTCTTTGAGGGTGGTGTGCTGGAGCCTGAGAAGTCTCAGTTCATTGCGCTGAGAAGCTTCTTCCCACGCGCCGAGCTCAAGAAGGCGTATCCTGATCACGCTGAAGAGATCGCGGTTGCGGTTGCTGCTTCGCCAGGCGACGAGGAGATTAGGCAGCCCAATGCCGCTGGCGAGTTCCCGCCTGATCGGATCGAGACGTTTGAGATCTACTGGAGAGACGGACGCCATGCCATCGTGATGGGGAACACCTACCTCTACAAAGAGATGTTCCCCGTCGGCGCGTTCCCTGTGGATATTGTCCGCTACTCTGTGATTCCCAGGCGGCTGTGGGGCTTGAGCCTGTTGGCCCCTCTGCTTGACTTGCAGACGCTGTACAACAAGGCGCGGACCCAGGTTGTCCACAACATCGAGATGATGTCCAACCCCAAGTGGGTGGTGCCCAAGACCGCTGGCATTGCGGCGAGTGCGATCACCAACAGGGTTGGGGAGAAGATCTACTACAACCCCTCGGGAGGGAAGCCTGAGCAGATCACTGGAGCTGCCATCCCCAGCCACGTCATTGACAACATCACCCGCATCCAGAGCGAGATGGGCGACGTGGCTGGCTTGCACTCTGTGACCCTTGGTAAGCGCGCAGTGGGCGTGACCTCGGGCAAGGCGATGGAGACCCTGGCCTCCTACGACACGAGCCAGTTGCAGGGCACTCAGAACGACATTGAGGCCTCCGTTGCCTCAATGGCCAAGACAGCGCTCATGCTGATGAAGCACTACTACACTGAGGAGAAGATGATCAGGATGCTCGACCACACGGGTCGAGCAGCATTCAAGATCATCCAGGGGACTGACCTCTCGGAAGACCCTGAGGTCTTCATCGAGGCCGGCTCACTGTTCCGCCACGAGGCGCAAGACCGAGACGCCAAGGTCATCGAGTTGATGCAACTCGGGCTCCTTGATCCCAAGATCGCCATGGATGAGCTCAGTTTCAGGACGGGCAACTCGTTTGTCTCCGAGAAGGTGCGCGGCATGGCGCACGCTCGTGACATCCTTGAGAGCGTCAAGCTCGGTGCAGATCCTCAGATCTACAAGTCAGACGACCTCGAAGCATTCAGGAAGGTGTTCACAGAGTTCATGCAGTCCACCGAGTTCTATGGGCTGCCAGACGATACGCAGGATCACATCTCCAAGATCCTCGTCGCGATCAACACCGCGAACATGCCTCCCGGCGCGTATGAGATGGCTGCACAAAGCCTCACTGTCTGGCCTCGCCCTGCCCCCTCTCCGCTCCAGGCGATGGGCCCACAACCCCCGCCTGGTCCTCCACAGCCATCCCCCCAGGGGGTTCAGGCAATGGCACCGAGGCAGCAAGCCCCAGGAAGCCTCGCTGGAGCGGAGAGGGCGGGCACCAACCGCAATGAAGCCTTGATGTCTGCAATGCGCGGAGGGGGTGCCCTGTGATCGTAAGCGAGATTACTAGCCTGTTTCGGCAGTACATCGACGAGCCTGACCAGACCTTCATCACAGACGCCATGGCCGCGACCATGTTGGCTCAGGCATACAGGGAGTTCCAGTGGACCGTCCTCCAGGTAGACGAAAGCATCTACACGACCAACGCAACGCTGTCCCTGGCGGGGGTAGCGAGTTACGACTTGGCGGACCCTGGCAACGCCCTGAGGGTGTTTGGAGCGGACGCGAACCTTACGCAGCCGCGCATGCTGAAGCTCGTCTCTCTCTGCACCACGAACAGCGATGGGACGACGAACACTCCGATGACGCCAGTGACGACTCGCGGGTCGTTGTTGGAGACATCGGACGCATTCTTCCTTGACAACACGTTCCTCCGGTTTGGCAACGCGATGACGGTGGACCTGCAGCTCACGTATTTCCCGGAGCCAACTGCGACGGGCGCTGTCCCTGGTCCTGGTGCTGGTTACGTTGATTGGTCAACGGGCACTTCGTTTGTGGACAACCTATCGCTGTTCCACGACGTAATCGCGCTATTGGCGGCGAAGCAGTACTTCATCCTTGATGGTGTGATCAACGAGCCCCTGCTGTTTCAGTTGCAAGAGCGGTCCTCTGCTCTGACAGAGTACCTCAACACGAGGAACTACAACGGGGCCCAGTACGTGTCTCAGGTGCGCACCTCTCATCAGTTCATGTAGGGGTGATCGATGGCAGTAGCAGGGCAAGAGGTTGAGCTTCTAGAGGGCGGCACTCATGTGGTCGAGCCGACCCGTGGCGCGTTTGCCCTCAACATGATCCACAGGCAGGGAGCGTGGCACGTTCGGAAGGGTTTCGGGCAGGTGACTCAGTTCACCACCCAGATGCCTATGAACGAGACAACCGACGTTGCGCGTAGCGCAGACCGCATCTCGCTGAAGTGGGGCTATCAGAAGCACCTCGGCTCTCGGCTGATCACAACCTCAACCGGGAACCAGCAGATCATCTCAGTGTTCTACTGCAAGAACAACACGGGCTCAGGCCCCGACAAGACCCAACTGCTGCCTCTCTATTGCGTGAACATCTATGACGCGACAACGGACACCAGATGGGAGGAGCCCATCTACGTTCACACGTCGGCGCAGCAAGTAGAGGGGCAGGTCACGAGCTCGCGAAGCCTTGGGCATGGGATGGAGGGGTGGTTCGGCCACTACGACACCAACCTTGAGGCAGACGCTCAGAAGTGGGTAGGGGCTGACAAGGACGACTACTTCTACTTCCAGGAGTACAGTTACCGTGGTGACACGGACGTTCTGTTCTTTGGGTCCAAGCGCACTGGGCTCATGTACTACGTGCCGGGGACATTCCCGCAGAAGCCCCGTTTCAGGTTCATTGACTCTGAGTACAGAAACGACTGGGCGCGTCCATATGGCGAGTCCTCCCTGGTTCAGCAGGCTACGATCAAGGTCCCGCGCACAGAGGTTGGCGAGTCAGAGGCCTTCTTCAAGCAGGACGAAGTGGGCACCCCTGACGTGGTTTGCTCCATGGGCAGTCGCCTGGTCTATGCGGTTGGGCGCACCATCTTCTTCAGCGAGTCTGGTGATCCCACCACCATTGGCACGGACAACTTCATCACGCTGCCGTCTGAAGGCGATGTGGTCGCAATGGCCGCGATCAACGGGCAGCTCGTGATGTTGACCTCTGACGAGACCTTCATCTTCCAGCCGTCTGCAGGGGCGACCGTCTCTGGCGGGCGTCTCATGGCTATCTCCGACAACGTGGGCTGCGTTGGTCCCAACGCAATCGTGCGCGTCGAAGACATGCTCTTCTTCGTGGACAAGTCTGGGGTCTACACCTACTCGGGAGATCTACAGGTCCGCCTTTCAAGCGGACATGTAGATGCGTACTTCACCGACTACGTCTCCAACCCGCTGACGTCGTTCCTGGAGGAGTCTGGGTTCACGCCTCTCGATACCCAACAGCCGCACACAGCCCTGTACTTCAAAGACCCGGGCGTCAACTGCGTGTACTCTCCCGAGCTCAGGGCGCTCCTGATCACAGTTCCTGAGCAGAACCTCACCATATGCTTGGCCAACAGCATGTGGTCCTTTTGGAGCTACACCTCCAGTGTCTATTACGCGACAGCCACTGGCGGGGGTGGCGGATCTGCGACGAACTCCTACCCAGGCATTGTCCAGAACGCCGACAACCCGGATGGGTTCGTAACGAACCCATGGCTTGTGTCTGGGCAGCGTGACCTCTTTCTGGTTGGAATGGCTGATAAGCAGAAGCTTGCAGATCAGGCCAAGTGGAAGCCAGACGCTGCCGTGGTGGACGTCGATGACGATGTGCAGTCCTTCTCTGCGTACATACTGCGCTATGGAAGGGGTGGCGGCATTGACAGGTCTATTCGCAACGAAGATGACCGCTTTATCGCCGGGAAGTACACTGTTGCCTCTGACGGGCACACCCCTTACATCAATGGGTCCACATGGTACATCGATCCGTGGATACCTGTTCCCAAGGGATACGTGTTCCCGCTGGGCTACACCGTCACCGAGAACGACAATGTCTGGCTCCTTCCGGTTTCGCTTGTGCCATCCATGCCGCTGCTAGACGCTGGGGTCACAGAGTACTACATGCAGCAGTTCAAGCTCTGGTTCAGGTTTGACCCAACCAAGTGGCAGCCCGTGGTCCAGGGAGAAGACCAGACGGCAAACACCCAGATTGACTTCCTGCTCCCTTCCGAGAGGGTGTCGAGCTGGAAGGGTTACTACACGACCATAGGGTCTCCCAACGTGATGGGAACAGACGAGCGCGTTCAGGTGGCCAACTCAGCGACAGCAGTGCCCATCTATTCTGGCGACATGGTTCGCATTGAGTGGAGGGGGGATGGCCCAGGTCATTCCGGGTCAGACTGGTATCACTACCCGTACATGAACATCGCCCCAAGGCGAAAGTCCACGATCATCTACATCCCCATGCGCGCCAATACGGGCACTTACAGCGTTAGCGGCATGGGGCTTGTCGCATCTCGCCAGGCAGTTGATGGGCAAGACTTGCCATGGATCAAGAACAACAACACGGGCTCTGGACTGACGTGGTCAACAGACGGGGGCTTCATACCCTGGGAGCAGTGGACAACTACGGACAAGCGAAAGCACGACAACGTAGCCCAGCCTGTTGACTGGGCCTACAAGTCCCAGATGGTCGGCAGTGGAGAGCAGGGCATGAAGGCGCGAGGCCTCTTCTCCCGGTTCCTGTCACGCGGGCCGGCCACTGTGGCCAACTACCTCGTGCCCAACTGGGTGTATGGCCTGTTTAACGTGTCCGTCGCCTCAGAGCAGAAAGGCTGGACCATGCAGGTGGTAGACACCACTGCGAGCTCGGCAGATAGCCCTGCGTGGGAAGAGTCCCGCTCTGAGCAGACGATCCGCACGCGAGTGAAGGACGCTGCCGCCGGCCTCATCAAGAAGACCTTTGGCACCGCTGGGATGAAGTACGGCAGCAGCGATCTCGACAACAAGACGCAGGGCACGTACCTAGTGGATGACCCCAACCCAGAGGTCATGGCGACGTCGCTATCCGTGAAGGGGCGCACGTTCACCTACATGGTCTTTGGCTTCATTCAGGAGCGCGGGCAGGGGCTTGTGTTTGAGTCTATCAAGGCTCTTGTCAGGGTTGCCGGTCTCGGTGGTCGCCGCAGAAGGGGCAGGTAATGGGGCGTGTCTTTGAGATACCCCAGCAAGAGGGGTTCACGAAGGTTGAGATGTTCAACCAGCAGGTGCGCGATGACGTAGCTAACGTCGTGGCAGCGGTGGGTATTGATGGACCAGCCCCGGCTCGAATAGAGGAGCCTGCGCCCACCAACAACGCCATAACGCTTCCTGCCGGAAGGAACTTTGGGTGCAGGATTGGAGTGGCAGACACGACCGTCAGAGCGCTGTCCGCTGGGTGCTACATGACCAGAAAGGTCATCATTGAGGCAGATGCTGTGTTTGACGGGATCCACTTCACGTCATCGACTGACAACACCGATGAACTCATTAACATCCGTGGCACGTCGGTCGCTGTCTTCAGGAACTGCACCTTTGAGAAGGATGCGTCCGACAAGACCACGTTTGTCAGCGTCGTGGCTGGGGCTAAGGCGATCTTCGTTGGCTGCGTGTTCAAAGGGGACCCGTCTGTAGCCGGAAACCTCTTTGACCACTCTGGAGCTGCGGGCAATATTCAGATCGTGGGTTGCTACAACAAGACCACCCACGCATACGGCACAGCCACCGTTACAGCGAGTATCTGATGGCACAGACCAAGCACACGCGCATCATCACTGATGAGCAGTTCTCTGAGTCCACAACGGTGGACGGCACCCGTATTGATCGAGCGCTTGAAGACACCGTCTCGTTCTTCAATTCAATGCCCCCGTCTGCCATTAAGACTCGGTTCATACCCCAGGACAGGGTGTGGGGGTGGATGCCCGAGCCCTCTTCCCACGCAGCCACGTTCGATCTGGTGATCACGAGTGGCGGGACGGGGTACACAACCGCCACAGGGGACACGCCTACCAGCGCAAGTCTCGGCGGAAGTAACATGACGGTAGACCTCGTCAGCACAGCCGGCGTTGTGACAGGCGCAACCATCAACAACCCAGGCACAGGGTACGTGCCTGGCGAAGTCATCACGCCCACAAGGTACGTGGGGGCTATTACTGCTGCCGGTGCCACTTATGTCAATGCCACCAATGTGGCGACCACCGTTGCCCCTGCTGGGGGGACCGGGCTCACCTTGGACATTACGGTTGGTGGTGGTGGTGCGATTACGGGTGTTAAGATCAGGGACTGCGGCACCGGATACACGACTGGCGATGTCTTGTCTGTTACTGGAGGGGACGGAGCGGGGCGAGTGCAGCTCACCATCAGTGCGGGCAACTGTGCCCTGACCTTGATGCCAAAGTATCGACACCATTGGCCATGGGTGGGGACTTGGAATCGAGAGGGGAAGGTGGCTACAGGGTCATCCGTCCCCTCGTCATTCCTCAACGACTTCCGCATCAAGGGCACCCTTACCTCCGGTATCATCAACCAGATGCCAGACGCGGGGACGGCTTGGCCCCTTGGCGAGCAATACGGGTGGACAACCGAGTTGTTCGTTGGGAGGCCTGCCATCTTCGACGCGCTACAGTTGATGCTTTGCCAGGACCACAGGGACTCTGTTAACAAGCCTTTTGGCGAGCATGTCGGGTTCGGCAACTTTGAGTGGACCGGAACCGATAACAACGCTGGAGCCATTGCGGGCATGCCTGCCACGGACATGCAACTGGTGGTGCAGGTTGCCGACACGTTCGACAACAGGATCAGGGCAAAGGACTCCGCTGAGATCCAGCGGCACACGTTCATGATCAAGATGGACTCCTTCTCGTGGCACAAGCAGGAGGACCTCCCGACTGATGGGCCTGGATGGGACGACATGACCCCAACCCTGTATCCTGGTGGTGCTATCAGGGGAGCGGTCATACAGTTGAACGAGCTCAATATCCCCATTCACCAGAACGCCATTCTCAGGGTCTCGATTGTGATCCCAAGATACGAGCTTGAGGCATGGCCAAGCGATGGACCGTCATGGTGGGGCAGGGAGCCCTGGGGCAACACCTACTACACCATGAGTGCGACGATGCTTGAGGAGGTTGAGTAGTGCCCAAGTTCGACCGAAAGAGGCTGTCTCGCGGAACCAAGCTTGTCCCGTCTCAGTTGACCGACCCCCTCTCAAGCGCAGCCGCCACAGGCATTGCAAAGAACATCAACACGGCAGGCCTTGACAACGACAACGTGGAGAGGAAGTGGGGCTCCTTTAGGGTCAACCTGTCCGTTCCCTACATCGAGGGTAAGTTCCAAGAGGTTGGCGACGTGTTCGCAGGCAATGGCAACGTATCAAAGCCGTTCTCCATCCCGTTCATGCTGCCACCACTACAGGACTTCTTCTTCTATGACACCTTTGATGGGCGCAAGTACCCAAACGTGAACACGAACCCTCCTCCCGCAGTGGTGCTGGACGAGGTGTCTATCTCTGTAGATCAGCGTGCAGAACCGACAGCCCTTGCCAGCCAGTTCCTTGGAGCACCCTACGGCAACAGCTCAGAGATGGGCCGGATGGACTTCACCAACTGGGACGCGATGACAATGCGCGTCTCCATCCTGTCGAAGAACATCCACTTCCTGGACATCACAACCCCGTACAACCCCAACACCATCTGGACCGTTGAGGCCGCCTACAACCAGTGGGCGGCGCAAGGCCCATTCGTCGTCAAGGACATAGCCAAAGCGGTTGACCCTTGGAAGACGCTCACTCTGGCCATTGAGTTCCCTGACCTGGCGGCAAAGGACGTTGCCGTTGCGAACATCAACGTGGACCTCAAGTTCAAGCACGAGCTTGTAGAGCGCGGGACTGCGGCTGTGGCTCCTCAGGTGCAGAACTGCCCCCCTCTTGCTGACGACAGGCAGACGCGAGAGTCCAAGGCTCAGGACGTTGTGACCGTCGTCACCCCCGCTACGGACTCGCTGATCCAGGCCAACGATGCTGTGAGCAACGACGGCATATCCGATAACCTTGGCGTGATAGACGAGGCTGTGGCGGCAAAGTTCAAGGGTGGCGTTGACAAGTACGGAGAGGTCGGTCCCGTTGAGGAGCTCAAGAACGACGCTGGCTACTTCGTCATGGCTGTCCCCCTGTTCTCCAACAGGAGAAACGGGGGGATCAGCCCATACGATGTGGAGAACGAGCCATACATCATTAAGGGGGACGGCTCGTCCGCCCTGTGGGACAGGCGCATCATTCCGATTACCTACCCCATGGAGATCCACCACGTCATCCTCGCGTACAACTGGCAGGGGTGGATTAGCTATCCGCAGCAGTGGGGAGGCGGCACCAACAACCAGCTCAAGGTGCCGCAGACCACCATGTTTGCCGTAGACGTAGGGGTTGGCATTGCTACCGGGCTCAAGGGGGACGACTTCCAGTACGAGCAGGTTGCCGACCTAAGCGTGCGCCAGCCCAATCTGATGGCTGGCACATGGGGGCTGGGGCTCATCGATGTGATCAAGACCGCAAGCTTCAGCGCATATGGCAGGTTCGGCGTCAGTTCTGGCTATGTAGGGTGGGACTGGGACCTGCTAGACGTGCCGATTGTCGGCAACCAGGGCAGGGGATTCTCCACACAAGGGGAGCCTTACTACGCTGGGAGGTCTTGGACGCCAACCGCAATCAATCAGGCTGGCGCAACGGTACGCACCAACGTCCTGCAGGGAGATGCGTCCGAACGAGCCCCTCGCACCAACGGACAGGAGGAGTGGCTCGAGGTCCGCATGAGGATCTCCGACAACCTTGTTGGAGGGGCAACCTCAGTTACAGCGATCCCAACGCCAGGGTCAGGCTACTCGTACAACCTCTCAAACCCCACAACCGGCGGAAGCGGGAGCGGGCTCACGCTGACCATTCAGGTGACTGCTGGTGCGATCACAATGGCAACAGTCAACAACCCAGGCACTGGCTATACGGACGGGGATACCGTCACCGTGACGGGGGGCTCTGGGACCGGACAGGTCACCATCGGAGTGACAGGCGGTCTCGAGCTCACTGACGACGCATCAGGCGCGTTTACAGGGGGAGCCCAGTCGGCTGACACTTTCATCTCGGGGTATCAGGGGCATTGGGTGTACATTATCGGCAAGAAGTTTCTGACCTAGTCAGGGGGAAGGCATGGCGTCTGAGTTGAAAGCAAGCCCAGTCCAGAAGAAATATGGCGACAAGTCGGCGTTTCTCGCGTCTTTGAATCCGCTCACTCAAGAGGTTCAACAGCGCGAAGAGATGAAGGCTGCCAATGAAGCCCTCATCTCGGCTGCGAAGAAGGACCAGGCGCGGAGGGAGGGCATTCTCCAGCAGGCTCAGACTGCAGGCAGGCGTCAGGCTGCGGAAGGGATGCTGCAGGCTACGAGAGGCATGGAGGTGGGCACGGGCGCTGCTGCCGCCATGGGGCGGCAGGCTGCGGCAGACACTCTGATGCAGGAGCAGCAGATGGCGGCGGCCAGGGCGGCAGAGTCGCCTGAGTTTGACATGGCGCAACTCCAGGCAGATGTCCTCGCAAAGGCGCAGGCCATGGGCACGTCCATGACAGACCGCGTCGGCAAGATGACCTCCTACGCCGAGATCATCAACTCCTACGAAAAGGGCGCTGCGCGCGATGAGGCGATCAAGTCTCTCCTAGCGCTGGAGGCGGGGCAGGCAAGCCCAGACTGGTGGGTGATTGACCAACTCAACCAGCAATTGACATCGCCCATGTACGAGTACCACGTTCCCTCAGAGGCTGGGACGGGGACGGTGGGCGAGTGGTATCAGAATGAACATGGCCAATGGGTCAAGCATATGCCACCCGAAGGCGATCTCCCCCTTAAGCAAGTTCAAGTCCACACTGGAGAGGGGCCCCCTCCAGGGGCTCTCCCTGCAGGCCAGACTGGGCAGTGGGTCCACATTGGCAACGGGTGGTGGCAGCGGACGACGATGGGCGAGGGGGGTTCTCCATCCACCGAGACTGTATATAGCCCAGGCGGACCTCCGGGCGCATGAGAGGTATAGATGGCACGCATTAGACCAGGGACAATGCCTGTGCGCCTTCCGGGCGTGGCTCAGGTCATTCAGCAGGTATCGCCTCAAAGGTGGACGCCCAATCAGGTTGAAGTCATGCAGGAGGCAGAGCGGATCCGCAAACGCCAAGAGGCGGGCGAGTCCGTTGACCCCCGTGACATCATGGCGTGGGCGCAGCTCGCACAGTTTGTCCTGAAGGACGACACCCTTGTTGGCGGCTTGGTCAACATGTTGAGCCGGAAGTCCAGGGAGTCTGCCGTCAAGAAGAGGGCCGAGCGCAGAGAGCAACTTAGCGCACTCCCTGCCCCCCAGTTTGAGACGTATGGGCAACAGGGAGCGGCAGTTTCCCCCGGACGCCCGCCCCTTCCTCCGATACGCCTAGGAGAGCCCGCGCCAGAGCCCTGGACAAGCATGGTGCCGCCTCCTCCCGCGCCCGCTCCTGCGCCCGCTCCTGCGCCCATCGTCGAGGAGCAGGTTACCGAGACGGTTGCCGAGGCCCCTGCCCCCGCGCAAGACGCTCCAGCCCAGCCAATCACTCGGCAGCAGGTCTACCAAGATCTGCTCAGGGAGGAGGCAGAGCAGCGCAAGTCCGAGCTCGCAAACATCGAGAAGGTGGTGCGCGAGCGTGAGCTTACGGTGTCTGACCTGTACGGATTGGCCGCCACAGCCAAGAGCCCTGAGGTGGTGCGCACCCTGATGGCGATGGTGCCCAAGGTGGTGGAGCAGGACCCCGCCTATGCGCCGCGTAGCTTGGCAGAACTTCTGTTCGGCGGCACTGACAAGACTCAGCAGATCAGCAAGGAACTCATCAGCCTGTGGGGCCAATCGCAGAAGGCGCGGCGCGGCGACGACTACACCAGGCGAGTGGAGCGCATGACGAAGGCGGAAGAGCGTCTGCGGCGTTTGCCAAGCAGGGTGGAAGAGGCTGAGGCCGGAGCCGAGCAAAAGCGCGCCGGGGCTGCGCTGAAAGGCGAGCAAGCGACCGACCTTCGCGAGAGGCGTCCCGCTCGGATCGACCTCGACGTGGCTCGCGCCGAGCACCTGAGGGCAATGGCAGAGTGGCGAAAGACTCTCAGCACCAAAGAGAAGAGACGGTGGAGCAGGTGGCTCAAAGGGAAGCCAAAGACCAAGGGACTAAGCGAAGAAGCAAAGACCGAGGTCGCCGCGTACGCTCAGTGGCTTGATGCCGTCACGTCTGGGAGGCCTGTCCCAGAAAAGAACCCGTACAGGGCGTTTGGCAAGGACGACATGACAACCGTGCATCAAAAGGTGGTGGCAATTGTCGTTGCGCCGCTCGCTGGCAAGACGGGTATTCACGACGACGTCGCCATGATGATCAAGAACATGGAGGCGCGTGCGAAGAAGAAGGCTGCGGGAAGCGCTGCAGCTGAGACGCCAGAAGAGAAGTCGTGGTGGAAGAAGATCAAATACTGGACGGGGAAGTACAACGAAGCCAAGAAGTCCTATGATGGCCTGTCTCTGGTTGGCAAAGAAGAGAAGGGCGCTGCCTATGTGGCAGATATGAGCAAGGCCAAGAACATGATCAACGTGCTTGAGAAGAAGCTTGGCCTGGACAAGACGGAGATGTTCGTGCCCAGAACAGGCACCCCCGCAACAGGCACTACCGGTGGCGGCGGCACAGATGCCAAAAAGATGGGCTGGTAATGCCTAGCATCCTTGAATACGGGAAGTTCCTTCAGAGCAAGGGCTACTCTCTGGAGGACGGGCGCGAGCGCATCCTGTATTTGACTGGCGTGGACATCATGGGCAGCGGCGCTGACCTGTCTCGGCAGATCCCAACTGACGAGCTCCTGAATGCGTCGATCGCATTCGGGGACGACATCGTGGCGGGGGAGTTCGCGGCAGCAAGCAGGAGAGATCAGCAGCGCCAGCCCCAACTGCCCCCTTCGCCGTTCCAAAGATCATTGACCCAGGAAGACCTCCAGTCGGTCCAGCAGTTGATGGAGGCCTCCCCTCCACCCACCGGGGAGCAGCAAAGGGAGTACACTCTGCGATCCCTTGGCGCTCCTGGACTGCCTGCCGTTGGCAGGACATCTCCAGGAGGCGTGTCCCCCGTAGAGACTATCGACATCACAGAAGCCGAGTCGCTGGGTGTTATGCACGCGGATCCCCGTGAGCGCGAAGGCATGGCGTGGCGCGAGTCAGAGCGAAGGCGCAAGGACGAGGAAGCACGCCAGAAGGAAGCCGCAGCCCTAATAGACCCGGACCCCTTCAAGCTCCCCGTCCGCAAAGAGGGGGTCATCGGCGCTGCCACCCGCAGCGCAGGAGAGATGGCTGACTACATCAAGCGGGGACTCGATGTAGAACTGGCCAAGGAAGAGGGGCTGGTCAGAGACCCTGTCCAGGGGCGACACGTCGCAGAGGGGGAGCTTGCCCCCGGTCCAACTACGGTGCGCGAGGTGGACGGCAAAGAGCTTATCGCCTACGACCCTGCCGTAGACTTGGCCCAGCAATACGCGAGAGGGGAGGCTCTCCCGCCTGAGGGAATGAAGGCGAGAGACGCTGTGATTGCAGCGGCGAAGGGCATTATCCCGACACCTGACCTGACCGACGACTTCGCTGGGTGGGCCGGCCTCGCGGCAGGGAGGATGGTCTGGGGTGCCGTGGGAGCGGGGCGGGCCACAGGTGAATGGCTCGAAGACAAACAAGATGCGATCACAAGAGCCCACTCCTGGGAACTGTACCGGAAAGCGCAGCAGGCCAGGGAGAGGGGGGACAAGACCTTCGTCGTCTACGTTCCGATGGTGGGTGGCGTGGAAGGGCAGCCCAAGGCAATCACGTACCAAGTAGATGACTTCGCCAGGCCAGAGGTGAAGGAGGCAGAGGACAGGGCTCGCCTTGAGTCGAGAGCAGACGTCGTGCTCAAGGAGCTCGAAAGCCAAAGGGAGCACCTCAACAAGCTACTTGAGGATGATCCCGACTTTGCGTCGATGTATACGGCGAACCTCTGGAAGCAGAACGTCATCGATCTGATCAACGGCCTTGGTCAGTTCATTGTCTATGGGTCTGGCGCGTACCCCATGAGCCGAGGAGAGCAACAGGCTCGGGGGTTTATTGACAACTTCATGGCGTCAAGGGCTGCGTCTGACGCCTTTGGGGCGAACATCCCGCCGGCCATTATGGCGTCCTACGCAGCGCTAATCACCGACCTTCCAGCAAAGCTCCAGGCAGAGGGGCCCACTGTGATCCTCGATGCGCTCGCCTTTGGCAAAGCGCTCAAGGCTGGCGCTCTGGCGAGCGGTGCCAAGATGCCTGCCCCATTGAACCAGATGCTGGATCAACTCGACGAGATAGCAGCTCCACTCATCGAGCGCATAAAGTCCAGCGCTGCGGCGGATAAGTACGACACGGTTCGTCGCAACATCGCAGCCTCCGAGTCGAACATCAGCAAGAACGCAGAGGCACTGGCAGACGCCACCATCAATGAGGCCAACGCCAGGCAGAACATTGTGCAGAACGCAGTGGAGGCCCTGATCCCCACCATCCTGGATGGGGAGATCAGCCTAGGCCCGCGTGCTGCCCCTGTGGCTACTGTGCGAAACGTGCAGTTCTCCCAGCGCAAGGGGGGAACAGAGTCCCTGCGTGACATCGAGATCCTCCCTGAAGAGAAAGACTTCTTTGAGGCTGAGAAGATCAGGGCGTTCAACGACCGCATGCAGCAGCGCGGCTTGAGCAGGCGCGTGGACCTCGAAGAGCCAATGACGGTGGAGCTTCCCACTGGGCTCAGGAAAGGCTCAGACGAGTTCAGAGTGCCAAAGAAGCCCAAGACCTTTGAGCTGGACACGCCAGAGCAGGTGGCAGCATGGGAAGAGGCTCTGGAGATTGCGCTGCCTAAGCTTGTTGCCGCAAGGAAGAAGAGCAGAGGAAGCGCTAAGGCAGTCGCCAGGGAGATGAACAAACTCACCAGAACGCTCACCGAGATTGGCGAGAAGCGTGGCTCGCTCAGGCCCATGGCCCCAGAGGTGGTCGAGGCGCAGATGAGGCGTGCTGCCCTAGAAGAGGCTGCGGTGTCTGTTGCTTCGCGTAGATCTCCATGGGGCGTATACAAGGGAGAGCGCGCACCCATTGAGACGAGGGTGTGGACCGAGAAGGTCACGATCACACAGCGCCCTGAGGGGGGAGCCCCGGACGTTGCCGCGCGCCCAACCATGATGATGGGGGAAGAGCAGGCCTACATGGCCAACATGCGCAAGCGCATGAATGACGGAGAGCACCCAGACGAGTTGATGGAGGAACTCCAGAGGAAGAAGAAGACGGGGCCATACCGTACTCATGAGCTCGCCGGAACACCTCCAGACTACAGGGTGACCCCTCGCCTCGACATGGGGGAGAAGGGTCGGGCTGAGATTCAAGCGCTGGCTGATCGAGTGACCGGAGGTGGCGACGAGGCGGAGAGGTTTATCAACGACCTAGAGGTCAACATCGCACGGAGCATGGACGATGGGATCCCCGAGATCCTCCGCTCCAAGAAGTTCCGGCAGGAAGCGGCGCGAGACATCGTTGAGATCTACGTGCGCCGCCTAAAGGAGAGGGGCGAGGGGATGTCCCGCCGGCAGAGAGCGCTCACCCGAGACAAGATTGAGCGGCAGATTGAAGAGAAGCAGGCCCCGGTTGTGCCAGAGTCTGGCAAGCCTGGCGACATCGTCCCGTTGAACATCGACTTTGAGTTCAGGGATTCAAAGGGCAACGTCGTTGCAAACGTCAACCTCCTCAACGAGATCTCGAAGCGACTGCTCGCGGGGGATACGGGCAAGAAGATCTTCGCCGACTCGGTGGCCCAGACCGCTCGCCGAGCTGCATACCGCAGATCGCAGAAGAGCGCTCAGAAGGTCTTCGTTGACGAGAAGAACAAGGGGGCCGACAGGCGGTGGACATCCTACAACGCTGGTGGGGTGGACAAGATCAGCGCATACACGGAACTTCTGCGCACCCTCCACACGTACCTCGACACCGGCAGCATGCCTGCCATTTTGCGCAATGAGCCGGGAGAACTGAAGAGGGCTGTTCGCAACTTGCAAGAAGGGCGCAATCTCTTTGGAACTGAGGGCTCCCCAGGCCCAGGCGTCGATGAGTTGATTAAGATCATGGAGAAGGAGGGGATCACCATCACGGATCGCGCCGCCTTCATCAAGAAGCTACGAAACATCGAACTGAGACTGGACCGGTTCGATGACTTCTCCAAGAAGAACAAGGGGGGCTACGACCATGCCCGCAGGTTCGTCCGTGTGGATGACGACCTGAGGTCTTCCGTAAGAGACCAGGAGACCACGCTTGGCGCGCGGTATACAGACGCCAAGAGGCAAGTTGACATCGAGCCAGAGGGGCTTGAGAGGGACATGTCTGGCCAAACAGAAGGGTCTGTCTACATCAACAAGCAGGCGGCCCGCGCGATGGACAACTTTGCCAAGGCGCAGGATGCGGTAAACAGGGCTGACGTGTTCATGCACGCCAACACGTTCGGCAAGAGCAACCTGACCGCACGACAGTTGACCACCCTGAAGAACAACGTCCTGTCCAACGTGTTCCTCCAGACACTTAGGCGCGGCGACCCAACCCAGTTCCCCAAGATGATCAAGGACGTCACCGAGTTCAAGCTATGGCAAAAGGACCCGTCACTTGTGAGCTCGGAAAAGGGGAGGGTCTTCAAAGCTATCGGCAGGACGGGCAAGATCAACACGTCCTACGTGGATGCTGAGATCACAGCGCTGCAGAACTCTGGTCTGATTGACCGCGCGTTCAGGAACGGGTGGATCTCAGGGAGCGCCAGAAAGGTCCTGGGTGGATTAGATGCTCCCGGTCGCCTTCTTGAGGACGTGTACCGATACAGTGACGAGGCTTTCAAGCTTGAGGAGGGAGTGTTTGGGTTCAAGCTCATCGAGGATGCGCTCAACAAGATGGGCGATGGGCGCATGCTGGAGCTTGAAGTCGGGCGCAACAAGCGAGTGACCCTCAGGAAGATCGGCCCAGGTGAGTTCGAGTTCGGCACGGGGCGCGGACGCAAGTTCAAGAGCCGGGGCAAGATCCGCCCCGGCAACAAGCTTGATGACATCATGGCGCAGGCAGCCATGAGGTCAGGCGACAAGCTATTCTTTGACTACTTCGACGTTCCCGACATGTCGAGGAAGCTACGCACCAGCACAGCCGCTGCCCTTGTCAGCCCGTTCTATACGTGGCTGAACAAGGCGATGGACCTCCCCGGCATCAAGAAAGGTCTCGTCAGCGAACTGTACAGCGGAGGACCATACATGTGGACCGATGACGCTGGTGTCCAGGCAGGCAGGGCGAAGAGGGCAGCTCAAGCCTCTGCCGCTGCGCACATGGCCTATGCCGCATCGCCAGGCATGTATGACCGCGAGACCGCTAAGAAGCTTCGAGAGACGTTCGGGTGGGGAGGGTTCGGGCAGTACCGTGCGCTCGGCCATCTCGACGAGGGGGTGCTGCACTCCTACAACATCGCCCAGTCAAGCCCCTTCTCTGCTACAGACCTAGTGTTCAGGGCTATCGAGGGCGGAGTTGAGGCTCTGCAGGACACAGCCAACCTCGTGGGAGGGGACCCCATGTGGGACGAGTTCTCCACGCAGCGGGAGTTCGTCAACGCATACAAGGCCAACCCAGAGAAGGTGCTGAGTCTAGGGCTGGAGGGAGTGTCAGAGGAGGAGGCCAAGGAGATCAAGGCGCGTCGTAAGTGGCTCATCAAGAAGGGCACGATGAAGACTGGCATCACCCTGGCTGACAGTCTCGACCTCGTTGGCTTCGCTGGATCACCCATCCTTGAGATCTGGCACATGGCAGCAGAAGCGGAGAAGAGGGGCCGACCCGTCTCGCTGTCAGGGGTGGGTGGTCGCTTTGCCAACCTGCTCGTCGGAGGCACGTATGCAAAGGTCTTCGACTCTGTCGTAGGAGGCGCAGCCCCAGAGAGCAGGCTCACCTCTCGCTTCGACAGAGGGGAGCCTCTCAGCGGAGAGGAGAAGGACTACTTCAGATGGGCGATCCGCAACGTGACCGGCGTAGGATGGGACCACAAGAACTTCGAGCTCCGCGACAAGCAGTACTACAAGGCACTGAAGCAGCGGTGGCAGAAGACCCTTGTGGAGCCCATCACACAGCGGGTGAAGAAGTTCGAGCGTATGGCAACGTCTCGCCACCTGTCTAGTGACGAAAAGAAAGAGGCAGTGGACAGGCACAGCAACGCTGAACTCTTGGCTGAAGAGGTCAGGGAACTAATCAACGAAGAGATCGACAGACTGCAGGCAGGGCACCAGAGGATCCTGCTGGACTACGGGGACATGCTCGACAGGAGTAAGAATTGAAGATCACAGCTCACTTCAATATGAACGAGTTCAAGTGCAAGGACGGCACCGAGGTGCCGCACAGGTATCGGGGCAACGTCGTTGCCCTGGTCGGGGTGCTGGAGAAGCTTCGCAAGCACTTCGACTCGCCGATCACCATCATCTCAGGCTACCGCACCAAGGAGTACAACCTCCGATGCGGAGGAATGCCCAAGTCCAAACACCTCGACGCCAGCGCTGCGGACATCAGGGTCCACGGGCAAGACCCAGAAGACGTGGCGAAAGTTCTGGAGGACATGATAACCGATGGTACAATCCCCCAGGGAGGGATTGGCGTATACCCGTCACAGAACTTCGTTCACTACGACATCCGACTGAAGCGAGCTCGGTGGAGAGGATGAACTGATGGCAACTTATTACGTCAGGACGACGGGAGACGACAACAATGCTGGTTCTGATGCTGCCCCGTGGGAAACATTGGAGCACGCGGCTGGGGCGATCTCCTCTGGAGACACAGTCAAGATTGGCGACGGCACGTATACGATAGCCAGCAAGGTCACCATCCCGCAGGCCACAATCAACACAACGTGGGAGAGCGAGAGCGCAGACAAGACCAAGGTTACCGTTGAGAGCGCAGGCAGCCAGGTCTTTGAACTCTTCAAGACCAGTAGCACCGACAAGACGACGTTCAAGCACCTGACCGTGAAGCAGACGTCCAGCTCTGGGACAACCTACTGCTTCTATGGGGCCCAGAGCGGAACCGGCGGCATCTACATGGCAAACGTACACATACAGGACTGCGACATCCACTCCAAAGAGTACGCAATCAGGTACTTAGGTCCCCATAGCAAGATTGAGCGCTGCCGGTTCACACGAACAGCAGGGGGGAGCGCGGGTGCGATATACGCCTTACGTCTTCAGCAGGGTGGCGTGGAGATTGATTCCTGCCTATTCGACGGGTGGTATGACACGGCTATCTACCTGGAAGCTACTGGCATGAACGTCGTGATCAGGAACTGCACGATCCTCGGACACGCGACAAGCCAGGACGACGATTGGGGCATTAGAACGCCAACTGGCGCGTCCATCTACAACACGATTGTGTACTCTTACGATGCCGCCAAACTGGACTATGGCATTCAGTTCAACTCCGCTGATGCGACCAACACGATTAAGAACTGCATCGTGTTTGGCGCGTACAACAACGGAGAGTACAACGGGACAGGTGCCCCGACAGTCTCAGCGCAGCTCGAAGGCCAGACCGAGGTCACCGCTGACGGGAACCCCGTATTCGTTGATCTTGCCGGTGGCGACTACCAGCCAGACACCAGCGGCTTGGCGTACCAAAGAGGAGACAACTCCTCCTACCCGTCCAAGGACCTGAACGGCAACTCATTCAACGATCCACCGTCCATCGGTTGCTACGAGGCGGAGTCCTCGGGCGGCGGGGGTGGCGGCGGCGCAGTCGTATCATCAAAGGCCGGCTTCCTTTCCAGTCCATTCACACTCAATCCATAGGAGAGATACATGTCCCTCAACCTTCTCGGCTTCTCAAAGAGAGCCACCCCCTTAGTCAACGGGGACTTCGTCGTCGTCCAGGTGGCCGGCACCGGAGCTCACCGAGCGCTGATCACAGATGTCCTTAGTGAGATTGATGACATCACCAAGACCTACCCGTCCAATATTGTCGGGCTCCTCATCGGCAACACCTCTGGCGCGACCATGCACATCGGGACCACGAACACCGGAGGGACCGCGTCTACGGATGGGATCCCCCTCGCTGCTGATCAGAGCCTTTACCTTCCCATCGAGTCGATCGGCACGGAGGTGACGTTCAAGGCCGCCAACACCACCAACATCTCGGTGGCTGTGTTTTATTGATGTGGGACTTTGACCCCAACACGGTAGGCCAACTTGGCGTACTCATGTCTACGCTGATCATAGGCAACATCAGCCTGCGCAGACACATGGACACCAAGTTCTCCCACATCAACGACGCTCTCAAGGAGATCCGAGAGGACTCCAAGGAGCAGTGGGCGAACATCCGCGCCATCGACAGGAAGGTTGCAGCTCTGGAGGCAGTCAATGAACCTAAGTCTTGATGTGATCACATGGGAGACCATGATCATGCTGATCAGCGTGTGCGCCCTGTCTGCCTATGCTGGCACTGAGGTGGTGCGGCAACTTCTCAACGGGTGGACCAGGCACTCCAAGAAAGAGAAGGCTTGGTGGCAGGCTGGTGTACTCAAGAGCGTATCTGTGGTATTGGGTGGTGCCGCTGGCTACTTCCTTGGCGAGTCCCTCCTCGGGCTTGTCGTTGGTGTTGGAGCCGGCGGCATCACCACCTCAGTGGTGGGGGCCGTGAAGGCTCGCATTAAGGGCGCGGGCAGTGCGTAGTGGCTGGAGGGACGCTATACACTGTCATCGCCCTAGCTTTGGCTGTGGTTGGGCTGGGCTTCTTCGTTCAGGTGGAGAGGTCGAAGCGCAAGCGTTCGGAGGAGCGGGTTGAAGCGCTATCTCGGAGCGTTGACATTGCACAGCGCACGGGCAACGTCTTGCACGAGATCGCCCGCGAGAAGGAGCAGGAACTTGACGAGCTCGGTGAGGCACACTGGGAGACCCAGCGTCAGTTGACTGAGAAGCGGAAGGAGTTGGATGACGCGGCGTCGGATGATGAGAAGATCGCCGGTCTATTCAACGAGCACATCAAGGAGCGAGACGGTGGCTGATTGGATCAAGAGTGCTATTAAGAGGCCTGGAGCTTTCAAAAAGAAGGCAGAGTCTGCAGACATGAGTACTGCGGAGTACGCTGACAAGGTGTTGAAGAAGGGGTCCAAGGCGTCTGCACGCACCAAGAAGCAGGCTAGCCTCGCCAAGACCCTTAGTAAGATGCGACGTCGCAAGAAGGCGGCAAAGGAGATGCTCGATGCCTGAGGTGATCACAGAGACTGGCAGCATCGAGCTGCCCTATGACGTGGAGAACCCCGAGCGGCTCAAGGCTGCGGTCCAGATGCTTCTCGAAGAGATGCCTGATGAGATGAAGCCTGGATTCATGGACTTCTGGCAGCAGGCGTACCGTCCTGTTGTGGACGAGGAGGACGCGATCATCGAGGAGCCGGTGGAGGTGCCCAATGAAGTCCCGGCGTGAGCGTGACGTGATCAGCGAGGCGACCGAGGACGGTGTTGTCGAGGGTGCCACCTTGATGAACCTCTTGAGCCCAATGGGGAAGAAGCGCTCTGCTCCCAGGGTTTCCACGATGTACACCCCCCAGCAGGAGGACGAGTACGCTGATTACATCGGCAGTTATGGTCTCATGGGTGAGATAGAGAGTGGTCGGGACCCCAGTTCTCTTCCCCCTCGCGCACGCGCTGCCTACGAGATGAACGTGGAGATCAACAAGCTACTGCAGAAGCTACGTGAGGGAGACACGGGGGGCGACATTAAGTTGTGAGCTCGGCCCTTCTGCTTGTGTCTCTGCTGATCACGGCTCCGTGTGCGGAGGCATCTGCTGTCACGGCTCCGTGCTCTGGCGTCCTTCTGCCCACGTCTGAAGCTACGCGAGCGCTGCGTTGCTTGACGGTTGAGTTGCCTGCGTGTGATCAGAGGGTCTCTCTCTGCAGTGATCGTGCAGACATCGAGAAGCGGTCCCACGAAGCGACGGTGGTGGCGTTGAACGATCGGATCTTGCAAGCGGACCAGGCGTTGGCTTCAATGGCCAAGTGTCCCGAGTGCGAGCGCGCGTGGTGGGACAGTCCAGCTCTGGGTTTCGGCGCAGGTGTTGTGACGACCGCTGCCGTGGTATTGGCCCTCGTGCTCGGAACAAAATAAGGCCCCAGCAATCTGTTTATTGAGGGAACTGCTGGGGCCTTTGTCACTGCCCACCAGCGGTTCATTCATTGGTGAGCGCCCGCCAAACCGGCCAGCGGGCTGTATGTTGGGGTGCCGGTCCCCCACTCTAAACTACATCAGTACGTGTACCGGCGCGAGGTAGAGGTCTTGGAGCAGGCGTCAGCCACCTCGGGATACTCTGCCTTGAGCTTCTTGGTGTCGATGGAGGTGCGCGTCACGTTCTTTGATGTGACCACCTGTTCTCCATCGATGAAGCCAGCGGCAGAGGAGCCCATCTGCGCCTTGATCTGAACCTCGCACACTGCGAGCTCGTTCTTGAGTTCCTTGATCTGCGCCTTGATTGCGGTGGCTCGCGCGAGTGGGATGGAGACTGGCGTCATGTCCGCATCCTCCTCGCTGGCGTCGGTCTCGGGGAACAGTCGTTCCACCACAGCCCCATCGTTGCCGGTGAACTCAGGTTGCTCATCTCCCACGATGTGCCGCTTGAACCACGCTGGGATGTCGCGCTCCATCGCCTTGATGAAGCCGCCGTTGCGCAGCACTGGAATGACGAAGAGCCTCTTGTCGCACAGCGCAGCCAGGTAGCCCTTCTCAATGCCGCTGACGGCCATCTGCTGCTGGACCTGGACCCACCACCCCTCAGTGGCCGACCCTTCCGGGGGAACGCCATTCTCCTCCCATGCTTCCAGTTGGCTCTTGAGGTACGAGCCAGCGTGCTTGGCCTCGACGATAGCCTGCTCCCCGTAGGGGTTGGATGCTAGCCCGTCCAGGTTGCACGTCATCTCGGGGATCGTGGGGTGCTGAAGCACGAGGTCTGGCTTCTCAATGGTCATTCCGAGCTCATCGGAAGCCAGGTCAAGTATGACGGGCTCCATGACATGCCCCAGTGACATGGCGAAGTTCATGTCCTTGGTGTGGCGTCCGGTCTTCGTCTCCCACACCTCCATGGGGGACCCATACCTGCCCATCTCCATCACGGCTGCGGTGTCTGACGATCCGATTGACTTGTGGCGCAATGCTTGCCAATCCGCCTCAGTCATTTTGCTGGCATCTGCCAGCACGAGTGAGTGTCCTATCTTCATGAGGTTCTCCTGATAAAAAGGCCCCCGCACCTGTTTAGGTACGGGGGCCAGGGTTGAGGCCTTGAGTGGCCTAGAAGGGGATGTCGTTGTCGTTGTAGGTGTGAGCAGGGGCGCGACTGCTCACCACGTCAACCACCTCGGCGTTGCGCAGGTGACCGGTGCCCACCTGCACGTTGAGAGGGGAGATCGCGACAGCCTCGTTCTCCTTGCCTGAGCCCCCTCGCGCGTTCTTCACCGTGAGTTCAACGAGGAAGTCCTTGTCGTGGATCAGAAGCACGGGGTGGTCGAGGTCCAGCGGACACTCGGTGAGCCCAATGGCCTTCCCGAGCTGCTGGAACAACTTGCGTCCGCTCCACGGGTCGGCGATCTTGTTCTCCAGGTTCAGGCGCAGGATGACGTTCTTGGGCCACTGGAGCCCCTCCACGTCACAGTGCAGGCGCAGGTAGAGCGACGTGCCGCTCCTGCTTACCTTGCACCCACGCTGCCGCTCCTCGTTGGTGATCTGCTCCTCCGTATAGGACCCGTCGTTGTACTCGCGGATGCGGCGCACGTACTGGTCCTGAGCATCGATGACAATCTCGGTCTTCGTGAGCTCGTACTTCGAGTCCACGACCCTCGCTCGGTAGACGCCTGCGGGGAGGGGCTCTCGGCTCTTGGACTCTCCGCGTGGCTCCTCAGTCTCGTTGAAGTTGAACATGACCCTATCCATTGGTTCTCTCCTTGGTGATCTCATTGAAAAGGCTGGTGAGGTCAGCGTCAATGAACGTCTCAAGTCCGCTGACCCTGGACTTGGCGACGTAGCCCTCCACGGGCTGGGTCTGGAGGGCTCGCCGCACTCGGCCCTCGTCATCGGTGAACGTGCGCAGTGGGAACACGAAGTCGAAGAAGTGGGGCACGTCCTTCTGGAGCGTCTTGCCGGGGAGCCCCGGCGTGATGAACGCATCGATGGCAGACGTGTCGCGGTCCATCTTGCACGTCATGACGACGTTGATTGGAAGCTCCCTGACCTGGCGAACGAACGCGGTCATCCGCTTGGCAAGTTCACCGTAGGCCTTTCGGGGGTCGCGGTTGTTGTCCAGCTCGTAGTTGAGGCAGACTTCGCAGATCTCCGAGAGGCTATCGATGACCACCCAGGTGAACGGGTGACTACCACCGGACAACTCGTTGAGCACAGCGCCAACCTCGCCCAGCGTGTGGACATCCACCGCTGTGAGGTCGAAGTCGTTGAGCGTCAGAAGTCCAGCCTCCGCACTGACCACGAGCGTGTGCTTGGGGTCAGGCGTGGTGGACGCCAGAAAGGTCTTGCCGGATCCTGCGGACCCGTAGACCAGAACCTTGAGCCGGTCCACATGGTGTTCCCGTGTGGACGTGGCTCTCTCAGCAATAAAGGACATGGTTCTCCTCGGTAACCGGCTTAGTTTTCAGTACACAGCACGACGAGCCGGTCTAGTGCATCGGACTGTGTTGGTTGAATGGATACGAGCTCGCCAAACAGGGTGATGGACCACTTCTTGTGCCTCACTCCGCACATGTTGCACTCCACGTCTATCGGCTCCAGCCTGTATCCACGGTCAATCGCTTCTTGCAGTAGCATGTCTATCCTCGGCATTCACAGGGTGCGCAATACCACCTACCATAACGCCACTCAGTGCGCCCCCCGCAATCACCACAGGCGGGCACGTAAGGCTTGTCCCCCCCACCCTCTGAGGGGTGGAGGGGAACAGCCGTCTTGGGGCGAGGAGGCTGAAGGGGGAGGGTCAACTGCATCACTCACCTCCTGTGGCGTGGGCGATGGCAGCGCGCGCGAGTTCGAAGGTCCTCGCGGCGTGATCAGGCCACTCGTTGTCGATGTGGAACCCATTAGCCAGCAGTTCATACAAATTGCTGGCGGCTTCCAGCAGCTCAGGTGCCGCAGCGATTAGGCGCGCGTCGTAAAACTGGGCGGACGTGTCGCGCATAGCGCACACGTAGTCACCGTTAGACGCACGCACGTAGCGGTTGTCATGTAGTGGGTGCTTCCCACCGTGCTCCGGGCACGCTTCAACGTGCCATGGTCCTGGGGTGTGTTTCATCGGTACTCTCCTGGCGCATCGGGCCTCGGTAATTCGAGGTGAGGCCAGCATAGGACCTCGGTGACACCCTGTCAACAGAAAGTGTGCAGTCTAGCATCGGGCGCGGCATCGGGCATCAGGCATCGGGCATCGGGGGCCAGGTTTGTAGGTATTTACCGGGTAAATACCGGATGTTGTTTTGTGAGCTCGCAACCACGCGCACAAGATAGAGCTCCCAGCATCGGGCTGATCGTCGTGGTACATTCAACCCATCACGCACGGGTCAACCGTCGCACCCACGCGCGCCCCTGGGCGCGTGGGTGTCGTGGGTGTCGTGGACTGGGCACAAAAAAAGGGGGCCCGTTGTGGGCCCCCTGTGGGTTGTGGGTTGTGGGTTGTCTACTTCGTGTAGGCTCCCACGGTGCGCCCACGTCCGTTGACAATGAGACGCCCAAGGATTCCCTTGCGCACTAGACCGGCAACGCGCGAGGCGTCTCCGTTGCCGTGGCGGATGTTGAGGATGTGCTTACGGTTGTCCTCGGCTGTGGCTCCATTGCATAGGCCACAGTCGGCGCAGCCTATCAGAGCTCTGCCGGTGTTGGCGCGGTACTTTGAAGACGGGCACATGGTGAGCCCATCGGGGACCACGTTCCCCAGTGTCTCCGCTGCAGGAGAATAGAACGCGCGCCACCCCATAGCCTCCGCCTCGCGCACGTTTTCCATGCTGTAGCAAGACGCCATATGAGAATCGCGTAGGTCAGGGCGCGTGCGCCAATTCTCAACGTAGGCGAGCATAGACAACCCACGTAGGCGCACGGTGTCAACGATGCGCCTAGACGCGCGGACAGGTAGCGCACCGGTTGAGCCCACTATCATCATCCGCGCGTGATCACCGTCGCCCAGTTCGTTCGCATCGATGATCATAGTAAGCGCACGGGTAAGCTGCGAACCCTGGGTCTCGCCCCGTTCGCACCGTGGCAATCCCGCGTCTCGTATCATCTTGACGGCTTCCGTTGTGGATTGTGCGTTGAACTGCGCGTAGCACTTCCCGTTGCGCTTGTGCTCACAGTCATCGTGGCATGCAGCGTCGATCGTCGCGCGTATGCTTTCAATGTACTTTCCGCCCATGTGCCCGCCCGGGATGTCTGAAAACTCGGGGCTCAATACGTGGTGCATGGTCTCAACGGGGATCACGGCCATAGCTAGGACGCGAGACGTCTTGCCCGTCACCTTGCTATTGGCTCCCACCTTTGCAAGGACTGACACCAGCTCTCCGTTTAGAGAGGACGGTCCAGTCCAGATAATACGTGCTTTCATTGATTAACCTCATTGGTCTTTGGTCATTGGTTCGCGCGTTTCCGCGCCCCGTGCGCCCTAGCATCGGAGAGCTCGTCGTGGATCAATCGATCAGAGCTCTGGACCTAGGGCGCACGGGGCGCGAGGCCTCCCCCATCGGGGGGAGAGGCCTCGCACGTGAGACGCTAGAACGCCAACGGGACGGGGCGATTCTCGCAGGGTACGAGCCCTACGGCCTCAGGGTCCAGCGCATCGATGTGGAGCACATCAAAGCGATAGTTCCCGCCCTTGCTGTAGGCCTTACGCGCACGCGCTGTGGTCTCCACTGGGGTCTGCCCGACCTCGTAGACGTAGAAGGGCGCGTTGTCCTTCTTTCCGATGCGTACGCTGTCGGGAGCGAGCAACGGCAGAAGACGGTCAACGGCCGCGGTCCGGTCCGGGTTCCGCTTGTAGAGTTTGCGCGCAGCGCCGGTGCCCTTGTACGCGTTGCCCTTCGCGAGGAATGCCACGTGCGTGCGTGTGCCGTCATCATAGACGCCGATGCGCGCGTCAAGGTCAGGAAAGCGATAGAATCGAGTAATCATGGGTCATGCTCCCTTTGAACGATAGCAGCGGTTAGCGTCATCACGGGTCAGAAGGTTGCGCAGTGCGTACACTGCGCCCGCCTCAATGGCGACGGTGTACGAGATGCCGCCGTTCTTGCCGTTTGCCTGATAAGCGAAGGACTCCCCCGCGCCGATACGGGCAATGAGACTCTCCAGCAGTTTGCCGGAGATGCGCACGGTCTTTCCCGTGCTAGCACGCTCAATGGTGAACCCATGGTAGCGCGCGCGCCCCTTGGGAAGGATGGCAGTAACGGTGTACTCAGACCCGCCCCTGCTGGTGAATCGCTCACCTGTGGTCACTAGTGCTTTCATTGGTCTATCCTCCGTTGGTCTCTGGGTTATGCCGTGGCGCTGTAGTCAATCGCTCCCAAGGACTCACACACGGCGCACGCGGTCTCCGAGCCACTGATCACGATGGGGTTCTCTTCGTCCGCCTCATCTCCGCAGAGGTCGCAGAACTCCACGTCCCCGTCTTGCGCGAACGTGCGCAGGGTGCTGCGAACGGCCTCCCAGTTGACGGGCGGAAACAGAAGGGACACAGCGTACAGGGCGGCGAGGATGCCGCCCGTGATGCTGATTATGATGGTGGCGGCGATGATGACTTGAACTGGGTAACTCATTGGGTCCTCATTGGTCATTGGGTGGACGGAGATGTCCACACCCCGAAGTGTAGCAGACTGTGGCAGAGTGTCAACGGTTGTGCGTTCTTTTTTGGGGTGGTTGAGACCCGCCCGGTGCCGGTCGCCTCCCCCGCCCGCCCGCCCGCGTGCGAGACCCGCCCAGCGTCGGCATGCCGCCCGACCCGCACGACGGGCGACCGGTGCGTAGCATCGGCCTCCCGGCGCGCTGCGCCAAGTGAGCCTGCGAACGCAGTGTGCATGGCCGCTGTCGTGCCAGTCGGCTCTGTGTACTTCATGTGCATCTGCCTACGAGACTTGCGATGCCCCAGCTCCAGCAGACCGAGGGAGAGAGAAACAAGTACTGGGGGAGGGGCCCCAGTATGCGTTTCGAACGCATCGGTTTCCTCTATATTGACCCTTCATCGCGTCAGA
>Ga0080013_1000918_pt1 | contig 40194 bp, 36 predicted proteins | sample ETNvirenome_6_85_FD_69236 | JGI IMG/M metagenome (GOLD analysis project Ga0080013, IMG submission 69236) | Marine viral communities from the Pacific Ocean - ETNP_6_85 (SPADES assembly) (version 2) | ecosystem: Environmental > Aquatic > Marine > Oceanic | place: Pacific Ocean | collected 2013-06-19 | reverse complement strand
GGTTTCCGATGAACCTATTGCTTACCAACAAATAGACCCCGCATCCGGCTCTGTTTCTGGCTTGACGAGAGACGAGTGGAGCGAACCTGTCTCTGCATCACATATCCCACGCATGCCAACAGGCAGACCTGACCCCCTTGATCCCAACGCCACGTTTGAAGACTTCATGTCTGCACATCATTACGCAAACGATCCAAAATACGAAGCAAAACTAAGAGCGTTTGAACATGGAAAAGGTGATATGGAGGATTATCTTGAAAGCACGAACCCAGGCTTTTTCAGGGGTCTTTATACAGGGCAATACACTGGCACAACTCTGCCGGCAATCTCTGCCGGTGCGGATACTTTGGCTTGGTGGTCTGAAACCAATGCTAATTTTCTTGCCGATGATTTAGAGATTTTTGCGGAACAGATGGAAGGTCGTGCAATAGGAAGTGCCGCTGCATATGAAACGGAAGGTGCGTCTGAATATGTTGGACAACTAGTAGGTGGCTCTATCACGATGATGTTACCCGCTGTGGCTACAGGTGTAGTCACAGGTAGCCCACAAGCAGGTGCGGTAGTAGGTGGTGTTTTTGGTTATGGACAGGGTTACATATCCGGCAGACTAGAAATAGATACATACGAACTAGAGCAGAACATGATACGAAATGCAGCGGGTGACTATGAGCCATATGTAGTGGATGATGTCTTGCGTAGCAAGATACAGCACATATACGGTGCTGCGGAGGCTGGTTCTGAGATCTTAGGTAATTTTGTATCTTTGGGTCTAGGCAAGATGGCTGCTAAAGGTTTGTCAAAAAGAGTTGGTTCAAAAGGAATACAAGCAGCCATAAGGCAAATGCTAGAAAAAAGCATGTCAAGAAATACTTTGAAGAATGCTTTCCGACCAGGAACACTTTTGCCCAAGTTGGGCAAATACGCTGCCTTGGATGTCTCGGTTGAATCTGGGACGGAAGTGCTAACTGAATACATTCAGGGTTCAGTCATGCAAAAACTAAACCCTGACCGCAAGATAGATCTAGTAGAAGCGGCAGTAGGTGGCGCAATACTCGCACCTGTTCTGGGTGGCACTATGGGAGCGACCATGTTCGCATCGACACTTGCAGATCAAGCATTGTTTGATGCCAAGGTTGACGAGCGAAAAGTGTTGATGGCAAAAGACCGTAACCCAATGGACTTGCTCCGTGAGGCTGCACCCAATATCGCAGAGGCTATGGAGAAGATGACTCCAGAGGAACGTCTCGCGGAACTAGAAGCGTGGACGATAGCGCAACAGTACGAACTAGCCAAAGCAGATATAGCTAAACGTAATGCTGATGAGGCGACCAAAGAGGGGGATTACAAAAGGGCTGCACGTGAAACAGCAAATGCCGAGGCTTCATTTGCGAAGGCTAAAGACCTTAGCATAATGATAGAAGTAGCGAAGGATTCCATAGAGAAACAAAATGATACACATGTTGTAAAAGATGCGTACAGCGTAGATGACGCACTTGCAAGTAAAAAGGTTGGCGATAAAAAAGGTGTAGAGCGTGGAAAAGCAACCACAAAAAACGAGAAAAAACTAGCCAAGATATTCACCGATTTGTTCGGAATGGATGTTGTTTGGTTTGAGAATACAGAGGCAAGTGTTGATGCCTTCTACGATCCAAGAACACCCGGAACAATCTATCTAGAGAAGGGAAGCAAGTCTAGTTATGCGGATCAATATGAAAAAGCCTTCCATGAGGCTGCTCACTTTGTGCAGTTTACGAGTCCTGAAGTATATGCGGAAATGAGTGAGATGCTTGGTGATTCAAAGCTTCTGTGGGACGCAAGACAATATGCAATGGAAGGGGGAACAGATAAGATATTGGAAGATGTTCTACTTGTTGAATATGCTACACATATAGAAGAGGGTGGCACAAAAGAGACGTTTGTATCAGATATATTAGGGAGACAATTGACAGAAGCCGAAGAGGTAGGGCTGGCTACATACGGAGCAACAGAGGGTATGGCAGTGGGGGTTGCCGAGGGTGCAGCGTTGACGACAAACCCTGTCTTCAGAGCACTGTCTCGTCTAGGTCTTGGTGGGAAACGAGCCAAGGCAGCGGTTCGCATGTTTGACCACCTGAAGCAGGCAAAGAGCAGAACCATTGCTGCGAGGGAAAAGGCTCAAGAAACAGGCAAGGTTGAGGTGGCTAAAGGTCCAGCAGAGGCGTGGGTCTTTCAACAAGAGGCATTGGGAAAAGCTAGAAGGACACAAGAAGAGGCAGAGGCATACGGTGAAGGGCGAGAGGAAGCGGAGGCTATTGAAGAGGGTGAAGGGCGAGAGGAAGCGGAGGCTATTGAAGAGGGGGGTGAAATCGAAGTTCCAGAATTATATTTTCCATTGGATGAAAAAACTGAAGAGGGGGAAGGGCCTACTGCTGTGGAATCTCGACGAAAGATTTCTAAGAAGGCTAGGAAGAAGCCACCAACCAAGAAGGAAGAGCCAAAAGAAGACATCAAGGGACAGAGGGATTCACGGTATGGCAAGGCGCTGACAGCCGTAGAGTTGGAAGATATACGGGCACAGTTTACTGAAGAGGAACTCATGGGTGGCAAGGAGTTGCCGTACAAGCCTGGTGAGGTTGCGAAGACTTCGGCTGGCAAAAGTTACTCCGAGGCTTCGAGAGAGGCTTCAGTCAATATCCCATATGCCAAGGTTGAACAGAGCGACATAGACACCGCCATCAAGAACACAGAGAAGGCGATGGGAGCTGCAAGGTACGAAAGAGCATTGGGCTTTACTGGAATAGATTCCCTATCGTTGGATGCGACATTCTTCAATGATTCCATAAACCTACCATCGAGCATTCGGTTCTGGTATGAAACCTTTGGAGAGGACTTTACAAACAGGTTCATTGGAATGTCAGAGGCTGATGCGAGACAGTTCGCAGATGTAGTATCTGCCACATCACCTCGAACTCCAGTGCCAGACAACATCAGGAAAGCAGTATCAACATACTTGGATTACAAATTGGAACTGCCGACACTTACCGCTGTGTCCACAAAAGAGATGGTCGGAGTCCAGAAGGCATTGACAGGCAAGTTGGCAGAGGGTGGTCGGTACAAGACAGGGTCTTTTGCAAATACATTCCTGTATGCAATGGGGATAGTCAGTGAGACACCACTGTCCACAAACGACATCATCATGGGAAATATCTATGGGATAGATGCCAAGCACTTCTCCAACCCATTGGTATATGAAATGATATCTAGACTTCATGTCGAACTAGCAACGATGTTGAACGGGAAGACTGTAGACAAGCGTGGATTGACGGAGGCTGATGCTGATGTAATCAACACACCTTGGACACCGTGGCAAGTCCAGGCAGTCATGTGGTCAAACCGTCTAGACAACACAGGAACGTATTCAGATGAATTGGTTCGGATATTCGAGGAATGGCAAGAAGCCGGCATCCCTGTCAAGGAACACACAGATGGAACGCTGTATGTGAACCTAGAAGAGTTGACACCTGAGATGGGGTTGGCGAGGTTGACCAGAGCGACAACCCGTGGTGAGCCAAGACTGATGCCACCCCCACCACTTGGTAGTGCAAACGAAGTCACTGCATCTCTAGGTGAGGCGTTGGCAAGTGATTTGGATGAGACACAACGTAAGCACATTGCCGCTGCATATAGCAAACTACGTACAGCAACATATGAATATGTCAGAGTAATAACAAGCAAAACAGAAATGCTGACCTTTAAGAACGTATTGCGAGACATGTTTGGGGTGGCACAGGCGAAGGACAGAGGCAAGTTTGTCCAGTTCCATTTCCCATATCACAATAGCGTGGCAATGGTCGCTGGCAAGAAGTTCGATAATAGCTTGTCAATTGCAAAAGTGCTTGCAGGCGAAGGGATGGGGGTATTCCAGTACGGTGGGTCTGCACAGCGTGGCGATCTCATCTACGGAATGTTTACATCAGAGGGTGGTGTTCTAGTTCCAACCATGAGCATCTACTTGGGCGGGGTTTCATCAGAGAAGATGCCAGAAGTCCTAGCGTACTCCGCTTCGATGTTGGGGTTGACAGATGCGATTGCGGTTGAGGAAGTTCCAGCAGGGCAGGGTGAGCCTTCTATTGGATTGTTTTTCCCGACACAGGAGTTGGAGTTCTCGCACATATCAGCACTCGCTATAGCAGCAGGAAGACATGGATTGGTTCTTCATTCCATGCCTGTAGCCACCGGCACTTACCTAGCAATCGTACCCGTAGAGGGTTCAAACATGGAAGGTGGGAAGGTTGCAATAAAACAGGAATTACAGTCTAGGGGGCTAAGTCCACTGGTGCAAGATACCGATATGAAGATAATAGATGCCAAGGCAGGTATTAGTGGTACAATAGAGCAAGCATCCAAGGACATCAGAAACAAAAAGGTAAAAAACGATGCCAAGAAAACAAGCAAGTGGTACACAGGACTCGACAAACAAGACAGACAAATCGTTGACGAAGTTGCCCCAACAAAAAGAGACCGAGAAAAACTCCTCGGAGCGACCCGCACAATGGCTGGCAAGATCAGGCGGCTTTCAGCGCCTAAGCGAGAACGACTCGCAGTGGCTATCGCAAAAAGTCAAGCGTGGCAACTACACCATTATGCCGAAACCCTAGCCAATACTAGGACAGAGCAACAACAAAAATTAGCAGCTCGTACTGAAGAGGTACTAACCAAGAAGAAGATTGGCAAGCAGACAGTCGGCAAATGGCTTGATGCTGGTGGTGCACTTGAGTCACGTGGTGCACTTGAGTCACGCAAGACGAAGAAAGAAGTTGAAGCGATACGAGAGACTCAACTGATGGGTAGCGTGTTCCCCAAGATACGTGAAGCCATGCAGATGTCCGAGCAACGGAAGATGACAGGCAAGCAACTACGCAAGATGCTTGAGAAGAACGGAGTCAATGAGCAGGAGCAATTCTGGTCTGGACTAGAAGAGTTCTTGGAAACAAAGGGTGAAGAGTCCTTTGACATAGACGAGGCTATTGAAGCAGTTCGTCCAGTGAAACTGTCTGAGAAAATACTGACAGATGAGGATGCGAGATTTGGTGGTCCAGGTCATTGGCAAGCTGTACCCAACTTCGTCAACGATATTTCGGTAGGTCATGAGCAAATCATCATCTCGTGGGACAGGACACAGGACGAATTGGATGTCATGTCCGAAGACGAGTGGAACGATTTGGTAGCAGATCCAATTGCATACACAGATCAACTGGTTGAATATCGTGTTAGTTCAGCAGACCCAGCAGCGGGGTATCAGTTCACCGATGATCAAGGCAGGACTATCAACTTCAACGACAGCACGACTTACCAAGAGTATCTTCAAAAAGTTCTTACAGGAGATCCGAGGGTGTTCAGGGGAGGACACTTCGGGGCAGCGGATGAGATTATGCATCAGCGTTTATTCATCATGCCAGACAATGAAGTAGATGAACCGGGCAAGACATTTCTCTATGCATGGGAATTGCAGGGTGATTGGGCAAGGAACGTAGGAAGATACGGTATCGGTGGAGAAGCCACAGTAACTATAGAGCGAGTGATGGATTCGGTAGATGAGGCGATGCGGGAAACGCCACAAACCCATACTGAACAAGCCGATTGGTATTTGGGCTATCAACAACCCCATGCCGCGGTGGTATTTTCTGGCGCTCAGGAAGTTCACTCTTACTACGGACCAGAAGCTGAGGTCCATTTTCGATTTTCTTCAGCCTTTTCGTATGCTAGGCCTTTACATAGGTCTGCTACGAGACGAAACCTGACACCTGGAGCATGGGGTGTAGAGTCACAGATAACTGTGGAACATGGGCTGAATCTTGAAACAGACAGATTGGAACTACCCGTTTCAGCACTACCACAGTTACCAGGTGACCCAAACCCACCCACACCAATAGAAGAAGACACTGGATACATGGATTACGAACAGGAAACTGCTGAAACTATAGAACACTTTTATGAACTCGCCATGAATGACGAGGGTGTATTGAAAATACTATCGGAGGTTGGTGGTAGCGAACAATTTCCACTACTATCAACCGTTCCAAGAAGAAAATACACACGTGCTGGCGGTTCACCTTCTGACCAGCAAAATGCAAGACTTTGGGAGGGCATGGATGAACTTCCACTATGGGACGCTGAAGAAGATTCGCCACATGCTGAGAACTATAAATACGCACCACTGAAAGCCCTTGCTGGCGAGTTGTACATCAAGATGCGTGGCACTGACGAAGCACGAGCAACATGGATGAAGAACAGGAGTGACTTCCTGAGAAACTCAGTATCATACGGTATGGGGGCGAACGCAGGACGGATAGATCCCATAGTTAGAGAAATATGGGAAGAAGCACTTGGCGAAGGAATCACAGAATCTTATTCAGATTCGGATGCAGTTCCACCGGGACCATTTGTTTCCACTCCAAGGGGCAAGCAATCCAAGGAATGGGTAGGCTTAGGAGTCAAGCGTATGCTGGCTAAAGCGGTAGCCGATAGGCACACAGCACTGGTAATACCATCTGCCGAAGAGGTGAATAGGGTGGAGCATATTGGTGATGGTGCGAGGCTGTACGACAACATATACTCAATACTTCTCAAGTACGCGAAGAAGTTAGACCCGTCGGTCTTGGTGGAAGATGCCAATGGTAAACTACAACTACCATCAAAGGGTATGGGGTTCGAGTTTGAACTCAAGGCAGAGCCAGTGGAGGGAAGGATAGCCCCAAAGAGAGAGGTATTTGAACTTGCTCTGTCAAGAATGTTCCTCGACGCGAGGGGTACACGAAAGTTCCCATCTATGAATCACTTTTTTACAGGAGAGTTTGCAAAGGCGATAGTGGAACTCATGGACATGGGCATGCTGTTCAACTCGCTTTCTACTTTCTCGGATACCGCACACAAAAGACTGTCTCAGGGGAGTATCAGTTGGGGGGGTAAATTACTACCACAGTACACCGAAGAACAACAGGAAAAAGCCCACGAACTAATTAGTTTCTTTAGGGCAGTCGATTCAGTGACAGGAGAGTCTAGAACTCCAATTGACCCAGACACAGGAGAGCATGAAGTATGGCCATTAGCAACACTCTTTGACGAAGCAAAGAACAAACTAAGTGGAGAGACTCTATTAGATTGGTCTTCGCATGGAGTGGCAAAATACAGGCAACGATTAGCGAAAGAGGGTGAGACGCTGACAGCGACCTCCACAATCCATGAATTGGATGTGTTTCAAAGCATGGTAGCTGGGCTGGTGCGCGCGATTGAACCAGCGTATTATCACAGTTTAACGGAGTATGGGTCGATGAAGAACTTTGTCTTCAAACAAAATTTTACAGGAGAGTTTGCAGAGGGTGTCAAACTCCACAGATTTCCCGAGGCAGCGAGTTGGGATACTCGTGAAGAAGCCGAGGCAGCACCAATCCAACACACCATAAAATTCTACAACAAGCAGTCTGGTGAGATGTTGCGCGGTAAAGACTTAGAAGGGGCAATGGATGCCACGAACTTCGATCCTAAAGGCTATAAAACTGGAACACGCGAGGATGTCCAAGGGGATATTGACAATACGCGATATGTAGAAGAGGGTCGCAATCGTGTAGATAGGTATGACAGACAGGCAGCCTTGCCGATAACAGACAAGATACGTGATCATGTTCAACAGGGCTTGCCAATGTTCAACGCGAATGCCCTTGAGTCACGACGAAAGATAGGTCAAACGATAGACAAACTGAACCAGGATGCGACTGCGATTGGCGAAGAGTTGAAAGAGATGGTAAAAAGTGGTGATACAAACCCAACAGCATTACCTGCTGGCATGGCAATAGAGATAATCACGAGTGTTACAAGAAACTTCCCTATGGTTGCGATGCTTCAGAGAAACAGCCCACTCTTTGTGCGGGGTTATTGGGACGAGATAGTAGTACCGAAATTAGCAGATGTGGCTATGGCATTCCACAATTCAAGCATAAACTACTTCGAGACCGAGGAGTACAAAAGGCGTAAGGCTCAAGACGACTACAACATAGAGAAATTAACTGGGGTGGTTCGTTCAACGGACCATTTGTTGGCAGACCGTTGGACTAGCAGTCTAGTGGAAGTGTTACCGGGTGGTGACAAGAACATGACCCCATCAGATTCGATACTCAATTTGAGCCGGCTTCTCTATCACCTTGCACTTGAATACTCAATAGGCGAACGAACCGCTTTATCTGAGGCACTGGACAAATTGCCTGCTGGCTTCAGAGAAAGTCTTGTGAAAGATTTAGAGCCAGCAACAAATCCCACATTCATCGAGACAGATACTGGTCAGGAAATCATTCACATCTTGGCAGCACAGCATAACATAGACCCAGCGGTAGTTGCACAAGACGCAGATGTCATTGAGTTCCGCGCCCAAATCGCACAGAAACTTATTGATTTCGTCAAGAGTAATCGTTACAAAGAAAAACTTTGGGAAGCCGTAGGTAGTGATGTATATTGGGCACTACGTGATGCGAAAGTACACGATGCGTTTGCTCAGACACCCGATGAAATGTGGCAACAGTGGACTCAGACCTTGCATTTTGTATGGAAGTTGCCTGTACTGAAAACGCTAGAACCAGCACCGCCATCAGAACCTTTTAATATTTCTGACGACGGGAGAACATACACGTTTAATTTAAGAAAAGCTAATCCTGTCCCATCTGTGATGATGGAAGAAGAGACCGACTACTACGACTCAGTGGTTACTCGTGTCAAGGGTCAGAAAGAAGTGCGACGTGTTCTTACATCGAACTTCCCCGGACCACTCTACGCTACACCATCCGTACCACGAGTACACATGGGCGATCTAGCCCACGGTCAGATGATGGACATACTACGGTTTGGTGGTGTTCCTGTTGACAAGAGTGGAGAAGTTAAACCTGAAACATCAGTCATGCCGGGATATGAAGACCTCGAACTACAAGTACCTGTAGTGCAGAGTGTGTCTCAAACGAAATACATGGAATCGGGATTGCCAAATCAGCCAGAATTTAGTGCGAAAACACTTGGAATTTCTCCAGAGTTATACAACCTGATAGAAGAGACTATCGGTTCTAAGGTAACGGTTACGGAGACATCTCTGGAGCATGGGGTTGCAAAGCAATTCAAGAATGGCAAGACTAGGTTGCTGAGTAAATGGCTTATGACGGCAAGCCCACAGTCAACACGTCTATTCATACTGTCATATCCAGACCCATTGACTGCTATGCAGAAAGACGAACCCGTAGCATTTGCTATTCGCAAACAGCAGTTTGCTGGATCGTATGAGGGCAAGATTTTCTATCTCAATCCTACAGGAAACAAGGTACGCTCTGTGGATACATTCCGCATGAAGGATGAGTGGCAAGCTGGCAGAGTAGAGGGTAGTGGTGCAAAGGCTTTTGAACAGGCACTAAGAGACAAAGTAAGAGAAGAGTTCTTCCCAATTACTCAAGAGGGTGCAGAAGGTTCTTCTTCACTTGATGTGTTCCGTGAAGACACGATAGCGTTGGAGTCACGAAAGCGTAGAGATGGTACACCTCGAATGGTTGCTGTCTCAATGGTGAGTGAGAGTGGGTTGCAGATGGCTATTGAAGGTGAAGGTTTCCCAATGCCTTCGATTGGTGTCACGGCAAAGGATAGAATCACAGTACCTGACAACAACTTCGGTGAGATATACCTAGTGTTCGACCCAAACGTCATCAAGCAACACGGTGTGTTCACTGGAGATGCCTATACACAGAGGACGGTGGATGACCTTATGCCTGGTGAGCACGATGCTTTGCTTTCACCCGCAGAGAACATGCTTGAGGCAATGAGGGCAGCACAAGAGGAAGTAGGTTCAATCCGCGGAGCAGAGTTCTTGACAAAATTTGGTGCTGAGTTTGATTTGAGGGGGTTTGGGATAACTGAATTTCATGTATCACAATTGTCTTCACTACTGACAGACGATGTTATCTTCAAAGAAAAAATGCGTGGAGTTGTTGAAGAGAAGCAACGGATGGAGTCGAAGGAGATACGAGACAAGTATGAAGACGTTGCTGCCGCGTACAACTCCATGATAGAGGAGTACTTAAAAGGCACAGGTTACGATGAAGACACCCTGGCACAAACTAGTGAGTACTTCCTAAAACATACCGTTGATTGGATACTAATCAATACTCCCGATGGCATAAACCAAACTTGGAGTGATATCCTCAACGATTCTGAGATGATGGCAGGGCTGACCAAGTTTGTGGATGAGAAGACTAAGTCATCCGTGGAGGACCTTTCGTACCTCTCGCCACAATTGCCCCTTGTTACCAATCTATCCATTATTGATACTCATCTTCCTCAAATACTGAGAGACATCACGGCACTACCGCAACGGTGGTTGGAATCCAAGCCACAAGATGTAATTCCATTTGGTAAGGGTGGTGTTGTAGCAGCACTCGTACCATCCAATGCTAGCGAGAATGTTGTTGGCGACCTTGAGGCACAGGGAGTTACAGTAAAGGTATACAAGAGTGCGGTCGGTTCAGAAAGATTCGCACTAGACCAAGACATGACAGAGCGTCACGCTCTTCTAGATGAGATGGAGGACACCGTCCTATTCTCACGCAAGAAGTTGCCAAAGACTATCAACACAGTAGTCAATTCACCTATCGTTGGAATATTAGGACGAGAGGCCGAGGAACGGCTAGATGAACTTATAGGTGATCGTGCGTCATTCAGGCGGGGTCATCGTGCTGGTGTAAGTGCAGGTGCTCGTGTCCAGCGACAACTCAGTGACCGGGAGAAGAAGCAGGCACTTCGAGACGAGCGAGAGAGAGCGAGAATACAAACAACGATGCGAGTGAAGGCGATGCGGGAGATGTTAGAACGTCGCCTAGAGAGATTGAAACTTGGAGTAGATAACAAAGAGAGAATCCGAGAGACTGCCATTGCTTTGGTGGGTCAATTGCCACAACGACTACGCGGCAAGTTGGCTATCAAATTAGCCAGAGCGTACACCATGAAGCGTCTTGAGGAACTTGCTACCAAGGTTGTAAGAATATCGGCAGAGGAAGAGTATCGAGTAGCCACACGTCGATTGAAGAAAGTCACCAAGCGTTTGAAGAAACGCAAAATGGGCAGTGAGGCTCGTGAAGAATTACAAAAGTTGATTGACCTACTAGGGAACATAGCGTACCAAGCTGGTACACAGCGTATGTTCAAGTATGGCTCACTGTCAGTAGTAGATTTGATAGCCAAGGCAGGAGAGATAGAAAATCGTTTGAATGAAGCGATAGCGTTGGTCAAACAGGAACGTGAGGATTGGAAACTTGCCCGTGGTGAACGAGCTGAACGGTTAGCGTCAGTCGCTGCCAAGATAATCAATTCACTTCAGCAGAAGCCACCTCGACCAGAACACGCACGTGGTCCACAGATAGACAGACCCTCCAAGCCCCTAAGATTTGCCTTGTCTAAAAACACGATGTCAATCATCGCAGATGTCATGTCTGGCAATCGTGAAGACGCGGCTGTTGTGGCTGACATGCTTCATCACGCACTGACTGACGGAGAAGCAGCGCACTTGTCGCAGATACGTGGCACGTTCGATATGCTAAATGAACTTGCGAAGACAGCCGGCTTTGACAACCTTGATCAACTCATGGATGTGGTTGGCGTAACACAGATTGAAGTTGAAACACAGACGATAAACACCACCTTTGGCGGTCAGAAATTGCAACTCACCCTGGATCAAGCGATGAAGTTGTACGCATTTGACGAGGAAACCCTAGACAAGATTGTCGATGAGGTAGATGCTGATGGCAATGTAGTAAGAGAAGGTGTAGGAATACAGACGCACGATGGTAGAACAGTGACACCAATCAAGGGTATCACTCGAAAGGAAGTCAGTGATGTAATAAACCAGCTACCAGCAGGCGTTAGAGGACTGATTGACAAGGCAAAGGCACATAGAGAGACAGTGCTGCGACCTCTTGCATTCGATGCCTTCTACGAGATACATGGATATGAGCCACGTTTTGTTCCCGGCTATGAGCCTACTTCCAGAGAGAGAATAAAGAACAATCCAGCCGAGAGGCTACAGATATCCGAGATGACCGCGAAGTTCTTGGACGATGCCGGCTTTACGAAGGAGAGAACCGCAACTAGTGGTGCTGTCATCCTTGGTGGGTTTGTAGAAGACTTTATGTCAAATGCAGATGCCATGTCGAAATTGGGTCATATGGCTATTCCCGCTAGGGATGCCATCTCCATCATCAACCACAGAGATGTGTATGATGCAATCAATGAGCACATGGGTGCGGGTGTACGTGCAGACCTTGAGGCTAGGATACTACATGGTGCTGGCATGGTTGAAAGAACTGCCGGGACAATTGGAATGGTTGTCGCTGGCAATATAGCAGGGGCATACCTCACACTAAATCCAAGGACATATGGTCGCATCTACTTTGGTGGATTGTCGAACCTAGCGTTAGAGATGTCGGTCGAGGAACTTCTTGTTGGCCAGGCAAGCCTTACGGATCTCAACGCAGTATTGGAAGAGGCTCACCAAAATGGGTACTTGTGGGCAAGGGCAAATTCAGGAGCGATGCGTAGACAACTACAGTCGTTCGAGCAGAAGCCAACGAAGATAGCAGATAAGGCAGCGTTCTACAATAGGATGAGGAAGATTGCGAAGTCAATGGCAAGAGCCTCAAAGTACTTGGCACAGGGCAATTGGTCAAACGCATCTAGAGTCACAAAGGAAATGCTCAAGTTGACACGGGAGCTACCAGACGATATCCATGCATTACAGGCTCTAGATAACCTCATCGTTGCGACAGCCTACGTTGGCGTGAGAAGCCGTCTAATGAAACAAGGGTATTCAGGGGTAGAATTGATTGAGATGGCGGGTAGGGAGACTGAGCGCGTTATACGTGTAACTCAGAACTCTTCCTCACCACTTGATGCAACTGTGCTTGATGCCAAGGATGCTGTCGAGGGACATGCATACAGAATACTGTTCCCATTCTCAAGTGATCCATTGGTTACAGGCAATACTCTGTACAAGGCAGTCCGGTACGGAACTAAACGGCAAAAGGCACGTGCTGCTGGTGCATTCACTGCAATGGTTGCTGTCTCTGCTGGGTGGACATTGAGTTTTGAAGCAATCCGAAGACTACTTGCATCCTTGTTACGAGACGATGAAGACGAGGATTGGATTGAAGAACAAATGAACTACTTCGTCAACGAGGAAAACAAGCAATCGGCAGAGCATCGTGCGATGTATCAAGCCGCTGACGAGATAGTGTCTAGGCTTGGGTATCCGGGCATCATCTTTAGTTGGTTGCTCTCGATACCAGAGGGCTACGAGCCAGGGATTCCCCACTTGTGGGCAGACCCAATGTCAGATGCAGGGCGATCTTCTGTGAAAATATACAATGCTATTGAAAGTGAAGAAGAGGATGCTGATGAGAAATTATGGGATGGTATTTGGGGTTTGACTGAACCTGTCAGACTCATGCTTGGCGACCCGACACTCATGCCTCAGAAGCAGGTAAAGAGAACACAAACTCTGGTTGACCCATCGTATGAAGATGTAAAGAAGGCAGTTGGACGGCTTCGTAAGAAGCGTGATCTAACGCCAGAAGAGGATTATGCATGGAAGCAAATTCGCAAACATGGCAAGGAGCGTTAAGGTAAAGGGGTATTATCATGAGCCGAGTCCTAGTGATAGGTGACATTCATGAGCCTGCTACCCACGTGGGGTATAGGCGCTTCGTTCAGGATTTATACGATACCTGGTCTTGTAACAGATGTGTTTTCATCGGTGACATTATTGATTTCCATTGCATTAGTTTTTGGAAGAAGGATGTTGATGCTGATGGTGTGACCAGAGAGGCAGAGAAAGCGTACAAAGGTGTGCGCAAGTGGTGCAAGGCGTTTCCAAAAGCGGAGGTCATGATCGGAAATCACGATGAAAGGGTTTATAGATTGGCTGCATCGGTGAATATTCCTGCAAGGTTTATCACTGGGTACGAGATAGTGTGGGACACACCTAAGTGGGAGTGGAAAAGAGATACTGAAATTGACGATGTGCATTATTTTCATGGCAATGGGTGCACTGGAATGCAACCAGCACTGAATGCTGCAAGGGGTTCTGGAATATCTACAGTAATTGGACACGTGCATTCAGTTGCCGGTGTAAAATGGAGCTGTGGACCAAGGCAACGAATCTTCGGAATGGACGTTGGATGTGGCGTAGACATAAGTCACCCAGCAATGAACTATGGTAAAGATGCAAGGAAAAAACCTATACTGGCTGCAGGGGTCGTTATCAACGGCATCCCCTATCACGAAATTATGCCAATGGCAAGAGGCGAGAAGTACCACAAGTCCAAGTTCAAAAGGAAAAGGAAGGTCATTAGTCATGGGTGAAAAAGATATAAACAAGAGACCCGGTCTAGAGGAATGTGTTGGCAACGTCGTGATTGTCAGGTGGATTGACAGTTGTGAGCCACAGGATAATGCAGATATTCTATTGCATGAATTGCCAAAGCCCCAAGACATCGAGCAGTACGGTGTGTTACTTCGAGTTGAGCCAGACCACATCGTGGTAGCAGGTGCGATGAAGGGTAGCCCTGGTCACAAGGAACTGGAAACTTCTTACGACTATGTGATAGCAATCCCTACTGTTGCTGTTCTACATTGGCAGCCACTGACAAGGGACTAATGGTCATCTCTAATCTAGGGTTGTCCTTGTCAATCAATCTCAGCACAGGCTTCAGCGTGATTTGATCATCATCAACCAGTAAGCCACCCAAGACCAAGCCGTCTATCGGATACTTGAGCAGGGCTATGAGGTTGTCTGGGTCACGTCTCCTCTTGCACTTGTGATAGTACGTTGCTTGCAACTCGACTTCGTGCCAAGGGACACCCTCTGGTTTCCCATCTATAGATATTGCTATTTGCACACCAGCAGCAGTAGCCTTCTTTACAGATTTACTTGCCTTATGTTTTACTCGCCAGTGACTACGACTGTTAGGCGATAGTGCTGCGGATGGTATTTTAGTTATTACTTTTATGCTATCCACCATATAGATGACTCCAAACTGAGGCACGTAGCCAAGATGACCATGTCTCGACATTTCCGTCTTTGGGCATTGTTAGTACACGGCTATATTTTTTCAACACATGGAGAGTCGCCTCTCGTAGCTTGTCTACATCAGTCTCTAGCAACTGCTGTATGTGTTCTGCACGTTCCTGTAAAATCTCATCGTAGTTATCATCAGAAATACTATCAAGCATTCCGTTCTTGCTTTCACTTCTTGCACGTTCGTTGCTTATATTGTTGTACGTGTTTATGAGCCAAGGTAACTTTGGAACATTCGATGTGAACTTTGTAATGATTGTGGCAACAGTTGCCTCTAGCAAACCAGCATCTTTGTGACTCAACTCACGATGCCAATCCTCTGTCTGTTGTTTAGTGGGGTTGAACTCTGGATACCTACCCAAGAGTCTTTCCCAAAAACTTCTATATTCTTCACCTGTCATGGTTGTCCTCCTAACCTGTCCATAAGTGTAACGAAAGCCCTTGCAGCAGTTGCTGGAACTACTCCGTTTCCAAGGGCGCGCAATGAATCAATACGTTGATTACGCACCACGTTGCCATCGGCAGACCCATAAGTTGAGCCACCCAGAGACTCGACAATTTCCTCGTCACCAATTGTTCTTGGGGCTTCCCAGTAGTGTTGGGGTTCTCCAGGTCTTGATGGGATCGTACTTGTTCTACACGAGAGCACAGCCTTGCCCCAAAGGTTGTTCCCGTGGTCTGGCTCACTCGTTGCCCCTTCTCGTTGAGTGGGGTCACGCCCTTCCCTTCGGTGGAAGTCGGTGTCGGCCAATTCTGCACATCCTCCCGAAGGTTTCTGCAACCGCCCTGCCGAGCAGCATCCGTCAAGTCCTCCGACTTCCGTATCTGATTGTCTCGTGTTGAGTCTGTCACTTGTGGCGTTGCCCAATTCACAAACGTGCTCAGTTTCGCACCGTACCTCGTCCCCGTTGTTGCACTCACCCTCTGACCCCTCTCGTCCAGTTCTTGCTGACCCCCCACTGTGTCCGAGGTTCTTGGTGTCGGCCAATTCTGCACATCCATCCGAGCAGCAACACCTAGACTCTTGCCGGGCTTGCCCTTCGTCTTCCCCTCTTCGTAGTCCTTCACTCTCTTCTCGTAATTCTCCAGAGGCTCGTCGTGATTCCCCCTGTCTGCATGTATCCCAGTAGGTGTTGGCCAACCCTGCGATAAAGATTCTCTTACGCCTGTGCGGATAGAGGCATTCTTCCGCGCTAAATAGACCTGCCTCTGCTCTGTAACCCATTGATTCCAATCTTCCAAGGACATAGTGGAGAACCGATTGTTCAGTTCCTCCGTACTTGGAGGAAATAATCCCTTCGACATTTTCGAGGAAGAGCATTCTAGGTTCACACTCTCTGATAATTCTTTCGATTTCTGGGAACAGATGTCGAGGATCGTCTGTACTTTTTTGTTTCCCAGCACCTGAAAATGGTTGGCATGGGAATCCTCCAGAGAGGATGTCCACTTGTCCACGAAATGGTCGTGCGTCGAAGGTTTTAAGGTTTGTCCAGATAGGAGCTGCATCCAGCCAACCTTCTTGCATCTTTGCAACCAAGTTCGCACAAGGGAAGGCTTCGATCTCCACATAAGTGCATGTTCGCAACCTTGGCAAAACGCTTCTAAGTCCAAGGTCGATGCCTCCGTATCCTGCACAAAGTGAGAGGTGAGTAATTGTTTTGGTAGTATCCACATTATTGTCCTCCAACGATTTTGTCTAGTGCGTCTAGTGATTCTGAGTTGTCATGTTCTGGGTCTTGCCAAGCCTTGGGGTCTTCTTCCCACACGCCACCCTCAATGAGTGTCTTCGGACTTCTACAGAATTTGCCCTTGCCTGCGGGTGAGGTGTAGTATTTTTTGAATGCTTCAATAACGACCGATGCGTCAATGCGTTGTCGTACTACATGTGTCTCCCACTCCCGAAGGAATAACTTCCATCCCTGTTGCCGATGGATGGGTGCATGTCCGTACGCCTTACGTGCATCTCGTGCACCACGGTCAGTCACAGGTGCAATGGCGGGGGGACCAGAGGAGGAGTCTGGAAGGTTCTCACCTTCAGGGCGTTCGGGGTCACCCTCCCCCCACCGCTTTTTTGCACCTTTTTGTCCAGCTTCTGAACGCTTAACCCTAAGATTTGCTGCCTTGGATTTCTCCTCTTCACAACGCTTGTTGTAACGAAGACCATCACTACCAAGTGGAAACTTCGGCAGGAGATGATTTTTGTATTTGCTTATTCCTGTTGAGAGGCACTCCCAATCCTCTATGGCAGATGGCAAACCACCTCTGTCCCATTGCAAGAAGAGCATGCGTGTGTAGTGACCGACAGCCTCTGCGTCCCATCCCCACGTTGCGACCAGAAAGTCTGACACATACAATGGCATCCAAGTTGTTACGTCTGTGTTATTGTTATTCATAATTCCTCCTAACAAACAGCAGTTCTGTATAACTCGTCGCAGATAACCCAAAGCCGCGACCAGAATAGCATATTCATTTTATTTCCTTCCATGTTAGCATCTTTACTTGTTTGACTGCACACACTTTTATATCACCCTTGGCGATAAAACCACGCCTATGCAAGTCACTCAATCTTCGAGAAGTCTCAATCCGTTCAACGCCACTTGCAACAGACAACTCACATGCGGTAAGCGGTTCGTCGATGCGCCTAATCATATTGAGAAGTTTCCCGGCATTGCTTGCAGCACGTGGTTCGTGCCTCACGGCAGCCTCTTCACTAGTCACCGGATCGGTGGCGCGAGAAGTGCACCAGGCGGTTGGGACTCTGTGTTCTGAATCGAATAAATCACTCATCACTTTGCTCCTTGTCTTGTTTGTCTCGCCAGCTCGACCTGTTTGCAGACCACTTCGCAACCTCAGACATCTTCCATCTGAGTATACCGCCCAACCTTATCGGCTCTGGAAAGTTATTTATCTTGATCCACGAGTCAATAGTCCTTCTCTCTCTTATTCCGAAGTGGTTCATTAAGTCTTTGCGATTGAGGTAAATATCTTCAAGTTTGTCTTCAGAAGGGGATGTCATCTTGTGCACCTCCATTTGCTTCAACCGTGTCTTCACCCTTCTTGCCAATCAATTGGATGTTATCTACAGTCACAACTATCTTTTCACGGTTGTTGCCATCTTGGTCTTTCCATTTGTCTATGCGAATAGTCCCGTCTACTCCAACTTGTTTACCCTTGTCACCGTACTTCTGTATGAACTCCCCTGTTTTTCCCCATGCCTCGCAATTGAACCAAGAGACACTGCCCTCCTTGAATCCATTGCATGCAATTGAAAACTTTGCCACACTACTTTTGGGTGTTTGCGTTGTTTCCGCAGGCTTTCCCATACGTCCGATTAAATTTACAGATGCCATATCAGCCATCGTCATTCTCCTTATCTAAATTTCTATTTTGCTGTACGTCAAGAACCATTGCCGCAACTTCTATTGCAGCCAGCCTTGAATTTTCATCGAGATCCGTTATCACAGATGCCTCAAGCGCTAAATCAGCCAGCTTGGCAAGCACATTATCCGAGTACTTGGATAGTTCGAGGCGGATGGCAGGTATTCCACCAACGACTCGCAGGGTAGCAAGTCTTCTGGAGAAAGCCTCCCATCCACCAAATTCATTACCATCATTAGCCTTACGCTTTCGCACTGTACTTCTCCACGAGTTGTGTCGCTTTTTCAAACGATATGTTCTCTATGTTATCACCCTTCTTCAAGCCTGCCCATTTTACTAACTGTTCTTCAAGTTTGTCATTATCAGAGAAGGCAATCTCAGCCTTAATGATTGTGATTTGCTCATGAGTTGCTGGCTTAAATTCAACCGGCTCGTCAGTAGCACTACTTTCAAGCATATCCAATTGGTTGTAGAGGTAAGAACCTAGCCCAAAGTATGCCAAGCACTTCACCAACGCTCGTTTGAGACAGTTGTTCACTTGGCCAGGGTCAGGGTCTTGGATAACTTTGTTGCTGTAATTGGTAACCATATAATCCTCTGTATGTGAATGCCCACAGACAGTTACGGTGACTCTAACCATCCCACGACCCTGTGGATCGCAGAAACATGGGTATCCATTATCATTCAAATGGTTCTCGAATGTAGTATCTGGATAGTGCTCCATCATGATTGCCCAAGCATCACCCCAAGGCAGGTAGTCAAAGTCTCCCTTCTTTTGTAGATACTCATTCACATTTATCTTTGAAAGCGTTTCCCAAACATCTTTCATTGTGGGCAGTTTCTTCTTTGTTGTTTTCTTGGTAGTCATTCTTGCTCCTTCAACGCCCATGCTGGAAGCGAAAGTTCTTGCACTTCGTCAGGGTAGTCATCGAACTCATCGAACATCTTTGCATCACTCCATGACTTCAGTGCGATATCTACGAGGTCATCACCTTCGCATATGGCGCGTTGGTCGAATTTGTAAATGGCTACACCGTATGGTGCAGATGTTTCAACAGCGATGATGGTAAATCTCCAACCATCTTTGTACGCATCAATTCCCTTTGAGTGTCCACTTGCAGCTCGTAGGTAGAATGCTGCCTGTAAGTGGTAGAGGAACTTCGCACAAGACCTTGAGAAGCCGTACATTGACGCATCAGCGGTTGTCTTGATGTCAACCACGTGTTTGCCATTGGTATCAAGGATGTCTATACGTGCCTTGCATGCCAACCCTGTCTTCTCGTCTTCAAAACCGATTGACACTTCATGTGCACCAGAGTTGACTATTCTGTTCACGGCATCAGACCGTGCTACACGGTGACCAATTTGTATGCAATCAACTGCCTGCTGTTTAGTAAGAATAGTCTTACCCTCAGCCCCGGCAGTGAATGCTTTCCATTGCAACTTGCCCTCTTTTGTTCGTTTGTTGATGTCTGGAATAACCACGACCTGACTGTCAAACACTTCAGGTTCTAGCATCGCGGTGTGAACTGCTGTGCCCAATAGCATTGCAGCAGATGGTTTCATGGGACTCTTCAGATACTCCCTTGCATGGGCAGGGCTTTTCAGCACCTGCTTCAGCAAGGTTTGGTTCACAGCGTCAACCGTGAAGTAAGAGTCACCATCCAATAAAGTAGGAAGGTATGGTTTATCCATTAGATAGTTCCTTTATTGAGGATGCTATTCTAATTTCGTCAGCCAAGTCAACGCAGCGACACGCATCAAGAACATTCAACTCACTAAGATCACAGGCAAGTTGTAAGATACTTACATGCTTTTTAAGTAGTGGGGTTTTATTATTCATGAATTGTTCCTGTGTAACTGGCATCTCAACCGCAATTGCTTCAACAACGCCATTGTCAGTTGTATGAACATTCTTCTGCCCATTCTTGTGTGGTGTACGTTTGCGAGTTCGTGATGCCTCTGCATGTGCTGCTTGTAACCTGGAGAGTTGCGTACTGGTCACTTGAGAGAGTTTTGGTAGTCTCTTTCTCATTGGCAGGCATGTTCCTCGAAGCCACGTTGAGGCAGTTGGTTGCGATACATCCATTGCCTTTGCCAACCTTGTACATGTCCATCCCTTTGATCGCAGAATGTGCGAGATGGGTGGTGTTGGCGTTTCTGTTCGTTTCCGTTTCTTATTCATTTTTTAAGCTCCTATGCTCATGAATTGTGAGTCCGATTACTAATGCAAGAAACACTCCTGCCAGCAAGAACTCGTGAAGTAGGGCGAACCCTACAGTTAAGAATAATGATAAAGAGATGGGCTTCCGATTGCTCACCTTCTTTTTTTTCTCGAAAAGGGCGTGTGGCTCGTGGGCAGCCACCTCACCCTGTGTTTGTTCTTCCATCGTTTCCTCAATGTCCCTGAGTATGCGACGGGCTTCAGGACTCAACTGTGATATGTCCCGGATGTCGCGATGGAATTTATTGGTATGTCTGTTCATTGTCTTTTTGCAACTTTCCAATCACCATATTTCGATTTGGTTTCGTAGATAGTGCCGTCATTTCCTATTGCTCGGCAATATGTGAATGTGCCGTCATTACAACGAATGGCTCTGCGACCGTCCGAAAGCATACGAACCTCAATCTTTTTCCTGATAAATCCAAATTGTGTTCTCAAGACTATTTCTCTGTTAGCCATGTATCCCGACTCCTTATTTGTTTGGCAGATGTTCTTCTTATAGGGCTTTCCAACTTTTCTACTATCTGTTCAAAAGTAAAATGCTTATGGCGTTCTGCAAGGTCTTTAGCGTTCTTCACACCTTGGATTCCGTTTGCAACTTCAATAAAATCAAACAAATCTGTTCTGTTTATTACTCTTTCTTGAGTATGTGAAACAACACTATTCGTTGGCACAGTTCGATACAAAGTAAATCTTGGTCTTCTTGTTTCGTCCCATGAAGGAATACTTTCTCCACGTATATACCATAAGCCATCTTCAGACAATCTGCCAACTACGTTGTTCAGAATGTTTCTATCTATGTTCTTGTATTTCATTTGCATTGTTTCCTCCTGTTTGAATAAAGATCACTAATATACTTATCGGTATTTGTACCATAAATCTTGATATAAATCTAGGTGGTTAGTGGATAAATGTGGTGGTTGGTGGAGGTTTGTGGCTAAATCGTGAATTTACAGGTGGTTATGATTTGACAATTTTGTCGATAAATAGGTATTGTTCTTGTTAGATGTGTTTAGAATCAGATCATATTGTTATGAAAACGAAAAAAGAGCGTTCTTATTGTATTTGTGATTATGTTGGTGAATGTATTGGTAATGGTGATGGTGATGGTGATGGTGGAGGCTATCATTTTGCTAATGGCAAACGCATGGCGGTGCTATAGCAAACGCATAGCAAACGCATAGGAGAGTAAACATGGGTAAGATAGATAGGGCAATCGCACAGCAAACATATCTCAGAGAGTTGCCAATGAATGGTAAGGTCAAAGCTGCACAGTTGGCGAATGTGTCTATGAGCACAATACTCAACTGGAGGAAGATGGATGGTTTCAAGCTGGATGAGCAACATGCTATGGGAGAGAGGGTTGATCGCATTGAGGTCGCACTCGAAGACATCGCGCTTGGATTAGAAGATGGGTCTGCTGTCCAGGTGAATGCTGCACGACTCGTATTGGCTGCCAATCGACAAGAGTATCAGACTCAATCACACACACAAATCACCGGACCGGGTGGTGGTCCATTACAGATAGCCAGCGTCGATGAACGCCTGGTCGAAGAAGCAGTCAAACAATTGGAGGCAAGGATGCTGGCACTACCTGCAGCGGCTGATGAAGAATCAACTACTACATAGCGATCCAACACTTGAGTTCGCGCTCGAATTAAGGGAGATGACAGCCGGCACTCCAGAGGAGCAGGCTGTTGTACGCACAGTATCCGAGTCCAACGCAGCAACATTCCTCATGGCAGGTGGCTGGACTAAGGTCATCAAGGAGGTTGCTAAAGATGGATTGGAACGTCCATCAGAGGTAACGACTCAACCATTCATCCCATGGCCAAGCCAGCAGCAAGTCATATCAGATGTGGTGGATCACATACGCAATGGTGATGACATCGTGTGGGCGAAGAGCCGGGAGATGGGAGCATCGTGGCTACTGCTATCCATATCACTATGGGGCTGGCTCTACCACGGCTGGTCTGTGCTCATCTGCTCACGAACAGAAGACCTAGTAGATAGAGCTGGTGACCTTGACTCACTGTTCCCTCGAATCGACTCAATGATTGAACGCCTGCCTTCATGCCTATTGCCGTGTGAACGTGAACGTATCATGCCAGGAGGGAAGAACCGTAGGCACATGGTGCTCACGCATCCTGAAGGTCATTCAATCGTAGGGCAGGCTACTACTGAACACATCGGTCGTGGTGGTAGGCGTACTGTAGTCATCTTCGATGAGGCAGCAGCACAGGACAAGCTCGAAGCAGCATGGCGATCAGCAGCAGACACAACACCATGTCGCATAGCAGTAAGTACACACCTAACAGGCAGTTACTTCACTCGTACACTGTGGCCATTGGCTGAGTCAGTGGGTAGACCTACACCAATCCTGACCACATACGAGGGTCATCCAGCCAAGTCACATGGTGGTGAATGGCGTGTGGATGACGATGGCACAGTCACTGGAGAGCCTGGTCGCAAGTACTACTGGTCACCGTGGTTCGAGAACCAATTGCAAAGGCGTGACTTGGTAGACATTAGAGAGAACGTGTTGGCTCTACCATCTACAGCTGGCAAGGGGTTCTTCTCACTAGCACACATCGTGAGGTGCAGGGGTGCGGTATATGAGCCTAGACGTTGTGAGGTGGTGGATGATGTACTGATAGACTCACCATCAGGTAGGTGGCGTGTATTCAGAGAACCAACAAGGGCAAGCAAGTTAGTGGTTGCAGCAGACCCAGCATATGGCACAGGTAGGCACAACTCTGCCGCTGTCATGATGGATGTAGAACGTCGAGAGGTAGTCGCAACATACGTTGATCCACACTGCTCACCGTACGATCTAGCCAAGGAACTCGTGCAAGCCGGCAGAACATGGGCAAGGGGTAGGTCTGAACTACTCATCGGTTGGGAGGTCAATGGTCCTGGTGCTGCAATGCATCATGACTTGGAGCGTTTGAGATACCCAGGCATATACCGGGAGAAGCGTGGTAAGCCTGGATGGACTTCGAGCCGACAGGCTAAGAGATCACTGTTCGGTGACTTGGCAAGGGCAATAGCAGATGACACACTCACTATTCCAGATGGCGAGATACTAGATGAGATGGAGACAACGGTCGTGTACGACAATGGCGGGATAGGACCAGCAAGGCTAGAGATAGACAAGTCATCTGGTGCAATCGAGGCACATGGTGACCGTGTTGTTGCAATGGCATTGGCAATGCGAATGGCTGAAACAGCCTGCGGTGAGGCAGATCGAGTAGAGCCAGAGACAGGATTGCCAGACTTCTCTGCAAAGACACTAATGAAAATGGATGAAATAATGCCAGAAAACAAGTTGACAGGTTAATGTAAACATGGGTAATCTACCGATAGATAAATAGGAGAGTAAATCATGGCAACAGAAGTAGAACGACGAAAGCCATTGAAGGTAGTTCACAACAAAGTCACACTTGGGGGCACGAGTGCAACCGTATTGGGCACTTCGTTTGACCTAGTGGCATCTGAAATGACAGTGAAAGCAGCAGTGTCAAACGCTGGTGCTGGCTATTTGGGAAGCCATTCGGATGTGGGTGGCACAACAGTGACTACATCAAATGGGTTTGAGTTAAGAGCAGGACAGCAAGTGACCGTCACGGTTGGTTCACCTCACGAACTCTATGTCATTGGAACAACTAGTGACATTTTCTATTGGATAGCATCATAGGGGGCACACATGCCAGCAGGTAAAGGCACATACGGTGGCAGGGTAGGTAGACCGCCCAAGAAGACGGGCAAGAAGGTTAAACGTAAGGTTAAACGTAAGAAGAAATCTTCGTGAACGTAAACACACTCAACTGTAATAACAATGTGGCAGACTCTGTAGTCACGCCACCGCAGATGAATAACATCTTGCTCTGGTACGACTCATTAAACTACGAACTTGGTGGTCTTGGGAGTAACATAGCAAAGCTGTATGACAGGGCTGGCAATAACACGATGGCACAGACAACTATTAATGAACAGCCATCGAACGTGGTCTTGCCCGGCAAGTTTGGTAATCGTAGGGTTACATACTTTGATAGTTATGAAGACAGGTACGGTTCAGGTGATAACTCGCAGTTGACAGGAACAGTAAACCTACAAGATTGCTTTGGTCCTGCAGGGCAACTGAACGACGACCCGCCTTGGACAATAGCGTATGTAGGTGCTATAGCACACGGGACTGACACGGCTTCCATCTTCACACTTTCTTCTTCATCCTCATCAGCACTAATCGCAGTCAAAGAAGACGGTGGTGGTAGCGGTGATGGCTTATCTCTGAGAGTCACCCCTGATACTGCCTCAAGCGACGTAGACCAGTGTGGTGGTGATTTTATTGCAGCAGACGTACCAAGAGTCACCGTAATAAAAAGCGTACATAACTCAGGAAATACTGAACTTTCGGCAAAAAGTAATGATTCTGCACTAGATTGGGATGACGAAGGAGGTCCGACTAACACTGTCGCCTTTGGGACATTTAGCAATATAAATACACTTAAGTTAGGGGTAATATTGGGGTCAACTGATTGGGTTTTATCTTACTTAGCAGAGTTTATATTCTTCAATGCTGCCCTATCAGACGCAGAAATAACTCAAGTAACTAGTTATCTAAATGATAAATGGCAGGTATATTGAATGATAAAACTTGACGAGAAAAGACTAAAAGAAGAACTGAAGACCGCAAGGCAATGGCGTAACCAGCATCTTGGATCATGGAAGGAGATGATAGACAGGTTCTCTGGACCTGCTTATCTGGATAGTGGCAGCATGGACACAGCGTCCAACGACCCAGAGAACTTCGCATATTCAATGGTTGGTCTGATCCTGCCCAAGTTGGTGTATGATTCACCAAGGGTAGAGATTGAAGCTGACGACCCCATCGCGGATGGCTTCACGTCAGAGACACTGGAAGCAGCGATGAACAGGTGGACTGTTCGTTCTAGCCTGCGACAAACATTACAACGAATAGGAACGGATATGTTGTTCTCGTGGGGTATTGCGATGGTGACTCGTGAGCCAGAGGGTTCAATGAGACGCATTGACCCACACCATATGGGTACGACTCCACGTGTATACCGTATCAGCCCAGAACATTTCATCATGGATCCGGCAGCAGATGCCTTCGAGGACTCACGATTCCTTGGGCATTCATATGCGATGGACTTGGATGACCTGAAAGAACGGGCTAAAGAAGACGACGACTACGATAAAGATGTAATTGAAGAACTAACAGCCGGCACAGGCAACGATGATTTTAGGTTCAAGTATGGAGAACGTCGAGAGATAACTGACCGCGAAGAGGTTCTTGTTACAGAGTTGTGGGTCCCGGAACTTGAAGCAGAAGGTCACCCTAAAGATGGCAAACATAACGGTACAATCTACGTACTAGCAGAAGGTGCGGAGGGAGAGGTGTCAATCATCTCGAAGCCTAAGCCTTACTACGGACCACCTACTGGCCCATACTCAATATTTGGAACATTTACAGTACCTGGTGATCAACACCCTCTCGGACCACTAACCGCAGCAGATGGCCTAATACGAGAGTTAAATCATCATTTGAAAAGCATGGGAACTTCAGCTGCAGCATATCGTCGTCTAGTCGGTGTTGATGCCAGGGCTGCTAAACTAGCACAGGACATAGCGAACAAGCCAGACTTGTTTGTCGTGCCTATCGAGAATCTAGACAAAGACCGTGTTGTGCACATGGAGTTTGGTGGTGTTACGCCACAGCAAATCACATATGCTGAGATGACACAGAACAGACTTGACCGTCTGACCGGGTTATCCGAGGTCATGCGCGGGAACATCCACGGTGACACGACAGCAACAGAAGTAACAACAGCCGCATCTTCAGCCGGCATTCGAGTAGCATGGATGCAACAACAGTTTGCAGAAGCTACATCAAAGGTGCTATGGACAGTAGGTTGGTATCTATGGCACGATGATCAGATTGAAATGCCTTTGGGCAACGAGGGCTTGAAGATAACGGGTGGTGGAAGAACATTGAAATGGAAGGGTGGCAGGGAAGACAATTACGCTGCCATGTCCATCAAAGTGCAGGCTCACTCCATGCAACGAGTGGACGAGGCACTGCAACAGAAACGTAGCGTGGAACTCTTACAGTTGGTCATGCAGGTGGGTCAAATGATTCCCACGATGCCGTTCATTGATTGGAATAAGCTCATTGATAACATCGGTGACACACTGAACATGCCTGATCTTGGCAAGATAATAAACGCTAGAGGGGCTGCACCTCCACAGGCTGCCGAACCAGTAGATGGTATGCCGCCTGGGTCAACCGGGGTCAGCCCAGCAGCATCAGTAGGTGATCTGATTTCTTCAGCCACACGTGGCGTAGGAGCAGGCAGACCTGGAGGCAGGGTAATAAAGTGATATATGACTTCGTCAATGATACGACAGGTAAAACTGTAGAGTTGCATTACTCTATGGCTGATGTGCCATCTATTGGTGAGATTATTGAGCATGAAGGGGAAAGATTACGTCGAATAGCGGGTTGTCAGATAGATGCAGGCATAGATGCGAAGGTACACGGATATCCATACGTGTCCAGCTCTTTGCCAAGAAATCTAAAAGGATGTGATACAAACAGGCAAGGAAAGCCGATAGTCACATCTAGACGACACGAACGTGAAGTAATAAGCCGACATGGATACTCAAGGGACTAATTATGACAGATGAACAGGCAACCACTGAAACAACTCCAAGCTCCGCTGTCGATAGTGGTGAGGGGACGGTGACTAATCCAACCGTCTCCGCGCCTGATTCTGCGGAAACAGAGGATTCCATACTTGACAAAATCTTTGAAGATGATAATAATGAACAAACTAGGACACCTGAACCTATACTCACAGGGGCGACTACGGAAGAGGAAGTCGTGGATGATGAGAGGGAAGGGTTGCTCCGAGCCTTGCGACGTGATGGCGTACCACAGACCATCATAGACCAAGTGTCTAAAGATCCTGAAATATTGGATCAATGGGCGAACACAGCCTTGAAGCGTCAATCACACGTGGACGGGTATACAGAGAAGATGAAGGAGTTGGAAGACCAGCTCTTTAGCCAGGGTGAACAGACACCCGAAGATAGGAAAGTATCTGAACAAACAGATGCAGAAGAGTCTGAAGTGGGCAACAACTCACTAGACGCACTTACCGATGAAATCGGTGAGGATGCGGTTTTACCGATTCGAGAGATGCAGCATCAACTAACAGAGATGAAGCAGCAACTAGATGACGCAAACCGTCGCGTGGCAGAGTCTGAGTTACGGGTAAGGTTAGAAGAAGCCAGTAACTCCGTGTTAGGAAAATGGGACATCACTGAAGAAAAAAGGGACGCAGTGATACTCCGCATGTCCGAACTAGGAAAGACGAAGCCGGGAACTTTTGAAAGCATTGAGGCTTTGATGCATCAAGCTGCAACAGAGGTGCTAGGACAGCCAAAGGCGAAGACTCGCAGATCGGCAACACCTAGTCCACCATCACGAGTCGCTCGACTTGATAGACCCACAGATGTGGATTCAAGAGAAGACGCGGCACTGGAAGTATTACTTTCAGGTGGGTCTGTTGACCAGGCAAAGCAAGCCGCTATGCATAAATCTTAGTTAATTGAAAGGGGTACAGCATGGCTGGCACACCTGCGGATAAATTCCGCGATTTCATGGAAGCTACTGGACCGGCATACTTAACAGGTCCAGAGACGATCATCAACGAGGCTGTTGAAAAACGGTATCTTTGGGGTGATCTCGTAAAGGGGAAGGAACGCGCTATTCAAGGCGGTACTGAAGTACGTGAAACCTTGATGACAAGTGACGGTGCGACCTTCCAGTACTATCAACCAAACGAGACTTTCTCGTGGCAAAACCCACAAGTTCTTGACACAGTATCCGCTGATTGGCGATTTGCTGTAGATCACTTGGCATGGACAGACCACGAAGTCGAATTGAATGCTGGCGATGGGTTGACTAAAGACGCATTGAAGGTTGCTTACAAGCGACTGAAACGTGCTAAAGAGCAACGCATGGTCACATCACTTACCAACGGTCTGGAAGCATCACTATGGACTTCACCTTGGAACGCAACTAGCGAGATGGAATCCGCTTCAGGAAAGATTCCATTCTCAATTCCGTGCTTCATCACTGAAAACGGTGCTACACACGAAGCTGAGTGGCGCGGTCAACAAATTGATGCTGCCTGGACAACTATTGCAGGCATCGACCCTGGCGTTGAGGCAAAGTGGAACAATCAGATTACATTCTACAGTCGAGACTTAGGTGCTAATGCTACGGCAACATCACAGTCATATGAAGAATATCACATCGACGAGTCATCAGAAACCACACACAACGTGTATGGTTTGATTACAGCGTTTGATGAAATGTTCTTGAAATTGGACTACCGTCCACCTTCAACGAACGCAGAGTACTTTGAGAACGCATCAATGAACCAACAAAAGATTGTTTGTTCACGACGTGGTGTCAACGAGTACAAACGTGCGTTACGTGATCAAAATGACCGACTTGTTTCAATGCAAGACGCTGCATACAGTGCACCAGCATACAGTGGTATTCCACTGACATATGCATCAGCACTAGACACAGCAGAGTTGTACAACAAGGACGCAGACGCAGTTGCAGACACACTTTCTGGTAGAAATACTGATAGTGGTATCGCTATGGTGACTACATCTGGTGGTTCTGAATTTGCAGATGCGACCATCGACAAAGGTGCTCGTTATTACTGGATCAATGGTGCATATTTAACACCATTCGTTCACTCACGACGTTACATGGTTAAGCACGATGTCATGCGACATCCTAATCAACCATTCACTAACATTCAACCCACGGATACGTGGTGGAATCTCCTTGCTAGTTCGCGTCTGCGACACGGCATCGTTTCTCCTCGACGTACCAGCTAATTTGAAGGAAGGATAATACTATGAAACTTTCATCTACAGCAGGAACACAAGGAATTGGGTGGGCACAACAAACATTTGTTGGCAAGGCTTCTGAAGCCATCACGAAGGGGCTAGTTGTCGAGTGTTTACTCTCGGCTCTTGAACCAGACGATGACCAAAGCGTTGCGATTTCAAATGGTGCTGGATTTGGCATCTATGCGGTTGCGCTCGAAGATATTGCATCTGGCAAACGAGGGCTTTGTTGCCTTAGTGGCAAAGTGGAAGTACAGGGTGGTGACACCTCTGGCGCAGGCACTCCACTCATGGCAAACTCAAGTGGCAAAGTTGTTGCCCTTACTGGCGACGACGTTGTGTGTCTTGGCTTAAATGTCGATGTTTTGGCTACATCAGGCTTGCAAACAGTTTTGTTTGACGGCTTCCAGCCACAGACAATAGGCACTGCATAATTGAACCTAACGGTTCTGAACGGGGGACTCTCTTTGGAGAGTCTCCTACTCTAAACCGCTAAGGAACAATTATGACACTGACGTTAGGACAACTTAGAAGTCACGTACAACTTGCAGTTGGCGGTGACCCATCAACTGCACCCGGTATGTCCGTGCCTGAACGCACGGCTCAACTCATAAACAACGCAGGCGAACACCTCATGTCTAGGAGTTGGCGGTGGCGTGAACGAACATCCACAGTAGTGGCAAGCACGGCTAGCCAAGACTACCTAAGCCTGCCAGCAGACTGTGGTGAAATACTGACAATCGAACCAAAGAACTCATGGTCTGCATCTCTCCAGTTTGTAGACCCTGCAACATTTGAGCGTATCTCGACTGAGGGCATTGAGCCTGAGTTGAGTTACATAGTGACCCTAGTGTTTCATGATTCCAGTGGAGTCGCAACACCCAGGCTAGACATATACCCAACACCTTCGAGTACAGATGCAACGGCATTCAACATTCGATACAGGGCACAGTGGGTGGCATTGAACAATGCAAGTAATGTCGATGGGACTGATGATGCGGTACTATTGGGGACATCTCACGCACTGATACCACAATACATGGAGTCATTGCTATTTGAATACATCCGAGCCTTTTCGGAGGGCGGGGAAGACGGAACAACCCAGCAACGCTTGGCACTGGTAGACAGTGGCATCTTGCTTGACCAGGCACTCCGTAAAGACGGAACATTCCAACCAGATTATGGATCGTTGCCAGCGGCAGGATTCAGGGGGTTGGGTCAGTCGTATGCAGCAGGCACGGTGTCTGCCCCATCGGCAAGTACTATATTGTGGCGAGGCACATGGGACGGCTCGAACAGTTATTCCGTAGATGATGTAGTTCATTACACAGATAACGGGAATGCGTATATTTGCACAGTGGATACAAGCGGTCCTGCGGTTGTCCCAACAAACACTGACTATTGGGACATATTTACAGCGAGTTAAAACATGGCTACAAGAATACAAGTACGAAGAGATACGGCAACAAACTGGGCAAGCGCAAACCCTACACTAGCATCTGGGGAAATTGGCTTAGTAACGGAAAGTGGTAAAGTTGTTGGATGCAAAGTAGGCACTGGTGCTATTGCATGGGCTTCGCTTGAATACGCTATGCCATTGCTTGACGGAGTTGCAAACACATCGTCAGCGGTGGGCAAGACCACGTTCTTGCTAAAGGGTCTATCAAGTCAGTCAACTTCAGTGCTAGGTATACAAGCACCAGCGACAACAAACGAGATACTTTCTATTGACGAACTTGGCATGGTAAAACTCAGACAAGTTGATAACACAGAGAAACTATCAGTGGATGGGAATACTGGTGACATAGCTGTAAATACGGATAAATTGACTGTTGCAGGTGCTACTGGTAACACAACAATAGCGGGTACACTTGATGTAGCTGGTGAAACAACTACCGTCAACAACTCGATTGTGAAGGGTTCAACCAAGTTTTTGAAGGTTCAAAATGCTGGTGGTGACGACAAGTTCACCGTAGCTACAGACACTGGCGCAACTGTAATAGCAGGCGACATCACAGCAAATGGCAACATTACAGGCGACGATGCTTGTACTCTGTACGCACCTGCGGATGTGGCAAAAGCGTCTGGTGGCGGTTCGGTTGTGCAGATTCAGTACTCACAATATCTAACTGCGCTTGACCTTGGCGACACCGATGGACGATTGGACATTGCTTCAGGGACTACACACCAGATACCAATTAACGTGACAATCACGCCAAAAAGCGCAAACAGCATTGTATATATACAGGCTACTGTGGCTGCCTCGATGTTACGTTCTTACCAGACCAGTTGGTGGCTAAAAAGAACGGTTGACCCAAGTGGTTCAGCAACTGTAACCGACTTAAAAGCAGGAAGTTTTTCAGGAGCAGGTACTGCTGGGCTTGCAATAGCAGCCTCCTCGTACACAGGTGCCAGTACTATATACGCCTCACCCCTAAACTTGAACTACATGGACATACCCGCAGCGGATGTCGGTGATGCTGTAAAATATGAACTGTACATAACGAACAATGATTCATACGGTGGTACTTTATACATAAACAAAGAAAGTGACGGGGACTCTACTATTAACCACCGTGGCATATCAATCATTACCGCAACTGAATTGGCGGCTAAAGCATAATGCCTACGACTTCACTGCCCATCCCGATAAACGGTTTCTCCGACAGTATGAACCATCAGAAAGGTGCAGATGGTTTTACTACATCGGCAGAGAATGTGTTTCCTAACGACAACTTGGAACATAGAAGAAGGGTAGGAACAAGGCAGGGATTTCAAGCAATCGCAGACATGGGAGCGACTGACGCTGACAATGTACAACTGATGCTTGACTACCAAGTGTACCGTGCAGGGAGTCTCATACAAGAGGTTCTGATTGTTGCAGGCGGCAATGCTTGGTACGCACCAAGTAGTGGCGAAACAACTGCGATAGGGTACGGCACAGACTTGGCAGTTGGTAGCGTTACCTTCACTGGTGTACCAACAGCAGACGATACGATTGCGTTGACATCTACTGACCTAAGTACAGAGACATTCACGGCAAAGAGTGCCGAGACATTGGCTTCACAAGAGTTCAATATGACAACTGCTAACGCTGTTGCAACATTCACATTTGGCGCTACTGAGTTTGATGACACAGACGTTGATACTACAATACAGTTGGAAGATACGGTTGGACTAACAAAAACGTACACACTTGTTGCGAGTGGTGCAACTGCTCCTCAGTTCGACAGAGGGGCAACTGCAAATGCAACTGCCGAGAACTTCAAGGCAGTCGTTGAAGGTGCAGATGGTCACAACGGCACGATACTCGTTATAAAGAACTCCACAACCGAAACAGATGGCAAGGTAACGATTGTGCAAAAGACAGGTGGCACTGCTGGTAACACAACAATAACGGATGGAGCTGGATGGCTTACGATATGTTCCGTAAACCCACCCGCTGCTTTTGCTGGTGGTGCTGCTTCTGCAACAGCAACAACAGTTGCAGATTCACTACAGCGATGTATTGAGTACAGCACAACCAATGACCTTTATGAAAAGATAACGGTAGCGAATGATTCGGCAGGGAAACTCACACTTACGCAGGCAACAACTGGTGCAGATGGCAACTCTGTCATAACACCATCTTCGGACTTGGACGAAGTCACTATTGTGAACTTTGCTGGCAGTGGAGTTCTAGCCGCAGAGCAATTGCAGAAGTACGATACCGTTCGAGGTGTGCAGATGGAAAACCATGTGTACTTGGTAAACGGCAGGCATTACTATAAAATTGACCTATCAGAATCAATCCCAAAGATAATACATTGGTCAGAGGTGACAGCAACCTCTAGCCCTACGGGTTTGCCAAAAGACACATACGGAAATAGATGTCCCCTGATCACCTCTTTTGGTGGCAGGATAGTTCTGGCTGGCTTGCCGACAAGTCAAACAAATTGGTTCATGTCTAAGTTAGGTGACCCACTTGATTGGACAAATGTTGTGTCAGCGGCACACACGGCACAGGCGGGTGGTACTTCAACCTCGTTTGGGAAACTGGGTGAGCCTATTATTACAATGTTCCCATTCGGTGAGTCTGGGTTATTGTTAGCAGGCAACAATTCTATTACATACATGACGACCGACCCTGTTGTTTCTGGTGCACAATTTGTAAGAATGAGTAACAGTGTTGGCGTGAAGAGTGTCGATGCATGGTGTCAAGGACCAGAGAAGACTTGCTTCATCGTATCAGACGATGGTGTCTATCAGGTTTCACCTAACCAATTCAATATACAGAGAGGGCAGAACATAACAAGTGGAAGACTAGATGGCTTCTTTGGCTCGTTGGCAGATGGGGATGTAGATATAAAGCTTGCGTATGACCCTCCTCGAACCACTGTGATGATGTTTGTAAACAGACCTGCTGATCCAATAGGCATGGAACATTACCAACTACATGTACCAACAGGTTCTTGGTGGAAGTGGACATCAAACGATACAAGGATGGACACGATGACTACACACTGTTTTCACAGCCCATACGGTGGTGAGCGAAAGGGTGTGTGGTATGGTTACGAGTCTGGTCGTATCTGTATTCAGCCAAACTCTGGCGTAGTGCCACACGATGGTGGTGGACACGCAGACCCAATGAGAGCCGGTGGAAACAACTCTCCAAACCTAAGTGACCACATTGCTTTTACTAGCAAACTAGGCTGGTCACCAATCAACTCTGGGATGTTGAACGAACGGATGTTGATAACCGAGATAGACGTGGCGATGGATGTAAGGGACTTCCCGCAGCCAAGTGAGGTTACAACTGTAAACCCAACGCTCTACCTTTACGGTGGGGCTACCGCACAGACACTCACTGCAATAACAGATGATATAGCAGTTACTGAGACAGCACTCTCTATAGAGGGGGGAAGTGCTTCATCGGGTGTAGGAGACGATGCTGGTTTTGACGGTGGTGATAAAGACGACCCTCCGAACGCCCCGTTTGTGTTATATCCAAGAAAAGCGTACATGACAATCACTTGCGCTTCAGCAACTGAATTGGATGCCAAGACTATGATATTTAGAGACAGCAGCGGTGATGAGGCAACATTAACATTTGACAACACGATTGGTATGAACGCATCTACACACGAGTACATCGGTATAGAGGATGCAGACGACGAGTACAAGGTTCTTTCTGCACTAAAAATATCCCTAGACTTGCTGATAGCGCTCGGCACTCTTCAATTAACAACAGAAGACCCGGTCTTGTCTACTCTTTCTATAGTAGTCCGAGGCGAAGAAACTGCCGTGGGTGATACGGATTTTCGATTGACGGGAACAGGTCTGTCAAGTGGTAAGTTTACACAGGTAACAGTTGCACTAAGTGTAGCCAATTGGGTGAGTGGTGGAATAGCTGCACCATTGGCTGCAACATACAGTCTCGTGGATGACACCGCTTCAGATTCACAGAAGCAATGGCAACAGAATGGATGGCGGGTTAGAAGAGTTACGACAACTGATGCCATTCCACAATGGCTAGGGTATTGGGGCTTTTTTGAAGTGACCGATGCGGGTGCAGCACTATTTGCTGACAGCTTGAGTCCTCGTTACATTTCAACATCTAGTGTTTCGACAATACCAGAATCGACATTTGGATCAACAGAGATACACTCGCTCACAGAGAGTACGCTGGCAGTGGATACAAACACTGAGGAAGCAGGAAAAGCGACATTGGCTAGTTGGACATTGACGAAGGGTAGAAACAATCGTATAAGAACACGACAGAGACAGAGCGATTTTCAATTAGAGATACAAGCATCTGGCACATCGTGGGTATTAGAAGACATAGCGGCAAACATAGAACCAGGAGGCAAGTACCGTTCGGTACTAGCAACGTGAGGAATTAGTCATGGGATTATTTGATTCAATAGGTGGTTTTCTTGGAGGTGACTCTATAGAAGACCAAACGAACGCACAGTGGAATCGCACCATGCAAATGTGGAAAAGCCAAATTGCATGGATGAAGAAAGAGTATGCGAAGTCAGCCGGGGAATATACAGCTGGATATCAGAAGGCAATTGGTGATTGGGGTGCGATGACAAGCGAAGCACGTGCAGGACTAGAAGAGTCTTTTGCCAGAGAGAAGGGATACCTTGGTGTAGGCAAAGAGAATGTCATGCAACAGGTACGTCAATCATATGAACAACAACGTGGCGCAACAATGGCATCAAACATCATGTCGGGCTTGCAAGGGACAAGTTTTGGTTCAGGCCAACAGGCAGCACTAACAAGGGCAGAGACTCAAGATATAGGCAACGTAGAAACCGGGTACGCACAGCAATTCGCTGGAATGGAACAGCGACAGGGTACGCAGATGATGGGCTTTGATCAGTGGAACATTGCTGGCAAGGTAGGTCTACAGGCAGACTACACATCGGGATTGGCAAATCTGCGTGGGAACTGGGCTGATAGAATCTCTGGGCAACAAAAGGCTGGTCTTGGCGTACAATCAGGGTGGGGTCAGGGACTTATCGGTAACACACAATCGAATGTGGCTATGGGACAGAATGTGATGGGTCAAATAATGCAGGGGCTATTCTAAGATGACACCCAACAAGCAACAATCCGAATCATGGGAAAAGGACGCGAACCTCGTACTCCACAGGCTAAATACAATAGACGATGAACTCAAGAACATCGACGGCAGGTTGCGACATATTGAAAAAAGCGTATGGGTTTTACAGGCAAAAGCTGCAATCATCGGTGGGATTGCTGGTATGGTGACAGGAATAGTAAGCCTATTCATCAAAGGGGGAATGGGATGACAAGAATGCTCTTTCTCTTTTTGGTTCTAGTGGCGGGTGGGTGCTCGTCGGTAGAACGTATAGGTGCAGATACTCAGGGGATACGTGAGTCTGCTACCTCAACAATAGATCACCTTGAAGTTATCAAAGAAACAGATGACTTCGAGGTGGTTGGGGTTGAGGCTGATGCAGCCATCGCATACCAAGAAGACATACTTGATTACACAGACGACATATTCCTGACATTACCCAATGTACGCGACGCTACACCGTGGTGGGCTAGCCTAATCAACCGAGTGGTTGTTGCAGCCTCCATACTTGGTGTCGTGTTTCTAATCTGGCATCTAGGGATAGGGCACTTGATAAAGAGAATTTTCTGGGCTATTGGATGGTTCATTCCCTCTGGCGCAATGCGTTCGGCTGAAATGGATTTGAAGATAGAGAATGAAAAAGTTACACCGTCAGAGGCAACAGCTGCCCGTCGAAGCGGTGACCCAGCGTATGAGGCAGCGAGAAGAAAGTTAAAGAAACGGAGTTATTGACATGGTTTTATTAGCAAGTTTAAGTGGATTTTTCGGTACGATTTGGTGGACCGCTTTGATCGCAACGGTTTCGTTTGCCTGCGGTGTCGCATGTTCATCGTTCATCAAGGGATTCCTAAACAGGAGATGAGAGGTAAGTAATGGCGGTAGATTATAGTCAAGGTAACTGGCAAAGCCCAGCGGGTGGTGGTAGCCCCTACATGAGTGGTGGCGGTTATGGTGGTTCTAGTGGGGGTGGTGGTTCGTGGTTCAGTAAACTGCAATCCAATCCCTACGCCAGTGCGATATTTGGTGGCATCGGTGCTGCTCTGACGACCGATACGAAGGATAAAAGTAACGCAGCTTTGCGCATGGAAGCACTGAGAGGGGCAGAGTATGGCGAAGAAGTCAAAGACATCGAGGAAGTCGGTGATCTCAAAAGAGCAACAGGTGGCAAGACACCGTCTATCGAAGATTTGTCTGCTGAATTTGAGAAGAACATGATAAAAAGCAAATCACCAATAACTCCAGAGATACAACTAACATTGGATTTGATCGACCAGCAAAACAAACACAGAAATCAAGTGGCAATGAGGATGCAATCAACTCAACCTCCAACAGCAATAATGTCACCAGAGAGGCAACAGCAACTCGCCAGGTCTTGGTGGGGAAACGCAAGCGCATAGGATAACAACATGGCAATGGATAAACTAATAAGTGCGGTAGGTGGAGGGATTGGTGCTGCCTTGACTTCTGATCCAACCGACACGAGCAACGCAGCAAAAGGAACGGCTGCAGTGAGTGCCGCAGAAACCGATGTGGAAGTTGAGGACACTAAAGCCCAAGGACAACGAGACAGAGCAACAGGTGGTGTAACACCACCAACACCAACAGGTCAAATGATTCCATACAGTCCAGGGGATGCAGCAGGAAATCCAAACTTCGCCATGGCAAGTGGAATGAGCAGTGCCGAGATAGTTGATGGTATTCGTACAGGAGAACCAGTTGCCCTAGAGCAATTCTATATTACACAAGACGATATGGGGAGAAGCATCGTCAAGTTTAGAGATGACAGTGGGCAGGAGCAACAATGGGTGGTTTCTGCTGCAACAGCACTTGGGATGATGGACACACGGAGAGAGAACCGTCACAAGATGGCTGAGTTCAATGCCCAGCAACTGGAACTACAACAGGCACGTGAAGAAAATCAGGGTGCTTTTGAATGGGGTATGAAAGAGTTGGATGATGGTACAAACCCACTTTACATGGCAATGATGAGGGACCAGTTCAAGGCTGATCCCAAAGGAACTATAGGTGCAATGTATGAAATTCTACAACTACAAAAAATAGATGCAGAAGCAGCGGAATTGGCTAAACACACTTTCGCTAACCAAGGCTTGCACGAAAAGAGCGGGGAAGCGGTAAAAGATTACCATGCAATTCTTAATTTCGAGGCTTCTAGTTGGGATCAAACTGCATCGACTTATGAAGAGAAACGACTAGCCAAGCAACGTTTCACGGATATGGACAGAATGGTCGATGATACATCGCCATCTCCAGATATGGATTTGACTCAATCCCCGGCAGAAAACTGGGGCGATGCTACTGCGGGTAGCAAATACTTACAATGGATGAAACAGCTTGAAACAGGTATTCCTCTAGGTAGTGGAAGGTACTTGCACATGGCTATCCCCCATCCAGACAATAGGGATTTCAATGCCAAGTTCCCAGAGTTCTTTGCAAAGTTGCAACAAATCTCACAACTCATGGGATGGCAAATGCCGTTTGCCGAACAAGATTTACAAGCAATTTCCAGTGCTTTGATGGATCACCATCGCCTTAGTGGTTCTGATCCAGAGCTGAATCGCGGGGGACTCGTATCACCAGAACAACTTAACATATTGCCAAGACAAGGAAGTGATCAAATACAACCTGGCGTTCGTGGTGGTGCTCCGGGTGCTCCGGGTGGTCCTCCTCAATCCACAGGACCAGTTAGACCTGTAGAAGATGTGGAGGAAAAACTGTTTGATCAAGAAGAAGCTAGAGAAACATATGCTTCACAGGACGCTGCTATAGATCGAGAAGAAAAGTTAGTAGGCATTGAAAAAACGAAAATAGATATTAAAAATATAGAACAAGACATTAGAGATGCACAAAGAGCAAATGATGAGGGTAATTTAGACCACGACGAATTAGCAGATATTATCAGTAGTGTGACTGGATCTTTGGCGGATCTCGGAGAGACGAATACACCAGACGAGAAGAACCAACTGAAAGAAGTCCTACGCCAAGCACAAGGGTTGTTATTGAAAAATTTGCAAAGATCCGCAGACAATTTTGATATTGAGAATACAATCAAATCAGCATCGTATTTGCTTACGCCAATACTAGCCCCAACAAACGTTCCCTGGGCAACATATGTAGATAAAGATGGTAAAACACAAGCAAATTATATGTTTACCGATAAGCAAGTCGAACAACTTGTCTATAACGTACAAGCAGGTTACGTAACAGCGGAAGAGATAACGTTGTTCTTGAATAGCTGGCAGGGCTTTTCAGATGATGGCGATTGGCCACCAACTGAGCAGGCACGAGACAAGGCATTTAGAGATCATCTAAATGAAATGACTGCGGAGACAGATTACATACCAATAAACTTATTCAAAAAGAAAACACCATAGATGCCAACTCAACGAGGACAATCTGACATATTGAGGGAAATAAGAAGATTGCGTGAGCAGTCTCCGATAGATCGTGAGGATGCCCAAGATATGGATTATGTCTCGGCCTTCGTTAGAGATATACGTGGGCAGAAAAGGGCTGTGGACGAAGCCATCAGTTTGGCTAGACGCAAAGCAGAGCCTTCACCCACAGTGCCCGGTTTACCCTTACCCGGTGATTGGGACACGGCTGAATCGCTGCAACGCCAAATACAAACGCTGACGAAGTATGGACCACCAAGTCCACCAAAACCCGTCACGCCAGATTATGACTATACTCAGGCGGCTAATTACATGGAGACGTATGGAAGATCTCTGTATGATTCAAAGTCAGAACATTGGAGTTCTCGTATACCAGAAGGTATTCTTGAGGGGTTGCTACTCAAAGCACCTGGGCATGAAACATACGAGGAAATGATTCGTGCGGAGAATGAAAATGGTTATGAAGTTGTTCGCAGAGGCAATCGAGAGTATTCGGTCA
>Ga0080013_1000917_pt1 | contig 40206 bp, 75 predicted proteins | sample ETNvirenome_6_85_FD_69236 | JGI IMG/M metagenome (GOLD analysis project Ga0080013, IMG submission 69236) | Marine viral communities from the Pacific Ocean - ETNP_6_85 (SPADES assembly) (version 2) | ecosystem: Environmental > Aquatic > Marine > Oceanic | place: Pacific Ocean | collected 2013-06-19 | reverse complement strand
TCAAGATGTAATTTGTTAATAATCAAATCCATATCTTCAATCAAATCCAAAGATAAATTAGCACTAAGAATAGGCTCATTATTCATTTTTCTAATAGTGTCATGTGCTTCTAACATAGCGGCGTTAATTTCATCCATTTTATAGAATTCATCAAAAATGGCGTCTAATGCTTTAAGTTCATTATACAATTTTTTATCTACAGCACTTATCTCTTTGTCAGCCCCCTCATTAAAAAGACGTGTAAATTGTGGAGTATTGAGGGCATACCTCAATTGGTCAATAGGATAAAGTTGACTTGGATTATAATTATCATGGTGTGTTTTGATATCTTTCCAAAATGGATATTTCTTTACCATATTGGATATATCATCATCACTTCGTCTTGATTTTTTAGCAATATCATAAATAATGTTACCTATAGACTGCATATTTTTCTCTTTGAATTTATCACCAAATAGGTCGTTAAGGGCTAGTACTGCCATTCTACCTTTACTGAAGTATTTTTTAGTCCAACCTTTAGCCCCTGCTCTTTTTACATCAGATATGAATTCTCTTAATGATTTTAGTTTATTTACTTTAATAATATTATCTAAAGTACCCTTTTTTGTTTTATCTAAAAGATATCCTATTGGGTTGGTTTTTGCATTTTTAATGGCTATAATGCGGGAAGTATGGCTATGCGCCCACCTTGGTAATTCTTTTGGTGAGAAAAAGAATTTACCACTAATGGGTACAACGTAATAATCATTCATGGCTTTAATGAAATCCTGCCAAGGCTTTGCAAATTTCGCCATGTCTTTTTCAGTACCTTCTCCTCCTATAAAGGCCGATGACCCTGATGCTCTACGTAATCTATACATTACTTCTCGGTCTTGTTCTTTCGTTGAACTTTTCGAGTCAAAGTTAGCATCAAGTCGTGTTCCTTTTTGTTTTGTAGTCCAGTGAGTCTGTTCTTTCTCTAAAAATTCACCAACGTCTTCTATGAATGTAGTAACACTCTTATCCATGTTTGAAAGGTGGTTATCTGGTAAATCATCAAAAATATCGCTGGAATTAATTATCCAATTAGAAACAGGTAGGTAAAATACACTACCATAATGTTCATCTCTACCGGCTTCTTTAACAAAATCATCAAACCATTCATCAAACTCACTTAGTTCTTCAGGTGCTAATTTAGCATGTCTTAATGGTGAATCTTTTATTACTTCTACAACGCTATCAACTTGCCCTTTAGGGATATTTATTTCCTCATAATCCCTATGATACTTATAATAAAAAATGGGGTCAACATCTAATCTTGTTATGTTTTCACTAAAATCCATGTCTTCAAAAGTAACTACTTGTTTAGCACGTTTATCTCTAGGGTCGCCACCACCCACTACTTTATCGGCATGTTCTTCCGGCGTTAATTTTTCCTTTTGTTTTTTCAACCATTTTGGGTCAAATGTATATTCTCCTTCAATTGTGCCCCTGCGATAATCAGGGCCTGTAGTCCTCTCTTCTTCAGTAACTCTTGCTGTTGGAGAGTCTTCTGATGTTTCCTCATCTAAACCTTCAGGCGGTAAAACCCCCCTTACTCTATCATAATGTTCTAAAATCCTAAGAGCAGTAATGAACTCATCAGGTGTTTTCATTTTTATTTCATTCATTTTAATAATGTAACTTGGAGGGTCTGTATAGACGGCTCCTCTTCCCTCTTTACCACCACTAAATAATTGTTGCAATGAATAATACTCCTCCCCTTTCTTAGCGGTTTTAATTTTTGACCATAATTTTTTGTCATTATTATATGCCTGCCAAAGAGCCTTGAACGCCCCATCTAATGTTTTCTTTTCTTTTTTCTCAATCTTCCGCCAATAATCATAAATTGCTTTTCTATTAGACCAATTTCCTAATGGTAAGTCTCCAATTTGTTTAGCCCAATTTATGTAAAGTCTCTTTTCTACATCTTTACGTGAATATGTTTTCCCTCGTCTTTTTTGAAGGTCATTAACTCTTAGTATTAAATTTTGTAAATTTTCCTGAACATGACCAATTGATTTCTTAGCATATTCTTCTATTTTAGGTATAGTAGCAATTATAACATCTGATTTACCTCTTTGTAAATTAATATCTTCTTCCTCGAAATCTTTCTTTTTTAAATTAACTATTTCTAATGGTTGCCCACGGTAAGAAAACACCTTTTTCATTAATTCATTTATTTCCTTTCCTAATTGTTTAAATTGTTTATCTTCTTCTGATACTTTAGGAAATTCTTTAGTAATATACTCCAATATTTCTTCATCAGATAAATCAGGATTCTTACCTTTTATTTCTTGTAACACCTCATCGGGAATTTCCTTTCCAGAATTCACAATATTTCTAATCTTTTTATTTAATTCTCTACCAATTTGCATTCAATTCACAACCTGTATAATTTCTTTACTTTCTAATATGGATATTAACTTGGAGTGATTTTTATATGATTCTGGATGAGTAATAATATCTTTAATTTTATTCTGAACATCATCAATTACGCCTTTCCTAATTTCTGGAATAATTTGTGTAAGTATAGCATATATTTTCTTAATCTCTTCAACATAAGGTGGGTCATCAGACAAAATCAATTCTTCTATATTTTCTGTTGGTTTTATTTGTTCAGAAATTTTCACAATTTCTCCTCTCTTATCATTAGAATAACTAACCGCAATAGAAAGAATATTAGCAATAACTTCTTTCAAATCTAAAGTCCCTTTAATTAAATTAGTATCTGATTGGAAAAGAATATCATCTAATGATTCAGGATTTTCTTTTATTAATCCCATATATGCAATTCCCGCTAATAATTCCTCAGTATCAGAAAACTTGTCTAACTTAAAACCTAAAGTAAGGTCATAATTGCCTTTTATTTCAAGTATATCAGCATCTGTACTTTGTCCCTCTGTATCCCTTACATCTATGTTATGTTGTTCGGATAAATTTTTAAAATTATCATCCGTTTTCCCTACTCTAAACAAATCAATAATTAAATTTCTATCTCTACTTTCAGGCATAGTAAAATAAGTAACTCCACCAACTGTTTTTTCTTGTAATCTACTTTGTATAGATTCAAATATATCTCTCCCTGATATTTTATCAGATTTTTTACTTAATAATTTGTTATATATAGGACGAATTTTTTCCTCTTCTAATATCGCATCTAACTTAGGGTCATCTAACTTAGGGTCATCTTCATTAGGGTCATCTTCATAAGTTAAAATCTCTTCTAAGATTTTTATTTTGGTATGACTTAACGCATTACTTAATTCAGTCCAAGATTTACGCTTTTGATTTGTTTCTCTAATTAAATCTACTTTATCTCCTCTTAATAGACTTTCAATTTCTGGTTTATATTTTTCATAATCTCTATCATTTAATCCAGAGTTATCTTCACCCTCTAAAACCGCATAATACTTACTATTCTTTTTCTCAGGATTTAAAGAGTCATTCCAAATTTGTCTTATCGTAAAAAGTCTTACCGCATCATCACTAAAAGTTACCCTGTTTTTGAAATCCATCATAAAATTCTCAAACATTTTATCTTCTATTTTAAAATCAGGAGAAAGAACTTCTAAAATTATTTTACGTTTATCTTTCCAACTATCAACTCTTTTTCTCAATAATTTTTCAGGCCGCAAATTACTCTTAGGCCCACTAGCCTTTCCCGCTGTAGCAATAGTTTCAAAATACGACTTCGCTTTTCTTACATCTATATTTCCTGAAAGCGACCATTTTTCTTTCTCTATTTTTTCCTTATCTTCCTGCCCACCAAACAATATCCAAAGACGATGAGAACGAATATCTAACTTAACAGAAGAATCTAATTCTTGAATTTGAGAAGATATTAGATTATTAGGAGTAGATTTAGTGAAGTTTTTCACCCATGTATTATTCATTTTTTGGTAATTTAAGGTGTTAAAGTCTTCAGAACTAGAGAAAGATACCTCTTTTAATTTATCATAAGTTACGTCTTCAGGACCAGTTTCCGTATCTTCCTTTAGTGTAAAGGTGGGTAAAGTTGATTGTTTGAGATAAGGAATAACCACATCAGCATAATTTTCTGTTAAGAAATCTCTGAATTTAATTCTAGTATCTTTAGATAATGTAGATAATTGCTCAATAATATCTTTTTTCTCATTATCAGATTTATTTTCAAAACCATCTAATAAATTAGCAAATCCTTCTTCAGTCATTGAAGAACTAACGGTTGGTTTTGCAGTAGTTCTTGATTCCTTGAGTTTCGCCTCAAGAATAGGTAACACTTCATTTATTATTTTATCAATTCTAACTTTCATATCAGCAATATGTTGGTCTTGGTATATTTCTCTATAAATAGAACTTATTTCTGGAACATCATCAAATGAAAGTTTATCATCTCTCCATTGTTTAAGGGTGGAAATAGTTGCAATAATTCCTTTAGTTTCATACTTACCCTCTTTAATTAATTGAATGAACTCCTCTGCTTTACTATCGTTAATTAAGTATGGCTGCCACCGCCCCCCAACATTAGCAGGTAAAGGGATAGTTTCACTCTTAGTTATTAGACGAATATCAGGATATCTTGTATCCTTGAGTATTTCCATCCAATGCATTTCTATACCTCAAAAAGAAAAATATTCCTCTACTCTAGTTCTAACTTTATTATCATCTATGGCTTCAGCAATTGCGCCCTTTCCACCTTGAACTGTTTCTATTTCAATAAGAACATCTTCATATTCCTTCTGCCATTTGTAGGGCTTTTCAAAATATCTTAAGACATCTTCAACACTATTCAATTGTCCGAATTCTACTAACACATGGGCGAAGGCAACTGTATTATCATGAGAGTTTAACTTACTGGCTTTCACCAATTCTTCCTCCCAAGCCAAAATAACCTACTCCTTCATTCTATCTAAAACTAATTTAGCGTCATTCAGTGCTTCAATTATAGCCTTGTGACTTGGTTTGAAGAAAATTGGTAATTTTTCTTTCCATTCTCTAAACTCTAGTAAATCTAATGCATGCTTTACATTTACCTTTACTTTCTCTAAATCACTAACATCTCTATCTAGAAAAGGCGCTTTCTTAATTTTGTCTTCCCAACTCATTTTATTCAACTCGCAAAAAATTCTATTTGTTCTTCAATTTCAGGTTCATATCCCTCTGCTACTTTAACCCAATCAACATCAGAAAGACCATCTGATGGCTCGTATTCAGTCAATTCTTCCATAAATCCATCTAAATTAGCCATAACTTCAGGAAGGTATTGAGTTAATGCAGTAAAGATTTCATCCTTATCTTTACGACCACCTCTTGCTTGTTCTCTAATCCAAGTAGTAATAAGTTGATATACATCATAATCATTCATAACCCATAATTCAGCAGAGCGTGTAGCAGTCTGTATTCCTTTCTTTAATTGTTCTTTCCAACTCATTGTAATTTCTCCTGCATTAAATATTCTTTACCCAAAGATATAATTTACCATCAGCATAGTCATCAAAGTAAAAATCTAAATCATTTATACCTAACTGTAAATCTAAATCATCAGTATTTATAATAATATCTTCTTTGTTAAAAGTATGAACTACATTATCTGTTTCATCATCATCTTTCATTTCTATCAAATCTAAATTTCTAAATTCAATATCTAAAAACAATTCAATAGAAGTATCAGAAAAATTTTTAGGCTCGGAATCATATTTATTTATTACTTTGGCATTTAATTTAACTATAAGCATATCTTCATCTTTGAAATCTACACTTTCAACATCTAAATTCAAATCTTTAACTATATCTTTCCTTATTTGCTCATGTAATATATACTTATCAGACCATTGCACTTTCAATATATTTTTCCAACTCATTGTAATTTCTCCTTATTTCTTTCATAAAAATATTCTAATTCATGTAAAGAATTAGTGATACTATCAAAATCGGCTTTTCTTTCAAACCATTTATCAGTTACTTGAGCAGCCCCATGTAGGTTTGCAAGTTTCTCAAAAATATTTTTCATTTCCTTATCCCAATCAAAATTTTCATTTTTTATTATATCTTTCCAACTCATTGTAATTGCTCCTGCATCTTCTCTTTAATATCCAACCAAACTTGAGGGTGTTGTTGTGCTAACACTTCTTGAACAACTTGCATCTGATGAATGATGACTGTATCTTGTCGCTTATGCACAAGTTGTCCTTTGAATTCCAACATATACTTCAGAGACTCACGAATCTCTTTTGCAAGTTTGGTTAGACTATCAATGTATTTCGGATTAAGGTCATCTTCAGCAAACAACAACTCAATCTTTTCTTCCAATCTATGGATGTTATCCGAAAGTAAATCTATCTCGTTCAAATCTCTCTTCATAATCTCAACTGCTGCCGCTTTCTGAACAAGAGGTTTGAGATGTTTCGACATGTGTTTCATAATTTGCTGTCTTGTCGTGTCTAAATCGGACGCTGCTTTTGTTGGGGATAAATCACCATCATGAATCGCTAATTCTAATTCTTGCCTTTTTGGGCTTACACATAATGCACACCGAGGATTTGATTGGTCTGTATATTCGGTATTCATATGATTTCTCAAATGCCTTGCTGAGATTCCACTTGTCCAACCCATTTCATTATCCAAATCATCTGGAGTAGTTTGGGAAGAAGCAAGTCTTTCCTCTAATTGGTCCCTGTCTTCACTTTGACAGAGTTTACAATGCTTCCGAGTTTTAGCCATTTTATCAGCCCCATAACAAATCTATCCAACTCTTCTTAATCTGTGAATCTTTTACCGCTTTATCATATTTAGCAGACCAAGGTTGACCATCTGTTTTTCTTCCCCCACCCGCATCTGAAAGAACGAAGGGGTGTGTTCCCTTTTCATGATGAGGAGCAATAACATACTTTGGCCTAATTAAAAGATTAATCAGACGATTTACAGTTGCTGGAGTAAACTTAATCGAGAATTCCCGAATATCTTCAGAACCCTCTATTTTTTCAAGGTTGGGTTCAATCTCTTTCAGATATTTTTCTGCTCCTTTACCATTGAATGGAACCTCATTCAATCTATCAATAATACCATTCTTGTATTTTATGTAATGTTTTTGAGAACCACTTCGATATATAGTGGGGTTTCTCATTACCTCTTCTAATGCCTTTTCTAGCCCCTCTAATTTTAGTAATGACCCTATTTTCTCCGTAGTTGTTCTCTCTTCAATGACAACCTTTTCTATGTAAGCACCATCAATGGCTTTCTCAAAATCTTCAAGAATTTTCAGAAGACCAGTATCAAGTAAATCCCCTGTTCCGCCATTTGTTATTCCTTCAACTCCCGCAAATAATGCCTGCCACATTGGAGGTTTAGCAACATTTTCTGCCTCATCATACCATGACGTAGGAACTGGACCTATTTTCTCGGTAACATCATTAACTTTCTTTCTTTTCTCAATATAATTTGGAGTACGATAATGACCATATATGTATTCCTTAGCCGTATCTACTACTGTTTTATCTCCTACCTTTTTGTAAGTTCTTGGGTCAGTAAATGGAATATTCCTTGGGTCTAATTTGGTCCCTTCTAACTTTCTTAATTTCTCTATGAAACTCACTAAATTTGAATGGTCTTTTTCATCTATAATGGCATCTTTATCGGTAATCAACTGATTGATTTTCTCTAAACTTACTTGCCAAGCACCATCTTTTGGGTCTTCTCCGGGTCTTTGCACTCTAGGTAAAACGTGATTCACCATATGTTGGAATAAGTTCTTACTTCCTGCCCCCTCTCTATTACCTCTACCAGTAACACCAATATCAGCCATAGATAGACTATTACATTTAGTTCTCCATTTTGTATATGCTTTCTGAATGGGGTCAACTTCAGTTCCCAATTCTTGGTCTATGAGGAGATTCTTGTATCTCACCGTTCTCTTCTTCTTGACTGGTTCCTTCTTCAAAATCATTGAAGGGCGATATCTCTTTAATATTAAATTCCAACTCATTCGTCCTCATACTCCTTTTTCCATTCTCCATATGTCCCAATTTGTGTACCACTAGCAAATACAGGGGCATCATCTGGTATAGGGATACTATTCTTTAACATCCATTTGACTGTTATTTTGTAAGGAATCATAGACCCTCGCCGTTCATAAGTTTGGGTTTTCCCACCATATTTCGATTTGTATCTATGTTTTTTATAATGTTTTAATTTCCCTTCTAAGTAAGAACCAAAACCATATTCAGTAAGTTTTGGCATTTGTATTTTATTATCTATCTTAACTCTACCAAAAGAACTCATTTCTTGATTCTCAGAATAAGTGTAAGTGTGCTTTTCTCTAAGTTCGCCCCTAGGTGCAAACCGTTTTAGGTAATCACTCCCCCATTCTTCATTGGGAAGGGGTTTAGGGTCTTCCATGAAAACCATTGGATTTTCTAAAGTTCCTTGCGCTCTCACATCATCGTCGAATGGGGCTTGTACTTCTTTCCAATTAAGATAAGGGGTTTTTAAAATGTTAAACCAATTTTCCATTTTACTCTCTCTCCTTTAATGCTTTAGCAGTTTTACCATTTAATGTTCTGAGCATTACATGTATTTGTTTCTTAATTTCATGTAATTCTAATATAAATTTTCTCTTATCTCTTTCTAAAGATTCAAACCATTTTTTAAATTTTGCAGGCGAAACTTGGGATTTAATGTTCTGAGCGTGTTTACTATGTAGTAATTGTAAATCTTCTATGGCTGAATCAACGCCTTCTATCAAACCATATAATGAATCTAATTCTAAGGGATTGGTTAAATCTTGTTCCTTTGCCTTTAGGATTTCATCCCAATTCATTCGTCCTCATCCTCCTTTTTCTTTCTGCTGAAAATCGGTCTTGTTGCTATTCCAGTCTTACTCGCCGTAACTGGCCCTCCTTCCTTTAACATATTAAACCAACGCTTTTCATTACGGGTTAATTTCGCTAATATGGACAAATCATTCTCCTTCGCCAATTGTAACTCAGCCTCTTGTTGAGTCATAGAACTCATCTTCTCTTTCAAATCCCCAACGAATTGCGGATATTGCTTAACAAAATCAGTTTCCACAATTGCCTTTTCCCAACTCATAACCACTCATCTCTCCATTTTAATCTTTCAAACAATGACTTCAGCCGCTGTTGTATTTCGGGCTCAAAATCGGTATATTCGAGCAATTTCAAATGTTGTTTACCAACCTCTAATGGTGTACCATTACGAACAAAATCATCCAATAAAGATAATCTATCTGCTATAGTATTTTCTTGACCAACTTTACCCATCTCAAATCCCTTCCTCCTTATTACTTCTCTCAACCCATGAATTATGTTAATCAAATCTTTTTCATCTTCCCCATGAAATTTTAGAATATCTTCCCAACTCATTCTTTCCACCATTTTGTTACAGTATTACCAGTAGATTTACTCCTCTCACTTCCGGTATGAATATCAAATTGCCCACTCTCATAATTTCGCAAATGACTCCTTAATTCTCCTCTTGTGGGCATATTCATACCAGTTCTTTTTGTTTTAGAACTCTCTACTTCTTCCCACAACTTACCTATAATTTCACTAATTGTTCTTTTTTCCCCATCAGACATTACCTTATCAGTGGCTTCTTTCGCCCATCGGTTCATGCCAAATTTACTTCTCTTCTTGAGAGCATTTTCCCAACTCATTTTACTCACTTCCTTTGGGGGTAATTATTCTCACTCATTAAAATATTCTAATGCTTTTGCAAAATGTTTCCTTGTTTCTCTATCATTATACTTACTTACTCTAACAGGACTTTCTTCTTGACTTTTCTTTTGATTATTTCTATCACTATAATATTCAAGTAAATTACTATATTCGCTATCTCCTAAATGTCTCCTTACTGCATTATGACCATCTGCTGTCTCAAAATTAGCAATATTAAAAGTAAAATCTCTATGATTTAATTTTCTCCCTAACACTTTTTCTATTTCTTCCATAGTAGCATATCTCGGTAAAGACGACGGAATATCCTTTCCACGATAACTAAGTTGTTCTCCCCCTGCTTCTTCCCACACGTCATGATTCACCATAAAACTCTCAGCCATAATATTAGTGTCGAATTTTAATATCCCTTTCCATTTGGGTATCATTTATCTCACCTAACTTTTTCAAAAAATGACCTGTGATTTGTGTGGGACTAGCAAAAAAAAATTTTCTCCTTTTCATCTATTTCCAGCCAATAAGCGTTAATCATAAATCGTTCAGCATCTCGGTGATAACTTGTAAGTCCAACTTCTGTTTAGCAACAGAAGTCTCATTATTAGCACGGCTTAAATCATCATCAAATTCCATCGGTAATTGCGATTGTCCATCAGGATTAACAAAGCGTTTTATGCTTCTAATAGCACTATCTAGCCTATTTTTTGTATTTACTAACTCATTGCGAATACCTTGGGCTTTTATTGAATTGGCGATACTACCAATCTTTGCGCTAACATCCACTAAATAGGGTAATTTCGGCTCTAGAATAGCAATATCTTTCTGTTGCTCATCACTAATTGTCAAAATAATCACAGCGCATTAGCAGGGATATACTTACTCATACATCCGAACTGCATGTTCAAAACGCAAGGGAATCTGATTAATAGAGGTATGGTTTTGAGCAGTCTCCGAATGTTTTTCGCTTATCGGCTAATGATGGTTATTAAAATAAAATTTTCTGCAAAGCCATATGGTTGTAACTTTGTCAATAACCTTGATAATTGGAATGAAGTGGTAATAACTGATGGACGAATTACAGAGAAGCACCAGAGCAAAGATATCACAGTTGAATCCTCAGCAGAAGATGGAAAGAATGTGTAAAATTCTGAAGGATAGGACACAAGGACAATCAGTGAACGCTAAGGTTTCTTACCTTGTCACCTTCTGCGGAATACCATTCGCTGAGGTTATGGAAGCAATGCATCGAATCAATAGTCTAACAGTGAATGATATTACGGGAGTTGAGTGAAATGGCATGGTGTCTTTGGTTTATGGATGCAGAGCAGACTGGTTTTGAGAATCAGTGTGGATTCTATTGTAATACGAGCGATTCTTCATTCGGCCCTGTGGTTTGGATAGGTAATGCTACTAAGGCGGATGTGTATGAAGCATGGAGTGAGTTGGGATTAGATGATGCCCGTAGGTATAGTTTCGATGATTTGTACTCAGTGATACAGAGCGTAAAGGCACATCTCAAGGTGGAGTGAAATGATTGGACCACAGGCATACGAAGAACTGTTTCAAACAAAGCATGAACCTATGAAGATACATGAAGTGCAGCATGAAGGTAAAAGATATGCGTACTCATACGATTGGGAGATACTTGAGATGTTTGACTCCTTTGCTTCATTCAAGGAATGGTGCATTGAAGATGTTGTTGAAAGACAAGGTGAATACGCAGACGAAAAGGAGATGATTGAATAATGGAACAGATACCAGTTTGCGTCAAGTGTAATACTGAAGCAGAATTAGAGGAAGCAATCATAGAGATATGGTGGAAAGGTCCGACCTATCACGCTAAAGTGACAAAATGTTGTCAAGCAGGTTATGATATAGTTGACAAACCAAGAGATAAAGAACAGATGGAAGATGACCATCAAGATTACCTTTTGTTGGTAGCAAAAGAAGAACGTAATGAAATATATGATGAATGAGCCTACGGGTTCTATGAACAAAGTGTAGAACCATATGGTATTAACTTTGTCAAATACCTTGAACAACAAATGATAGGAGTTAGGGTATGCTTAGTTGGTTAGCAGAGAAAGGAGTCATGGACGCAACACTCGGACACAAATTCATCGTTGATGGATTGGTAAGCCCCGCACTGAAACAATCTAACTCTAAGGAAGAATTCATGCGCCACTCGGACATACCGGCCATAGGGTTTTCACTTAGTATTCATAGAGCAGAAGCAAAAGCACTGAAGAAGGAAATCGAGAAGATTATAGAATTAGAAACAGAAGAATTAGCACGTTCAATCACCCTTGACTTTCTCAGTACATTGAGTACCGAGGAGGCTGTGAAATATACAGTAATGATAGTGGAATTAGAAATAACTCCTCAAGAACTGTTGGGTATATTTGGGATGAAGTGAGAATACCGCCCTTCGGGGTCTATAACTCAAAGTTAAGACCATATGGTAAGTAACTTTGAGCAACGAACCTTATCTACTAATCATCGGACTATGGTTGACATGGGACGAGGAGAAATGAAAATGGAAGAAGAAAAAAGACTACGGGGTTTTGCCGTATTCATTATTCAATGGTTAGACAGAACGGGACAAAGCAATACCTTTACTCGCAAAGTAACTGACTTGGTTTTGAATTACGATTACACCGTTGAAGATGCCATAGCAAGAGCGAAAGAAATCGAAGCGTGGGAATTTAGAGAGGAGGAGTGAAGATGTTTCAACGACGACATTTTGAGAAGGTCGCTTATGTTTTGAGACATCATGACTGCCCTGAAGTGGTCGAGTCTTTTTGTAGACTCTTTGAATATCTCAACCCGAATTTCGACCGTGAGCGATTTGAAATGGCATGTAAAGAGGAGTCGTCGGGGTAATGCTCGGCTTCTCTCTTATCCTCAAAGTTAGTCGCTACGCCTAAGATACATTACCATATGGTTCTAACTTTGAGCAATGAACCTTGAAGAATGAATATAGGGAATAAGGGTATGAAAGCCAAGGATATCAACTGGAACAAAGAAGTTGAAGAATACAAGACTCGATATGATGATGAGGATGGAATCTCTGAATATGTTGAAAATTTGGTTCCTTATTATTATCATGATATTCAGAACACGTTCAATTCTATGTCGGAAAAAATAACGGCTGATGAAGTGGGCGTCCCTATTTGGCAAGTCATGCAAAAACACATCTTTTATGATTATCTGGAGTCATTCATGGAGGCATGGAACCCCCCTTGAAGATGAGGAGGAATAGCACCCTTCGGGGTCAATAAACCCAAAGGTATGACCATATGGTAACAGGATTTCAACATGTCATGGGTGACATTGTTTTACTTTCACAAGCAGGAGATTTTTCACACCATATGGTTCTACTTTGTCAGCAACCCGTTATAAAAAAAAGAAGGACGTAGAGGTTGAGAACCGGAGCAAACGAAACCCTTGAATGGAGTTGAAAAGAAATGGCAGATTATACAATGGAAGACGACAAATGGGCAAGCCGAGTTGCCCTCATCGAGAGTCATATGGCTCAAAACGATGTAGGCGACATGGCACCAGTCCTTGAATGGAATATGAAAACTGGAACCGCAGATAAGGAGAACCGCAAGCGATATTGGTCGAACATCACCAACCTATTCGCAACTGTTGACAATTCTCCGATTCAGATTGGGAAGAGGTCAACCCTCCCCCAAGAAGTGCAGGATTCATTGAACACGATATGTGCGGAATATGCAGCCGGCCACGCTGTGCTTTTTGCGAGTCACCCCCTTTATGGTGAAACGTTGAGAGCCAGAGGGAAAGCCGGATACACAGCATACGAATCGGGTGAATCCTACGGAGAAGCAATGGCGAAGAACCTACGGTCAAGGTTGACAGCATACTACAACAATTACACGAACGAAGTTGAGGGTGAAACCCAATGGGACGGAAGCATCAACAAGAAAGGTGTTCCAACTTGCATCACCTATCCGGGGGTTGAGGGGTAATCCTTCGGATGCTCCGGTTCTCATCCATCACGCTCACCCTCTTCGGAGGGTGGGCATTTTGGTCTTATCGGGTACGTTCAAAGCAGTACCATATGGTCTTAACTTTGAGTTCTTCTTAGACCCTGAAATAGAAATCATTCAGGGAAGGGTATGAGCGATATGATAGCGTGTGCGATGTGTAGAAGAGTTGAGAGCGTGAGTCCAAGGATGAAAGAGGTATTGGTGGGTAATATGGTTGGTGTAAGGCTCCCCGTACCATCAGGATTCGGTAGACTCGTAGAATGGCACGATGGCCCTTGCCGCACTTGTATTGAAGAGTTGAGAGGCGATTAAATATGGAAAAGGAATTCATTACCGAACTCCGTAGGATTGTCAATGATGGCATTTGGGCCGTCCTTTATCCACTTTGCAACGAGGCAAATATGGCGAAATTCGACGCCCAAATGAGAGCAAAGGGCCATCGTCCAGAAGACCCACGTTGGAAGTAGAAAAGGAGAAAAAATAACGGCCTTCGGGTCATTACTCTCAAAGTTATGACCATATGGTTCTACTTTGTCAGTAACCACATATCAACTAAATCATACCCCAAGGGTACTATGGGATTTTGGAATAGACAAACAAGCGTTGAGAACACGGTATCAAGTCAAGAACAAAGATTTGTTATCGAAGTTGGACATAATAGGAACAACGACCTTATCATTAAGAAACTCCGAGTGAGTGGAGATGATTTAGAAGCGTGTATTGCTGACCTTCAATTAGCATTGCAAGACTTCAAACTATTACAGGCTGAAGGTGGGATGCAGAAGTGAAGCGCCCCACTTTGAATAACATCATCAGAACAAAACGAATTAAGTGGCTATCAGAAGAAGAAAGGATGCTTCTACAAGAAATCAAGGATGTGAAACAATGCTCTACAGCGAAAAAGAATTGAAGCACATTTTTGAATTGATGCACTTCATTGAACACAGTGCTACCGGAGGAGATGCGTATGCAGCAAGAATCTATGCAGGGAACACCATGCGAGCATATTGGGAGTACGGAGAAAAGGGAGTCAGTATGCAAATCCCCTACGTCTTAGCAAATCTTCAACATTGGAGAGGCGAATTAGCAAGGCAAATAAAAGCACATTTGAAATCATACATACGTTGATTGGTTGGTCCTTACGGTCCTCGCCCACCAAGAAACGTCGTTCACATATCCCATCACCACCAATAAGAGGCGAGGACCACCCAATAGGGGTTATTGGCAAAGCAAAACCATATGGTAGTGAACTTTGGGAAACTACCTTACATGTTTTAATTAAAACATAGGGTATGAGTCATGAAGGAGTAGTACTAGCACAAATTGCACTGGACCAATTTGACGGATGTGAAAAAATGATGTTTTCATTGATGGGAATGGAAAATGGATGCAAGTGTTCTCATTGCAAAACTAATTAGTACCCTTCGGGGTCATTAACCTCAAAGTTAAGACCATATGGTCATACCTTTGGGTTAAATGACTCAAAATTGAATGAGCAGTTTTAGGACTTGCTCAGGTCGGAAAGCCGACCCGAATCCCCGAAGGGACCGGGACGGGTGGTGGGGTGAGAATGAATCAGCCCCATCGATTGTTGACGGACTGCCGAACAACCGTGTAAGGTGGTTTTGCCACCTCATCAATCATCTCACGGAAGCGTTGTTTGTTTGCTCCCCGGATTGCTCCGGGTAGTTTGTTCGCTTCCAACATGATGTTTGATATCACGCTGTGGTTCAATTCATCGGCGTGTTTCTCCGCCATTTGTTTATGTGTGAAGAAGGTGCCACCGTGTAGGCGAGCACCATCTTTCACCACTTCATATACTGCGCTCATACCCTATGGATTGTTATTAGTCCATAAGGTTCTGTGGCCCAAAGTTTAGAACCATATGGTAGTGACTTTGTAAACTACCTTGAAAGACAAATAGTGATTGTAGGGGTACAGCACTCAATCGGCGTTCGGTTAACTCAGTTCGTTAGTTGTGTGCATATAGGACATGATTGACGACGCAACGCCACGACACGTCCCTCAACAGATGGGCGGGAGAGAGCCAACATTTTTCTAGAGAATGAAGGATGCAACTCAATTCTGAACCCTGTTCGCACACGTCCCTCTGGTCTTAGCGTCCTCTCTATCAGCATTCGTTGGAGATGGCCTCCCATCGAATGCAATTGTCCGGCTTGATATCCAAAGTTAGAGCCATATGGTTGTGAAAGATGTGAACATACCTGCGTAAAAAAACTAAAAAATAAATAATGTTGAAATTCTATTACCATATGGTCGTAAACTTTGGGATATATCGTAGACCTTATTAGGAAAATCACGACTATATGATTGATGAAAGGGCAGACAATGAGGAAAGAAACGGCCAAAGAAGAGGAAACACGTAAAATTCGGGGAGAATGCATTATACTGAGAGAGAGGATGCAGGAAATAGAGGAGATGATTATTCAGACTTCTAATAAAACTGTGAAGAAGGCCCTCAATTTAGCAATAAAAATGATAGAGGAAAAATTGATAGAATTGGGAAATCATCTCAAATGCACTTGTGATATCGAAGGTGGAGAGGAAGACCCTAATTGCGTGGCGTGTCTGAACCAGTGGCGAAATGAACGATATGGCTATGGCGTTCACGATGTTGAATGTGTCTGTAATGACTGCACTCATGGACAAGATGGTTATCCAAGAGCAAACTATTGAGTAAAACCTGTGATTCCTTCGGGATGAGGTTCTAATTTCAAAGTTAGAACCATATGGTTTGGTACGCAGTTAAAACAGAATTGATTTTTATTAGGAGTTTAAAATAGGGTGCATCGACTTCCGGCGTACTTTATAAACTAAACAGCCGGGTAGGGGTGATTAAGCGGAGTGTCTCCGAAATCACTATTCTCGTATGAAAAATCACCTCTTCAATGCGAGTAATACCAATCCACAACATAACAGCCCCCTATCACATGGGAGTCAATTCAACTACCAATTTTCGAGACTTTTTATTCTAATATGTTTCAATTGCACATATACAGTATTGTATAATGTGTTAATATAGAGTATTAATTACTTAATATTGTATAAAAGTTAAGAAAATCGTCATTATTATAGTTATTCTACTAAAATAGAATAATATTTTGAGGAAAAGTGTGAGTGGTGTATATATTTATATTATTATTCTATTATTCTATTTATTATACATACATATCTTCTTCTTCTTCTTCTCTCTCTTACTATAACACACTCTATATATGTAAGGGTAGAATTAGTAGAATTAGTAGAATAATAAAATAATGTAGAGCAGTACAGCGGTTTTGATTATTCTACTACCCTGATAATGGGTAGAATATTGTAGAATAATGCAGATTTTTCAATTTGAATCAAAAAATAATACATTCAAATGAGGAGATTTTTCAATGATAGATTGTGATTGCCCGATATGTGAAGATTGGAAAAGTGGTGGAAAATTGTATCTTGCTTTTTTCCATCATGAGTGTAAAAGAGAACAATATTATGCTAAAGGTGAAGAAGAGTGATTGATGAAATACAAAAGAAAATAAAAGAAGCCGGAAAGGAAATTACTCAATTCTTATTAGGTAAAAATAAACAATACGGGAATTCCGTTTTTGAGCCGATGGGCATCTTTTCTAAAGGAACTCCACAAGAAGGATTGCGAGTCAGAATTGATGATAAGTTGAATAGACTTGTGCAAGGAAATGACTCAATAGAAACAGATGAAGATATTGTAAAGGATTTAATCGGATATCTTACACTATTATTGATAATGATGAGGAATGAAAAATGAATATACTACCAAATACTTCCTTAGAGGATATTGATGAGGTTTTAGATTATTTGTCCATAGAAAATTATGGTTCGATAAGAGAAGCGCATGAAAATAGAATTGAAAATGCAGGTTGGTTGTATGCAATGGCAACGGCATTATCCAAAGAAGTCAATCGCCACAGGCCACCGAGAATTGATGGAAAATACATGGCTTGGTCGGACTCACACCCGAAGCACGACAGACGCACATGGATTGAACAGGTGATGGAAGGTATCACCGATGTTGGTTATTGGACTTGGGTGAACTGGCAACTACAATATGGAGATGATGAAAAATGAATGGAATAGTTGTTTATTGGCCTGAGAGCCAAATGTTTATGTCACATCCAGATGTAGAATTAGCGGATAGCGATACTTATGGTCCCGCCGCTTATTGGGTTCCAGAAGAAGTTATTGCTGGTGAAATAAGTGAGATGCGTAAAGAAATAATTGATTTGTGCGAAATGGTTGATTTGTTAATTGACGAAATAGGAATTGAAAGAGTTAATGAAATTGTAAAGACCTATAGCGGTCTATGTGAACAGCGAAAGAAGAATATGAGAATTAATTTCGTGCTTAGTAATACTGAGGAGGAATGAAAAATGAATGATAAATACTTTACAAGAATAGAAACAGAACTGAACGATGTAATCAAAAATCTAGCAAATAATATGATAGATGCGATTAAAGATGATGAATGGGAAGCAGTATTACTTTCCGCAGGAGCAATAATGGATTGTGTAAAAACAATCCACCCAACAGCGTCCGGTAATTTACACCGAGTAATGAGTGGAAAATATAACGGACATAATAACGAACCAAATGAAGCATTATTTGGTTGAATAAACAAGTGGATGTAGCCAAGTGGTCAAAGGCGAGAGGCTTAAGACCTCTTACAGAATGTTTCGCAGGTTCAAATCCTGTCATCCACATCAGGGTCTATGGCGCAGTCAGGTAGCGCAGCGGGCTTTTAATGACGGTTTGTTTGGTAAAAAGAAGAAATCAACTCCAACCCTAGAACGAAGGAAGGGCCAAATTTTCTTCTTCTTTTCCGTCAGAAGATACCCGTTGGCCGGGGGTTCAAATCCCTCTAGACCCGCCTTATTTTCAGGAGAATACAAATATGGAAAAACAAATAGAATTTAGATTGATAGATAACGAAGATATGCCGCCAATTGTAATTACAATTGGTGAAAATAATGAGCCGAAAGTAATTTTAAATTCCCATTACAAGATTTGGATGGGATGGAAAAGAAAGATGATTGGAGGCGTAGCCAAGAGTCTATATGAAAAAATAGATGAATTGTTGGATGCATATTTAGCAGACCAATATGCCTTTATTCAGATGGAAGAAGAAGAGTATGGTGAGTGAACATGAAAGAAGATAGAGAAGAATGGGATGGTATTAGAGGCAAATACGTCAAGAAATATGCTATGTGGGATAGTAAAAAAGAAGATTATTATTATGTTTCCCCTAGAGGGATTATGATTACAATAAAAGTACCAGAACTAAAAGAGAAAGGTAAATATTTCCTTTCTAAATGGGCCTCTAAAATTAGGAGGAGAGAACGGTTAATCAATATACTAAATAAAATACCATATGTAAATGCGAGGATGATAGAATGAGGAGAGCAAGACACGTAAGAATGCACGGAGCAGATTTCATGGCGACAGGCGATATTATCGCTGATGCTGTAGGTGGAAAGTGGCATAACCCAAGTGGAGCGTTTAACGTTGCACTGAAGGAGAACCTTACTGCACTGTCCGTAGCAGATGATTGGTCAGAAGCAAGGAAAGAATGGAAGGCTACAGGGAATGTATGGTACATTCCAATGAATGATGAGGCAGCAGAAGTATTACCTGAACCTCACAAGAGCAGCCATCCCCATTACTGTATTTGCGGCCACCCTATCGCTTGGCATTTTGAGATTGAAAATAGTGAGAATGGTCGAATAGAGATTGTTGGAAGTGAACACATTGGTTTCTGGATGATTGTCAGACATTTGATAGAAAATCTGGATATGCCTGAAGATATGGTTACTGAAGAAAGAGTCAAGGAATGGATTACTGAAGCCGTTAAGTCAATGAAGGCTGAATGGTGGTGGAAAACCAACGGAGAGCAATTTGAGGAATGGTTCGATGAAATTAAAGAACTTGATTTGATTATTAATACCAGAAAAGGTAAGAACTATTGGGATATTGATACTGGAAGACACGAACATCAACTATTGATGAGAAAGAAGTCTGAAGGAACGATAGGAACCCCCGATTATCAAATGGCCTCTATTGTTTGGAGATGGAATCATCCCGATAACAAAAAGACGGCTCAGATTAATACTAGAGGTTATCCGAATGACCGATTATGGAATGACTTAATGATATTCTACTTCAATCGGGAAAAGCATCAGAATACTTTCAATGAAGCGAATGTAGAACGAGAGGAAAGAATTGCCCACATTATAGAAGAAAGAAGGCAAATGGAAGAACGTCGTAAAAGAGAGCAAGAAGAATGGAAAGAAAGACAACGTATTCAAAACATTGAACGCACTCGGCGTGAAGAAGAACTACAGCAACGTAGAGATGTCGCTCTAGAAAATTTTTGTAGAGAAAATGAAATTAATGAATTTTCAGCGGAAACAGGGAGGAATGATTGGGAACAGTCGTTTTTAGGAGAAATGATATACAAAATTAACAATCTTCAAAATATATCTGAAAAGCAAAGGAAGAGGATAATTAAAATCATTAACCGAGAAGATGACAAGGCAACAGAGAAGCAATTAGCCTATATCCGTAAACTTGGCGGAACCCCTGATAAGTACATGACTAAAAGAAAGGCGAGTGAAGTTATTACGGAATTGTTGGAGAACAGATAAGATGAAATGTAATATTTGTGGTAAATTTTATACAAAAATCATAAAGATGCAATGTGGAAAACATAAGGTTTGTATGTCTTGTATAGATTTTTTAATTAAAAGAGAAATAAAAGAAAAAGAAGAATGGAGTAAGTTGATGAAATGAAGAAAATAGAATTAGAAGCCGAATTGGAAAAACTCGCTAAGAGGAATGACTCTCTCATAGAAGAAAATGAGAAAATGAAGAAATCCTTTCAGGATGTAGGGCAAACAAACGATACTTATCGTACCGCAATTGTTCAATTACAGAACAAGTTACAAGAGGTGTCGAGTATTGTTAGTCATTACGAGAAAACCATCTTAGTGATGAGCGGGCGAATCCAAGAGAAGGACACGTTGATAAGCGAACAGAGAATGAAATTAGAAGGAGGAATGCAAGAATGAAATTGAGAATTTTGAACGAGACAGGACACACTGAGATGTCAGTGGCGACGACCGAAATCATGGACCACATTAACGAACACGCAACCCATTGGGTTTTCGTAGATGGTGAGATGATTAACCGAAGCCAAATCTCAGAGGTTGATTGGGATGACGTATCAGATGTAGATTTGGTTCCAGCCATTGTTGGTGGGAACTGAGAAGTCTGATGCGTTTGTGGTTTGCCAAGTAATAAGGAATTTATTGGTAATTATTTCCTTTTCCACCCCCATTAGACTTTCAACATTAAATGTAGATTTACAGCACCCACCCCCCCTTTTTTCACTTTCCTGAGAAAGAGGGGTACTCTTCATATAGAGTAAAAAAGGTAGAGAAGTTTACCTATCAGGAGTTTTGAAGATGTATAAGAGATTAGAATTTACGGGAAAAAAATCAAGGAAAATTGAAAGAATTGTTTGTTCTTTACATAAAATTGGAGAACAATCAACCCATGAAATAAAAAGTTTATTTCAAACAGGAAAATTATGTGCGACTATGAATGAATTAAGTAATATTTTACGAAAAAGTGGACTCTTCAAGATAAGTGGCCGCACTACCGTATCTAAATTAGACAGTAATACTTATGAAATTTGTAAATGGAAAATTAACTACGATGGCCTCGTTAAAAAATATAAAGTAGATAAATTCAACAGAAAAAAATCTAGAAGTCAATACATTCTGGACGTAGAAATGCAAGAACTATACTTTCTTCCTCTATTAATAAAAACAGAATTATGGGAAGAAATTAAAGTGGAAATTGGAGAAGAATAATAATGATATTTACAAATTTACAACAACTAAGAGACTGTATGGTAGATATATTATCTGAATTAATACCATCAAGTGATTATGATTCAGTAATATCATACATTGATAAAATTAAGAAATTAGACTTGGAATCAGAAACTAAAGAAATATTATGCAATACCGAAATAAGGAAAGTGTTGATAAAGAATAAAATTGTCCCATCTTATGAAATAAAAGATTGGTTGAGCCAAAGGCGAGAAGAATATCTCGAACTTATGGAGTATGTCAAGAGGGATAATGAATGGAAAACCAAACACAATATCGCTACAGAATAAGTATCTGTAAAGCGAATGGAAGTGTTTGGATGGAAGAGTTTGATAATCAAAACCTTTTAATTCAGCAATTAGATGAATTATTAGAGAAATATCCACACCTTCTTATCTCAAAACAAAAAGTGGTTGATAGAAATGAAAGACAAGAACCCTGATTATGTTAAAGGACCAAGAGGAAACATAGCAACCCGATGCAGAATATGTGGTGGGCAATTAACCCATCCTAAAGACATCAGACAAGAGATGCATTCTCCTTGTCTTAGGAAATACAAAAGTAACTTAAGGTGATATAAATGCCAGAATTAAATATTAAAAGACCAGATGACTCAGGTGAATACGACTCAACATTAGTGTTATTTAAGGAAGAAACCTCTTACAGAGTAGAAACCATTTCCCCTACCGCTCATAGGAGAGCGAACAACCCTATGATTGAAGCAATCAAGGCTTGGCTAACAGGAAAATTAAGAATATCCAGAAGACAAATCTATGGTGATTCTTGGAGAAGGAATCGACAGGGACGTGGATTCTATACTCCAATAGAACCAGAGAAACCAGAAGTAAAGGAATTCTCACACACAATTACTATTGGTGATGAAGGATATGTTGTACTCTTCAATAAAGTAGGTACGAGATATTTCTTGAATGGGATAATGGGAAACAAATCAGTATTGATTGCTGCATTAGCAAGGACCATTTTCAAGTCGTGCTTTACTGATGATGCCCTTGAATTAGATAAATTTCTAATTAAGCATATTCAACTACCAGAGAATGTTCATTACGCTCTAGAAAATAGAGCACCTTACTATTTCTACTTAGAAGGGGAAGACAGTTTTCATACTAAGAGGATAGAATGTAGATTGAGAACTAATTTGATTAGTGATACTAAAGTAGCCGTTGAAATTTCAGATGGTATTTGGGGAGAACTAACTATTCGACAAATGAATGTCTATATGAATACCTACCTCAATAAAAAGAAGCAAGGTAATTGGAGTAATCTCAGCCCTGCTGCGCTATGGGAAAAGGTGATGAAAAAATTACCAACTGAATCTGAAGAACAATTGATGGTTGCTTTCCTTCACCAAAATAGAACTTCAAAGGTAGTGAAGGAACGAGCAAGAGATTTGATGATTCATATCCAATCTCGTTATTCTGACAGAATCAAAATTAATTGGGGCAGCCCTGACAAACTATTGGATGTTTCAGAGAAGCCCACTATCATGTATATTAATGGTAAATTGGCAGATTGGAAACTGACAGATAGAGGGATGAAAACTCAAGGCCAACAGAATGTTTCAACTTATGTTTGGGTCAAGGGGCAAGGCGACCAAGAGAAGGGAAGTTGGACGGGACCAATCTGTGTAGATAATCTCGATAATAAATCTCCAACCGGCGACCAATTCGTAACAAGAGCGTTGGGACTGCTGAACGATGACCTATTAGTAGCGAGAGTTTCAACCATCAAAGGAAGGTTAAATAGCGGCCATAAAGTGGGTCAGACTGACCAAAGAATTTCGCTGTTCCAACGGGAATAGAGAAAAGAAACGGTCATCCTACGGGGTGGCAAAAATGAATTGCGGCGAATGCAAAGGCGATATCGTAGATATAGACGGAGAGTGGTCCTGTACCCGGTGTGGGTTAGTTACAGGCAACGTGATGGATGCTTCCTTATTTGAGAGCGAGGAATTAATCAGACATCGAGATGGGTCTAATCTTAAATTAGGAAGCCACATTGGTAAAGAAAAGATAAAGGGAGCAGCCAGATTGAGAAGGTTGGCAGTCATGCATAGTCTATCTAAAGAGCAGCGCCTCATGAAAAAAGCCGAGTTTTACATGAATATGGTTCTGAGTGAATTTCAATTATCAGATTGTGCTAAAAAGGACATAATGATTTATGATTCCACTTTAAGGAGAAAGGGAGTATTCACAACTAAAATGACATTAGAAGAAAGAGCAGGGGCTTTAGGTTACATTATTCTGAAAGAGTATGGACAGGAATACACTCTGAAAGAAGTATCTGAAATCTTGGAATTATCATCTAAAAGACTGAGTAAATTAGCAAAACTCTATGCGAGACATTTGAGTAAGTCATACGTGTTTTCTAATCCTAATGTGTCTTCTTTGTTGGAAAAATTCTGCCTTAAATTGGATAAGAATAGGGCATTCATTAATAATTGTGTAAATCTGTATTATTATCTGGATAAGATAGAACCTAAGCAGCCTAATTCAGCCTACTTATCTGGTATTGTTTATTTCGTAGAAACAACTAATCCAACAATAACTACTTACCAATCAGAAATAGCGAGTACATTCAAAGTTGGCCTAACGTCACTAAAGAATAATTACAAAAAGATACTATCAGTTTTGAACATTGATAACACGTTTAATCTAACAGTGAATGATATAATAGAGGGAATAAGATGCGAGCGAAAACAGTAATACATGTAGAATATGAACTATTGAAGAATATATTGCAATCGAAAGAAATAGGGATGGTAATCGAGAGAGTGAAAGCCAATATGGTTCCACCGAATGACCCCGCTGCTGAGAAAAGATTCAATGCGGGAATTACTTCTGCCGCTCAATTGATTCGTAATATAGTAGATAGGAGAACACATAGAATACCACAGAATCATCCCGATTTTAAGGTGAAATCTAATGATGAGTGATGAGTTAAAAGATAAAGTAGAGTCACTAATAAAAGAATTAGATGATGAGAAACCACCTACCTCAATTAGAGAAGCAGAAAAAGCAATCAAAACTAATTTGATTATTTATTTGAGGGGATATGTAACTGATGATTTTTGGTACAATGGGTGGAAAGAAGGACCGAAGAAGAAATTTGATTTAGCAAGAACAAAATTAATTGAAAGATTAGTTAGTGAGGTAGGGAAAACCCCTTTCACTACACCAGTTACTCCACTAATTAATGTGGTTAACGAATCAGATTCAGCATTTGAGTTTGATAGTAAAGAAGTAAGAGAAGATGTTTTAACATTACAAGATTATTTGGAGATGAATAAATGAAAAGAAAAATATTGATTATAGGAAGTGGAGGTATAGGGAGTTTCCTTATTCCTCTTTTAGACAAAACTGGATTGTATAATATTACTGTGTATGACCCGGATATTGTAGAAAAGAAAAATATAACTTATCAGAATTTTGACGAGTCAGAAATAGACCATAAGAAAGTAGAATGTATGCAAAAGAGGTATTCTTCTGTAAAGAAAGCAGAAGCATTTTTGGTCTTAACCCAAGGGCAAATTCAAGGCTATCATTTAGTGGTTTGTTGTGCAGATAATCTTGATGTCCGTAGACTTCTTTATAGGTCATCAAACGAGTGGCTGGATTTGAGAGCGCAGGGAAGGAATGGTGCATTGATTAGTTACAAAACTCCCAAGGATATGTTTGATGTTGTTCTATCAGGACCAAATGGTAGTTTTTCCTGCCAAGGTACTGAATGGGAAGGAGATAATTCTGGATTGCATTTTACTCATGTAGCAATTGCAGGAATGGCAGCAGAATGGATTCAACGTTGGTTCGTTGCTAAAGATGATGTGACTGATTATAAGGTTGTGAATATTTGAAAGAGAAAAGAGAATTCCGACGAGATGTTGGAGATATAATTGATGTCTTAGAAATAGATAGTGGGACATATTTTGATTGTGAAATAGTATCTGTCACTTGCCCCGCTTGTGGAGAATCATTTACAGGAATCATTAGAGAAGCAGGTGGATTTGTAGCCGGGCATCAGACATATCATGAATTTACAAATGCTCAAGACGCTATGATTACTGCTATGGGTGGTGCTTGAATGGAAACTTGGATGAAAGATATACAGGATAGGTTTGAAGATGGAAAGGGGTTTAAGAGTATATTCCATAATGAAAGAAATAGATTCCTTCAAGAAATTTGGAGTCAAAGTATGACTGCCTTTGATATCCCAAGAGAAGTCCAAGTAGTCATTGATTCCAATAATCAATTATTTATGAGTGTAGGAAGCCCTTCTTTTGTTTCGTTCATAGGACAGGATGAATCTCTTTATGGTAAGGATAATGAAAAGAAGATGAAACTACCAATCAAATGTTGGGTTCACACGCATCCTTTTGGTAAAGCATATTTCAGTGGCACTGATATCTCAACAATCAATACTTGGAAACCTCATATGATGTCAGCCATTGTTTTAGGAGACAATGAACATCAGATTTGGCAGAAAGTAAAACCGGGTATAGCAAAACACATCAGATATGTTACTGAAACAATAGTGGAATTAGGGACTAAAAATAGAGTAGATAAAATGGTGGAGGAATTAGTATGAAGTTAGAAGCGTATGGTGAAACGATAGTTTGTAGAGAAGCAAAGACCCAAACAGGTAACTTTGTAATGACTGAGAATAATAAAGCAGAAGTCATTTCAGTTGGAGATAAAGTTGATAATTTGAATGTAGGAGAATTCATCTTCTATGAACCGAACAAGAGAGAAATCATTGGTGAGTTTTTTGTCATTCATTTTCAAAGTGTGTTATGTAAGGTGATGGAATGATTGATACAGACAAATACGAAAGGACAACACCCGAACTTGAAGAGTTTGAAGGAGAGAACTTGGGGGATTTGATAACCAACCTACTCGCAGAAGTCAAGCGATTACGTGAAGAGAACAAAGCATCAAGTTATAATAAGGAGGAATAAGAATGATAGTGATAGGAAACGAAGCAAGAGAAAAGATGCTGGAAGGAATCAATCTGACTGCTAATGCAGTTAAACCAACGCTTGGCCCTATGGCAAGAACAGTAGTTTTGAAAGAGCATTCAAAACCAATCATCGTTAATGACGGAGTAACTGTTGCAAGAGCCATTCATCATGAAGATGAGTTTGTGGATATGGGAGCAAAGTTGCTGATTGAAGTAGCAACCCAAGCACAGAATTTGGCCGGTGATGGTACAACAACTGCTTGTGTTCTCGCCCAAGCCTTTTGTCAAGTAGGAATGGGACTGATAGAAGAGGGGGAAAACCCGGTGATGGTTGCGGAGAGCCTGAAAGAAATAGTACATGAAATATCAGGTCGTCTTTTAGAAGACTCTCATCCAATCGAAAACTCTGATGAAATTAAGAATGTAGCAACAATTGCTGCTAATAATGATGATTACATTGGTGGTTTAATTGCTGAAGCAATAGAGAAAGTGGGTAAAGATGGGGTGATTACTGTTAATGAATCTAAAGATATGAATACCACAATCGAAGTAGTCCAAGGATTAGAAATAGATAGAGGATATCGAACCCATCACTTAGCGACTGATAAAGAGAAGAACCAAACAGTTATGGAAAACCCATTAATTTTGGTGTCTAATTTTAACATTATACGATTTCAAGAAATTATTCCTATACTTGAGAAAGTTGCTGAAACTAAGCGTCCACTACTACTTATTTCAAGAGGACTTGAGCAACACGCAATCAGTAATTTGATTGTCAATGTTATGGGTGGAGTAGTACAATGTTGTGCCATTGAATCACCAGATTATGGATTCGTATCAGATACAATTTTGGAAGATATATCAATAGTGGTGGGAGCCAACTTCCTTGATTATCAAACTAATATCAAAATGGAAGAGGTAGAAATTACTGATTTAGGTGAAGCCGAGAAAGTCGTTGTGGGCGAGATTAGGACCACTATTATTGGTGGCTCTGGAAAGAGAGAGAAAGTAGAAGAGAGGGCCAATATGATTACTAATCACATCGAGGATGCCGATAATGAATTTATGGCTGATAAGATGAGAACAAGAGTAGCCAAGTTGTTAGGTGGAGTAGCCGTGCTAAATGTGGGCGCTGCTTCTGAAGTAGAGATGAGAGATAAGATGGAGCGAATTGATGACGCCCTTAATGCTACAAGGGCCGCAATGGAGATGGGAGTCATTTCAGGCGGAGGAACAGCCCTTGCAGAGACTTCTTTGTCTATGTTAGATAAAACCACTACCGCAGAAAAGGCGGCTCTATTAGAGTGTCTATTGTCACCCTATGAGCAAATATTGATTAATGCGGGTATTGACTATACTGAAAAGAAATATCAGAAAAAGAAAGTAGAGTTACCGCATATTAATGCTAAGAATGCAATATTAGGTAATATGTATGCTATGGGAATTATCGACCCAGTTAAAGTTACTATTTCTTCATTAAATAGTGCGGCATCAGTTGCAGCGTTAGTGTTAACATCAGAAGTATTAGTTGGAGAGGAAGAAAATGAGACTGTGCAATCACCGCCGATGTTTTAATTTAGCACATAGAGGATTTAGAAGATGTATTTCTTGTATTAAAGGGAATACACCAGAGAAAAGAGATGAAGATAAAAGGAGAGAAGAAGAATGAATAAATTAGAAACAAGAGAAGATGGATTATACATTAATGAAAAGAAAGTAATCAAGGGGTGGGAATCAATGTCAGGTTGGTATTGGTTTGCAACCGAAATGGAAATGGAAGATTATAATGGATATCCTATATGGTTTGGTTTTGTTCAGGGATTTGAAGACGAGTGGGGTAGTTTTACCCAAGTAGAATTGGAGAATCAGCCGTCAATTTGGGAAATAAAAGAAATAGATTTACCATATTCAGGGAGGAGAAACTGATGAATAAATTCCCTACGGTTGCTATACAACTTACTACAGATACGGGAATTCCTATAGATATGCCTGACGATTGGTTAGAGGTAGTGGTGAGTGTAGCGAGTATGATTAACCAAAAATACTCATGCGGAGTAGATATAGTGTATGGTTTAGCAAGTAAAGAAGGATTTGAAATTATTAGTAAAGAGGTAGAACAAAATGAGTGATAAAAAGGAAGAAAAAATAGGCGTTATTTTGAAGAAAGGAGAGGAGGATATGAGTAAGATAGAACAATGTGTTTCGTTTATACTCTCATTGAGAGGTCAAATTATTATTGGACAAGCCATTGCTAATTCAATTAAAGCAATGGAAAATAGATTACCTGAAATGTGGCAAGAGCCATCTGATATCAAAGATATGAAATATATTTTGAAAAACTTTGGTATAGCAAAAGCAGTAACTGACTCTAAAAATCTAGACACAAGATATTTTGTTAAAAAGAACAACGAAATTATCGCTACTTATGATGATGCTATTTACAACGGTATTCTCGCCGTAGAAGTAGCAAAGAATATGCACTCCATTGATACCGATAATTATTATTCAGCAAGTGTTGATGTGACGTTTAGCCCTGTATTGATAGATGGTGGAGATAAAGAGCCTACAGAAATAGCAATTTGGTCTTCGGATTCAGTAGCAACAGAAAATGAATTTGATTTTGATGGTGCTTGAATGAATGAGGGAGATATTCTTCTCGGAAGAATACCGAGGGATGCTTCTAAAGAATGGAAAATAGTCAAGGGTAAATATTGGAATACAGAATATATTGATGTTCGTCTTTATGAAAACAATAAACCAACAAAGAAAGGAGCCAGACTTAATTTAGAAGAAATAATATATCTTAAGCAAATTTTAGAAAAGGTAACTATAGAAGAAAAATTAGGAGAGGAAGAATAAATGTCAACTGGATTATTTTGGAAATATACGGACGAAGCCTACGATAATTGGGTAGAGGAACATGTGAATTGGATGGTGGATAATGTTCCCACTCAGGTAAGTGAAGCCTTTGAAAATGAAATAGAGTCTTTACTTAATGATACAGATAAACATGCATTTATGTTATATCATCTCTTACATATGTCAACATTAGATAATGATGATATTTACAAATTCAGAGAAGACGCTACAGAGATTTGGAATCTGACAATACCCTTGATGCAGGCTTTCAATACTATGATGATGGGATTAGCAGCAAGTGCTGGAGATGAAGATACCGTACATGCCATTGGATTGTCTAATGCTTTAATGCTGAGAATGTTTATTCCTGCTGGAATTGGTGAAGATGAATAGTTTTACCTACAATAGAAGTTGGGATGAAATAGAAGAAATGTTAGATATGGCAGAAAGAAAACAGAATAACCATTTCACCCAAATGCAAAGGCCCGATATTTCTAAGAGAGAGCGTATGACTCATATGAGGAATTACAAGGCTCTTGAGGGAGTAGTCAAATCCCTTCGTTGGGTATTAGGGGATAGAAAAATTACTCATCCCTTAGATTGAGGTGTAAGAATGGAGAAATGCATTCATAAATACAAGTGTTTTTTGAGAGGAATGGCTTGGTGTGCTAAGTGTGGGTTGACTTTAATTGAGGAAGAGGAGGAATAAAAATGGCTCCAAATAGATTTTTTGGATTATTTATTTTAGTTACTTATACCGTTACTATCTTTTGGGCATGGTGGAAAAATAAAGAAAAAGTGGAGGAAAATTAATGTCATTAGTATATCATCGAGTAACAATTCCCTTTGAAAATGTAGACGAGGCCATCGGTCTATGTAAAAATTTACAGAAACGGGGAGTAACTTTTGATACTGGATTTGGATTAGAAGGCATGGATTGGGAATTAGATTGGTCAATATCTGGTCATATGTCTGCCCAAGAGATTCTTTTAGAATTAGAGGATTTAGGAATTAATTACAAAATTATTTTAACCCCTAAAAGAAGAAAAGGTGAAGAGAAATGATAGGAGCAATTGTTTTTGTTTTGTTATTACTTTCGGCTTACTTTATTTTCCCTATTCAAATATGGTGGAAGAATCAAAAAGTATTGAAAATGGGATGGACAGAACAAGATGGTGAGCAAACTTGAGTTCACCGAAATATGTAATAGAAAAAAGACTACTTGATATTGTGTTAGAAATTCCTATAGATACAGAATTCACTTCTCTTTATCTTCGTGATTTATACATTAATATTCATGGGACTATGAGTGTTCCTACTTCTCGCCAAATTGGTAGAACGCTATCTCTTTCAAATATGGTACGTTCAAAACCAACGGATTCTTTGTGGATTAAATATCAAGTGGGTGAAGAGGAATGAGCGCCTCAGTATATATTTTCATTTTATCAGTTATTACTTACAGCGGTGTGCTTTTTTGGGCATGGTGTAAAGGAAGAGAGGGTGCTTACTAATGATTCGTGTCTGTATGGATTGTGATAATAAGATATCAGATAGCACCAATAGGGATATCAAACGATGTGGGCGCTGTTGTCGTCTGAAGAGAGAAGAACAGCAGAAAGGGAAAGAGAAATGAGAAAGAAGATAAAGGGGTGCTGGTGTCATGGCAACGCTATCACTTGTTGGGAGTGTATGAAATATTGCACTTGTTACAACCCAACTTACAAAGAAGATTATTTACAAGAGGGAACAAAATGAGTTATAGAATAGGAATTGATTATTATCAAACTGAATGTGATGAGAAGAAAGAAATCAAGTGTAGAGCATGTAAGGCAGTTATGGATGTAAGTCGTGGAGTCATGGTACGAACTGGTCCTTATCATCCTAAATCGAAAATGGATACTTTCAGTTGTCCTAACAACGGACTGCCGTGGCACGATAAGAAGGTGAAGAAAATCGTGCGTAAAATCAGAGATGCATTTTGGTGAGTGAGAGGAATAATAATGAAATGGATAGAATTTAGTAGATTAAACCAAGTAATAGAAGGACTAACACCAACAAGAAAAATAAGAATTTTAGCAAAAGATTATCCCGAAGAATATATCTCATTCATTGAGATATTAGCCTTGGAACTACCCGTTAATAATCTTGCAAGTAAGAAAGCCATGAAATGGATAACTAATGTTTTAGAGGTATTTGATGACGAAGTAGAAGGGGCCATTTACATTCATGGTGATATAGGTGAAGCAATGTATCACTTCACAGAAGATGCTAACGATTCAGATTTTAATCTCCAAACTGTAATCACATTCCTTTCTATGGATTGTAGTAAAAGTGACGGTAAATCATTTCAAATATTCAGGAATGCGTTTTCTGCAATGTCGGCTTTAGAGAAGAAATGGTTCCTAAGATATTGGTTGAGAACCCCAAGAAACGGAATCAATGCTGGTTTAGTAAAGAAACTCTTAGCGAAAGTTTACGATAAGAAAGTAGCCGAAATTACAAAGCATCATCAATTGCATTCTCTTTCTGATATCGCTATGTACTATGGTAAAGAACAAACCCCACCTAATGATTTGAAAGTAGGTAGGTTCATTGCCCCTATGTTAGCCAAGGTTGTTCCTAAAGAAAAGTGGCCTCCTCGATTTATTATTGAATACAAGTATGATGGAGCAAGATATCAAATTCACAAAGGAGATACAGTCATCATCTTCAATCGGAAAGGGAAAGTGGTTACAGGAAAATTCCCCGATATGGTAGAGTTAGTGAACTCTTGGGATATATCTGAGCCTTTTATTATTGATACTGAAATCTATCCTATCGAGAACGATGGGCGACCTGCCCCTTTCAAGAAAATGGGAACTCGTATTCATTCTAAGAATATCCAAGAAGCCATTGAAAAATGCCCCGTAGAACTGGGCGTGTTTGACTGTATGATGTTCAATGGTGAAAACCTAATGGATTTATCCTTTGAACAAAGGCTAACTACAATAAATAAATTTCCAAAATTAACAGAAAGAACACCCCAAATGCAACATCATATATTCTATAATTTAGCAATTAATGATGGTTATGAAGGAATTATGATTAAGGATTTAGATGCTCCATATGAAAGTGGAAAGCGTTCTACTGCTTGGGCTAAACATAAACCACCAAGATTTGAATTAGATGTGGTAGTAACAGGTGTGCGCTATGGGGAAGGTAAAAGAGCAACAGTTTTTAGTTCATATGATATTGCTGTTAAAGATAAAAATGATTTATTGTCCATTGGAAGCGTAGGTACGGGTTTTTCAGAAATAGATTTAATTTACTTAACTAATGAGGCGAGGAAGATAATCCTATCAGTAGACAACGGGACTCATATCCTTTCACCAAGAATAGTTTTAGAGGTGACTTGTGATTTGATAACCACTGATAGTGAAGGTAATTTAGGATTAAGATTCCCACGGCTTCTTAGGATAAGACACGATAAACCTGTATCTGATATCAATACGTTAGAAGACATTCAAAATATGGTGTAAAAATGACTGCAATCTGTTATTATTCAGGAACTATAAGCAATGGAAACATTCTCTGTGATAGGTTCTTTAAAAACACCAGAATAACTACTGATAAAACAATAGTCTCTTGTCCTGACTGTTTACGAATATTAGGAACTAAAGTCAAATTAAAATATCATATTCATCTGAATTATAATTTTCTTAAAGAAGGTAAATTAAGTAAAGATAATATTTTAGAATTTTCTGAGTATGAACCTAATCCTGATGATAAATTGATATGCACAACAGATAAAAATACAATTACCTATATTACAAATGACCCAAGAAAAGCAACCTGTTTACATTGTAGAAAACATAAATGGGGCAGGAAGGATAACAGAATATTCATTTTAACTGGGTTTTTAATAGAAAGTGGAATGGAGATGAGTAGACTTTCTAATTTACATAAATTTAGTACCCGACAATTGGAGAAAACGCTAGACGTTTATCTTCACGGAGGTAATGTATAAGGGGTGAGATTATTACTACCATTGAAAGGCGGCGACAACGGCAAGGCGGGATAGTAATGGAAATTCATAAGAGTAACAACATAAAGCAAGAATGGACTAACATATATGGAAAAATAACTATATTCAATTATATGGTATATGGTGATATAGGTGAGAGAGACTTATCTGTCATTAGTCACGCCATCAAAAAGTCCTTCGGTTTAAAGAAATTTATACCGATGTTAGAGCATATTAATTTTGAGATGGCGGAATTATTCAATTTATATCAAGGGACACATATTCAATGGGTGTTCCCTGATGAAATAAAAGAAACAAAAAAAGTGATTCATTTAATATCTGAAGGATTAGAATTTCAAAGAATAAAGAGTGAATTTTTGGGAGTTACAGTAGATGTTTACGAAAGAACAACTTGAAGGGATTATTGTTGCATTAGCAAGTCCTGAGATTTCTATTGAAAAGGATGACAAACAATCTATTGGTTATAGAATACGATTAAAGGTGCATTTCAGAGCACTGAATAACTCTTTCATTTTGGGTCTGAAAGAAACATTAGAAGAGAACGGAATAGATACCTATTATAGAAGTAAAGAGAAAGAAAGCAGACCCTACCCTTTACTCAGAATAACTAACGTGGATAACTTGTTAGATTTGTTTAGGTTGATTCCACCCGAATTAGAGAATTGGAATAATAAATTTGATTCCTTTCTTGAAGCCTTAACCATAGTAGCAAACAAACACCATCTAACCCAAAAGGGGTTTGATAGAATATTAGAAATAAAAGGAGAGTGGAGCGCCTGACATTAGTTTCAATGGGAAATAAAGAACGACCAATATTGATAACGGGTAAAACCGGAACGGGTAAAACCACGATGGCTAAATCATTAGTTAGTGAAAATCATGTCATGTATTATGCTAATGAGATTAAACCTAATGATTGGAAATCTCTTGAAAATGATATCATTATTGAAGAGGTACATTACAAGGCCAATAAAGATGTTATCATGAATGTGATACGTCACTGTAAAACTACTATTATTTTAACTTCAAATAATGAAAAAGATGTCTCCTCGGAGATTAAGAACTCCTGTAAATTAAGGAGAGCAGGAACAACTCCGCATATCTTGGAGACAATCAAAGAGTTAGCACCAAGAAGTGAAAGCCCAAAGAATTCAGAGATGAGTGTCTTTGATTTAATTCAGGATTATTTGAAGAATACCAATAGAGATGAAGTGGCTAATAATCTAAAGGAGAACAAACCCGCCGATGTTCAAATAATGACTTGGTTAGGTATGAACCTGCATCCTAACAAGTTAGCGTTTGTTGATGGTAGAGTAAAGAGAAGATGGTCACAGAAATACTTCTATGAATTATTAGCCTATACTCATGATGGTAGAATGCATTCTAAAATCAATTATCCAAAGAGAGGTAAATATTCCAAGATTCCCTCAATTCTGAGAAAATTGAAAATAAAACCCAATCAGGGTTATTTGTTACCTCAACTATTACAAGATGAAGAATTTGAAATGTGGGCAAAGAAGAGACTAAGAAGTGATGAAAGTAGAGTGATAGGTATGAAAGATAGAAAGAAACAAAGAAATGCACCGATTACACCTGATAGGACTTTGAAATTAGAAGGGTGGTTTTAGATATGTTATGGACAGAGAAGTATAGACCGAAGAATATACAGCAATTGATTGGACAAGAGAGTTTCAAGTTAGACGCTGAGAATTGGATTGAAAATAAAGATATGCCTAATGTATTATTGCATGGACCGGCTGGTGTAGGTAAGACTGCCGCAGCAGGTATTCTCGCATTAGAGATGTTAAAGCATGAAATAGATTCTAATTATTTTGAGATTAATGCAAGCGATGATAGGCGTTTAGAAGTAGTGCGTACTACTATCAAAGATGTAGCGCAACAGCGAGCAATAGGTGATGTACCATTCAAAATCATTCATCTGGATGAATTAGACGGTATGACTCCCGACGCTCAAAATGCCTTGAAAAGAATCATGGAAAGGTACGCACATAATGTGAGGTTTGTTATTACTGCCAATGATAGAAGTAAGATAATTTATCCTCTACAATCTCGTTGTGCTAACTATTATTTTTCAATATTAGATAACGCTACAATCTCAACATTGCTGAAGACGATTCTTCAAAATGAAGAATTATCATTGCCTTCAGAGACAGACTTAGCCACTTTTATAAGCCACTATAACGGTGATGTTCGTAGAACAATAACGGAACTGCAAGCCGCACTTGCTAGTGGGATAAGTCTAAGAAAACAGACAGACAAAAGTTTGGAGCGTTACGATAAGATGCTGAACTTATTAGTAGAAGAAAAATACAATCAAGCGTTAACTGAATTGCATGATGCCCTATATTCTGGAAAAACTGTGAAAGACATTTGTTATGGATTACATGAAGTTATTGTTAAAAGTGATATGACAGATAATCTAAAATTCAAATATTTAAGAGCAGTTGGTGAAGCAGAATGGAGAGGAAATTCAATGACCCCAAGAGTATTAGTTTCTTGGGTAATATCTCAATTGAGGTAAGTAAAGAAAGAAAAAAAAATGAATGAAAAAAATGGAGAATGATAAAATGGAAGAAAAAATGAAAGATGAAATAGAAAAGTATGCCGAGGTTATTGGCATTACTGTTGAGGATGCTTCGGCTATCTTTGATAGTATTGTCACTGAGAATAGTTTGGATTTGAATAGCGAAGAGGGACTCTTAGTTGCTCGAAGTGTATTCAGGTCTAAATTCGCTCAGACCAGAGCACGAATGAAAAAGGACGACAGTGGAGAAAAAACGACAACAGAATACACTGGACCTACATATACCCAAAAGGCGAAAGGTTTCTTTTGGGCTGTAGAGAACGCCACTGATTGGGAAGAAAGGAATAGGAATACGCTTTTGGCCGAATACCAAAGAGATGCTGATTCTGTACTACAGGCTGGAACGGCTGCTATGGCAGTCCAATTGTCTGATGGTAGATATGAGGTAACTCTGGTATTAGCAGGGGAATCGAATACTAAAGTGATGGAAAAACTCCCTGAAACCGAACCCATGCAAGTTGATGATGACCGCTGGCTTATCCCTGTTGATAGTCGAAAGGCTTGGGCAAATGGACAGCCAAACAAGACTTATGGAAAACCTCTACCCGCTACCCGATGGCAGCGGACATTGATGTTTATCGGTACTGTTGGTGATGGAGAAATTGGTAAGTATCAGTTGCGAGTTAATGGAGAGCAAGCAAGGGATTTCCACCCCCGAACATTTGCTCTATGTGAATTTGATTGTGTGCCTAACTCTAACAACCCAAGTAATCTGAGTGCAAGAAAAGACGGGAGTACAATTAATTCTCTATCTTACTTAGATGAAGAAATGGACATCCTTAATCTCGTTCAAGAGAATTTAAGTGAAAGGATTTCTGCGTTAGTCGCTCTTGACTCTTATCATGTAGATAATTCACATAAAGCATATTCTGAAAGAATTGTCGTCACAGATGGTAATGTGGCTAATATGAATCTTCAGGCTTATGATAATGGGAATCGAGTGGTTTATCTTAGTGATTTGAATGCAGACTTCGATTATGAAGGAGATGGATTTTCTTCAACCGCATGTTGGGTTCCCTCCAATATTGATATTGATTTCGGAATCGGTAGCAACATTATTGTTGTCGGTCGAACCTCTCAGAGAGAAGTTGATGGTGAACTGTCAAACGTCAGTATCAACGTTCTAGGGTTATATGTGGTGGATAGACATGGTAGTGCAGATATTCCTGTTCAACCATCGGAGGATGACGACTACAGTTGGTTCTGAATAAAATAGAGTTTAGGGGTTTGCCCACTAATAGTAGAAATCATCGTCCATATGGGCAAGATAGTCAACCGGACTTGGTAGGCTGTCTTTCTACTCCCCCACTCTATTTTAAGGAGAGATAATTATGGGATTAACATCAATGAATAAACCAAAGCAAGCCGTTGATTCAGAGGTTCAAAAAGAACTTCAATATCAACATTGGAAGAAATTAACGGCTGAAGCAAGAAAAGAACAATTAACAAGGAAACACTCGTTTATGGTTCTATCAATAGAAGGACAAGCAAAGAAGGGTAAATCTGGATTAGGTCTTGATATACGAACAGAGGAAGAAATCAAAGAAGGACATATTATTCGTTTCTTAGACTTCGATGATGGAGCAGAAGCAACATGGAAAACCTGTTGGGATTCTGATGAGAATATTTTCGTTTACTGCCCTAATCATTACAATAGTGATGGTACAGAGAATTATTCTCTGACTATGCAGAACGCTCTGAACTTCATCAGAGAAACAGAAGAAATGATTGCTGATGAAAATATAAATGTCAGAGCCATTGTTGTAGACGGAATGGATAAATGGAACGATTGTGTAACAAATAAATTGCGCTATGAAAGAGTAAAGGGTGATAGAAGGAAGATGCAAGAACCAATTCCTCCAACCGCATATGGGGCAAGAAACATCGACCACAATGAGTTATTCATTAGTGCGCTGAAGTTGAATTGCGATAAGATTTTCATCACTCATTTGAAGCCGACATTCAATGACCACATGAATCCTACACCAACAGGTTTTGTACCTTCTTGGAATAAGGATGTTCCAGATAAGATGCTTCAAATGTTGAGTATCAGAGATGAAAGTGTAGGTAACAACATCAAATATACTGCTCGACTCAAGGCAAGTAAAACTAATCCGGGTATGATTGGTAAGACGTGGACCATCTTTGAATCGAAAGGGAATACCGCCAAATGGAACGGTGTGCCTGAAATACAAACGAGGGAAATTTAATTCGCTATTTAGGGGTTTACCAAATAAAAACAGTGCAGTTCATCGCCCTTTCATCTGAGGAAACTCAGTAAAGGTTTGGTGAGGGAGATTGGTGTCTTCCTACTGTTCCCCGTTAGCGAAAGTAAGGTGATATTATGGAAATAGAAGTAAATAAAAAAGAGATTGTTGAAGCATTGAAAAATGTAGAAATGAAGGGAAAGTGGGCATCATCGAGTGGCCTATCTTCAAAGTCTTTAGGGAAGTATATTTATTTTCAATTAGAGGATAACTCTCTATTATTGATTAATTCAGATGAATCTACAACAGTTATAGAATCAATATCTGTTGAGTCTGAAGATGAGGGTTCTTTCGTTTTAGACATTGAAACTCTAAAGAAGTATCTGACTAAGATGAATGATACAATTACATTTGAAATTGGAGATACAATCGTAATGAAGTCTGATGGTAAAAGAGCAACAATGCCTGTTGTTATTGAGCATCCCTTTCATGGTAGAATTGGTAGATTTATTTCGCAATGGCCGAACCTTTCCTTTGAAGAAGAATTAGAAGAGATACCTACTGTTGGTTCAATGGCTTTAGCCTGTGCTATTCAGATGACAGGTGAACAATTGTTTGATACTCTTGATGCTTGTGAGATTGTTAACAATGGAGTCTACAAAATTGATTATGTAGAAGAGGACGAATTAAGCGAATCTAAGTGTGTTATCTCATCTGAAGAAATCATCTCATCTTATCGAGAAGAGATTGAATATTTATCCTCGATTGGGGAATCTTCCACTGTTCTTTTCAGTGGACCACTACACCGTTTCTTCGGAAAGAAAGACATCATTAATGTCTTCATTGGGGATGACCAACCAATAATTATGATTAGTAATAAGAGCGCATTGATACGTGCTCCAAGATTGAATATTTGAGGGATTGAAATGGAATGTAATATATGTAAAACAAAAAAGAAGAATGCCGGAATTAAACCCCTTGAAGGGTTTAGTGATAAAATATATCTTTGTGATGAATGCCCTTCTAATCCCTTGAGGGGATGAAGAGGAATGACAAAACTTGAATTGAATCTTGGTATTATAAGCCGTGAACCATTAGAATTACCTTTCACTAAAGAAGAGTACGAAAAAATGGTAGAAGAAGAAAGAAACCCCGGAAGCCAACAATCACATAGTTGGTTGGATATCTTCCTTTATTGGTCAAAACACCCATTAGCAGGATTGTTATATTTACCTTCCATAAATTGGTTAGAGAGTGTAGAAAAAGATGAGGATGATTTCAAATGTATGGGTTGTGGGACTTTCCCTATATCAGCAAGAGCACATATTGTACCTCACCAATATGGCGGTAGTAATAAATTAAGTAATCTCCATGCTTTATGTCAACGATGTCATGTAGCAAGTGAAGGGCTTTCTGGATATTTGTATTGGATGTTTATAGAACATAGAAGTCCTATACATTCTTTTTTGGAATACTGGAATAGAGATACAAGAAAATCACCATCACAAAATGCATATTCCGCATATCCTAATTGGTTACTTGGGTATCTCTTAGTACAGAGAATAGATTATGACGCTTCTCACCATCATGCAAATGGTTCTTGGAAAAACAAAGATATAATGCAGATAGAAATGAGTGATTGGTTTATTTTCGCCGGTGAACAAAAATCAGAGCAAGTACCATTTGAAGAATGGAAGAAAACATATGATGATGAAATCAGGCGTTTAGAAGAGGAAGAATGGGAGGCTGAAGAGGAATGAGAATAAAAATACCGCCAAGTTGGACACTGAAGAATCTGCGTCAATTCTACATGGCTAAATTGAAAGCAAAAGTTGTCACTGATGAATATGAATATGAGGAGTGGGAATACCCATGATTATAACTTGGATAGATAAAGATAA
>Ga0080013_1000916_pt1 | contig 40266 bp, 36 predicted proteins | sample ETNvirenome_6_85_FD_69236 | JGI IMG/M metagenome (GOLD analysis project Ga0080013, IMG submission 69236) | Marine viral communities from the Pacific Ocean - ETNP_6_85 (SPADES assembly) (version 2) | ecosystem: Environmental > Aquatic > Marine > Oceanic | place: Pacific Ocean | collected 2013-06-19 | reverse complement strand
GGTGGCATGGCATCCCCGCCGGCGAGCAGGGATTGGATAGCCCTGTCGCCCAGTTCCCACCCGGATACGAGTCTCCCCCACCCCCAGCACCGTACGAAGTGAAGGCGGCAGAAAAACAACAACAAAGCATTTTCACACAGCGACTTCAGGCGAGCGTTGACGCGAAAGTGGACCAACTAAGGAGAAAAGTCGAGGCGGGCGACACGAGTGAGGAGTCGATACGGGCAGCGATAGAGGCCTTAGTGGGGATTTCAACTGAAGACGCAGCCGTGTTACCAAAGGGATACCAGCAGCAGAAGCTGATGGAGTTGGTCGAACTCCTTATGGAAACCGTGACCGGTGGCGTGACTGCACGCAACGAACTTGCCACTGGCCCAGCCACTAGCCCCGCCGCCAGCGGTGATGATGAATGGCCTCCAGAACTCCAGGCGCGCTCGCCCGAAGAACGGATAGAAATACTGAGAGAGGCGGCACATGCACTGGGTATAGACTTGGACAACCTATCGCAAGGCGACCTCGAGAGACTCAACACAAAGATGATAGAACTCGCGACACCACAAGGGTCCGCCAATGCCAACTGATCGACTGCAGCGGTTGGTGGAAACAACGCAGGCGATTGAAGCAGCAAAGGCTGCCATGGCTGCGGACCCAGAGGGGCAATACGACTACGAGTCGGCAATTGAGTGGATGGAGCAGAGCGGCCACTCACTCCGGACACCAGATGGTCACTGGGCATCCGTTGTGCCATCGGGCCCCAAACAGGGGTTGATACTCAAGAGCCCCGACCACCCAACATACGACAAGACTGTCCAACGCGAATCTGAGTTGGGCCACACCATGTACCAACGGATGGCTGATGGCAGGCGTCGAGAGTTCACGGCTCCGGCATTGACCGTAGAGCCGGAAGAGGAACGTCCCAAGCCGAAGCACGCTGCCCTGCGTGCCTTGATCCATGGACAACAGGAGCAGCCTGCGGAGTTCCCCATAGAATCCCCAACCGGGCTGACCGGAGAACAGTGGAACAGCCCACGCGCGGGCCTTGATGACCACACCCTCGAGAGGGATATCGCCAACAATTTCGCCGCTAGTCGTGAACTTGGCCGTGGTATAGGCAAGGTAGTCCCCGAGAAAGGTCTGGGGACAGCCTTTGCCACCGGGTTGTGGACTGCAGCAAACAACTTCAGGGCCACAGCATATGATCCTGACTCCTACCTGGGCGACATTGTTGGTTACTACTCCATCTATCTCTGGGGCCCAAGTGGCCTTGGCATATTGACAGAGGAACAGGAGGTGGAGGCATATGAAGCGTACCTTGCGGAGGGGGCGGCCCAAACCGGCTACGCCACAGGTGTCTCCGAGGGGACCGCTGTACCCCAATGGTCCCCCGAGGGCATCGCACAGATGGCAGGGGGAAGTGCGCCGGCTACTGCCGCCGCCGTTGCCGGTGCCAGCGTGGGCACATTTGTTGCACCGGGTCCAGGTACTGCAGCGGGTGCTGCACTAGCATTTGGCGCGGTGTCCGGTGGCGGGGTTGGTTGGGCTATGGGGGAATCAGCCGCGAAAATGGAACTGGATCAGTTTGAGGCTGAACGGAATGCCGCGTTGCAGGCACATGGTCATGCGGGTGGTGCATGGATTCCAAGTCACGTGCGGTCTGACATCATAAGGACCTATGCGCAGGCCGAGGCGGGCTATGAGATGCTTGGGTCCCTGGCTCAGATTGGTGCCGGCTTGGCCTTCGCACGCCGGCTCGCAACAAACACCGCGCGGCATGCCGGTGGATCCGCGTTGCGGACTGCGGTCAGCCAGACCTCCAGACGCTGGATTGTATCCAATGGTGTACGTGGCGCGGTTATGAGAAGTGGCAGGTTCTTGGCGTGGGAGGTTGGTGCCGAAGCCGCGACTGAGGGTGCGACTGAGATTACCCAAACACGCGCAATGCGACGGGTGGATCCCGACAAGCCACTCGAGTTCTGGAATGCGGTCGCTGCTGGTGCGACACTGGGGGCGTTGTTCTCTGGCGGGTTTGCGGCAACGGGTGCCGCCGTGGGAGCACGCGGTCGCAGTGCCGCGCTCAAAGCCATCAATCGTGGATTGCTGCAGCGAGCAGCACACACCCGCGTACCCCTAGAGTACTACCGTGAGCGATATCCAGACCACATCGCGGCACTGGAGGAAATGGATCCAGAGCAGCGACAGCAACAGATATTGTTGTGGGAAGAACAGCGTCGGGCGTTGGAGGATGAATACCAATCCAAGGTGGAGGCGCGAAAAGAAGAGGAGTCGAGTGACCCGGAGACTGCAACTCGACTGCTGGCAGAGTCCAACGAGTTGCGAAACCAGATCGATCAGGTGGACCAACATATCGCCATGGTCCGCGAGGTCCAGATGGGGTTGCAAGAGTCAGTGGAGATTGCCACACTGACCCCCGACAAGGTTATGGCGAGCAAGCGGAACCGCAACGGCGATGTTGGGGTAAAGCGAGCCAGGGCCACAAACAAACAACAGAAGAAGGCGGAGTCACAGATCAACAAGTGGGGCTACGAAGTCGTGTGGTATGAAAACACCGAGTGGGCCCCGCCGGCATTCTACGACCCGCGAACACCCGGCGTGGTCTACATGGCGGCAGACCAGTCATCGCACTCCTCGGTCTTCTTAGCCCTCGGTGTGCACGAGGTGATCCATGATCTCCAGTACTACGACCCCGGCCTGTACCGCTCGGTTCGCGAGGTTCTGGGCGACGCTGAGGTTATGTACGAGGCTGGGCAGTATGCGGCAGCGGACAACGTGGCCGAGAAAGCACACAAAGAACTAACCAAGTTGTTGAAGAACGCAGGACTTGACCCCGCCTTGGCCAGCGACCCCCAGGCCGCCATGGAGGCAATAACCGAGTTGCCGAAGGAGAAGCAGGAACAGATCAGGGAGACGATTGGGGCAATGGTTCGTGGATGGAAAGACTTGCAGACCGTTCGGTTGGTGGAGCACTTGTCCAAGGGCGGCACGCTCGAGAACTTCACCGAGGCCACAACAGAAGAGCAGCGACAAGCCGAGACGTACGCCGAGCAAGAGGGTGCAGCCAAGGCTATCGAGCGTGGGATGCAGTGGGCAAACTCCCGCGTGGGGCGGCTCTTCACACGGCTGGGCATGGGTGGCCGCAGGTCATCAGCAGCCATGCACCTGATGAACTCGCTCCAGAAGGCCGCGGCCAAGGTTCAGTCCCGCAGACAACAAGCCACCGAATCTGGTCGAGCAGGGATATCGGAGCTGGGTGGCCGGATCCAGCAAGATGTTTCGCAGCAATTTACACCGGCAATTGAAGAAGGCTTCGAGCGTACGGCGCGAGCGCGACATCTCGGCGAAACACGTACTGTTCCGTCAGCGGAAGTAGGGGACATAGTAGATCCCGATGCGACTGGGGCCCAACCAGGGGTGTCGCTTCCTGCCAAGAGCGTGAAACCACTACACCCAACAAGGGGTGCTGCGAAGCCGGATCGTCGTCGCCCATACTCACCTGAAGCCCGAAGGGATCCGAAGAGGCAGCGGCCCCGTGTCATGGTCGCCACACCACCAAGAGAACCTGAGGCGGTGCAGAAGATGACATCGACAGCGAGGGTCCGCGGAGCGGTCGGTGCCCAAGCGAGGCTTCCACGGGCCCTGCAAAGGCTCTTGCCCAGGCGGTTCCGTGGCAAGAATATCAGCATATTGGACTTCGGCTCCGGACCCGTGAGTTCCCCCGCCAGGTGGGCCGGCCAACAACTGGTTGATGCTGGGTATGAGGACATCACGCTGCACTCGTTCGAGGCCGGGGACCTGGTGGATCCTGACGCGTTGGATAGTCAGTACCACGCGGTGTACGCGGCGAACGTCCTCAATGTCCAGCCGACCCCGGAGGATCTCGACAAGACACTGTCGGAGATTGCCGCGGCGTTGCAGGAGGGTGGCGTGGCGTGGGTGAATCTACCAAACGCTCCCCGGTGGCGACACTGGCCTGAGAACAAGGGACGAGAGAGGCCAGACGCGTGGACTGGCCGTAGGGGTGCAGACCACCTGCGGGAGGTTCTCTCCAAACACTTCGCGAGTGTGACACTGGTTGATGACGCGCTGAGTACCCCCAGCGAACCCATCTTTGAGGTGTCGCAGCCCCTGGCCCTGGAAGCCCGGCGAGAAGTCAGCGGGATTGACTCACGCTTTGGTAAGGCCCTGACCGTAACAACCATCACTGATCTTCAGGATCAGTTCACAGACAAAGAACTCATGGGTGGCCAGCCCCTCCCATACGAACCCGGGCAACCAGCAAAGACATACCTTGGGAAAAGGTACATCGCCCTAGACCCCGACACACAGGTGGAATACGGTCAAACCACACAAGAACAAGTTGATGAGATCCTTGTCCAAGTGGAAGAGGAGATGGGGGAGGACAGGCACGCCCAGGCCGTAGAGGCGATGCTGGCCTCGAGAAAAGGCAAGGGTGTCAAGGTCCCCAAGGGCGGTTGGCCGTGGAAAGACAAGCCGACGCTGAGCGCGGAGGATATCAACTCAGCAACTGCGTTGCGAGCCGGCATCCGCTTCTGGTATGAGACATTTGGCGAGGATGTGACCGACCGGTTCTTGGGTGCTACCAGATCCGACCTTCGCCTTATGGCGAACACGGTGTCGGCCACATCACCGCGGACGAAAGTGCCAGACAACATACGCCGCGCTGTTGGCATATGGGTAGATGAGTTGGCAGGCCGCCCATCATACTCACCGATCATGGCCAACCAGGCGGTTGGTGTTGCACAAGCACTACGCGATGGTGACTTGTCCGGACCCAGCCGTTACAAGACGGGTTCTTTCGCGGGGACATTCCTCTTCGCCCTCGGCCACACCACGACCGTCCCGATGTCCACAAACGACGCGATCATGGCTGGTATGTATGGGTTCGATCTGGCTGCGTTTGCCAACCCTCTTGTGTATGAGTGGGCCGTGCGAATAAGCAACGCGTTGGCCGCAAAGATAAACGAGTTGACGATGGCAATGCCCGAATATCAGGCCGCAAAGTCAAGGGCCAATGCCGGTGAGGCCACGGACGCGGACGATGTCCTTCTAACCCCATGGACCCCCTGGCAGATGCAGGCTGTTATGTGGTCAGACCGGACAAACAACACTGGCACATACAGTGATGAACTGGTGACGATATTCGACGAGCTGGATGATCTTGGCATTCCGCTCAAGAAGAGGAGAGACGGGCGTCACTCTGTGCTTATGGCAGACCTTACGGATGACGACCGTGTGACGCGAACGATCAACCCAGCCGCTGTTATGCGAGAAAGGTTGGTCACACAAGTATCACCAGACCCCCTTAGACAGATGCCGGTTGCGAGCAGGTTGCTCAAGCACACACTGCATGCATTCCCACAAGCCACGCCAGAGGTGCAGCGGCAAATCCGGAAGGTGATTGACCGCATGCGTAAGGATGGCATGCAATACATCTCGGGCCTACTCAAGAAACGGTCAATGCCAACCAGACTTATTGCCCTGCACCAGTCATTGGGACTGCCCCACCCAACGACCAAGGCGGGCAAGCCCAAGGGTGAAAAGAGTGAACAGGATCCGGTCGGCCACAGCCTCGCCATCATTGCTGGCCGAAAGTGGAATGGAACCATAGGCATAGAGAGCGTGCTCGCTGGGAACGGTTACCGAAGAACCCAGTGGGGCGGGTCCGCTTTGTCACCAGGGACGGTAGAGGAGACGCGAATACACGGCGTGTTCAGTTCAACTTCTGGAACACTGCTGCCATCAATCAACCTGTCGCTGCACGGGTTCCCGGCAGATACCCAGCGGAAACAGCTCGCCTATATCGCGTCGATGCTGGGAATAAAAGAGCCGGTTGCAACTGAACGGGTGGCACAGGGGCAGAAGGGGAGCAGCCCGGCGACGGTGTTCTTTGTGCGGTCGGAACCACTGAACCTCATGCAGATGGCAACAATCGCAGAGAATGCCTCGCCCCACAATGTGGGTGTGGAGTTCTTGCCGTTGCCCAACGGAACCCTTATCACCCCGGTGCCCGGTCGGCAGGATACGGATCTGGCCGGTGCCGGGATATCGATTGCAGAATCGCTGGCTGGTGCTGGTATACAGCCAGTGGTTATGAAGGTCGGTATCCGCGTCACGCGGATGACTGCCGGCACAAACCCCGACAAGGTGGCTGAGACTATACGAAAGGAACAGGTGGACAAGGATGCCGATAAAAACAGCGAGTGGCTCAGAGGACTTCCGAAAACCAGGCGAGCAGCCGTTGACGCAGTCGCCCCAACCAAGCGACTCCGAAGAAGACTCCTCCTTGAACCCCACCGAATCTCTGGCAAGGGAACACGGGTGGCACGTGATGTCCGAGAGCGAGTCGCAATGGCTCTTGAAGCGAGTCCTGCATGGCAACTTCACCATTACGCCGCAGTCAATGATCAGGCCAGGGGGGAAGCCGAATCCAAACTAGCCATGGGCGTGGCGAACGCGTTGGAAATGCGTATCGAGAAGACGACCGCTGCAGAATGGCTTGATGCGCAGCCCGACCTGGCTCTTGAGGCGCGCCGTGTTCCGGTCGAGCGATCCGGATATCCGGAACACATGCGAACAATGTCACTCATGCTCTTCCGCAAGTTGCCAGTAGAACTGTCGCGACTGAAGAAGCGGAAGATGCAGGGCCGCGCGTTACTCAACACTATGCGCCGTGCTGGCGTACACGCTGAGGAGTTGTACTGGTCCGGCCTCGAGTTGTTCGTTGAGGAGCAGGGCGGCGATGGTGCAATGGTGGATGTGGACCAGGCGACCGATTTCATTGTGGGTACAGAGGTGCAGTTGCGGGATGAAGAAACCATGGAGGGGAAAACGGGGTGGCGGCAATATACGGCTCCCGCACTGGAATTTCATGGGGATGAACGCAGTCACGGATTTGACTTTCACAAGGGCTACATGGAGCGTGCGTTGGTGTGGAAGCCACAGGGTGGTCTGATTGAGGGCAGCCCAACAAACATATCAGGACACTTTGGCGGCAGCAACACTATCGCGCACTACCGCGCTGTGGATCTTATGACCGCCGGCACAACAGTGCATGTGGTGGCAGAGATCCAGAGTGACTGGTCATCCGAAATTTCCAAGCATGGCGCACTCCCCAACGAGGAGCGAAAAGAACTCTTGGCCGGGTTCAAAGAAAACATGGTGTACGAGGAGCGACCCACATCCGATGAGGACGCGGATGTGTTGGAGGGCTTGTTTGGGCCCGAGTATATGGGGCCGACCGTCGGCGTGGTGACCGGTGATTCAAACCCCGCCAAGGGCCAAGTCATGCGATACGTGGACAAGCGGCGTCCGATGATCGATGGCAAGCAGGTGACCTTCAGCGAGTGGTTTGTACATGGTGACAACGAGTCACTCTGGCAGGCAGGAACGCTGTCGGGATCACAACGACCGTTTGATCTGGAAGTTGAGGTGGGGGACTTTGCGATCATCCGACCTACAGCAGACGGTGGCGAATGGTTCGGCGCGCCAAGAGATGCTGAACAAAATCGTGGGATTCTAGACCCTCCACCACAAAGCGGGTTGATCCCGGCGGCGAAGTCAGACTACGGCCCGGGTAACGCAGCCATTGTAACGCGGGCGATGTGGGACGCAACCAGCGGGCACGTTGGACAAGAGGGTGTCGTTGACTATTTGACAACCGCACTCGCAGAGCAGTATCTTGAAGATGAGGCAGTGGGTGGAGCAATGCCTCCGGCACCATTCCTTACCAAGGGGACTGGAAAACCATCAAGGGCATGGATTGGGCTGACTGTCAAGACGGCGTTGGCGGACGCCGTTCGCCGCGGACGCAACCGTGTAGCGATCACCACGCTGGAGCTGGCAAACACCGCACCCGGCATCCGACTCAGCGAGGACTCGCTGATATACGAACGCGCTGCCAAGATCCTTGCAGAGATTGGCCGGAGGATTGACCCAGCCGCCAACCAAGATCCATACGTGGCAAGTGCGTTCGATGAACCGGCACCCTTGAGTGAGTTTATGGTGCACGAGGAGGTTGGGTTCGCGATGTCCCTGGAGGAGTTGGATGTGATTCTCGATGAGATGGTCAGCGAACTTGAAAGAGAGAGCAAAGCGAGGGGGGTTGGTCGGCTGGAGAGCGTGGATGCCAGGACGGGCAAGACGCTTGGTGACATCCTCAGGGTACACCAGGACAACCCGGGCCTGACGATGGCCCACCTCGCATACAGGTTCTACAGTGATCAGCCGGCGTTCCAAGAGGCGGCTGATGCTGGCAACAACCTTGGCCCATCAGCCGCGGCGGTCGGCGACCCCCTGGATGCCTACCTCGAATCCCAGGGGCTTGAGTTACACGAATTGCTCAGGGAGTTTTCGGAACTGTTGGCTAGTGCCAAACGCGCGGACGTAGAGGCCAGGTGGTCGCAGGGGGCACGGGATCCGCAGGGACCGGACGTACCTAGAGAATGGATGGGCGGTGTCAACCATGTCAGAAGGGCCTTGTCGCGGTACAGGAAGGATAACCCCGACGCCAAGTTTATCTGGCTCCCGCGCCCCGGTTCGGCCAACTTCGACCAGATGGCTGACAGGATGGACCTCCGGTGGATCCCGCAAGGCGAGTTGGTCAGACCATCCACAGTGGCAAGCCCACTACCCCGCGGCCCATCCGAAGCGCGGTGGAGAGGCGACCTGGAGGACGCTCGCTGGGCAAGTCAGGCTACATCGTTGTTGAGTTTCTTGCGGAAGAACCTCGAGCAGGGCGACCAACCCACCATTCACGTCCCTTGGGGTGCGACTGGTTTCGAGACTCTTGAGTTGGCCCTGCAACACCGCGCATACTCCGTGTGGAAACGCAGCGTCCCCACAAGGCCAGACCAACTGAACCCAGACATGACTTGGGAGCTTGTAGAAACACATTATCGACACCCGGAGGCGGTCGAGCACAAGGCAGATTTGGAGCTTGCTGCGGAAGCCGAGTACCAGGCGGCGGTGCAATCTCCAACGGCAGTTTACCAGCTCCCCTCCCTTGAGATCACACCAAAGATTCGCGAGTTCATCGGCAAGCGCGGCTTGCCGCTGTTTGATGACATGGCAATCGAGGCCAGGAGGGACGCGACCCAGACACTACGCAGTGCTGCAGATTTCATCAGACAAGAAGCACACCAAGAACACGAGTGGCGTGGGATCCGCGAGTTCCTTGAAGAGTTCCCTGTTGATATGGTTCTCGAGCGAGAATCCCCCGAGTGGTTGGCGGGGTTTGTTGACATGGAAATCATGCCACTGGTGGCTGATTTCGCAGCAACAAGACTCAAGCAGCATGAAGACTGGGTTGTCTGGAAGCGAGGTAATCAGAAGAAGAGGCCCACCCACGAATCGATTGAAGATGACTACGAGTCCATGGCGGAGGAGGGCGGTGAGATAGATTACTCGTTCCTCGAGGAGGCGAAAGAGGAGTCTGTTTACGACATCCCCGACAGTATCCACCAACTCTTGGCGGAAAGATTCCCTGATGGAAACCGTGATGCTGGATCTGTTCACACCCTGTTGGAGTTAGGGCGGAAGATCCAGTGGTTGATCAACCACCTTCTCCCAGAACCCAACCCGGTGGAACTTGCTGTTGAAGGGCTGTCTGCTGAGGAAAGGCGACAGGTCCTCGCGCAAACGCCCACATCAACTCACGGGATGCCGAGGCACAGAGTAGCAAGCTGGCGTGTGGAAATGGTGTCAGCCGAAGGTGATGGAATGGAAGGTGATGAGTATTGGGATGACTCCGCAAGGTGGGTGGTGCGGAGCCCCGGCATGGAAGAAGGGGAGGCCGGGAGATCCGAAGAGTCATGGGGACCCTTTGATCGAACCATTGCCAACAAGGTATACGACGCGCTGGTACTCGCCGAGTTTGTCACTGAGGGCCTGGCTAACGAGCCACGCAGGGTTGAGGGTCAGAAACACGACGTGTTGGCGCGTATGGGTAATGAAATCAACATACTCAGCAGGGCCACGAGCAGGATCACCTCTGACCTGCACGCGGCGGCAGCGGCTCTGGCTCAAGGGTCAACATCCATGGCCAAGGCACTCCGAGGCAGCAGCGTACACCACCTCTGGTCCCGGGAGGACCTGCTTTGGCTCGAGAAGGCAAACGGGAAGATGGAGGGGCGACGAGAGAAACGGCTGACGGTTATGGGGAGTGTCCCAGATATACACACGGCTCCAGGTGGCCTTGCCGATCCGGCGAAGCGTCAAGCACTGATTGATCTGCAGTCTAGTCCGATGAGGCGGTACGAAGCGGAGGAGAAGCAGTCCGGCCTGCCAATCGGAATAATGGGAGAGAAGGACATGCCACAATGGGAGGGCAAGGGTTGGTCGCGGCATATGATCGACGAGGGCCTGTTTAGGTACACGGACGGATCGCCCGTGTTCACCAAACCCCTACAGAAAACAGCCAAGTCATACTGGGTGGGTGCCACTGCCTCCGTGGCCGCGGGGCCCGGGGGGATAGCAACGCAAGCCCTGATTATTCGTCGCGGTCGGAGCGGCAAGTACAAAGGCACTATCTACTACCTCACCCCTGCTGGGGAAAACATGGCATACCGAATGCAGGACGAACCAAGAACGGTTCGGGGCACCGAGGAGTTTGAGGTGGCGAAGGGGGACGACTTCCTGCCCACAGCGAAACGCCTCATAAGAGACAGCCTCTCCCCGGTTACCCGAGAGGGCGTGGCGGGTATGACAATGTCCGAGGTATTTCGAGAAGAGATATCCCTGGAAGCCCGCCGATCCAACGGTTCGCCTAGGGGCTTGAGTGTGATTGCCACCTCGCCGGCTGTGTTAGAAAAGGGGATACCGGTGGGCGAGGTGGATCTACCACCAGTGCTTACGGGGGAGTCCACCGAGCCACTGTACTTGGTACTGGATCCCAATCTTGAGGGCGAGCCGCAAAGTTTGCCACTCGGCCCCGGTGGGGTTGTGGCGGTGTTGTACCCAGACACGCTAGACCGCAGTCGTTACGAGGAACTCGGGAAGATGGGGGTGGCGACATATTCGTATGACCCACGCGCCCAGCCCGGATCCGCCCAGGTAGTCCTTGACTATGTCGAGGACATGGCTCTCCATGCAAGGCGAGACGAACCACGGCACACTCGCCGGGTCTTCGACTCACCATTCGTTGGGATGTCGAGACGTGCTGCAGAAGAAACACTTGGGATCCTACCCGCTGACCGCACCACGTTTGCCAAGGGGTTTCGCGAGGGTGTAAGGGCGGGCGTAACCACAGAGAGGACCATGGGCAATCGGGAGCGGCGAGAGGCGGTTGTCGCCACCCGCGAGCGGGAACGTGTATTGGCCGCTGCCAGGATAGCGAACCAGCGGGCCCTTCTTCAACGGAGACTCGAGCGGGTCAAGATCAAGGCCGAGTCTGCTGATAACCTTCGGGAGGCAGCGATCACACTGGTGGGGCTTCTACCCCAGCACTTGCGTGGCAAGGTTTCCGCCCGTATGGCTAGAGCCACCACCCCCAAGCGTCTCACGGCACTGGCCACCAGGGCGGCACGGTTGGCTGCGGAAGCCGAGTACCGTGCATCGGTGAAGCGTCTACGCCGCGTGGGCAGCAGGCTACGGAAAGCGAAGAGGGGTGTGAGTGTAGAGGTGCGGGCCCAGATACAGGGCCTGATTGACCAGGCCGCATCACAAGCATTCCAACCCGGCACAAACCGGATGTTCAAGTCGGGTGTGTTGGGGCTTGACGATGTTGTGGCGAGAGCCAACTCGATCAACGACACTATGGATTCAGCCATAGGGGCACTCAAAGAATCCTCGGAGGACTGGAAGACTGCGAAGAATGCGAGGGCCGCCAGGAACGCAAGGGTGGCCGGACTACTGATCGCGGCTGTTAGCGGAAAGCGGGAGCGGCCAACTGACTCGCGTGGCAAGCGGGTGACCCGGAGGGGCCGGCTTGGATTCCGGGGGTCAAAGACCTCCCTTACCATCATCGAGGATATGGTGGCCGGTGACGCCCAGGCTGCTGAGGAGGTTGCCGGTGTACTGCATCATGCACTTACCGACGCAGAGTCAGACCAGTTGTCGGCAGTGAGAGAGACAATGCGGGTGCTGGACGGACTCGCAAAGTCCAGTGGGTACACGGATCTTGACGCATTGATGGATGTTGTTGGCACGACGGAACTGGAGTCCACAACGCAGACGGTCAGTGTGACTCTCGGGGGCGAGCAGGTAGAGTTGACACTTGGGGAGTTGATGAAGCTTGTCGCCATGGACAGCGAAACCGTGGACATGGTTGTTGATGAGGTAAACCTGGCAACTGGGGCGTTGGTCAAGTCTGGGGTTGGGCTCCAGTTGAAGGCGGGTCGCCATGTGACGCCAATCACCGGCATCACACGCGATGAACTACGGGCTGCCGGCTCGGCGTTGCCCAGTGGCCTACACCAACTGGTCGCCGCCGCAAAGGCGCACCGGGAGAACAACCTCCGCAACCCCGCGTTTGACGCGTACTATGAGATCCACGGAACAACACCCCAAGCGGTCCCCGGGTACGAGCCGCGATCTCGAGAACAAGTACCACAGCGGGTGGAGGAACAACTTGACGCCGCTGGCATGAGCCGTGGTTTTCTCGACGATGCTGGGTTCATGAAGGGTCGCGCTGGTGGCGGGCAGGCTGTCATGCTCGGTGACTTCCTCCACGACTACCTGCAGTCGGTCGATGGACTAACAAGACTGGCTCATATGGCCTTGCCAGCAAGGGATGCGATCAACATCATCGCCCACCGCGATGTCCGTGATGCTATCAACAAGCACATGGGCGGGCGTGTTGCGGACGATCTTGAGAACAGGATCAAGCACGGCGTAGGGATGACTGCCCGGCAACGCCGCGGGCTTGGTCTGATTGTGTCATCAAGCCTGGCAAGGGCGTACCTCACACTCAACCCCAAGACATATGGCCGCGTCCTGTTCGGCGGGCTTTCCAACCTGCTTCTTCGGATGCCTGTGACTGATCTCTTGGTAGGGATCGCATCGCTACCCCGGTCTGGGGCGTTGCTCCGCGATGTCTGGAATAGGAATGGGTATCTGTGGGCAAGGTCTATGTCTGGTGCTATGCGTCGGCAAACCCAAGAGGTAGAGCAGACCACCAGTGGTATGGCGGACCAGGCGATGTTTGTCCGGAACACCAAGCGGATAGCCAAAGCCCTGGCGAAAGCAGTTGACCATATGGTCCATGGAGATGTTCGCTCGGCGGGTCTGGCCATGAGGGATATCGCCCGGGCAATAGACGAGATTCCTGATGCGATCCACGTCCTGCAGGCTATGGACAACCTGATCGTCGCAGCGGCCTATGCAGGCTCCCTGCGACGCTTGCGTCAAGAGGGCCTCGAGGGGGATGCTCTGGCTGACGCAGCCGCACAAGCCACTGAGCGGCTCATGAGACAGACCCAGAACACATCGTCCGCCATGGACGCCACGGTGTTGGATGCTGAGGATGCACTCACCGCCGGAGCACGCCGAGCCTGGTTCCCGTTCTCGAGTGACCCCATCACCACAGGCAACGAGTTGTACCGGTCAGTGCGTCACGGCAACGCAACCCAGAAGGCCCGCGCTGCTGGGGCGTTCGCCACAATGATTGCCGTATCTGCCGGCTGGGGGCTCGGGTTTGATTCGATACTGAGAGCCATCGCGTCGATGCTGGGTGACGATGAGGATGAGATCCTCAATCAGGCTCGCGACATGGTCAACAAGGCTGATGAGATGAAGAGCAAGAAACAGGCTGTATCTCAGGCCCTTGACGAAGCCACAAGCAGGTTCGGCTATCCGGGGATCATGTTTGGCTGGCTCTTGGCTCTGGGGGAGGGCTACACACCCACACTGCCACAGTTATGGGCTGATGTAGGCACCGACATCGCGAACAACACCACCCAGTTGGCCAACGCGTTGGTCGCGGAAGAGGACGCCACTGATAAGACTGTCGCAGCGATAGGCAAACTGCAAGAGAACGTGCGTATGGCGTTTGGAGATCCCACCATCATGCCAACCAGGTTGGTTAGGAAGATCCGTGGATTGGCAAATCCAGAACTTGGGGATGTGGAGAAGGCTGCTCGCACACTTAGACGAAAGACACCCATTGACAAGATTTCCGGTGTGGAGAAGAAGCTGACTCCTGACGAGGAGCGGTTACTACGGCGAGTCCGTGATGCCAGCCGACTGGAGAAAAAGGCACAGGAGTAGTTGACATGGGGGCTGATCAAGTTCGCGTGGCTGCAATCTCATGCAGCCATGTTCCGCATCAGAGTTCTTGTATACACACATTGCTCCAGTTGTTGGCCGTGTTGGATACGGAGGATCCACTCACCCACTTCGTCCACCTGGGTGATTTGTTTGATGCAGAGGCCGCCTCGGTCCACGACCGGGATGACCCATCCCACCACACATTGTTAGATGAGTACCACGAGGGTGCCACACTCCTGCGGTCTATTCGCGATGTTCTGAATCCCAACTGCCAGTTCACCTGGATGCTTGGGAATCACGACGCCAACATCAAACAAAGGAATCCCAAGCGGATACCCAAGGAACTGCGTGCACTGGCAGACTGGAACCACGTACCCGAGGTTTCAGATGAGTTCCGGAAATGGCGGCAGTACCCATACCGTAATGGTCAGGATGGTTGTATGGAGCTGGGGCCACTTGTCTACTACCACGGGTACAGTGCCGCCACGAACAGTGATGAGTTAGAGGGGATTCAGATGGCCATGGCATGTGGTGGACACCCTTGGAGGCTGATGGTACGGGGCCACACACACAGGCCCCTGCCCCCCACCCAGATCCAACGCACTCGCAGGGTATTGTTGCCGTGGTACGCGGCAAACGTGGGGCACACAGCGTTTGATGTGGTGCCCGGCTATATGGAGCGACGTTCCACCGCGTTGTGGGGTCGTGGTTGTTTGTTGGCAGAGGCCCCTCTCAAAGGGTGGCGGAAAGGGAAATCATGGCAGGCGAAACTATACGATCTCGACTAGAGGATGCTCTGGGTGAGATGGTTGTCATTCGGTGGATCGATTCTGCCGAGCCCTCCGACAACGCTGATGTGGAGAGCCATGAACTCCCACGGCCACAAGACATAGAGCAGTATGGCATACTGCTTCGCGCTGCTCCTGACCACATCGTGGTGGCTGGCGCAGTCAAGACCGAGGCTGGTGGGTCTGATGAGAATGCCACCTATGACTATGTGATAGCCATCCCAACCGTCGCGGTTCTTCAGTGGTCACTCTTGTCCCCCACCGGGGGTGGGTGACACAACCAACTGAAGGCCGGAGAAGTTATCAATGATGACCAGGGGTGGGCGGTAGGTGACCTGGTCATCATCAACCAATACACCGCCAACCACCAACCCATCGATAGCCGGCTTGAGCATGGCGATTAGGTTATCCGGATCTCGGCGACGCCGACACGTGTAGTAGTAGTTCGCCTGTATGTTCACCGCGTGCCATGGCTCATCCATCGTCGCCGCAACAATTTCTGCTGCGAGTGATGTTGTGTCCCGCAGTTGTTTCACCGCCCGTCGCTTCACCCGCCAGTGGCACCTGGAGTTGGGAGAAAGAACGGCGGCTGGTATCCGCGTCGAAACACGCACCTCACTCATCACTTTCACACTCCTCATGGATCCAGCACAAGACCGCACTTACCCCAAACGGTGACCAGTCTCCCGGTTCGTCGCTCTCGGTCTGGAGAAACAGCCCCCTCCTGCGAAGGTGATCTCGAGCACCAAGTATTTTCTCCTGTGGCATTGCTCGCAGAGCATCTATTCCACGCTGGTGGCTGATCTGGAGATCTCGTATCCTATCGGCCTCCTCAGCCTCCTCCCGCAGGCTCCGTGTCTCTTCTGCTTCCTCCGAAGCCTGGGTCCGCAACCCGTCGCACACCACCCTGTATGCTTCCAGAAACCAGGGCAGACGTGGTATCTGTGAGGCGTATTGTGTAACCACAGCCCGCACTGCTGCCTGCATGCAGCGGTAGTCGAGTACGTGCAGTGCGTTGTGCCAGTCAGATGTTTGCTCTGGTGTCGGTTGAAAGTCTGGCCACCTCCCCAAGACGGAAGCCCACAACTGGCGATATTCATCTTGGGTCATGCCTCACCCTCCCATGCCCACACAAGTCGGTAGTCAACTCTCATGGCGTTGATGTGTGCGAGCCACTGCTCCAGCGTGTTCCCCGGCTGGTCGGGCACTTGCTTGTCGTACGCATAGATGTTGATACACGCCGATCCCACTGACTCTACATCCCGAGACACCGTCATGAGAAAGCCACACCGGTCTGGCCGTAACGCTCTGTCGAACAAACCAAACACTCCTGGTGGAGACTGACGCCAGTGACAGTTGAAGTCACGGCAATTGTCAGGGCGTTTCTTGTAAATGCCACAGCCGTCACACGTCGCATGCTTGCAGACTATGTTCTCCTTCTTGTCGAGATCGGGCACAGCCATCATGGTGCAGCACACCGTGCAGGAACCACACTCCCGGCCTGCTGCCGCCCCGAGTTCAACGCGCTTGTGCAGTGTCATAGGTCACCTCCCAGAATCTCCTCCAGCACGTCCATGCTCTTCCGGCGAGAGCCGGTTGACTTGTCGTCCCAAGATGTTGCCTCGTCCTCCCAGACGGCCTCCTCGAGTAACCGCTTCGGTCCGCGTGGGTGGTCACCCTTGCCCTTGGGCGAATCGTAGTACCGCCGGAACGCGTCCTCCACCATCGCCACATCGAGTTTCTGCCGCACGACAATCGTGGCCCAAAGCCTCTGGAAACCACGGAAGCCTTCCCGGCGGATTGGCGGCACACACTCCCAAACCCGCTTGGCATCGCGGTGACCAGCCGCTATCTCTGGGGATGTTGCCGCCTCTTCGGTTTCGCTGCTGTTCCCCCACCGTGCCTCCGCACCACGCTTGCCAGCCTCGGCCCTCTTGGTGGCGAGCCCTAGGGCCCTCTTCCTCTCAACTTCCACGCGTGGGTTTCGCCGGCAACCATCAACAAGTGGAAACTTCTCCGCGAGGATATCCCACCACACACTCACCCCAGGCGACAGTGCCTCCCAGTCAGAAACACTGTCGGGCAGCGAGCCCCGATCCCATTGCAACAGCAACAAGCGGATGTAGTGGCCTACCGCGGCAGGATCCCAGCCCAGTGTTGCAACAAGGAAGTCCCCGCCATAGAGCGGCATCCAAGCCTTGACAGATGTCATAACACACCACCAATCAAGCAAACCACCACGCGAAGACCCGGACCAAGGATCACGGTGAGGCGTGGCCAGTACAGCATGTTGATCATGGGCTCCCTCCCGCCCTGTAGGTGGTCATCCGTGACCCCTTCACCCCACACCTCCGTGGTGGACCTTTGGACACAAGGCCGATGCGAGTCAGGTCACTCAGTCGCCGCTGGGCTTCTATGTGTCCCAAGTCTGTCAACACCACGCCGACTTCAGCCGCTGTGCAGCCATCATCACCAGCATACCTTTCAATAGCCTGGAGTACTTCAGCCGCGTGGGTGTTGGCCCGTGGCCTGTGGTCCTCGGCAGCCGACTTAGATGTTTCCGGGTCTGTCCGCCGAGATCGGCAGATGTGGTCCTTGGCATTCACAATGCGTTCATCCATTGCCATCCTCCCTTGGCTTCCGATCAGCCTGATTTGTGGACCACTTGACAACCTCGCTCAGCCGCCAGCGTTGCGAGCCGCCCATGGTTATGGGTTCGGGGAAGTTGGAGGCCGACATCCAGTTGTCGATAGTCGTACGCGACTTCACCCGAAAGTAGTGCATGACATCAGACCTGGTCATCAGCACATCACCATGTGATGGTGTTTCAGAATGGGACATCATCATCCTCCAGCGACACATGTGTGGTCTTCGATGGCGCATCACCACTGCCGCTTGTCCGCGCGACACCCACTGACCGGATCTTTGGACGTGGCTTTCCGTTGTACTCGCCGTCCTCAACCTCGAGCAGAACCTTCTCGCCCACGAGACGAAGTACATGCACCGTTGTCATGACTTCCTTCGCAGTACCAAGCGACTGGTATCCGTCAATGCACCCTGCCCACCGCTCCCATATGAAGTCTGGCGCGGTGTCTAATCCGATCCAATCCGATACCCACTCACTGTTGTCGCCAACACACCTGACTTCGATAGCCGGGTTGCCTTCAGTGTTGCCCAAGATGGGCCGCGACTTTCGCCACGCGACACTGAATACCGTTGCTGTGATTGTCCTAGTTTCCATCGTCTTGACCTCCACCCTTTGTTCTATGTTCCAATATGTCGCCAATGATCGCGGCAATCTCCACCGCAGAGTCTCTGCTGGATGCCGATGAGCGTGACACACAACATGCTTCTTGCAACGCCTTGCTTTGAAGTACCAGCAGGGTCTTCTGGTCGTACTTGCCAAGGTCGCTGCGAACACCAGGGATACCATGCGTGCGTCGCAAAGTACCCAGCCTGCGAAACAAGTACTCCCATCCATCGGTGGAATTGTCACTCATCGTCTCGCCTCTTCTCCAGAAACCGCTTTGCCTTGTCCGCCGGCAACTCAGTGACATCATCAACGCCTGCCCATAGCAGCAACTTCTTCATCCCCTCGTCGGGTACATCCATGGACTCTATGAAGTCACGGATGGCATCAACCTGGTCAGGTGTGGCCTTCTCTACGGACCGAAGCGACTCGACATACTTGTTGTCATCAAACTTTCCAAGGAACACGTCGGCGGACATGCCGATGTGCGACAGGGATTTGGTAAGGGCATCTGTCAGGGCCTTCTTGGGGGCATCGTGATCCCACCGGCCACCAACGAGCAGTCCGGCTGAGGTGGTCACGGGCCCCACCTCCCGCCGGTTCTTGTCTTCATCACGCCACCAGACAGAGACAGAGAGCAGGATGACTACATCGTCTCCGCTATGTATAAGTTCATAGACATGGTCATGGCCCCAGCCCTCGCCCTTCGGGCCGAAGACCTCCGTCATCTGTTGCAGTTGCCACTGTTGGTCGATGGCCGTGAAACCACCGCGCTGGTTGACTCGTCTGGTGTGGGCCGGGTCGGTGGTGCAAACCCGCTCCCATATCCGCATAGGCTTCTTGGTAGCAGTCTTCTTCGCTGGCTTTGCTTCAGGCATCGATGTTCTCCTCTTCGTGTTCTGTGAGTGCCCATGCCGGCAGGCCCAGAGACACGACTTCATCGTCGTAGCCTGGGAAGACGCCCAGGAGTTTCGCCTCTGCCCATGCCCGCATTGACCTATCTACCAACTTGTCGCCCTCGATGATTGATCTTGCGTCGAGTTTGTACACCGCAGTGCTGTGCGGTGCCGATGTTTCTACGGCCACGATGTAGAATCTCCAGCCATCTTTGTACGCGTCCACCCCGGTTGGCAGGCCAGACACACCACGCAGGTAGAACGCGGCTTGTAGGTGGTAGAGAAACTTCGCACAACTACGCGGGAATTCGGTCGTGCTCGCATCCCTCGTGGTCTTTAGGTCCACCACAATTTTCTCTTCGCCGCCCGACACATCACACTTAGCCTTGCACATGAGGCCCGTGGCCGGATCTTCCCAGCGGTAGGCGAGTTCCTTATCGCCGCTGTGCAGCAGGCTCATGGCAGATTGGTGTCGGGTCACCGCATGACCCACCTGCACACATGTTGCCGCCTGTTCTTTGGTGATAACGGTCTTCCCGGTCGCCTGCTTGAGAAAAGCCTGGTACTGCAGTCTCCCTTCCTTTGTCCGCCGGTTGATGGTGGGTTCAATCACCACCCCTCTCTTGAACTGGTCAGGCTCGAGCACGGCGAGATGGACCGCCGTCCCCAGCCGCATTGCTGCGGTTGGTTCGGGCGGGTTCTCCAAATATGTGCGTGCGTGAGCCGGTGAACGCAACACCTGTTTGAGCAAACTTTGATTCACCGCATCGATGGCGAAGTAGTCGCCGTCTGGGATATCCGTGTATTTATGATCCATGCCCATATCCCCCTGCGTTGATTGCCGTGATGATCGGATAGACCACCGCCAGATCCACCTGCTGCAGGTCATGAATCACGCCATCTGCTGTCACCGCCAGCAATGTGGCTGGCTGGGCGGCCTTCTTCGTCTTGCTGGTGAAAGATCCATTGCTCGATGGGACGAGTTCCCAGGTGGGCGACCCCGCCGGCTTGGCCTTGCCGTTGACCTTCGCCGGCTTGGCCTTGACCTTCATCCGATCCCTCGCATCTACCAGATTCGAGAGTCGCATGCCGAGTGCCTTGGCTAGCTTGCGGAGAGTCCTTGTTTGAGGCACATGGCGACCGCGTTGCCAAGTCCTCACCGTGTAGGTGGTCGTGCCCATCGACTTCGCGACGGCTTCGGCGTTCACACCATGCAGGATGTCTGGAATTGTCTGCTTCTTCTGTTTACTCATTTTCATAACCTCCGTTTGGTTTCCAAAGAAACACATGTCTTCTGGCAGCATTTACAGCCTTGCGAACGTCGCAAGGTATTGACACTGCCCTCCGTTGTATCTTTCCCCCCAGTTTTCCGCGGGCGATGATATACCGCCAGCACTTGTCTTCTTTGCTGCCCGATGCGTATGCCACCGTGTTGAACCGCTTGGTTTCTCGGGCGACGAACTCCGCCCAACCGAGTGCGGCGGCTTGCGCCAACCGCGTCGATGCGTGAAATTGCACCATGAAGCCTTCAGGCGTTTCTCTTACACACCAGTTCAACATTTCATAGGTCCCCTTCGCTCATCGAGTGTTTCAGCCACTCTGTTTCACACACCTGGTCGCAGAACTCGCCGGCAGAACTGAGGACAGTACCGCAGTTCCCGCATCTCGCCTGATCTGGTTGGGCTACCGGGTTGAGGATCCGCAAGCCGGCCTTGGCCAATGATGCCGCGGCGGGGGCTGCGACGTTCGGATGTGTAACCACATCCGTGATGGCCACAATCTGCTCAAGAATCATCTCTACCGCCTTGATTTTCTCATCTGTCATCTAACAGTTCCTCCATCAAATCCGTGAATGCCAGTGCTGCACACTGCGGCACTACGGCGTTGCCCAAGAGTCTAAGTCTGTCCACCCTATGCCGCCTCTGCTCAGCATCAATGTCTCCACCCATGCTGGGTTCAAGAGTCCGGGGCGGCTCCCAGTCGTGCTGCTGCTCTCCTGGGAGGGCTGGCCAGTTCCACTGAAAACCTCCGCAGCTTCGCACAGGGAGTCCCTGATCTTGCCGTCTTTCCTCAACATCGACTCCGGTCGATATGAACCCTTGCAGTCTCTGGTTGTCGCCGTCGGCCACCGACCCGATTTCATCAACTTTTCCCGCTGAATCTCCCCGACGATTTCGGGGTGATTCGACAGACCCAACTGCCCGTAGTTCGGCTGGCTCCCTATCTTGCTTCCCTCCGCCGCTGTCGGCGTCGGCCAGTTCACGGCTACCCCCAGGCTCTTGCCCGGCTTGCCCTTGGTTCTCCCCTCCTCGTAGTCCTTCACCCTCTTCTGGTAATTCTCCATTGGCTCGTCGTGGTTGCCTCGGTCCGCATGAATCCCGGTCGGCCAAGCCGAGGATGAACCATCGCTTTCGTTGGTGCGGCGCGCCGACTTCAGCCGCTGTGTAGCAGCCCGCCGCCGCGATGTAACCCAGCTCTTCCAAGTCGCAGAGGACATGGTGGAGAACTGAGTGATGCTCCGGCGACTTGGCCGAGACGATTCCATCGACGTTCTCAAAGAAGCAGATGGCTGGTCGAACAATGTCGATTCCTTTGGCGATTTTCGGCCAGAGGTGGCGTGGATCATCGACCCCCTCGCGATTTCCGGCGTGGCTGAATGGCTGGCACGGGAATCCTCCAGAGATGATGTCCACCAATCCAGCAAACTTTCCCCATGGGAACCTGTGTAAATCAGTGAACACAGGTGCCGTATCCAATCCTCCCTTTTCCATCTGGTTGACCAGGTTCGCGGTCGCGAAGGCTTCGATCTCCACATAAGCGACCGTTCTGCAAGTAGGGAGAACTGTTCGCAGTCCAAGGTCGATTCCGCCAAGCCCACTGCAGAGCGAGAGATGATTGATTGTGGAATTATCCACATGTATTACCCCCCTCAGCACGGACTATAATGTTCCGCAGCGGCAAATACCGCTTGCGGCTTCGGCCCTTGCCGCGAGCGATGTCTTCGACCTCTCTCCACTCGCCGGACTCGTCTCGCTGCTCAGTGTACACGCAGAGCAGTGGTGTCCAGCCCTTCGCACCGCGACGAGCGGTGGACATGGCGGACGACTTTGTTTGCAGTCGCTCGCCCTTGCCGACCACCTCGGTGCGGCCACGGAGCATTCGTGATTCGGATTCGGTGATTATCTTCATGTCAATCTGTCGCCTCCCTTACGACCTGACGGTCTGCACCGGCGGGTTCTTCATGATCCACATATTCATCTTCTCCAGCAAGCCCACCACCCCATGCCACCGCTACCGCCGCCACCTGTCTCATCGTCTCCCCCGTAAACACCACCTTCGCCAACTCGATTGAGCCGGGCATCACCACATCTTCATCTTCATTTTCCATCTTCTCGACGAAGGCATCGGCGTCCTTTCGCGTGGTCTTGACCATCGCCGACATCCGCGTCGTGGCGGCTCCTGCGTGGCCCCACCAGCGGATTTCCCAGAGCGTGATTTGCTTCATTGTTCGTCTCCTTCTGCTGATGAGCGGCTGTTGCTAACCGCAAAGACAACTCTTTGTCCACGAAGGGTTCGGCCTGCTGCCTTGATGATGTCGAGGTAGCCCCCGCCCCCGTGCCGCACCGAAACCATCATCATGCTTTTCGCACCACCTTCGCTCTTCGCGATGACAGTGGCCGTGTGGGTCGGTAGGTCCTCTCCCCTGGCGGTAACCTTGTATCTCATGGTCTGTTTCCTCTCGTCAACTCGTAACAATTGGTGATCCACGCCACCGCAGCGCAAACGGCTAACACTTTGACTATGAGTAGGATCATACCACCACATCGGCCAATCATGTGCAGTTGTGTTCAATAATATTCAATATTGACCAGACCGCCGTATTCAGTTGTTTGAGACATGATTTACCACCTGTAATACCATCCGGGCGGCATTATTGCAGGCTAGTATGACGGTAGTATGGCAAACGCATGGCAAACGCATGGCACTGCCATTCTTGATGCCGTAAGGCGGGGTAGGCATGGCAATCGCATTGGTTTGCCATTGGCAAACGCTATGGCAAATCGATGGCCTCCACAGTCACAGTCACAGTCACAGTCACAATCACAAGAACAAGAACAAACACAGAGTCGCGAATGTGCTTTCATGCGTTAGGCTCTGGCCGATAGGGAAGACATGCAGGACAAGGATGTGGCGATAACCGAGCAAGAATACCTGCGGTGGCTGCCGGTGCTGGGCAAGGTGGCGGCTGCCGAGAAGGCAGGGGTGAGCATGACAACGATCACCAACTGGCGTGCTGACCGGGAGTCCTTCGCCCTCGCCGAGGCCAGGGCCTATGCGGAGCGGCTCGACCGCATCGAGCACTGCATCGAGGAGATCGCCCTGGGGCACATCGATGGGACGAGTACCCAAGTGACCGCTGCGAAACTCATGCTTGCCGCTAACCGGAACAAGTACCAGCAGCACAGCACCACGCAACTCACTGGGCCAGGTGGGGGCCCGGTGATGATTCAACAGGCAGACCGGGATCAGGTGGAGGAAGCCGTGCGGCTCATCCAGCAGCGAATCCTCGCCCTGCCGGCGGGCAGTGATGACAAGACTGACAATACATAGCGACAGTTGCCTCGAGCTGGCGATGGACCTACGGGCCATGACCGTGGGCACGCGTGCAGAACAAGTCGCCGTGCTCGAGGCCGCGAAGGAAGACCCGGTGGTGTTCCTGATGGCCGCGGGCTGGACGAAGGTTATCAAGGAGGTGGACACAGAAGGCCGCGAGACACCCACGGAGGCCGCCACGCAGCCTTTCATCCCGTGGACCTCGCAGCGGGCCATACTCCACAAGGTGACCGCGTGTGTCAACGAGGGCCGCGACATAGCGTGGGCGAAGTCACGGGAGATGGGGGCTTCCTGGCTCATGCTGGCCCTGAGCCTCTGGGGCTGGCTGTACCACGACTGGACCATCCTCCTCTGCTCGAGGACCGAGGACCTGGTAGACCGGGCCGGGGACCTCGATGCCCTGTTCCCGCGGATTGACTCAATGGTGGAGCGGCTACCCTCCTGCTTCCTACCCCATGACAGGAAAGCCCTGCTACCCGGTGGATCCCAGCGGCGGCACATGGTGCTCACACACCCCGCCGGCCACTCAATCGTCGGGCAGAGCACAACAGAACACATCGGTAGGGGTGGCCGCCGCACCGTCGTGATCTTCGACGAGGCCGCAGCCCAGGACAAACTCGAGGCGGCATGGCGGTCAGCAGCGGACACAACCTCTTGCCGCATAGCAGTTTCCACACACCTGACAGGGTCGTACTTCACCCGGTCGATCTGGCCCAATGCCCGGTCCAGTGGGGACCCAGTGCCCATCCTCACCACGTACGAGGATCATCCAGCCAAGGCTGCTGGTGGCGAAGACCGGGTAGACCAGGACGGGACGGTGACAGGTGAGCCAGGCCGCGGGTACTTCTGGTCACCGTGGTTCGAGAGGCAGTTGGCTCGCCGTGACCTTGTGGACATTCGCGAGAACGTGCTCGCATTGCCATCGACAGCCGGCAAGGGGTTCTTCCCATTGGCCCACGTATTGCGGTGCCGGCAACAACAAGCCGAGCCCCGGCGGTGTGACTGTAGGGATGGCCGCCTGGTGGATCTCCCATCGGGCCACTGGCGGGTGTTCCGAGAACCCACCCGGGCCTCGAGGCTTGTGGTGGGGATGGATCCGGCCTATGGAACCGGGAGGCACAATGCCTGTGCTGTCATGCTCGACACCGAGCGTAGGGAAGTGGTGGCGGTGTATGTGGATCCTCACATCCCACCCTACGACTTGGCGAGGGAGATGGTGCAAGCGGGGAGGACATGGGCCAGAGGCCGTGCTGAGACACTGATTGGGTGGGAGGTGAACGGTCCCGGTGCCGCCCTGCACCATGACCTGCAGCGACTCCGCTACCCGGCGATCTGGTCTGAGCGTAAGGGGCGACCAGGGTGGACATCAACCCGGCAAGCCAAGCGGCAACTCTTCGGTGACCTCGCCAGGGCCATAGCGGATGACACGCTGACCATCCCAGACGGGGAGATACTGGACGAGATGGAGTCAACGGTGGTGTACAACAACGGCGGTATCGGTCCCGCAAAGCTGGAACTCGACCGCTCGAGCGGGGCAGCGGAGGCCCATGGCGACCGGGTTGTGGCTCTCGCCATAGCCCTGCGGATGGCTGAGACAGCCTGTGGGAATGTGGATCGCGTAGAACCGGAGACGGGGTTGCCAGACTTCTCTGCAAAAAAACTTCTGGAAATGGAGAGCATTTTGCCGAAAGATCGTTTGACAGGGTAGTACTCACTACCATATCTTGTGGTTGAGTCTGGGCAAGATACACAATCTGGGAGTAGAGCATGGCGATGACAGTACACCGGGCAGGCCCTGACGAGGTCTTCTCGGGCCAGCAGGATGTCACGGACGCGGCAGTAACGATCTCTGGCGGTGACCAGTTGGTTTCGCAGGAGTTGACGGTCAAGGCCGATCAGGGAAACACCATAACGGTCTACATCGGGCCGTCAGGGGTGACGATTGGCACCGGGTTCGCGTTGGCACCTGGACAAGTAGTCACGGTTTCCGCTGCATCACCAGGTCAGGTGTATGTGATCGCAAGCGTAGCGGGGGCGAGCATCTCGTGGTTCGCGAGCTGATGGCCGGCTACAGCAAGTCCAAGCCGAAGCCACGCCCGCCGAAGGAACTCCATCGGAAACGTGTTGCCAAGAAGAAGCGTGCCAAGCGGTCGAGGACATCGTACTGATGCCACTGCTGTCCGTACCAAGGCAACAACAAAGCACCGAACTCCTGCCGCCGAGGACGGGTGATATCCGACTGTGGATTGACGCGAGCCGGGCACGGGATATAAGCGAAGCCCTTTCTGAACGCGTGAACCAAGCGGATAACCGCGCGGTTGCATGGACAACTGCGGATGTCCCCACAAGGCTAGACCAGGGCACGGCTAATGATCGGCCAGACATCGGTGTGTGGCCAGGGACAAACTCATTCAACGGCAATCAAGTGATGTCGTTCGATACCCAGTCGAAGTCCTCGAAGATGCACCTGGATACCACAGACAATCCCACACTCGACCTCTTCGACACCACGGCCCAGCCACCATTCGCCATCGCGGTGATGATGGCAGCAAGCGGGTACACCCCCGCCAAGCGGCACGCGGTGTTGAAAATATACAACTCGGGCGGTGCGGGGTCATTTGTTGAACTGGGCCAAGAGGCAGGCGCGACCCCATACCCATACGTATACATGCAGGACCATGCCGCCACCCAGGTCGCAGATGACCGTGGCGGAACAGCAATCGCCACACGGGGAACATCCTATGTTCTGAGCACGGACAGCGATGGTGATGTGCTCGAGGGATGGTTGGGACGCGAGAAGATTACTTGGAACACGGCGTCGGCTGACAGCCTCGACATAAGCACAGGAGACAACTACAACGCTGCGGCGATCCAGTTGGCCGCAGGCTCTGGGAGCGATGCGGGAACCCAGAACTTCCGCGGCGCGGTGGCAGAGGCCATTGTCTGGTCCGGTGGGCTGTCTGCTGATGAACTCAACATGCTGTGGGCCTACTTCGACGAACGCTGGCAACCGGACGACAACACCTGATGCTTTCGCTTGATACTGACAAGTTGCGTGAGGAACTGAAGGCTGCACGGAAGTGGCGTGACCAGCACCTCGAGAGCTGGAAGGAACAGGTCAACCGGTACTCGGGGTCATCCTACCGAGACAAGACTGAGATCGGCACCTCGTCTGATGACCCGGAGAACTTCGCCTACTCCATGATCGGCCTGGTGCTTCCGAAGCTGGTCTACGACGTGCCCCGTGTGGAGGTAGAAGCAGACGACCCAATCGCGGAGGGGTTCGTTGCGGAGATACTGGAGGCCGCAGTCAATCGGTGGTCCAGTCGTTCATCACTACGGAAGAGTCTAACGCGTATCGCGACCGACATGATGTTCACCTGGGGGGTGGGCCTAGTGACCCGTGAACCTGAGCGATCACTACGGCGTGTGGATCCGCACCACATGGGGACAACCCCGCGAGTCTATCGGGTTGCACCAGACCACTTCGTCATCGACCCAGCAGCGGACTCCATCGAGGAAGCCCGGTACATGGGGCACTCGTATGCGATGGACATCGAAGACCTGAGGGACAAGGCCAGAGATGATGAGACACTGGACCACAAGGCCGTAGAGAACCTCACCTCTTCCGGCGATGAGAGTGAGTGGAGATTCAAGTTTACAGAACGCCGGGAAGTACCAGACCGTGGTCAGGTGATCGTTACCGAACTATGGATCCCCGAACTCGAGGACGAAGACCACCCGAAGGATGGCAAGCACCATGGGTCGATATACATCCTGGCTGAGGGTGCGGAGGGGATCATTGAGATCATCTCCGACCCGATCCCATACTTCGGCCCACCGACCGGACCATACTGCATGTTTGGCTCGTATTGTGTACCAGGTGACCAGTACCCACTCGGGCCACTGACCGCGTCGGATGGTCTGGTGCGTGAACTGAACAACCACCTCAAGTCCATGGGGCAATCGGCCTCGGCCTACCGCAGGCTTGTGGGTGTTGATGCCCGGTCGGCCAAACTGGCCCAAGACATTGCCAACAAGCCAGACCTGTTCGTGGTGCCCATCGAGAATCTGGACTCCAACCAGATCGTGCAGATGGAGTTCGGCGGGGTGACACCACAGCAGATCCAGTACGCGGCGATGACTCAGGATCGCCTAGACAGGTTGACGGGACTGAACGAGGTCATGCGTGGCAACATCCAAGGCGATGCGACAGCCACCGAGATCACAACCGCATCAACCGCATCGGGCGTGCGGATCGCCTGGATCCAGCAGCAGTTTGCCGAGGCTGTGTCGCAAGTACTCTGGACCATCGGCTGGTATCTCTGGCACGATGATCAGATTGAACTACCGCTTGGCCGCGAGGGCGTGAAGATCGCCGGCGGTCAAGCACTGAAGTGGAAGGGTGGCCGCAAGGACGACTACGCTGCTATGTCGATCAAGGTGCAGGCTTTCTCAATGCAACGTGTTGACGAGGCCCTGCAGCAGAAGCGGTCGGTTGAGTTGTTGCAACTGGTCATGCAGGTTGGACAGATGATTCCCGTTATGCCATTTGTTGATTGGCGTAGACTCCTCGAGATCGTCGGTGACAACCTGAACATGCCCGAGTTGGGACGGATTATCCAGTCCGCTAAGGCCGCTGCCCCCCCACCCCCTGCCCAGGCCGAGGCCACGCAGGGTGCACCAAGTGGGGTCAGCCCAGCCGAATCAGTGGGTAGCCTGTTATCGCAAGCCAACCGTGGCGTCGGTCCCGGTGGGCCAAACGGGAGGGCGATCAGGTGATCTACGAGTTTGTGGATACAGCGAGTGGCGAGAGGCGTGATGTCATATTCGGCTTCAGTGATGCACCCAGAATTGGCGAAACAATCACCCATGAGGGTGCAACATTGCGACGGGTGCCGAGTTGCACCGTGTCAGCCGGGGTCGATGCTGTGACCCACGGATACCCATATGTTTCCAACTCTATGCCACGGAACATAGATGGCTGTGATACAACACCGCAAGGCAAACCCATTATCAAATCACGCCGGCACGAACGAGAGGTGTGTGCCAGGCACGGATGTGAAAGGGACTGACTTATGACCGATGACCCGACCACCACCGAACCGCGGGATACTTCGGCCCCGGATAACGAGGTTGAACTGTCTGCTGATAACAGCCCTGCCGCGGAGGGAAAGGCGGCACCTCCTCCGACCGCTGGGTCGGGCATCGATCATGGGTCAGAGGATGATGTCCTTGACAAGTTACTCGCGGATGACGACGACTTTGAATCCCCATCGATAACAGCGTTGGAATCCAAGGATGCCCCGCCACCCAGCGAGGGTGATGATGGGATGTTTCGGGCACTGCGCCGCGATGGCGTACCCCAGGCAGTGATTGATCGAATGAAGGAAACACCAGAACTGTTGTCAGAATGGGCGACCAAGGCCATGAAGAGGCAGGCTGATGTGGATGCGTACACTGAGAAGATGCGGGCATTGGAGGAGAAATCCTCTGAGTCCGATTCGGGTGAACAAACACCCACCCCCGAGGCATCTGAACCAGCAGATGCTGAAGAGTCCACAACGAGCAACAACTCGTTGGACGCCCTTGCCGATGAACTCGGTGAGGATGCGGTTGAGCCCTTGCGACAACTGCAAGACCAGGTAACAAACCTGGCCGAGCAACTCGCGGACGCCAAACGCAGTGCGGCAGAAGCCGAGGTTATGCATGCCGTGGAGCGTGTAACACCGACCGTGATGGCCCCATGGGGCGAGTTATCTGAGGACCAGAAGTCCCAGGTGTTCGCCAAGATGGGTGAACTCGGAGAGGCCCTGCCGGGAACCTTCAACAGCATCGACGACCTGATGCGTAAGGCAGCGGTGGAAGTGTTGGGAGAACCCCCCACGCCCAAGAGGCGGACGGCGACTCCATCACCCCCCACCCGGACAGCGAAACTCGAGCGGCCCGCAACCCCGGATAACCGGGAGGACGCGGCACTCGATGTGATTCTTTCCGGCGGCACTGTTGACCAAGCGAAGCAGGCCACGATGCGCTAACCCTGAAATAAAGGGGCCTAGCTATGGCTGGCACTCCCGCGGACAAGTTTCGCGATTTCATGGAAGCGACAGGACCGGCATATTTGACCGGCCCTGACGTGATTGTAAACGAGGCGGTTGAGAGGCGATACCTCTGGGGCGACCTCGTAAAGGGGAAGGAACGCGCAGTCCAGGGCGGCACGGAAGTCCGTGAAACGCTCATGACAAGCGACGGTGCGACCTTCCAGTACTACCAGCCCAATGAGACATTCTCATGGCAGAATCCGCAGGTACTCGACACGATCTCCGCTGACTGGCGGTTCGCGGTCGATCACCTCGCGTGGACTGACCACGAGGTGGAACTGAACGCTGGTGATGGTCTGACCAAGTCCGCACTGAAGACCGCATACAAGCGGCTCAAGCGGTCGAAAGAGCAGCGGATGGTGACGAGTCTGGTCAACGGACTTGAAGCATCCCTGTGGGCAGCACCATTCTCTAACCAGTCCGAGATGGAATCAAGCAGCGGCAAGTTGCCGTTCTCCATCCCGTGCTTCATTACCGAGACACCGTTCAGCACATCGGACGGCTATCGGGGACATGTTCCTAGCAACTGGACTTCGACCGTTGCAGGGATTGACCCGGATGACGAGAATGTCTGGTCCAACCAGATCGTGCTCTATGACCGGGACCACGACGCCAACTTGGCACCTGAAGAGGTTGCGACCCATGTGGAGCACTACGCTGACTTCAGTAAATCTAGTGCCAATATTACCCGCAAGGTCTTCGGCATCATCAGTGGGTTTGATGAGATGTTCCTCAAGTTGGACTACCGTGCTCCCGCATCCTACCAGGAGTACTTCGAGAACAACTCGATGAACCAGCAGAAGATCGTGTCCTCACGGGAAGGTGTCAACTACTACCGACGCGCTCTCCGTGCGAGCAATGATCGACTGGTATCACCCCAGGATGCTGCGTACACGACTCCGACGTACAGTGGAATCCCGGTGACCTACGCATCCTCACTTGACACGGCTGCACTCTATCCAGCCGATGCAAGTGGTGTAGACGATACAAAGTCTGGTCGCGATGGTGCGACCGTGGATACGGCTAATACGGAAACCCATGCCAACACTGTTGACAAGGGTGCCAGGTACTACTGGATCAACGGGGCGTATCTCACGCCATTCATTCATTCGCGTCGCTACATGGTGAAGCACAGTGTTATGCGTCACCCGAATCAACCATTCACCAACATCCAGGCGACGGATACTTGGTGGAATCTACTGGCGTGTTCTCGTCAGCGGATGGGAATTGTTGCACCCCGTGCAACTGATTGATGAAAATCAAGGAGATTTGACATGATTCTTTCATCGACAGCGGGCACTCAGGGTATTGGCTGGGCTCAGCAGAACTTTGTTGGCAAGGCTTCTGAAGCCATCACGAAGGGACAGGTGGTTGAGTGTCTACTCACAGCTCTTGAACCAGACGATGATCAAAGCATTGCAATAGCAAATGGTGCTGGGTTTGGCATCTACGCCGTGGCACTCGAAGACATTGCATCTGGCAAGTCAGGCATGTGTTGTCTCAGTGGAAAATGCGAAGTACTTGGTGGTGACGCCTCTGGTGCAGGCACTCCACTCATGGCAAACTCAAGTGGTCAAGTCATTGCTCTTACTGGCGACGACGTTGTAAGTGTTGGCTTGAATGTCGATGCTTTGACGGTCGGCGCGCTTCACACAGTGTTGTTTGATGGCTTCCAGCCACAGACAATGGGTACTGCCTAATTGAACCCTAACGGTTCCGAACGGGGGGCCCTCTTCGGAGGGCCTCCTACTCTCGACCGCTAAGGATTACCCATGACTCTGACGTACGGACAACTTCGCAGCCATGTACAACTCGCAGTGGGTGGTGACCCATCGACCGCTCCAGGTATGACTACCGACGAGCGGGTCGCACAGATCATCAACCATGCCGGCGAACACCTGTTTGCCCGAGGCTGGCGGTTCCGCGAGCGGACAAGCGGCACAATCACAACAGTAGCAAGCCAGCCATGGGTGGGGTTACCATCAGACTGTGGCGAGGTTCTTGTGGTTGAACCAAGCAACACGTGGTCTTCATCATTCAGTTTCGTTGATCCCGCTAGTTTTCAGCGAATCGCGTCAGCCGGGGTAGACCCGGAATTGTCGTATGTCGCAACCCTTGTGTTTCACAACGTGACTGATGGTGTTGAACCACGTCTTGACCTATACCCCACACCCGCGGCAGCCACGGAACTCAGTGTCCGCTACCGGGCAATGTGGGTCGAGTTGTCGGGTGACGATGTGGATGGCACGTCCGACGCCTCGACGGTGGACACCATCCCAGCATATGTCGAGGGACTGTTGCTCGAGTATGTGCGGGCGTTTACAGAGGGTGGCGAGGACGGAACAACACAGGCTCGGCTACTGGTGGTAGATCAGGGCATCCTGCTCGACCGGGCACTCCGGAAGGATGGTTCCTTCCAGCCTGATTACGGGCAACTTCCGTACACCGGTTACCCGAGTTCACTCGCCACCTACGCTGCTGGGACCGTGGATGCCCCGGCGGCCAGCAACCTACTCTGGCGTGGCACATGGTCGGGTAGCAACACCTATTCGGTGGATGACCTGGTGCACTACGCTGCAAACGGCAACTCGTACATATGCATACAAGACACAACAGCATCAGGGGAAATACCCACAAACGCATCGTATTGGGATGTATTCACGGCGACATGATGGCAGGGTAACAACACATGGCAACACAACTACAACTACGCCGCGGTACAGCGGCCTCGTGGGCAACAGCGAACCCAACCCTGGCGACGGGCGAGATCGGGCTGGTGGTGGATGATGACGATGTCGTAGTGTCCATGAAGATCGGGGACGGCAGTACAGCGTGGGCGACCCTCCCGTACAAGATCCCATTCCTTGGTGCCGACGCGACGAACTCGGCTGTGGACGCGACGGACGAGACACTGGTATTGAAGCAAGGTGTGGCACAGACGGGCAACATTCTCTCGATTGAGGATGAGAGCGGGGTCGCAAAGGTTACTGCGAAGATCGACGAGGCGGGGGCCGGGGATGCCGTGGTGGATGTGGACGGAACTCTCGATGTAACCGGAGTCACAAAGCTTGCGGGCGGCTACACTAGTACCGGGGTGACGGTTGGCAATACTGGGAATGTTTCCGCTGCTGGGAATCTAACAGTGGACGGAACTCTCGATGTAACCGGAGCCACAACGCTTGTGGGTGGTTATGGAAGCACGGGAGTATCAGTATCGGAGTCGGGCAATATCCGAACGAATGGAACTCTGATAGTCGATGGCGTAAGCACGCTGACGGGCGTCGTCACCGCTGCGGGCAACGTCACCGCTGGGGGGGACCTCGATGTAACCGGGGACCTCGATGTCGATGGCACCACGGACCTTGACGGTCTGACGGTGGCTGAACCCGGAATAACTGTCTCCGGTGGCGGCGTAACAGTAGCCGGCGCGTCATCCTTCAGCGGTAATGTGGACACAACCTCCGGGCTAGATGTCACTGGTGGTTCCCTCACTGTCGGGGGTTCAAGTTTCACAGCCTCAACATCCGGAGTGGTGACGAGCGGGAGAATAACATCAACGGGCAATGTGATATCAAGTGGCGGGTCCATCAACGGCAACGCCGACGACATCACCACCAACACCAACGCCATCGCGGGCATCGTGGGGGTGACAGAACTGACTGCTACCGGGTCCAACATTGGTACTGTCAAGATAGCAGCGGAACAGGACCTCGCCACGGGCCGAACACCGAATCAGATATTTGGTGTCAGTTCTGGTACATGGCTGGTAATCGCGATCGCACTCGAGGACGCAACGGGCAATGTCGGCACACCTAAGGTGACGCTCACCACCTACAACACGAGCACCGCATACGCCGGGTCGTTCAACTTCATAGGGATCAGACTCTCCTGATGCCCGCAACCCCGCTACCCATCCCGATCAACGGATACTCCGACAGCCTGAACCACCAGCACGGTGCTGCCGGGTTCACGCCGGATGCGTTGAATGTGGTCCCCATGGACAACTGGGAACACCGTAGACGCATGGGTGCCAGGCAGGGATTCCAGGCTATTGCCGACATGGGTAGTGGCGATGACGAGAATATCCAGTTGCTGCTGACCTACGAGGTCTACCGCGACACAACACTGGTGCAAGAAGTACTCATTGTTGCGGGCGGCAACGTGTACATAGCGGACGAGGCCGGCGACACGACACTGCTGACTTACTACACCGCATCTGCACCACTTGATGTGTTGATAAAGTCCGCAGTGATAACCTCCACCGACACGGTACGCGGCGTGCAGATGGGAAACCACCTGTTCTTGGTGACTGGCAACGCGTACTACATGATCGACGTATCACAAACAACGCCGACGATCCGGAAGTGGTGGCGACTCCAAGCGGAGGTGGAGTTGGAGTTCGCCGTGGTGGCTGTTGATGGTGACACAATCGAACTGATCGACGCGACTGGCACAAGCAAGGTATACAGTGCTGATGACGATGGCCCCAATGGTACACTCGATACTACGAAAGTAGAGTTCGTGCATGGGTCATCCGCGGAAGACAGTGCGACAAACCTGGCTGCGGCGATTGTGCACGAAAATGGTCACGCTGGCACGTTGTCGGTTGTTCGAGATGGGGCGAAACTCACCATCACACAGAACTCGTTGGGTGACACGGGTATCGATGGCTGGACCGCGATCACTTATGTTGACGCCGCTGGTGATAACGGTGATAGTTTCGTTCAGCCCGAACCCACCCACTTTGCGGGCGTGGATCCCGAGTTGCCGACCGCTGGTGACGATGATACGCACAAGGCTACCCTGATCACACGGTTCGGTGGCCGTGTTGTTCTTTCTGGGATCGCCACGTCAGACACAAACTGGTTCATGTCGGCTATCAGTGACCCGTTCGACTGGCGATCTACATGGGGCGCGGGTTCGGAGTACGCCGCGATTGCCGGCAGTGATTCGACCGAGTTCGGCAAGTTGGGCGAGCCTATCGTGGCCATGTTTCCGTTTGGCGGCAACGGCCTGATGATGGCTGGCCGCAACACGCTGACATACCTGACCAATGACCCCGCCGTGTCGGGAACACAGTTCGTCCGCATGTCAAACAGCGTGGGTGCACTGGGTCCAAACGCGTGGTGCCACGGGCCCGAAAAGACCGCACTGGTGGCAAGCACTGACGGCGTCTATTTGATTGCTCCCAACGACTTCAATATTGAACGCGGCGAGGCGATGACAGCGGGCAAGTTGGATGGTGTGTTCGCCACCCTTGACCCCAATGATGTGGAACCACTGCTTGCGTTCGACTCCTCGAGACAGTCGGCCATGCTCTTCATGAACAGGCCATCGGATCCAACAGGTGCCACGCACTACCAGTTTCACTTTCCAACCCAAAGTTGGTGGCCGGTTTGGGTGGAGGACAGCCGGTTTGGGGAGATAACAGCACACGCCACATATTCACCCGTATCGGGAGAGCGGGAGGGTGTGTGGTACGGGGCCAAGTCGGGCCGCATCTCCATCCAGCCGCCAACAGGCGTGCTCTCCTGGGACGGTGGCGCGTACTCGAATGGGTTGCGATCAGCAACAAACAACTCGCCCAACACGGGCGGTGAGACACCGTTCTTGTCCCGCCTGTCCTGGGCCCCGATCAACTCTGGGGTATCAAACACCCGGTCACTGTTGACCGAGATCAACGTACTGCTTGACAACCACACACAGAGCACTCCGCCGGTCAGCACGGCGGGTCCAACCATGAAGTTGTACGGCGGCGACATGGCACAAGACCTGTTCGGGATCCCAGGCGACCTCGCTGTCACGGAAACCCGTCAAGCGATTGACATGGGCGATGCAGCCACAACACCAACAACCAGTATTGACGGCGGCGTGGCCAACACACGGGCTGCTACAGTCTACGCGCCAAGCATGAGGGCGACGATCACCCTGACGCTGGGCGATGGCACAACAGCAGAAGACCTTGACGAAACGACATTGACGATACGCGACCCAGACGGGTCATTCGTTATCACATTTGATGCTGGCCTAGATGCCGGCAAGGACAGGCTGGGGTCCTGCGGCCTGGGCGGGGCGACGAGTGAGGCGGCGATCCTTGAGTCACTCAAGAAAGCAATCAACCTGGGCAAGACAAAGGGGTCCACTGGGGTGGAGGCGGGGGATGTCGATGGAACGGCACGGACGATAGAGTTGTTGCAAGCGACAGGGACCGGGTATGACGGGAACAATGTCGCCAACCCGTCGAGTACAGCCGCAGAGTTCACGATCCCTGTTGATGGGTTCACCGGCGGCACATGGGTTGATCACATCAACGGGGGTCTGAGTGAGCCTGTGACGGGAGCCTATGCCATCCAGAACACTGTGGTGGGCGCATCACGCCGGACATACGAGAGTTCGCTTGAGGGATATACGGTTCGGCGGAGTGGTGTAACCCCGGACCATGCCCAGTTGCAGGGGTTGTGGGGATTGTGGGCACAATCAAATTTCACCGTCCCAGAATACGTGGCGAGTACCGCGACCTCAACACCACCCGAGGCGGTTCTGACAAGCACGGAGGGCTTACCCCGAAGCGTGGCGACCGGGACAGTGACATTCAGTTCCGCTGCCGCCATCGCAGGTGAGATAGTGACGATAACGGATTACTCGGGTGTGACGAAGATATACATTGCTGATGACGATGGCCCCAATGGTACAGTCGATACTGGGAGAGTAGAGTTCGTGCATGGGTCAAGTTTCACCGACAGCGCGACAAACCTGAAGGCGACGATTGAACACGCCAACGGTCATAACGGCACGATCATCGTCACACAAGACGCTGGCGTACTGACGCTGACACAAGCGGTGAGTGGGGCCTCGGGCAACAACACGATAACGGAGACTGGGACCTACATTGCGGCAACCGGGTTCACGGGCGGTGACAACACCTCGGACTTCACGGCGAGTACGGTGGCGTTACTCGTGGAGGACGAGGGAACAGGCAAAGACCTCTTGGGCACATGGACACTGCGGTCGGGCCGTAACAACCGGTTCCGTTGTCGCCACCGCCGAAGCGACTTTGCGGTGGAGATATCGGCGGATGGGAAGACATGGGTGCTAGAGGACATAGCAGTTGATGTGACGCAGGGCGGCCCCTATCGGGCAGTGACTGCATAGGAGTAAGACATGGGGATCTTTGACGCACTTGGCGGGCTCTTTGGCGACTACGGTGGCGGGGCCGTTGGTATGGGAAAGCGTGAGGGCCTGTCCACGTTCAACGCATCCACGAAGTGGTTGATGGACCAGTACCGGGACAGCCGGCAGGATTGGAAGAACCAGTACAGCCAGACTCGCGGCGACTACATGCAGCAGACAGCGAACGCGTTGTCGGCTCTGGCCACAAGCCGCGGCGCATCTTTGTCAGCCCTGGCCTCTGGCCGCGATGAATCACTAGCCGCTTTGGCCGAGGGCCGAACATCGGCGTTGGGGGCACTGGATGTTGGTACTGCCGCATCAAAGGCGGCTATGCGACAATCCATGGCTGCGGGCCGGGGTCGGCTTCAGGCAAGCAATCTCTTCTCGGGCCTAGCGAACACATCGTTCGCCCAGGGCCAACTCGGCGCGGTTGATATTGCTGAGGGGCAACAGGTGGGGATGATAGATGAGCGGGTTGCCGGCCAGAAATCAGCACTGGAAGAGCGATACGGTTCCGAGGTGTCTGGGGTACAAGAGCGATACAGTGGCGCAAGAGCCGCGATGGAGTCTCAGCACGGTGCTGGCACGGCAAACCTCTACAGTCAGCGCGCGTCCGGCCTTGCCAGCCTTGGTCAAGCACAAGCCGCTGGAATGCAGGGCATGCGACAGAACTACGCGGGCATGCGGCAGGGGTTGACGAGAGACTGGATGGGTATTCAGGCTGGGTATAACCGGCAGAACGTCGGAGCACAACAAGCGAAACAGCAGCAGGGTGCCGGCATGTTCGGAAGTATTCTTGCTGGGTTTGGATTCTAATCATGGAAGCATCACTGGAAATCATCGTGCACCGATTGGACAAGATTGATTCTGACTTGACCGACATAGAGAGCCGGCTCAGGTCCATCGAGCGGAGCGTGTGGGTTCTGCAAACGAAAGCGGCCCTGATCGGGGCGGTTGCTGGCATGGTGCCCGCAATGGTGGTGTTCTTCCTGAAGGGTGGATGATGAGGCGTGTTTTCCTCCCATTCTGTGTATGTGTTCTGGTGGGCTCAGGCTGCAGTGCGGTGGCCCGGATCAGTGATGATGCAAACGAAATCCGCAATCATGCGGACAGTACGGTGGACCATCTTGAAACGATCATTGTGGAGGCAGACGGGAACGACGTGGTGGTGGACGAAGCCGCCAGGGCGATTGATGACCAGGCCCACATCATTGAGTTGGTCGCGGATATTCACAAGACAATTCCGGGTGTACAGGATGCAACACCGTGGTGGGCGTCACTGATCAACAACGTGATGTTGGCGGCAGCGGTACTTGGCGTGGTGTTTCTGGTCTGGCACCTGGGCATCGGACACCTCATCAAACGGGTGTTCTGGTCGATTGGGATGTTCATCCCAGCCGCAGCCAAACGAGCAGCCGAGATGGATCTCAAGGTTGAGGAGGACAAGGTTACCTACCGCGAGGCTGTGGCGAGTCGCCGCAGTGGTGATGCGGCATACGAGGCAGCGAGGAAACTCGCAAGGCGAAGGGGTGAGTGATGGCTGACTTGCTTGGGACAACTTGGTGGACGCTTCTTATTTGTGGAGTGAGTTTCTGTGCCGGCGTGTATGCGTCTTCATGGATCAAAGCCCGACTGGGCAAGGGAAACTAGGATGCCGGGCTATAACCTCGCTGGAGCCCTGAGTGGCAGCGGTACACTTGGGAAGGTGTTGTCGAGTATCGGGTCAGGCATTGCTGGAGGCATGCCAGGCCAGACACCTGGTGGGTCGGCTGCCAGATCGTTTGAGCTGTCGCGTGCGGAAGCCGCCGCAGACCGCGAACGGCAGAAGAAAGCAGACATAAGACAGAGAGAGCGAGTCCACGCCGCGGATCTTGGCTTTGAGTTGAGGCAGAGGAATCTCGACGCAGATGAGAAACGCCTCTCTAGGAAGCGACAAACGCAGTTTGAGCAGTTCATGAAGAGGAACGGACTCATAAACGACGCGCCGGGCCTGCTCAAGCTCCTGCAAGGCGGAAGTAATCTACTTCGGCAACCAACGGGGCCAGTCCCCTCGCCACCAACCAAGGCAGCGGATGATGTGGTGGACCAGGTGCAGGGGAGTAGGGCCAAGCCAGAAGGGCAACCGAAACAATGAGTACCGACACCAACACAACAGCCAGCACGCCCAGCACGCCACCGTCGCCTGGCACGCCCAGCACGCCACCGTCGCCTGGCACGCCAACCGGAAACGACTTCTTGCAAGCCGCCCCGCCTAGCCTCTCTGAGAATGATCTCAAGGGGGACGAGTTGGCCGCCCAGCAGTTGGGCGAAGTGGCAGGGGCAGACATATGGCAAGCAATCTTTGGTGGCGACCCGAACCCAGCAGCGTTGGAGCGTATCAATTACGGATCTATGGAAGGAACCCCTATCGCGTACTTCCAAGATGACACCGGTCACTGGCAGTATCTGGAGTTGTCCACTACTGATTGGATGGCTCAGGTGGAGACACGCGACCAACAACGCACACAGCGTGCATTGTATGAGCGGCAGCAGCGCGAACTCGAGAAACTCCGCAACGAACACCGACCAGCCTTCGACCATGGTTTGGACACACTTGGGGATGATCCAATACTCAGGGCCCTGTTGCTTGACCTATATGAACGCGACCCACGCCATGCGTTGGGGATGATCCTCGACATCCAATACGCGGAAAATGCAGACGCCGATGCTGCTGCCAACATGAGGCAGACGGTTACAGAAGGACTTGCCTTTGATCAGACCAAGGCCACATCCGGGCAAACCACGAAATTGTGGCAGCAGCATATCGCTGATAGGGAACGAGCACTGGCAGACAACGCACTTGGGGGGGGCGCAGAGTGGCTGGCACGTCAAACCAACACCCTCGAGAGAGACACAACAATAATATCACGCGGTGCTTCATGGAAACCAAGCCACTCAAGCCAAACACAGTTGTCACCAGCGCAAGCATATGATGTGCACAACGCTGCACAGATGTACTACGACTGGCTGGAGTTGCTTGATACCGGTATCCCGGGCGGACCACAGATGTCGATCCCGAACCCGCAGGACATGAGATCGTTCGGCCTGAAAGAGCCGGAGTTGCTTTCAAACTTGCAAGGATTGGCCAATTCTCTTGGATGGACTGTCCCAATGGGGCAGGAAGACATAGTGGCTTTGGGGACAGCCTTGACACGGTGGCATGGCAT
>Ga0080013_1000915_pt1 | contig 40288 bp, 44 predicted proteins | sample ETNvirenome_6_85_FD_69236 | JGI IMG/M metagenome (GOLD analysis project Ga0080013, IMG submission 69236) | Marine viral communities from the Pacific Ocean - ETNP_6_85 (SPADES assembly) (version 2) | ecosystem: Environmental > Aquatic > Marine > Oceanic | place: Pacific Ocean | collected 2013-06-19 | reverse complement strand
GTATCGCAGACCCGGTATAAACCGTACCTACTGTTACATTCTCTATTTTAATTTCTCTTACTGGAGTGTCTGCTAAGACTATTCTTAACGTATTATCTTCTTTATTTTCTTTTCTCCACGCCATTGTTTCTTCCAATGTGGGAGAAGGATTTAGAGATGGGGCAGCATATATTCCGCTATCTCCATTTGTAAAGCTTCTGTCCGCTAAAACGGTTTCGTTCACAACGACTCCAGTACCCGCCGTACCACCAAGTGCTAACAAGCCTATAGCCATTTGTGGACTTAGCCCCATCATTCTCAAGAAGGAATAAGGAGACATTATGATTTTAAAGGCTGTCTTCCATTTAGCACTCTCTGAATTTAGATATTCAATCTTAACCAGCAGCCAGTTTCTCCAGACAGTTATTTTTTTATACGTTTTGATTGGTGACCGTACAATTGCCATTGGTGTAGCCTTTATATTAGCTACTAACGTGGCAACATTGCGAATATTTAATACCATACCTGTAGCAATTAACCCAGAAGAAACCGCAAGGGTTGTAACCAAATTTTCTTTTAGATATGTTATACCATTAAATACTGCTTCGATACTTAATACCATACTTACCGCTTGGAATGTAAAAATTAGATCAACAAGTTGAACTGTTTGTACATATGCAGCAGTTAAACCAGCTATACCCGTGCTAATTAATGCAGCAATAAATATATATTTTACCGCATTTCCTATTCTATTGAAAGGAACTATACTCAAAAATGATAAACTCTTCTCAGCTAAAGCCCTTGTGGGCATCTTAATTGTCGGTAATTGAATAGAAGGCATAGAAAATACCTTTTTCAATAGTCGTTTTATCATGATATCACCTCACTTTCAATGCTAGGAACGCTAAATTCCCTACTATATTATACTACAAAACTTCAATTATGCTACTAAACAAACACTCCAATCGCAATTCAAACACTTGTGACAACCGCTTTCAAAAATAATATTGGGTTTTTCACAACAATCAAACGTGTCCTGACCAACATCTGTACCTTTAACTAACACTTCGTTCTCTCTACTTCCTGCTCTATAAACAGTAATTCCTTTACAGTTCTCTTTCCACGCCATTAAATATGTATCCATAATATCTTCAATAGAAACTTCATTAGACATATTAATAGTTTTAGATATCCCAGAATCTACATGCTCTTGAAAAACTGCTTGCATTTTTACATGCTCTTTAGGAGTTAATTCTGGAGATGTAATATAAATTTCCTTTATGTCATTAGGAACATCGGTCCTATCCTGCAAACTATTACCTTCAGCCAAATATTCCATAAGGTCTTCCGAATAAAATCCACGTTCTTTTGCCTCTTGTTCAAAATATTTATTGACATATGTTAAAGTCTGGGCTTTACCAGTTTCTTCTTTTAATATGTTCTGCTTTCTCCATGCTAATGCAAAGGTAGGCTCAATACCAGAAGAACAGTCAGCTAACATAGAAATAGTTCCTGTAGGGGCAACTGTTACTCTACAAGTGTTTCTATAGACTTCAGTAATTTTATTAAAAGAACTGTTTTCAAAAGCAGGAAACGGTCCTCGTTTTACTGCTAAATCTAATGACTCTTCATCTGCTAGATTTTTTATATAAGTCATTATCTGTGCTGCTACATCTTCAGCAGTCTTAGAGTTGTAAGGAATTCGTAACTGAATTAATAAGTCCGCAAATCCCATAATACCCACACCTATTTTACGAGTGGATTTAGTCATTGTTTCAATCTCAGGTGTAGCATAATAATTTGCATCAATTACATTATCTAAAAAATGAGTTGCTAACCTAGTAACTTTACCTAACCGCTTCCAATTAATTCTATCATCCCAAGCATCAAAGTGTTCAGTATCAGGTTCTACGAACTTAGCAATATTGATTGATCCTAGATTACACGATTCATTCGCTAATAGCGGCTGTTCCCCACAAGGATTAGTAGCTATCATTTTCCCGTATTGATTTATAACTTTATTATCTTTATTAACTCTATCTAAAAAGATAAGTCCGGGTTCTCCATTCTTCCACGCCCCTTGACATATCTTATTAAATACATCTCTAGCTTTTAAAGTGCCTACTAACTGATCAGACTTAGGATCAAATAATCCATAACTCATATCACTTTCAACCATTTTCATCCAATTTGAGTCAACACCAACACTAATATTGAAATTGTGTATATCACCTTCAGTTGATTTACAATCGATGAACTCAAGTATGTCAGGATGGTAGACAGACATAACCGCCATATTCGCTCCATCACGTTTACCTCCCTGTGTAACCATAGAAGATACACTAGATAAGACTTTTAATACCGCTATAGGACCGCAAGCTTTACCGTGCGTAGTCTTAATAGGTGATCCTTTAGGTCTTAAATGCGATAAAGAAAATCCAGTACCTCCACCAAACTTTTGTACCATAGCCATATCAGAAGCAGCTTTCATAATATCTTGCATACTATCTTCTATAGGCAATACAAAACATGCGGATAATGTACCCTGTTCTGTACCAGCATTCATCATTGTAGGAGAGTTTGGAAGAAATTCCAAGTTCTCCATTATCTCGATAAAATCTTGTTCCAGTAAATCTCGTTCAACTGGTAAAGTATAATACTGATCATCAATCTTCGCAATGGCTTTTGCTACCCTGTTAAATAAATCATAGCTATTTTCTGTAGTCTCCCCTTGAGTATTTTTTAGATAGTAGCGATTCTTAGCCACAACTTCTGCGTGTGGCACTAATTTGGTCTGTGTTGTCATTCAATTCCTCCTAATATATTATCCTCGATATTCACAGTAGAGACATAAGTTTCTTTCTTTCACCCAAAACGTAGGCATACACATGGTATCTTTACAGTTCGGATTCGGTGCTTGTTCACCAATCTCCGGTGCAGAACTACCCCACGACAACACAGGTACATTTTCTAAATTCGCATCATCTATTATCTCTCTAGTCTCAGGGTTTGCATATCTACCTTGACGTAATTCGGATTCTAGTTTAGCACTAGCTTTCGGTTGAGCCGCCTCTCCGGGCGACACAGCGTTTAACCAATCTGATACATCTCCTACTGTAGTATAAATATCCTGAGATAGTTCATAGCAAGCTTGTAAAGCCATAGCTATAGAAAAGAACGCATCTCCATGCCCCATTGGTGTTTCGGGTGCTTTTAATTCATTGTTTACGGACAAAATCTGGTTTATCTGTCGTTCATCTTTTAACAGTTTTAAGTTTCCAGAGTGTACATATTGCTCAAAAACTTGAGCCATAGTATTTTTTGATTTCACGGTAAAGGACATGGCTCGCCATATATGGTCTAATCCACGATCCTCTAACTCTCCACGAGTGTTGTCGATGTATCCTCGTGTAATTTCAAAATTCTCTGCTACTTCATTTAAATACTCTACTTGATCTGAGTAACTCCAACCGTCTAACCACGATTGATGTATCTGTTCTATAGAATCTCCGACCTTCCTAAAAATAACTAGATGTGATGGGTGTCTCTTTTTCCCAACATCGAAACCAGCAAATAATTGTTCATCAACAGCTTTAGTATATACTTTTGTTGTGGGGAAACTCCGTAAAGTATCATCCTCACATTTAGTAATATCCTCCCTTTCAAAATAACTTTCTGTATTGAAGTGTGGTTGAAGCAAGAACTCTGAAGCGAAAGACTTCGGTCTTGCATTTTGCTGTTGTAACAACCATTCTTCATTATACAATTCAGGCATTAACACTCTTCTTCCCGGTACTGGATCAAGAGCGGGTAATACTCTACTCTTAAATCTATCATCTTTTTGTAGTTTTGTCAAGAGGTCACCCGGCATCATGGGGGTTCCTAGTACAATTATTGGAACTCCTTTTAACGGAATGAATAAACTCTCCGTCATAAAGTGGTCTTCCACTTTTGTAATCTGCCCCATATTCAAAGGGTTTTCAGGGTCCCTTAAAACGTCATCTGCAATTAACGCACCGTTAACATGCATACCTCGTTTGAAAGAAAACAATCCTCCATGCATAATTTCAACAGGCTTATTCTGTAGATAGTATCTAAAGGTGTAGTCTGCTTTCGGTGTTCTATTAGTTAGCATTTCAGATAAAATAGGATTACGTGAAACCTCTTTATTAATTTCTGAAATATGATATTTAGCCATAGTATCACTATAAGATAAATACAAGACTGACATATCTCGTGTAGCCTTTAATAATCTCCACACACTAAAAGCATGTCCTAAGATAGTAGACTTAAAGTGAAATCGTGGTAGTACAGCTACATAATTTAAGCCCTCTTCCAAGCATTGCTGCATATCTTCAGCTATTACACCTATATGCCAAGCTTTAAAATACTCTGGGTGGTCAAATCCTTGTGACCAAATGTCCCGTAAGAACTCCCAAAAACTTCCAACCTGTGTGGTATTATGTGCTTCTAATCCCGCCGATAGCAGTTCAAATGCTTTATTTACTGTTGTCACTTCTTTAACCATCAGAATCCCTTTGCACTAACGTTTTTAATTTAAAGGCCACTCTACCTAAAATATCGGGGTCTTGCACCTCATCAATTAATACAGACATAACATCCTGTACAAACTGAAGATTGATTAACCCTTCCATTACTTGACGTTCCCCTTGAATACCCAAATCAAGGGCTTTAGCAGCGTCAAAGGCACGAGTAAAGTTTAATCCGCTTAATTCATGCGTTGCTTTATGCCTTAACGCCTCATACTGATCTAAATGCTCTTCTTGTAATCTAGTATATCTTTGAGTCTCGCTTTCCTTAACTTTCTCTATTGCATCCGCACGAGTTGCTAATTTAGCATCTTTCCAATTCTCAGACTTAATCCAAGAATACACAGTTGAGACTGCGACAGGGATATCGAATTGTTCATTCAGTTCTGTTGCAATCTCTTCTGCTGTATTGTCTTCACTTAGATACAGTTCCATCGCCTTAATTTTAACTTCTTCAGGCAGTCTCTTAGGCATTAGTGAAACGCCTCATTACTATAACCATGATCCCCTGCTTGAGAATCTATGTTTCCACCGAAAGGTGTCCCATCACCCTGTAGCATCTTAGCAAAATCCATATGTCCGGTCTTACCATTTTTAGCAGCAGTATAACAATACGGAACATCTACCTTACCACCTGATGTGTCTCGTACTGGTCTGTATCGTAAAACAATTTCGTCAGGTCTAGTACACATTCCTTGAAATACAGCGTCTGTTGGGTTTGATCCAATGGGTTCATAGTTCTTGTTCCCTATAATACTCCCCCACGTTTTCTGTAAATCTTTAACCCTTTGATTCCAAAAGCAATCATAAAATTCACACCATACGACTTTACCAAATTGCTCTTTGATATCCTCTTCTGTTGTGCCTTCAGGTAATTTATCTTTGTATTCTAAACGTTCTTCATACTTTTCTGTAAACTGGATGCGTATGTCGCCATCCATATTACCTCTATAACTATTAACCATTTCTCTCCTCCTGTTTTTTCCATAGGGCTATGCAAGCTGCATCTGCATAATCTTGCTCTGTAAATACATCGCCCCACTTTTCTATTGCAAAGGCTTTGATTTCTTTCTTAGAACAATTCCCTTTGCCTACAATTAGTCTTTTCCATTTTGTGTTATCCACAAAACAACAATCAATCTCATTCAATTCGCAAATGAAACGAACTACCCCTACTACAGAAGCTATAGCAATAGTTGCTTTTGGGTTCTGTATGAAGATAGCTGACTCCACCGCAGCTTTCATACCATCCTTTAATAAAAGGGTATATTTTATTGTACTAAGTTCAGCCAAAAATTCCCTGCTAAATTCAAGCATTCTTTCATCAGATTCTTTAATCTTACTTGCCCATTTATATTGTCGAACAATAGTCTCATTCTCATCAATAATTACGCCATGAATTGCCTTACTAGAACAATCCAGACCTAAATAATATTTCTCATCCACTCTTTACCTCCCCATAAGTACGTAACGTTACGATACGAGAAACCGCATCATAGGCTGACTTATAGGCATTCAGTAAACCTCCCATCTTCTGATGTAATGCTGTCTGCTCTATAACTTCCTGACGTAGTTGCTTGAGTGATTCATATGTACTCATAGCTGCTCCACGTACTTCTTCTCTTGTTAATTTTTTCTGTCCTGCTTCTTCTCTATCATCTGCGATTCTAAAGATTGCAGTTGCATATCCTTCATCAAACGCTGCTTCTAGTGCCTTTCTTTTAGACTCACAATCAGCAACGTGGGCTTCTAAATATGCTTTATAGCCACCATAAGCTATTAGAAATTCTTCTAACTTTTTATTATCATAGTTCATCAAATTAGAAAACTCAAGGTCCTCTCGTTCACTTAAATCTGTTTGAAAAGGTGGCACATTTATCTCATCAAGACTTCGTTGGGCATTTGCTAATGCTTTAATCGGACTCCAACTCGTCTGTTTCTGTTCTATTTTCATTGTTTAACCTCTCTACATGCACAATAAAATGCTCCTGTACACATTGTTGGTACATCTAATAGACTCATTGCCTGTATTCGTAAGCAACGTTCTAAAATACTATTCCATACATCTGCACTTTGCTGCACTTTAAATGCTTTTAATTCTTGGTCATTCTTGTTTTCATATACAACAACGCCATTTTTCAACTGTATAATATTTAAATATATCTGAAGTTGAATTGTATGTTCTGGTTTAGGACTGTCTATTAAACCTTGAAAGCCTTTATCATTAATTGATTTTAACTCAACTATAGCCCTATCATTATCCTTATAATTAATTAAGAAATCATATCGACCAGAGATTGGTGGAGTATCTATTCTAAGTGTTTGTTCAGCTGCTAAAAATAACCCAGCCTTTCTTAGATACTTTTCCATTCGTTGTTCTAACGATGATCCTGTATCGAATATCCTTTGTAATTTAGGATTAACTTCTTGATTTGCTAGTCCTCCATGATAAGCATAGTATAAATACCTATCACACGGATTACCAAGCATTGAAGGATAAAATTTCTGTACCGCTTTCCACGGTCTAGAATACCCTAGAACATCCTCTAGGCTCTTCAAAAACCATCTATCTTGATTTTTTACCCTAGGTTTAGATGCTTTACGAGACTTCTTTTTATTCGATGTCCCTATTGTAAACTGTTTAATGCTACCCATATAGTCTCCTTTATTTCTAAATATATTGTACCTTCCACATGTAGAATGTGATCTATTGTAGGACGTTTCATTAATTCCATATCTCGTTTAACGTCACGTTTACGATAATGTCCATAGACACCATCTGCTTCAATACACATCCGAACTTCAGGAAGATAAAAATCTAGAGTATAGGGGTACGTCTCATACTGTTGATCATAACGTAACCCTAACTCATCTAATATTTGCGCAATAAGATTTTCTTGTGTTGTGTAATCCTTAGGACGCAAGTTCATTTTGCAATTCTTGAAAGAGAAGTTCATTTTCTGTGAACAGTTTACGAACCCCATTCAGTCCCATAGCCTTCTGATCTTTATAAGAATACCACGGACCCGCCTGTGTAATTAATTTCTTCTCTATTCCGTCTCGTATATAACTTTCAGTTACATCTATACCACCCTCTACTCTAAAAGGTACTATAGCTGACTTCCAGTTCTCACCACCTACTTTACTTTTACGCAATCTAACTTCCATATCAAAACCTACATTAGTAGTCCCTTCTTTAATCCAACCACTCCTCCTCACTTGGAGTAAGAAATGGGCAAAGAATGCTTGTGCTAATCCACCGGGCATGTTATCTAATGCTACCGGACCAATACTACTTCTAACTTGGTTAATAGCTACTAAAGCTGAACCATGTTTTAAATTAGGTAGTATTCTAGGTAACGAACTATTTACAAATCGTGCTTGCCAAGCCATCGGATTATAAGAAAAGTCCTCATCATGTACTGCTGTAGGAACTAGTCCTGCAATACTGTCTAAAACTATTACGTCAACCCCTGCCCTCATTAACTCTCGTACTGTATCCATAGCCTCTTCCCCATTAATAGGCTGTGCTACTAACACATCATTAGCATTTATTCCGCATCGTTCTACCCATGCAGAATCCCAAGATAACTCTGTATCAATCCATGCGGTTGTCCCACCATTCTTCTGAGCGTTAGCTACAACCTGAGAAGCCAAGTATGACTTACCCACATTAGTAGGACCATATAAGATTGTCATTCTCTTCTTAGGAATCCCACCACCAGTAAGATTATCCAGAACAGGGATATTGAAAGGAATTCGTCCAAAAGAAAAGTCATCGCTATCCCCCCTTCTTAGATTCATTGTCTTACTATCTAACAACGATTTAATTACATCTTCTGCTGTATTTTTCATTTAACCCTCCTTGCGTTGATGAATAGCCTCTGCCCATGCAAAATACACGGCACAAGCTTGAATAATCTCCTCATACATATGATCATTATCCTTTTCCCAGATGGCTCGTGCCACTTCTCCATTCTCTTCTGTTGCTATAACATTCCAGTATTCATCAGAATGTCCTGATTGATTACCGTACATAGTATCCTGTCTTTCTCTTTCCGCCAGAACTTTCTCTAATACTATTGCTCTGGACATTTCATTTTTAAGAATTCGATCCTGCATCTAATACCCCCTCAATTTTATCATCAACATTTTTCTGAATGTATTCCCATATTTGATTTGCTGTATCTTTAACTTCTGCTAACTGTGCGTCTACAGGAGCCTCTGTATCAATCTGATCAACATTCATATCTATTCTTGCATACTGGTTTGTACTTAGATCGCCTATGCGAAAGGTAAATCCCAAATGCATACTCACTTTTGCCATACTAATCCTCCTTTTCTAATTTATATGTAAAACACTCTCGTTGTAACATTAAGCCTATTATAGCATAACCAGCTAAGTCTTTAAAGGAATCTTCAATAGATTCATGTTTGGGGTCTTTCTCTTTCCACAATAAATGTTTTAAGCGTCCAATCTTATCCCACATGCGGACAATTAAGCCCTGTTCTTTAAAGACTAGTATGTTATCAGGTCCATAGTCTTTATGCTTCTCTATGACCGTCCTAGCCACCTCTAAAGCGATGTTACGACACGCCTGATCAAAGGTTCCATCGGTTCCCATCTTAAAAACCTTTAGTTCCTCTGTCTATCCTTCCCTCTATTTCCCAAGGGATTGAGTCTATTTCACCTTTTAAACTCTTATAATCTTTATATTTTTTATTTAGTTTATAGGTAGCATAGACACCACCAGCTATTCCAGCTACTCCAGCCAATATGGACGTTATAATTCCTATTTTTTTCTTCATCGTATTACTCCCAATCTATAAAATTTTCACATGTCTCTATATATTTATCGACCTTGGCATGTACAAAGTCTTTCTTGGTTGCCCAAGATGGGGTACACTCCTCCATATCTACATAGAGAGGAATCCCTAGACTGTTTTCTTCTAGTAACCCTTTAATTGTCTGTGGTACTTCATCGAGTTCAGAGTTATCTACTTCACAAATGACCTCGTCATGTACTTGTAATAACATTTGACTCTTCTTATCTGCTAGATAATCAGATACTGCAATCATTCTCTCGCTTAGAATATCGGCACTAGTTCCTTGTACTAAGTAATTAACACCTTTATATCCTAACTCAGGATTAATGCGATATAGTCTACCATATCTATTCTTGATCCACCCACGCATCTCAACCATTTTTACAACGGAATTGAAAAACTCTCGTGAACCTTTTAGTCCATCAAAATATTGTTTCTTATAACGTCCAGCTTCTATTGGGGTTGTTCCCAACTGAACTGAAAGTTTGTTACGTCCAATACCATAAATAGTTCCAAACGTAATAGCCTTCGCCATCTGGCGATAGAACTTGAAATCCGAACTTTCTTCGTCTACTCCAAAAGCTAACTTCGCAGCCTCCCCATGAAAGTCTACATTAGACTGTTCTAATAATTGATCGATCTCAGCATTCTGCAAGTAGCTAAGAAAAACTCTAACTTCCATTTGAGAATAGTCAAAACCAACCAATGTTGTATTAGGACGTGGTATAAACAAACGGCGTATTGCTATTTGTGTTGTATCCTCTTCATCATAATACTCATCTCCTAGATATCCCCACGTTTGAATAGTAGCATCTGATAATTCAGTTTCTATAGTGCCACCTTTCGATGCGACTAAAGCTGCTACCTTAGTTCGGACAGCTTGTAATTTATCGTTTGACAATTCTTCATTAGACAATCTAAAATAATTTCTTGGTATATTCTGTAGGTTAGGTTCTCGTGATGAAAGCCTACCAGTTAACGTACCCCAATTACAAAACGATGTTCGCATAATAGGTGTTTCTAGATATGGTTCTATATAAGTAGACCTTAATTTCTCTAGAGTCCTATACTGTCTAACTAATCCTGCTAATGGGTGATTGATCTGAATCAATGCTGCCTCACCCCACGACTGCTTTCCTTTTGGAGTCATAACTGGTGAGTATATCCCTTGATCATTAAATACATCACAAAGCTGTGCTGTACTATTAATATTAAATTCACCTACACTAGCAAAAATCTGTTTCTCAATTTCCTGTTTACGTTGTTCTATCTTATCCATAGATTCAGAAGCGTAATTATTATCTATCGCCACGCCTCGTCCTTCCATTTCAAAAAGTACCTTAGTTAATTTCTTTTCCATTCCAAAGATTTCTTTTTGATTAGATTCAGTAATCTGTTTCATACGATCCGCATATAAACGTCTCGTCCATTCTACGTCTTTAACACAATAAGGACCTAATACACTCGGTGGTGCTAACGAAAAGTCTTTATGCCATTTGTTTTTACGTAATTCTTTTTTAGTTGTTATGTCATACTCAGCCGCTGTATCACCATAGGCTCGTTTAATTGTATGTGTCAACCCTAAATCTTTTACTGATGCGGGTTCTGTTAGACGTACCATAACTAATACGTCAATTAAATCAATGTTAGTAACGTCTAAACCCTCCTGCGCTAAGAAATGCAAATCAAACTTAACGTTAAAGCCTATTAAAGTCTTTCGTAAATTCATTGCCGTCATTAATTCTTCTAACGCCGCAGGGGGTAGATTTGTTCCCTGTTGATGTCTAACAGGAAAATAATATGCGTAGTCTTCTATTGCGACTCCAATGCCACATATTTGATTCATACCAAAATAATCTAATCCATTTGTCTCAACGTCTACTATCCACGTATCTGAATAACGTAGTTGCGCTAATACATCTGCAAAATCTGTTGTGTTATCTACTATCATGTTTTCTCCTTTCGGCTTTCAGGTATAGCCTGTCAGCAAGCCTTGCCACCGGAGGTAAAATCTCTCTAAACCTTCCCGGTATCTTGTCTGAGCGTACTAATGTTAGCTAAACAAATTCTCTTTGTCGCTAGTTGCTGTTAAGCTAACCACCTCCGTCCCATTAGTATTCTGGGTGTCGCCTCCATATCGCTCCTTGAAGTAACCTTTAATAGTTGGCAATTCGTCAATCTCCCCCAACTTGTCTTCAGGAACGTCTGACTCACGGGCTGTAGCCGTTAAAGTATATGAAGTATCATACATACCAGTACCAGTACGTTTAATTCTAACTACACCCTTATTTAAGGCTCCCCAATCATTATATACATCTACCAACTGGTTCCATATATAATTAGACCTACCAAAAGTAAGAGCAATAACCCTGAAGTCATTAACTTCTTCCTTAAAAAGTTTGCGTCCTTGCGGACCTGAGATTTCCATCCAATTTTCATTACGCCTTTCTGGGTGTAATATTTCATGGACATATGCCCAAAATGCAAACTTGTGTGAAGGTCTGACATTTTCAGGTACATCACTCGTATCAATATCATCATCTGATAGTTTATTAGTCCAACGATCATTCACCCTGTATGTATACATGTAAATTTCGTCAAACCGATCATCTCCCTCTTCTCCTGTGGATACTGGAGTTAGGAATGCTTGATCCCCATCTCTAAACCAGATTTCCCTACCGGGAGTTCCAGTTCCTGCCCCTGTTTGTGTTCGTTCTTGTTTTTGCGCTATTCTATTTATACCGCCCATAATAAAATCCTCCTTTTTACCAAAATGTTCTTGTGTCTATTATGTGTTGCAATTCGTCTATATTTCGTACATCTTGTACATCTTTATATTCTTTCGGCAACTGAATGTATGTTATCACAAATCTCTTTGAAATGCAAGCATTAATTTTTTCGCTCCCTAATTTTCCAGCTTCATCATTATCTAAACATATTACTAATTCATCTGTAGGCAAATTTACTAAAAGTTCCTCTTGAATACTAGACATATGTGCGCCTAGTAAAGCTACAGAGTTAAACCCATTTTGATTTAACCATATTGTATCAAGAGTTCCTTCAGTAATACATACGAAATTACACTTCTTAATTTTATGCCCACCAAATAATACCTTAGACTTCTTTAAGCCTTTAGAATATAAGTATTTTGGGTCCCGATTTATCTGTCTCGTAACCCATCCTACAGGTTCACCATCTAAATTGTGAATAGGAATGACTAGATTTCTATATTCATCTATGCCACATCCCCAATCTAACAACGCATCTTTTGTGAACCCCCTATCAAATATCCAATTGGGAACAAACCCCGATTGATACGGTACTTCTACCTCAGTTAGAATCTCATCCTCTACTTCATTAGAATCAAATGAGCATAACTCAATCTGAATTCCATTCTTTAAAAGATATTGCTCAACTTCAGATGGAGAACAGTTTAAATACAGTCCTACAAATGATTTTAAGCTACCTTGTCCACAACCTCTAAAGCAAATCCATACACCCTTTTCTATATTAATGGCGCAGGATGCTCTAGCATCATCATGAAATGGACAAAGGATTTGAAACTCATCCCGATCAACCGGAATGTCTATCCCCATATCCAATAGGATATTAGCCCACTCCACTATTTCTTACCTTTACGTAAGAATAGTACTACACCATTAGTATAGCCAGTAGAATCAGTCACCTTACCTCGGCGTATATCACCTACTGTCAATGGAATAGTCTCTGAAGTTGGACCTTTACTTTTACCGCTTTTCACAATGATCTGCTCTTCAGCTTCTAAATGATCATATGTACTTTCTTCTTTAAACCAATCAAAAAATCCCATTCTTTACCTCCCTTTAATATAAGTCATTTGCTACTAATACAGTTTCATGTATCTCACCAGTATCTACACCCCAACTCATTGCGGTTGTAGAGATTGGTAATATCCCATCTCGATACTTTTGAAACTGTACTATTCGTTTATCATCTTCATCTTCAACTAAAGACATTGCCATAGCTACATCTGAAGCCCTAATCAAAGCATCCCCAAAGGCTACCTGATCAGGTCTTGGTGGTGTGTATATATGTGCTGCATCCCTATTTGCCTGTGTAGACACAAAGATAGGAGTGTTTGTTGTCTGGGCTAAGTTCTTCATCCCATAAAAAACAGAATGTGATTGCTCCCACATAGCCTTCCTATTGCCTACTCCGGTGTTTACTAGATAGATACCGTCAATAACAACTAACTCTGGCTTGTGTTTACGAATTAAACCAGCTATGTTCTCTATTGAGATACTAGTGGCTCCTTCGATATGGTCACAAATCAAGAGTTCCTGCTCATGTATGGCATCTAAAAAGTGTTGATATTCGTCTTCATCTATCTCATCCCCCGATCTTATCGCTCTGTGAGACAAATTAAACCCCATCATATTAGCTAACACTACATCAGTCCTTAAACTAATTTGAGATGTGGGCATCTCTGTAGATATTAATAAGGTTTTAAAACCTTTTGCGACTGCTGTAGCTGCTGCATGGACACACATCCATGTCTTCCCAACTGTTGGACGGGCATACACAGAGATTAGTTCTCCCGGTAGCCACCCTATACCAGTTGCATTGACAGACGGAAAACTAGTCGGGACTCCCATAATCCCTTCACCTAATTTTCTGCGCTCCTGTCGTTTTCTCCATTCATCTAATCGTGATCCTGCATTACGTCCATAGCTTGAGATGTCATCATCATGAAGAATCTCTAAATCCTGTAGTCCTGCCATGATTTTACTCATAGCATCCTTAGGTTCTGTATGAATTAAATCTCTATTTGAGTTAATCAGACTAACCATCTTCCTATATAGGATTTGGTTATTAAATGTCTTGAGTGTGTAATCCCAATTTAGAGATGACGCTGATGGATCAAGACTAGGGAAGTTCTCTGTCAGCATTGACTGAGCAGGGAACTCTCCGTAATCATCAAAATAACTTATTAAGAATCTAAAGGCATCACCATGTACAGAAAAATCTACTGAATGTTTATTAAATGTTCGTAGATTTGCTTTTGTATCTAAACCGAATATTACTCCAGATTCTATATAATCAAAACTTTCCATTCTTATCTTTCCTCCCGATACACAGTTCTATTTGCCTCAGTAAAAACTGAGATAGTAATCTCTATATCTTTTATTTCTGCTATTCTTTTCTTTGCTTCTTCTAATGAAGAATATATACCATACTGAATCATGTTTTCATGTTCAGTCACACCGACAATTCTAAATGATTTTTCTTGTGATGTCAAGTTCTTGCGTCCGGTTCGGAACAATCCAAAGTCTTGTTGTCTACCCCCCGGCATTTACTAAATACTCCAAGCGAGTTCTTAATGTATCTTTCACTTTATATGCTGACATTCGCAAATCTTCTGATATTTCCTCCATCGTTAATCCTTCAATTCGTAGAATTATATATTTTCGTTCTTGATCTGTCAAATCTAATGAATCTAATAACTCTGCTAACTCTCTATCTACCTCTACGCTTCCATATGTTAATGACTCAGCAAGCTGATCCAATAATGGTTCATCATCTTCATAATAGGTTGCGTCTAAACTAATTGGGACCTCATGTTTCTGTGCTTTATTAATCAAAGTACGTAAGGTATTTACCATAGCAGTATGTAAATACGTGTGGAATATAACTCCACGATCTTCATCAAACCCATGTGCTGCTTTCATAATCGCTATACGTAGTTCTTGGGCTAAGTCATCCCAATCCATACCTATAACAAACGTATTAGACAGCATACGTACTATCTTAGGCTCCCATTGTTTTATCAACTCATCATTAATTTCCATATCTATTTACCTAAAAATCTTTTTATAGAGGGGATGCGGGCAAGTCCCCCCAAGAATAATCCAAAGAGGACAGTTCCTATCATTAGTAGTACTAAGTTAATCTCGGTATATCTTCCTAGAACTACTAACATAAGGTCCTCAAAAAAGTGTGTACCCGCCACCACACTAGAGATGATCAGCATCCGCATTATTTAACCTCTATTTCTACATTCTGAGGCAATGCAGTAGCCTTTTTAGGTAAAGCAATCGTTAGAATACCCTGCTCGTATGTAGAATTAATCGCAGTTATATCTACCTTAAACTTCTCTTCAATATTAGGAATCTTCCTAGCGAAATTAAAAGAACTAAGTCCTTTATAAAGAACTGTTCCAGTAGCGTCTTCAGAAACTTCCTTGTCTGCTTTAATAACTAAAGCCCCGTCTTCAACCTTTACGGTCATCTGATCTCGTGTAAAACCCGGAACTGCTACTGAAATCTTAAATGATTCATCATATTCAATAATGTCCATTGGGATTATACCCTCTGTAAAACCATTATCAAACACTTTGTTCATTTCAGTAAATACATCTCCTAAAAGTCTTCTACTAACACCATTATTATTACCGAATCTATTATTTACCATTTATATATACCTCCTAAAGTAAATATTACTATCTATATTTCATAGATAATATATAATTTTCTTTTTCTTCTGAGGGAATTCTATCACAATCGGGAGGGTGTGTCAACCCTGTTTCTTCTTCCTTTGTCCCGACAGCTATATGAACAGTAAATATTCGTATATCCTCTTCGATAACTTAGCATTATCTGTCCTCTAAGCCTATAAAACGGTATATGGCAGTAAGAACAGTTAACTTTTATTCTATAGTATTTAAATCGACATCCTGAATCACAAAACTTTCGTATTGTATCCAGTAATGTATTACAGACTAAACAGTATGATACATGTTTAGGTCTTGGTGGTTTATTAATTAGTTCGTCTTCAGAGGCTATTATACGTCTAATACCTCTGGAACCCAACCCCAATCTTTTGCCCATCTCTATGGAGGACATGAACGGGTCTTTTTTACGGAATTTCCGTACCCGTTCTCTTGTAGTAAGTTTACGTCTAGGCATTATCCTGCCTCTAATGCTGCAATCCTAGCCTCTAACTCTTTAATAGCGGCAACTAGATACGGAACAACTGAATCAGGATTAATCGTTTTAATATTTTCTACAAGCATAGTAGCACCGTCTGGTAAAGCTTCTTTAGCAGAATCTACTTTTGGACTGTATTCTCCTGTTTCATATGAGTCGTCACTCAATTGTATTAAATCAGTAGCGGTTGTAGTAATATCATTTGGAAATACTGTAGCATACTCACTTGCTAAATAACCAATATGAGTATCATCAGGTAGTCCTGTAGCGGCTTGATAGGCTGCTGACCATTTATATGTTATTGGATTTAAGGCTTTAATTTTTGCTGTAGCCCCCAATAAAGTAGCGGTATCCGTTTTTAATCGTTCATCAGAAGCGTTTGCCCAATAACTTGAAGCATATGTTTGATATGCTCTATCAGGAGAAGATATTTTTAATGAATAACTAGATGACGTATTTCCACTAATACCTAAAGCACCACGAGCAGGAGTCTCATAAGCGTCCAAATCCAGAACTTGTTTTAAGGCATTTACACCATCTCTTTTTACATAAAAATCCATATAAGATGTGTTCATTGTTATCTTACAGTAGGAACTTGAATTATCTATAATTGATCCATTAAGCAGTAAATCATCGACTGTAACATCTAATGTACTACCATGAGTATGACTTCCACCCCCGCTAGGGGTATCCCATTCTGTTGAATAGGGACTATCTATAGTTCCTGATCCACCACTTATTTTTAGATATTCCCCCGTTGATCCTGTACTAAGAGGAGGTCGCCATATTCCTGTTTGATTAGTAGCACCTGTAATTCCTCCAACCTCTAATAAACGCATTAAGTTAAAACTCATGGCTGTTGTATCAGAAACTGTTTGATGCCAATCTAGATTAGTAAATTCATTAGTACCACCACTATCGACTTGACTAAGCCTCATTCCAATATAAGTACTCTGGCTTTCAGCATTACTTAAACTACTTCCATATTTAAATTGTATGGCTGAAGCACTACTTAAACTACTTGTAACGGCTAATATTTGAACACCATTAGCGTCTAAAACAATCTTTCCTGCTCCTGCCGAAGCTTTACCATCAACTGAAGACAAAGAAAATTGTGTTGTACCACCAGTAAAGTTTGGGAATGATCCTCCTAATCCAGACGCACCTTTAATACCTAAGTTATCTATAACGACAGCAGTACCAGATGTCTGTCCATAAGAAAAGAATTTTGCTCCGTCCCCTGTTCCTATAGGTTGAGATACTCGATTACTTGTATTTAATCCACCATACGCACGACCAGCACCAGTTTTTTCATTTGCAGTAACCGTTCTCTTAGTGCTTCCTTCTGAAATATTATCTAAATTACCACTACCAATAGAACCTAAATCTAAGTCTCCATTAGCAACTAAACCGCCAATAGCATTAGAGGCACTTCCTATAAGTAATTCATTTGTTGTGATAGCATTACTAGCTATTTCATTAGCAGTAATAGTATTAGCAGCTATTCTAGTAGCAGTAATAGAACCCGCCTGTAATGCTTGTGTTGAGATAGCATCAGCTGCAATTGAAATAGCACTTATCGTAGGTTCTTTTGCATTGAACGGTAAGATGGTTGGTGAGTCTCCAGATGTCGAATCTCCGCTACCATCCTCACCTCCAACGGTTACTGTTGCTAATAATACCTTAGTATTACCTATAGCAAGGTTATAATTACTAGTATTTTGTATAGCTTGAGTACCACTAATACCACCAATATACATGTAATGAGTTGTATTAAGGGCTAAATCTGCATCAGATTCATCCGCCGTAATAGTTACTTCATCACCTGATTGGAATCTTACTACGGGATTACCGGACGCTCCATCAGACCATTTAACTCTTCTATGGGAATTAGTACTACCTTTCTCCCATTTAATAGTAGAAATCCACGGTTGTGCTGATGGTTGCATTAAAGCAGATGTAATTGCATCATTAGCAATATGTTGAGTATCAATAGACCCGTCTGCAATTGTAGTGTCAACAGCTATTGTATTTCCTACTGCCCCTGTTCCTGTATATACAATAGCCGTTCCTCCAGAAACGCCTTTACACCAACCAATCAAAATATGTTCTGTATTATTAGTATAAGATGCTTTTGGCGTTATTTGAAGAGCCGTAGTGCTAGTATCAGGATCAAAGTAAATAACGTTATGTGCTGTACTAAAAGTAGCGGAGTTTGCCTGCGCTATACTATATGTATAGGCTCCTCCACCAAGAGATAAAACACCAGCATTAACAGTAATTTGGTTTGCACCATAAGGTTGTATAGCTTCAAGGTTTGTATTTGTCGGTATAAGTGTCCAAGGCAAAGCTGCTTTAGCGAATGTATCTGTATCCGCCCCAATAGGGGCATTCTCTTCACTAATTTTAGATGATATGGCGTTAGGCTTAACACCTAAACCTTTAACACCATGTGGAGCAGCCGCCTGTGTTGCTTGAGTCTTAAAGTTCGTAGCCATTATAGCTTCGCCTTCAGAATACATAACTTCATTAACGAACTGATAGCTTGCTATATGCTGTAATTGATTTGTTGCGTAGATATAACTACCCGCTCTGATAGGTATATATACTCTAATCTTATTACTTACACCAGTATAACCATCCCAATCCCCAGAATTTAACGTTGCCGTAATAACACTACTATTATTAATAGCGGAAGCCCATCCATAAGCCTGAACGTCACCAGCATCATCTATTTGAGCAATAGTCATTCCAAGTTTGAAACCGTAAGCAAAAGCATCTCCGCTTAAAGTAACAGTAGTTGCGGTACTATTTGTTGCATAAGTATCATAATATGTAACAGGAATACCAAGCATTCGTATATTTCCACGGATACCAACCTCTTTACTCTTAGTTAAAGCATTAAACAGTTTTCTTCTTAATCCGTCAGCCCCTGATTGAGGGTTTCTAGTAAGTCTATAGGCTCTACGAAGAGTTTGTTTATTACTTAGTCTTCCTGTTGAAGGTGTAATAACGAAAGTTTCACCAGTTTGCTGTCCTGTAACAGTTATTGCGGAACTACCTGTGATATACGTATCCATATTAACATTGGTATTAGCCCCAACCTCATAAGAAACCAATACAGTTCCACTACCACTAGACTTATCTTGCCATTGAATACGCCCTACTGGATACAAGATATTACTTATATTTACACGTAGCGTTTCAGCAACATCAGTACTAGCAAGATCAACTCTTTCAGCCTCGCTAAAAGCTTTTCCCTTCCATTGAAAATCACCACTTATACTTGTAACATCCCAAACTTCACATCGTATATGTTTTCGGGTGTCTTGAATAGTGTTGTCATTAGCATCAGCAGAACGAGTCTTCTCAGAGGTATTTACAAGACCTTCTGTATAGATTTCTTCTCCATCTCGTTCAAAAGCATACTCTGGAAGCATGGTTTTATGCGTACCAGTTTCTGTAAAACCCCCAAAACTTGTAGGATATTCTAAATGGAGTCCTTTATAGTTAGCTGAATTTGATTCTAGAGTAGCTGGACGGCTTCCACGCTTGTAATAGTTAAAGTTTTGGGTTGGAGCATGGTTTCCACTACTAGTTGCCAGATTAAATGCGTCTGATACGTAGAAATCCCAGCCAAAATCGTTTTCTTGAGCCGCATCAGAGTGTGGATCGCTTGAAGCAAGGCTTAAAATAGCACTCAAAGCCTTTTTACTGCCTGTATTGATGTGTACATTACCTTCACCCTCAATATTAGCAGCGGTTTTCTCTGATGCCTCTAAAAGGTCGGACCCTTGATGAGAAGGATTAGTAATACCTGTGATCTTTACGTTATCAGCAGAGATTCTAAGGGAAGCTTCATTAGTAGAATGGATAATATCCTTAATAACTTGATGTCGTTGCCTATTCTTTAGAACAAATGGTGCTTCTTTGTCATCTGTAGGCATATCTACGAGTTCTTTTAGGTTATCATAGGCTGTAACCTTTAATAGCTGCCCTCTGTGGGGGTGATATTCCTCACTTAATCGATAGATTTTACCGTAGAATAGTATAACTCCTGTATCAGGAGCCAATACTCGTACTTTTTGAAACTCTGATAGTTCATTTGTTTGATCTGGACCAAATGGACCTACTTGTTCACTTGCTGTATCACTAAAAGGGTTGGCAGCAGCGTCATTTAGACGTACTTCTAACCGTTTAGGGTTGTTTAAAGTGTCTGTAATCTCCATAGAAATGACAGCATTATAACCTTGATTGACAGCTGTTACCCATGCGGAACCTGTCCAAAACTGGAAGTCTGCTCTAGTAGCCATTAATCAGCGTCCTTTCGATCACCAACCACAAATTGTAAACTAAAGGCATACCTATCTTCTTTAGCAGCATCAACCTGAACCCTAAACTGCTGTAATGCTACGAAATAAATGGCTCCACCAGTAGAGTTTACAGAATCACTGCTAATTGGTTGTGATGCATCTCCCCATTCTAATTCAATGGGTTTACCCGCACTATGTAATGTCTTACGAGCAAAGTCTTCTAACTTATTTTTATATGGAACAAAGTATTTTCTCGCAGAAGCATGTCCTCCATACCCCGCTGTCCGTAAATAAGTAATACTTTCCATCCCCTCAAAACCAGCGGTATCCTCTCCTACATCTCCTCCAGTAGTATCTACTACACCTGAAACAGAAATAGAGGGACGATAAATCCCTAAGTCGATGATTTGAGGAGCCTGTTGAGGTATAGGAACCTGAATAGGTGTCTTAGCATAGCTAATAGATACGTTCTCACACTTTAATGCATATCCAAAATTTGTAACTGTTGGAGTATTAGGTATTTCATCATGCTTACATGTTCTTAATAATATTGCTACTTCTGGTGCTGCCATTATTGTTCCACCACCACAGCATTTGATGCACCATCATCATGTTCACCATCAGCAGCTACTACATGGTCTGTAGAAGTTGTAACACCATCGCTACCAGTCGTTTCAACTTTTAAGGTTGTATATGAACCCCCATGTATTTTGTTTAATGCCATTGATCCGCCAACATCGGTTGCCAAAGATAATGCCGAAAAACCGGGAATTGGTACTAAGTTCAGACCTGTTGCTAGTGCTGTCTTTGCAGCATAACCAGATGCTACCTTCCAAGAACCTGTTTTCTTATAAGCATTGTATGTTTCATATGCTCCAAAACCTAGAGTTGCTACGGAACCAAGAACTGGTACAGCTTTAGAAGCTTTCGCTATTCCACCAATAGCCTTTCCTAAACTTCCAAAACCGGGTATTTTAATCTTACCAATAACTCCCGCTAACTTTTCCCATACCACTTTTAGCATGTTAGATAGAGTATTTTTTAAAGCTTTAAATAGTGCTTGATGGTTTAATGCCCGTCTTAGAAGTTTAAATGTTACAATAATTCTACGAAGTACGTTGCCTATAATTTTACCTATGATTTTAAAGAAAGCCCATACGGGAGTCGCATACACCTTTAGCAATTTCATAATAAGGGTTCCCGCTCCTTTAAGCGCACCCCCAGCTATTTTCAACAGAGCAGGAATTAATTTAGGGAAGTAGGCAACGAGTTTTGTAAAAGACATAGCAAAGAAACCCATCTTAGTGTCCACACTCAATGCTAAACCTTCTTTAATCCAACCAACTATATTAGCTCCAATATAAACTAAACCATCTTTAATTGTTTGTACGGGAGAATCTAATAAATCTTTCAACCACCCAAATATATTACTTAAAGTATCGGCTACCCATTGAGCAATCTTAGCTACAATAGGGATCATTTTTGCCATTCCCGCAATAGCAGGGATTAAAATAGGGATAAATGGAGCCAAAATAACGTCAACCAAGGCTCCCATCAACTGGAAGATAACACCGATAGTGCTAGTAAAAATCTGAGACTGCTTTAACATAGCAGCACCAGAAAACTGAATGCCTGTCAATCTTTTTGCAGCACCGCCCATTGTTCTAAGCAATCCCTTGGAATTCTTAGTCTGTTCATCGGTATTTTTATCTATGTTTTTTGTAGCTTGGTCACTACCCCCACCCTCAGAAGGGGGTGAAAAACCCGCTAAATTCATCATTACTTCAACAGTCGCCATTTTTAACCTCTTCTGGGAATTGTTGGACTCCCTGATGACATTTGATTCATCATATCTTGTTGTTCTTGTTCTCTCTGTTCCAACGCAGAGACTATTCCTGTAATCACAGCCACATCGTCAGAGGAGAATTCTTGGAGTGCGTTCCAAGGAATTCCTGCCTTTAAAAGATAAACCACAATAAACCAATAGTTAAATGCGATTATCTCTTTCTCGTCAGCATTTGGTGCTACCCCCTTCAGATAGGCTATTGCCCTTTTTTTACTGTGTCTGACTGAACAGATACATCATCAAAAGCCTGTGGGACAAGTGTTTCTAGGGCTGAACCTAATCGGGAATCAATTTGCATGAGAAAGCTTTCAGTTGTATTACCCCAAGGGGCATCGACTATCATTTCTTTTAAACATTCTCTAACATATACATCAGCCGCAAACTTTGTTTCTCCTTGCGGATTAAATTCTAAGGATTTAGAAATTAATTGATTACGTCTACTCCACGGTAAATCTTTTACTGTTACTTCAAAAGTCTCCCCTGTTCCTTCTATTGTTAATGTTCTACTTTCTGGTTGTTTTTCGATTATATAATTTTTAAAATCGAAAGTACTCTCACTCTCCTGTGTCATTACTCCTCCTTTATGGATATACTGGTTGATTATCTACTATGTTTATTATCATACTCCTGAAAAGAATGTCTACTTCAGCTTCAATAGGATTAGCATCATTTATATTGTGTGCTGCTGCCCTAATAAAGGCTCCTTGTCGCCCACCTTCTGACGATGCGTCTCCAGCAGTAAGATTACTATTGCTAGATGCGTTGGCATTACCGTTTAAACTTTCACCGGGAATGATTATAGATATACTATCGTTTGTTCCTCTAGTAAAGGTTAGTTCTATAGTAAAACCTCTCATTCCTGAAGTACCTCTATAGTCTCCCGCTAATAACAATTCCTTAAATATATTACGATCCGTAGCTGTTATATCGCCTGAATCAGGCATTGCTATAGTAGCCGACATAGAATATTCTCGGCGTTGTTCTAATATTTCAGATGGTCCTCTTTTACCTTCTACCTGTTTACTAATATAGTATCGAGGTTCCTCAGAGTTAGATACTGATAAACTAAAACTTCTTAAACGGGCTATAACATCCCCACCTGTACGTAGTCCTTCAGCAGTAGCAATATCACTACCAAACATTTTAACTGTTCCTTGAGAAAAGTAATATGGAGAAGTGTCTGGACGAGTGTAGTTATTTCCAGTTGTTGGTCTACCTATCTCATTAGGACCTATGTCTAGCATAGCCCCATAACGAGGCATAAAAGCTTTTGCATTAGGTCCAGAATTGCTTAGATCGGAGTGTCGTTGCATATTATGCATCATATCTAAGAACTGCATAGAATCCCAACCCACGTTTACCAAGCCACCTTCTTCAGCAGAAAGTGTCATACTTCCTATCTTACCACCAACATATCTACGTTGCCATGTATTAGCAGCAGTTTCACTAGAATCCATTACATTAACATTCATAGTAATAGAATCTAATTCATTTTGTTCCCATATAGTATGATAGAATTGATTAGATACACCTGTATTACAAACTCTAATAGGAGTCTCAACAGCGTGTGCAAACTGTAAAGGGGCATTTAATAGAACTTCATGATCTGCATCCGTAGAAGGGTCTGTGATAGCACCTGACAGTACCTGTCTAATTTCATGATTATTACTAGAAACACCTGAATGTTCAGTAACAGCGGCGGACACACCGAAAGCTAAGAACGCTCCAGCAGCTAGGGTTACAGGATTAGCGTGTGTATTTTCAATTATAATGCGAGTTGCACCTTTTGGAGCCGCAGCAGCTAACCGCCATGTATTAGTACCAGTGGTGGTCAAAATACTTGAAGGTAAACTTGTTATTTTACCTAGAGCAAAGCGTAATGGGGTTGCATCTAATAGAACCATTCCACCTATTGATCCTGACAAGGTTTCTTGACCGGGATAGGTAACATAGAAATTACGATTCTGTCCCCCAAGAATATAGTAAGGTTCAAATGCTTGTTCGGGATCAGGAACGTCTACAGCCTCATATACTGCTGGAAGCATTCCGAGATATTTAGGGGCAGAACCGGAAGCTATGACAGGAGGATTTGTTCCCGCAGCGATTACATATCCAAGCACATCTGAAGCAGTAGCATGATCAAAAGATAGTGGATGATCTAAGGTTAGAGTATCAGTACCCGTTCCTGTCATTACCTTACGTATCTCTTTTGGACCTTTTAAAGCTGCATCATCTCCAATAATTAAAAACCATTCTTCATCTCCTGCGCTTACAATATCAGTATCCAAAGCGGCAGCATTTAATATTACCGTAGTGGCTCCTGCTAATACTGCTCCATCTGTAGTTAGCGCAGCATTACTATCCCCAATTTCAACAGCACCAGTAATAGTAGCATTTTCAGGAAATGCCCCCGGTGTCGATTCCACACCGAAACTAACTTGTGCTTGATCTGATCGATATATTGCCATGTTCTTACCCCCCTAGATAAGTTTCCTTATTATATTATACTAAGTATCTAGTAAAATTGCGTTATTTTCTAATGTTATCTGTACTGTACCCATCCAAATATTTGCCTGTTCTCCCGTTTCTTCGTTAAAATTAACAAATTGTTGACGTTGAAAGTTACTTAATGTATGTCTTTGAGCATGGCATATCCGTCTAATTTCACCCATTAGATCGTATAAACGTTGCCTATTACCATTTGTATACAATGTTAATTCTATATTATATGTTCTATTTCCATATTTCCAATTGCCTATAGGAGTCTCTTCTAAAGCTGGAGAACCCGCTCTACCTATAACTTGATCCCCCACATTTAAGTCAATACGAAACGGTTCATTAGTCCCGTTAACTTCTACAAAAGCGGGTTTTACAACATTAGACGTATTCCAATTTGCAGGACTGCCGCCATCTAATTGAGTTAGAAAAGTGGTAATTGGTAGTACTTCAGCCATTAGAACGTCTCAAAAGCAGTTAGGAAGTCCAATCTATCTTCAATCTCTTCTTGCCATTGCTGCATACGTTCTGATTGTGATACTCTATCCATACCACTAACAGCCAATGCTCCGAAATCAGCATTACGCATAACGTCAATAGCAACCATCTTCTTGCATACTTCTTGAACTATTCCTGCTTGTACAATATCAGTATTTATATCTCTACCAGCGAGATAGGTAATCTTAACAGGCTGTGAAAACTCTCCACCGCCCCATCTCCATGTTGGAGCATTATAGGATTGAAACCTAGCGGGTAGCAAGAAATAACGGGCGAAATGAACCATGCCCGTTTCCGGTACATAGAAATAATCTTTATTACGTCCCTGTCGTTTAACATCCCAACCAGCCCCGTTCCAAATCTTTAAACTCAATACTCTTTGAGCATCAGGCATTTCTAATTTAAGACCGCCTAAATTAAACTCGTGATGTTCATCAGATATGTAATTTGGTCGCCATGATTTACGGGTATTCATATCTATATAAGCCTGTGATTCATTAATAAAATAATCCACGGTTGCTTTAGATGGAACAGTAGTGTCATTAAAATCTGCTGTGTTTGTAATTTTTGATAGTTGTAATAATTCAAAGACCTGTTTACTTGTTGTATAAATAGCATGTGGTCTACATTGAATACGTTTAATACTAGGCGATGCAGAAATACTAGCCGCACTAACTCGTATCCAATATGCTGTTGTTAATGTTCCCGAATTTCCTATGTCTGATGTGACCCAATTCTGGGTAAGGTTGGCTGGGAAAACCTCTGTGCCGTCTGCTTTGAAACCATACTGTACTCCTTCCTCATCGTCAGGATCAGTAGCCCATCTTGCAGAAGCGGGAATAAACTCAGTAAAACCATCGCCACCAGTCGTGGAATACTCCCATGTTAAGGTTCCTAAACTCCCTGCTGTATCTAAATAAAATACGGCTAAATCGAATTTTTGTGCATTACCTAAATAGAGATAATCATCTGTCGCCTCTATAACAGGCACAGCCGTACTAGCAGGGGTTTGCATATCGTTTGTTATATCGATATACTTTGACCCAGCATTAGCACTATCGTCATATTTAAATACTTTTGTAAATTCCCAGCCAACTTCAGCCATTAATTATGCGCTCCTAAGTAGGGTATTCGTCTGTTCTTTCAACTCCAGATTCATCAGCTACTATTTCGCCATTTTCGGGTGCTTCTTCTGGAGGCATTTTACCTCTTAAATACATAGAAACCCCGTTTAGGTTTTGTATTTGTGTTACTAATTGTTCTCTTGCAGCATTAACTTTATTTAGTTCTTCCACCAACTCTGCTAGTTGGCTATTAACTGCGTTTAAATCTGATTGTACGTCTGTTTCTGTAAGTGTTGTCATTAAATCCTCCTATTCTTATACTTACCTGAGGGATGTTCCCTCTATATATTATACTAATTCGTAGGCTAAAAACCTATTTTGATTGTATTCCCATAATTGTCGCCGATTCTTGGTTACCACTAGTATTTCTCAGACCCATATTGTAGCCACTTTTAAGAAACCATTTTGAGGACTTCATACTTCTATAAACGCTCTGAGTCGGAGAGGTTGAATTTTCCTGCGGCGCATAATGGTCACCATAAGTACTAAAAGAAAGTGATGTACCGCTATACGGAACGTGTACCTCAATATTTACCCCACCCCACATAGCCGTTAGACAAATTTCGACCCCACTAGAAAGCGAGGTAGTGCTAGTGCTAACGCCATTAAGAAACGCATTATGATACCACATATCTCCTTGTGCCATATTATTATCTCCTTATAAATATATCTCTATTCAGTATAAAAAATTTCTTCTTTTTTATAATCTCCAAATTTAAAATGCCCCTCATGGGTTCGTATTTTAACTTTCCCCTCAGACAAATGAGTTGTTAACCCTTTAGCCAAAAATGTTTTAGTTGCATCATCAGGGTCAGGCAAAGTTTGGTCATCTAGCTTTTCTTCGTTCACCCCAATAGATATCATCAAACCTAGGCTATCTACGGTTAAAGCAACACTATGTGAGATTTCGGTGTCATCTGTATTCCAAATATGTGACTTTAAACGTAAAGCATTAACTTCTTCTCTAGCTAATTCTACGATGTCACCGTCATCATTTACAACTCTAAACATAGGTTCCCCATTACTATTTTTCTTTGACGTGCCGTCCGAATTACGTATTATTGTAGCTGTAGCGTAACTAATATTAGTTAAATCCGTAGACGGATATTTATCGTCCACAGTAGTAAAATACGTATTAATAAAAGAATTCCATTTAGATTCAATTGCCTTTATCTCGTCTATAGTCGGACTAGTATTGTCCGTATAATTACAACATTTATATACCGCCATATTAATTAATCTCCATTATTCAGAAAATACTAACTCTTCTCTAGAGTATCCACCGTATTGCATATGCCCTTCATGAGTTCTCAAGGTTACTTTATTTTCAGCAAGTAACGTAGTTAACCCTTTAGCAGTTACTAGATCAGGGTCAGCGGCAACAGGTGGGTCAGCTTCAGGGTCACCTTCATCTTCTTTCCTATCTGCTATGGTTATTTCTGCTGTAGATAAAGCTACAATTACACGTTCACCATTAAGAGAAATTTCCATATTATAGTGAACAACTCCATCTTCAACATCTTGTAAATGTCCTTTTAGACGTAACGCAGATAATTCTTCATTTGCAATTTTTACTGGATCAAGGTCTATATCAAAAACCCTATACATGGGTTTATTCGTTGTAGGATGTTTTTCAACTATCAGGGTAGTTGAATTACGTAATAAAGTAGACCCTTGATCTAAATCTATTTTAGTTAAATCCGTGTCTGGGTACTTGTCATCTACTTCTTTAAAAAAGTCATTAACAAACTTATTCCAGTTAACCTCAATAGCTTTGCATTGGTCTAATGTAGGACTTGTGTTATCTGTATAATTACAGCATTTTGCCATTTGCTTCTCCTCTATTCTTTAGTTATATACCCAGCAATTTTATATCCAACTGAGCTACCTTGATAATGTACTTGAATATAATATGAATAGTTTATTGGGATGGAAGTCATCATTCCATTTTTAGATACGCCATTATTATTAGCAGACGGTTTATCTTTATAAGCGGAATAAGCACCACCAGCCGCAATTACACTTGAATAAGTGTTAGCCGCAGTTCTATGGTACGCATATTGATACGAGTTGCTACCCGTAGTAGCTGTATTACACTCTTTTAAAATTACTTCTACTCCATTAGACGGTCTTATACTACCTGAACCTGATGATAACCAATGTACTTGATCTCCTATTGCCATATTAAATTACCTCCTATATACTATTATACTTTATTGTTCTTAAAAATCAGTCATTAAAGACCTACATAATCTGCCCAAGATAATCCACCACCACCACCAGCGTCTTCCCATGCAACACCACTACCAGTAGAGGTTAGTACTTGCCCATCAGTGCCCTGTGCTCCACCAATAGTTATATTATCTAGTTCAGCAGTACCGTCTACATCTAGGTCTGTACCTACATATAGCTTCTTAGCTATACTTGCTCCACCTTCTGTCCTTAATGCCCCTGTATCACCAGTTGCATCAGAAGCATCTGTGGCATCTGTTATGTCTAGGATTTCATTCACAGTCACATTGCCTGATCCTGTAGTCTGGAGAACAATGCCATCATCACCGTCTATGGTTAACACATCAGTTGAAGTAGAAAGAGTTGTTGCACCTTGAAATTCCATTGTAGGAGTAGCACCACCACTAAGGTGTACAGATTCAGTACCCTCTGCCGTTTGGAAAATTATTTTATCTCCTGCATTATGAGTACCTACTACCAGTTTATTACTATCATAATCCCAATAAATCTGCGCCCCATAGTTATCTGATGCTGAACCAAAATTCAGCATGGCATTAGCATTATCAGGGACAAGAATAGATATTCCACCTGTAGCACTATTTTCTACAACAAGGTCATCAGCTAGACTGTTAGCCGTTACGCTCCCTGCTGATGCTGTATGGACATGAAGAGTCCCATCTGGGTCAGCAGTTCCAATTCCTACCCCTGTACCAGTTGGCAATAAATTGATATTTCCTCCCCCACTTCCCCATGACCCTGCATTAGTAGTTTTAATAGAGAGATTCCCTGCGGATGCATCTGCCCTTTGCATATTTATCTCTAATTCACTTATATCGAGATAATAGTTAGCATCATGGGCTATTCTGACTTGTGCGTCAGTAGTATCTTCTAATATATGTAATGTTCTAGCAGGATCAGTAATTCCAATTCCTACATTGCCATTATGTCGAATTCTCATTTTTTCAGAGGCACCAACACTACGACCACGAGTAATAAATACCATGTCTGCATCATAATCATCGCCACTTGCTTTAACCGCTGCTATACCAGTAGCCGCATTTGAATGGTAGTTTGTATTTAAATGAAAGCCTATTCCTGCCGCAACACCCGCACCATTCTGAGTATTATGGATAGCCATGTCTTCCCAAGTAGATGTATCATCAGCGTCAAAAACAGGGCTTCTAGATACTTCAATCTCAAATTTACCTGTGGAGTTACTAGCAATCCCCGCCATAGGAGTTGTAGTTCCAATTCCTACATTACCAGAAGTATTTATAGTGAAATAGTCATTTGTCCCGAATGTGCCATTATTAGATATTGTAAAAGACTTAGAATTACTCTGGTCGATTCCTACCTTCCAATAAACATTCGTTGAGTATGTCGTTGCAAATAAAACTCCAGCATCTGAGTCGTTTTGACCGTTGACGTAAACCTCTATTGTGGCAGCTGAACCAGCATCTGCCGATGTATTATTTAAGTGAATTTTATTGGCGGCTCCAGAGTTAGCCGATGACATTTGTAGATAGTTATCTATATACACATCCCCTTTAAGGTTTACTATATTGCTATCAATACCTAATGTAATATCTTTAGTCGAAGGTTCAAATTGAAAGAACGTATCAAACCCTGTAGTCTCCAGTAATTGAAGTTTATCGCCATCACCCCCATTAACCTGTAGTCGATAACCTTGGGCATCATTTTCCAGTTTTATCGCAGGGGTGCTATTCGATGAAGAATTTTCAATATGAAGTTCATGGTCTACAGCATTACCACTACCACCTATTCCCACATTCCCATCAGACGCAATTCTCATCCTCTCAGTTCCACCCGGAGCATTTGTACCAGTTCGGAAAATGAGATTAGCTAAACCATCTAAATAAACATCATTAACAGCGTTATATATAGCACCTATTCTTGTATCATTGTCTGTCATAACCATGCCACCGCCATTGGTTGCATGATTTACAGTTATGAACGTATAACCTGATAATTCGTAAGGAGAGGCTGTGCCTATTCCTACATTTCCACTATCAGTCCATAATAATACTGGAGTACCTAGACTTGTAATACTCGTGCCATGTCCCAATGCCCATTTATCTGACGAGTGTTGCATTACGAACCCATAATCAGAACCAGCAGAGTTCATTACAAATACATTAGTGGCATTGTCTTCAAAGAACATTCTGCCGTCTACACGTAATGCAATCCCTGTAGTCGTGGAAGATGTACCAACAGACAGATAGTCAGTTGGTATTGTCACACCACCAGACCCTGTAGTCTGAAGAACAATACCGTCATCACCGTCTATAGTTAATGCACCAGCAGTTGTACTTAATTTAGCCCCGCTAGATGCTTGAAATGCAACTGTAGCAACATTAGATGCTACCTGATATCTAGAATGGGAAGAACCCGTAACCTTTAATTCCATTTGGTCTGCTGGAGAATCATCTCCACCGTAGTATTTCCACCATGCCCTATCAGCATCTCCATTATTCCCAAAAATAACTGCACTAGAATTGCCATCGTCAGATGAAATGGTAATTGTTTTATCAGAAGTATCAGTTATGGCCCCTACAGCTAATGCTGATAGTGTTCCAACTGAAGTAATAGCAGTTTGTGCGGCACCTGTAACTGTGGCAGCCGTTCCGCTCGTATTACCAGTTACATTTCCTATTACATTACCTTCTAAGTTTGCAACTAATGTTCCTACTGTATAACCTGTGGCAGATACATTAATAGTAGTTGCAGTTGGTGACGATCCTAATGCTTCTTGTGAATCCTTAAATAATCTCCATTTTCCATCTGAGGCATCCCTAAAGAACCCGCCATATAAATCTTGTGAACCTGAAGTATCATATAATCCATAGATACCAATGTCTACAACATCTGAAGAATTATTACCTGTAGCTAAAGAAACCAAGGGGTCTTCTACAGCTAATGTTGCAGTATTTACAGTAGTAGTATCACCTGAAACTGTGAAGTCACCAGAGACTGTTACATTGCCGGGAAGTGTTGGATTACTAGGAATGCTTAATGTAACTCCAGCAGTTTCAGAACCGCTTCCCGAAACCGCTATTTGATTAGATGTTCCAGCAATTGTAGCGATATAATTTCCTGTAGTTTCCGTTCCAAGTATAACTCCATCATTTTTAATTGTTACTGCGCCAGAAGAAACAGCAAAATTATCACTACTAAAAGAAGCTACACCTTTAGCAGAGGTAGTAGCATCAGTTGCAGTAGTAATATTCCAACTATCGGTATCCCATTGATATATTTTATTTGTATCAGTTTCGACAAATAATACTCCTTTCTCATTAGCAGAAAGAGTGGGTTTTGTATCTCCTGATACACCTGATATTGTTGTTCCTATATATTGTATTGCCATACAATTTTATTCTCCTATAAGAGATTTATATTATTATACTATTACTTCTGAATATAACCAGTTTACTCTGATCCTATTACGTCTGGGTCTTTTCCATCTCTATCTTCAGGTGCTATTTTCCATATCACCCAATCTTGTCTTCCTTCATCCCACTCCCAAAAATAAAATCTATTCGCAATGGCATTATGAGAATTGTCTTTAAATTCTGGCATTGGTTTTGGGGCTACCCATTTCCACGCCGTTGTATTAAATGTCCACGAATCAAATGTTGGGTCACACCAAGGAAAATCTTTTGGTGGACGAAATCCATCATTAGCTTCATCAAACCAAAAGTCTTTTGAAGCACTTTGTTTTCTAAAGGGCTTGCCAGATACATGTTTGGGGCCATCATTAAAGACCCTTATTCCAGATTCAGAGGTGAAATACCCCGAACCAAAGTGGTTACCAGCTTCAACATAAGTATTAATACTATTTTTAGCCCAGTTAGTATCATCTCCAAATAAATCTTTAAGAAATGCTATGCCGACAGATTCTAATTCATTTCCATTCTCGTCCCAACAATCTTCATCTGAAACGACAATAACATTTAAAACTATATTATTTTCATCTAGTTGTGCAAAACTTGCCATAATTCTTATCCTATCTTATATCTAACGACAACAACGCCTGAACCACCCTTTCCACTGGTGGAGCTTGCCCAGTCTGAACCGCCACCACCACCACCCATATTAGCTGCTCCAGATCGATTATCCACACCTCCTGTCCCATGACCTCCCCCATGCGATCCATAATGTGGACTTGAGTTGTTTTGCAGTTCATTGTATGATCTTCCTTGCCCACCGCCACCTCCACGAGTTTGTGTACTGCCAGTTGCGAAAGTATTAGGAAACCCGAGATTTCCTGCCCCTTCTGTTGATGTTCCTCCTCCATAATAACCGTAGGGAGCATTTCCTTGGTCGCCAGAAAATTCTGCATCTACACCATTATTATTACCTGTAGTTGCAGGAGTTGATTGTTTATTAGGTTTTCCATCAATTGGACCGCTCCAGTTATATTGACCCTTTTGACCCCCTGCTCCCCCATTATACCCATGACCGCCTTGATTTCCCGCTTTTCCGCCACCTTCAGAAAGAATTCTAGAATTTCCATCCCCATCTGAGAATGTTCCGTTGGAAGTTACGGTAGTTTGATTACCATTCGACCAGCCACCACTCCCAATAGAACAAGTAATTGTATCATTGCCTACAGTTACATTAGTTACTTCTCTGGCTCCTCCAGCACCACCACCTCTACCCCCGCTTCCAGTACTGCCACCTCCACCTCCACCATGCACCAGAAAATCTACAGAGCCGCCAGCATAAAAAATTATATTGCCAGATGAGGTCATTTCATGTGACCTATAAGTATTACCTCCTGAAGTATATTCACGAGTTGTTCCTTGGGATGAGGAGTTTAGTTCGGCGTAAGGCAGACCTTGAATCTGAGAAATAGCACTATGTTCTTCTATAGACCAAATTCCACTACCCATAGTTGAACTTCCTTCCATAGGAGTTTTTACTATTTTACTTTGTCCAATAATTCCGCCATTTCGTTGTGTAGTTTTACCCATATTTTAATTCCTTATGCGTCATCCATAATTTCGTAGCTAATAACATAATCTATACTAGTGCCACCACTAATTCTTAGTAAATCAGTTTCATCTAAATATATTGGATTAGTTAAAACCATAAGAGAGGAATAACCGGGAATACTTATATTTGAAGCTAAGTAATGATAGTTTGATCCATTATCAACGGATACACTAACATAGCATGTTTGTGAGCCACTAGTACCGTTTGCAAGTTGAATAGTGTTAACTTTATATAGTTTATCCGCAGGAACATCAATTACATCTACGTTTGAACCTGTTACATTTCCTGTTACAGTTCCACCTAGAATACTTGTTATATTTACTATATTTACCGCTGCCATAAATCAATTCCCCCTTTATATATTATACCTTACTACCCACCAAAAACTATTGCCATTGCGATTGCAACGCCTGTACCACCACCACTACTTCCATCTTCCCAACCGGGAGCAGTTGCTCCATCATTCATTGTTAGTATTTGATCCGCTGTACCTTTAGCTAATCTTACATAACTTGTTCCATTATGATACAGCATATCTCCAGCGGCATCTGAACCTACGGCAAAACCCGCAGCAAAAGTTACTTTACCGCCGTCAGCGATAGTCATAGAATCATCACCATCTGTATATTCTATAAGCGGTGTCTGAATTGCGGTGGCAAATGAACTAGTACCTGAAGATGTAATTGCTCCAGAACCTATAGTACCTAACCCACTAACATTACCACTCGTATCAAAAGTATAGTTGCCATCACTAAACGTACCATCAATTGTAAGATTGCGAAGAGTTCCTATATCTTTATTAGCGTCAACAACTAATGCTTTACTAGCAGTAGCCGTTCCTGCGGTAAGATCATCTATTTGTTCAAGGTCTGCTTCAATAAGAACCGCACTACCTACTGTTAATCCTGTACTCGTTACGACCCCAGAAGAAGTAACCGCCCCAGCATTCCAAACTCCTGATGTAACTGTGCCAATAGTTGTACTAGTTCCTGTAATCGTAAGGTCACCACCTGAAATAAGTCCTGTAGTGGTAAATGTATTAGAGCCAAGGTCAACAGCAGCAGCTATTGATAATCCAGTAGAGTCAGTAATGACACCATCGGTTATTACTGTATCTCCTACAGTAAAATCCGTATTAGCATCAATAGTTGTACCTGTAATAGCTGCTGGTGTATTTCCTCCTACAACGCCGTCAATAGTCCCTACAAATGCTGTAGAGGTAATACTTGTTGCACCTGTCACTACTCCTGCATCAATGCTGATCGTGCCGTCCAATACAATTGCTGACCCGGCGGCGGGAGTAATGTTAACTGCCCCAGAAGTAGCGGTAATTGTATTTAAATTAATATTGAGATTATCTACTTGTAATGCTGTTAAAGTCCCAAGACTTGTTATATTACCTTGAGCAGCAGTTGTAACTGTAGCTGCTGTACCGCTAGCATTACCCGTAAGATTTGCAACAAGTGTCCCTGCGGTAATACTAAGATCACCTGTAGATGCTCCCGTAGCTGTTGTAGTACCTAATGTCCATGTATCGGCACTCTCGTCCCATGCTATAACAGCATTATCACCTGTAGAACCTCTTTCCACAATAATTCCCGCATCTGCCGTAGAGGAACCAGCCCCATTTGCTAATTCAATTAGTCTATCAGCTATAGTTGTATTAGTTGAATCAATTGTAGTTGTTGTGCCAGTTACATCTAAATTTCCCGCAGTAACTGTACCTGTGGTTGTAATATTACTAGAACCTGTATCAATGGTTCCAAACCCAGAAGTTATCGAGCCACTATCTAAAGCCCCAACAGCAACATCCGTTGAAGTAATTATTTGATTCCACGAATCCGTATCCCATTGATATATTTTATTCGTGTCTGTCTCAATGAAAATAACACCCTTTTCATTGGCTGTAGGGGTAGGTTTAGTATCAGATGCTATACCTGATATTGTTGTACCTATATATTGTATTGCCATTGAGTCTCCTTAAACGTTAGACCTTTATATTATTATACTCATTTTGTTACGATATCCCCATTTCTGTACACCAAGCATCAACGCCTGCTTCAATTTCAGAATCGGTTGGTGGTCTATTTACTGTAGGTTCTGGTGATGCTAGGGCTTCCACCTCATTGTCCCATTCTAGATGTCTCATATCTACTACTGATTTTAATGACTTAACGTATGTCTTTAGTTCATCTATCGATAACTCTGTACCAACTCCTGACCCAATACCAATATATGTTTTATCTACTGGGTTACGAAAATCTCCATGACTAGATAATCCTGATGGTACTCGTCCGTCAACTAAAGTGTACTTAATTATTGCCATTAAACATTCCTGCTAATATTATTTTTGAATAGCCATTCGCTTCTCACGAGTTCTGTAATTCCAATATGGTGCATTACCTTTATATATTCCTTACCAAATATTTCAACACAGCTGTCGAAAAACTCATAGAGGTGGTCAATGTTTGGCATCTTGCCTTCTTCGATTAAGGCTTCACAACTAGCTATGTATTTTGCTATAAAATTACGTGCCGTCTGGAGGTGAATCCCAAATTGTTCCATGTATTCTGCATTACCTTGGGAAATACTGCCTGTAAGAATCATATCCCTGTGTGCTTGCCTGAATGCCTGTCTAATGTGATGGCGTATCTCATCTATTTCAGCATCTTCCTCATCCCAATCTTCTGGAATATTACTATTCTTTCTTATTTCTTCGTAGGCATCCTGAAAAATTCCTATTTCTTTTAAAGCACCTTCAATATATTTCTTACCACTTTCCATTCCTGCTCTAGCTTCAGCTACATTGATACGAGAAAGTTCCGTATCCTCTTCTTCCCATTCTTTTATTTCCAGCTTCGTTTTTTGATGTTGAAAGAAATTACTTCTTAAAGCATCTTTCTTATTTTCTATCTGTGCAAGAATTTGTCTTAACCTTCTATACGGACTGTCAGTTAACATGGTAAGGGTCATAAGCTGGTTGGTTGTCTGCGTGTTCCTTCTACCGAGAGAATTATTGGCACGTTCCATCTCAACCATACGGTCAGAAATTTTCTGCATTTTATTAGGAGTTATTGTTGCGAACCCTGAGAATTCTTTTCCTATTTGTGCTACTTCATTCATGTTAAGTTCCTGTTTGGCAAGCTGCCGAATGCATACCACCCGCCATAGAATATGTATGACCAGAACCACTAGCATAAGCATGATCCTGTAAATCACCTATATCGGTAGCGTCTGCCAGTGAAGCAATTGTCACTTTTTGTATTGAGTTGTCTTGTAGTTGTAGGGCAAGGTCATCATTCATTCCTCCGTAAAATTCACCTCTGGTTCCATCACTTGTTGTACCCATAGTGGACATACCATAAATTAAATCGGCTTCATCACTTGAATCACCATCGGCATTTGTGGCAACAGGGAAAAATTGCATTCGTGTAAGGTAGTTGGGCCAAACATAGCCTCCTGCGGTAACAACCCTGTTAACAGCACAGACAACACCTGAATATGCTATCGCAATAGTAGCTACACTTCCATAAGCCGATGAGTCAGCATAGGTACTAAAGCTATGGGTGTCTATAGCTGTATTACTGCTTGAACTTATACCCATGATTAAAAATTTTGAATCGCCATTCGTGGTGCAGTGTCCGTAACTCGTTCCAGTGCCTATATCTCCTGCATCTGTACCACCCCACCCACTAGAGATATTCATATATTCTATATGCGCCCCAGTCCCAATCCCTGCAAAACCGCCTCCAGCAAAAAAACAATATGTCCCATTGCTTGCACCGCTCGATCCAGCATTATAACTACCAATGTCTAAATCTCCAGCATCTACTACTGAGCCTGTAGTGGCAACAGTCAAAGACTCAATAAAATCCTCACTCCATACTGTACCAGAAGCATGATGTCTCATACCACCACCTTTTACAACCTTAGTACCATTAGAACCACTCCCCCTTGCATGATGAGCCGCATTTGCCAAGTCATCAAAATCAGTTGTGTCTCCGTCAGTAGCTAGTGTTTTATATTGAACATCGTTTATACTTCGGTTCGCCCCTGCAGAAGTGTAAGTCGTACCGCCCATTATTATTGCCCTAGTCCCTGCCCAAGCAGGAATCCCCGCTGGAAAATCAAGACTCATTACTGACTTTATGTTATCAGTACTTACGCCCATGATATTTTTAATATCACCAGCATCTACGCTCATAACATTCTTTACGTCAGCCATTATGCATCTACCGTTACATAAGTCAGGCTAGGCATAATAAATACTGAATCTTCAGTAAGAGCTTCTCCCATAATCTGCACATAGTCGTTATTACCTGATGGTTTGGTCTGTGTAAGCTCGCCTGATGTAGTTGATACATAAAGCGTACCACCTTTTACCCAGTTCCAAGAATCATCTCTAACAATCCCATGAGTTAATACATCTATTGGCCCATGGTCAACACTCTGAGCGGCACTTACACAAATACCAATAGCAGGGGCATACGCAAGGTCTGCGTCTGCTTTACCTACCTCTCCATTAGCCCCTATATATAAAACGACACCAAAATCATTAGCACCACTAGACTGAAACGAAAATATTAATCCGTGTGCTGTATGGTCAGTACCGGGTTCCTCAGTATGTCCAGTATGCTCATCAAATCTTATTGAGCCGCCATCTGGTATTACTACCTGACTACCGCTTGAAACAGAACTTTCAATAGTAAGTGCAGTAGTGTAGGAGTTTAAAGTGCTAGCCGCACTAGTTGCTGGGTTAGAAGTTTGGAAAATAATATTTCCACCTACCCCCTCACCTTTACCCTGACCACCCTGTATAGTTAGTGCCCCACCTGCAATATCGTTAGTAGTTCCAGCGGTAGGTGCACCTGCTGTTATGGTTAGGTTTTTACCTGTAGTATCATGTGCTGTTGCAGCCACAGAAGCTGTTGCGTTCTGTCCATTTCCATAAGTTATATTGCCGCCCGATACTGTAATGTCACCTGTTACAGCTAAAGTAGAACCATCAAATTGAAGATTAGCCTCACCATTTAGTGCCGTACTAGCTGAGTATGTTGCTATGTAATTATTAGCACCGTTAGCAGTAGCTGTAATTGCGGGAGAAGCAGCAGCTGCCCATTTAACACCAGTAGTCTCACCGCTATCTGCGGTAAGAACATAATCGTTAGTTCCTAAATCTAATACTGATGGGTTACCAGTACCATCCCCAATTAGGATATCTCCCTTCGTCCCCATATCTACTGAGGCTACAGCCGATGTACCATTACCTATTAATGCCCCATTAGCGGCTAGGCTAGTTGCTCCAGTACCACCACTTCCTACAGCGAGTGTAGTTGATAAGCCTGTAGCATTGCCCGCCAACGCTCCTGTAAACGTAGCGGCTCTAACTGTGCCACTAGCCGTTGCATCAATTGAATACGATGGACTACCTGTATTTACTCCAAGTCTGTTATTAGTACCATCCCAGAATATGGCATTACTATCAGAGTTAAATCCACCACTACCGTCAGAAAATTGTATATGTCCTGCCGTACCAGAAGCCGATCCTGTACTTTGTGTAGCCATATCTAGCCCAGAAATAGTAATGAATGTTGAGTCGTCAACACCACCTTCTGCATTTAAGTTTGCACCACTAGTTTGGTATAGTTGAACCGTTAAATAATCCGCCGCATCATCTACATAAAAAAGTGTACTGCCGCCTGAAACAGCGGTTGCTTGATTTGATGGGGCTAATACCCTATCTCTAAGAATAACATTCGTAGCATTACCATTAGATGTATCTACGTGAGTAACCGCCATTTCTCTGTACCCAGCAGCGTCAGCTGCCCACTCTTGTTGAATATTTATTAAGAAGTATCCTGTGCTTCCGAATGTAAATCTATCCGTATTTGAACTTCCATCATGCAATGTTCCAACATCAAATACTTCAGTCCATGTTCCACCACCACCTGTTCCTAATGTTGTAGATGTGGCAGTTGCAATAGCTAAGTCTGCGTTAAGATATGCTTTAATACCTTTAAAAACGCCACCAGCTAATGAACCATCAGCAGTTATTTTTACTTCAGAATCTGTATCGTTACGATAATATAATTCATTATCAGTCTTAGCATAAAGCATACCAAAACCGCTTACAGCAGATGGAGTTGCCTGTTCTTTTAATGCTAGTGAATTATTTCTAACTTCTACATTGGATGCGCCAGCAAAAGAATTACTATTGTTATATTGAATTTCATTAGCTGAACCAACAGCTGTGCCACTAACACCTAAATTATCTGGTTTTACTTTCTTATAAGCACTATCTGTGGCATCCCAAAGTAACAGAAAGTCTGCGTCAGTAGCAACACCACTTGTTAATTCTGTACGTCCACTAATTACATCCTCATGTACCATTGCTGCCTGAACAGCATTTGTCTGTATGGTTGCTGCTGCTGTTGCATTAGAG
>Ga0080013_1000914_pt1 | contig 40333 bp, 24 predicted proteins | sample ETNvirenome_6_85_FD_69236 | JGI IMG/M metagenome (GOLD analysis project Ga0080013, IMG submission 69236) | Marine viral communities from the Pacific Ocean - ETNP_6_85 (SPADES assembly) (version 2) | ecosystem: Environmental > Aquatic > Marine > Oceanic | place: Pacific Ocean | collected 2013-06-19 | reverse complement strand
ATGAAATAATAAAAAAATGGGCAACAGTTCATAATCACATAAAATATTTTAGAATTGATATTAAAGATATCGGCGAGATAGATTATAAACAACTAATCGATGATTCGAAATTAAAATGAAAATTATAAAAGAAATAATAAAATCTGAAAAAATTGAGGGCCTGACAAGCATCAAGCTCGACACCTTTCAAGACGATAGAGGAGAAATATGGACAGTCTATTCTGAAGAACACACAGACTTAAAGTTTGTTGCAGACAAAATCACCATTTCAAAATTCGGAGTTTTAAGAGGCTTACACGGAGACCCGTATACGGCAAAGCTGATAACTTGCTTACACGGCCAAATTCAATTGGCGGTTTTAGATTTAAGAAACTCTGAAACATATGGGAATGTTGAGACATTTTTTATTAGTGATTCTGAACCAACTGTTGTAATAGTCCCCGCCGGGTGCGTGAATGCTCACTTGTGTTTGTCGGATAAGTGTATTTTCTATTATAAATGGTCGGAGCAGTACAAGGGCCCAGACAGTCAAGTTACGATTGCGTGGGACGATCCAAAGTTAAATATTAATTGGGTAATTGACAGTCCAATTCTTTCTGAGAGAGACAAAAATGGCGTGCCGCACGACGGCTTATTTTTAGGGAAATGAAATGAATATTAAGTATCCGCTAGCAAAAGAGACGATCAACAATGAAGATATTGATGCACTCCGAGAGTGGCTTGGAACATATCCTCGCCTAACTAAGGGCGAGTTGACATGGAAAGTGGAAGAGGCGTGGGCTGATTACATCGGAACAAAGCATGCCGTGTTTAATAACTCAGGCTCATCAGCTAATCTGCTGATGATATATGCAGCTATAGCCGCCGGCAGAATTAAGAACAAGAAAATTGCAGTACCCTCTGTTGGCTGGGTTACGACCATTGCTCCTGCAATTCAATTTGGTCTAACTCCAATAATGGTCGGGGCAGACAAGAGCACATATGGAATGGATTTGGACCAATTGGAAGAAGTCTGCAAAACGGAGAAACCAGATGCAGTAATCTTTGTGCAAGTACTGGGCGTACCGCACCATAGAGAGCGTCTTTTAGCCCTCAAGGACAAGTACGGCTTCTGCCTGCTAGAAGACGCCTGTGCGGCTCTAGGAGCCGCTTACGGCGACGGCGCAAAAGTTGGCACTGTTGGAGATATGTCTTCGTTTTCATTCTACTTTGGCCATCAGCTTTCAACGATTGAAGGCGGAATGGTTAATACAAGCGACAAAGAACTTTACGATACTCTGTTGATGTTAAGAAGTCACGGCTGGGGTAAAGATTTAGACGAAACTTCTTATCAAAAGCTAATGAAGCAGCATCAAGTTGACGACTTTCATAAGCCGTTCACCTTTTTTATTCCCGGCTTCAACCTGCGTGCCACTGACTTACAAGCGTTCCTCGGCCTACGGCAGATTGAAAAAGCTAATTGGGCAGCTACGGGGCGCAACAGGAATCATTTGCGATATGCTGAAAACCTGAAAGAGTATGTTGATTATCAGGAGTGGGGCAACAATTTCCCAGTTTCTATTTCGTTTGGCGCCTTGGCAAAAGACAACCAACATAGAAAAAGAATTGTCACCAGACTAGTTGAGTGTGGTATAGAAACTCGTATTTTTAGTGCTGGCAACCTCGGCGTTCATCCGTTTTGGACAAACCTATACGATAGGTTTGAAGATGAAGTCAGCGACCGAATTCATTCGTGCGGCTTCTTTTTACCAAACTATCCAGAGCTAGAGCTAGCCGAGATTGATTATATTTCTGATGTTGTAAAGAGTGTGGAATGAAAAGAGTGCTGGTTATAGGGGAGACTTGCCGCGACATCTTTAATTATGGTGTCTGCGATCGTCTTTGCCCTGAAGCACCGGTGCCAATATTCAAACCATACGAAACAATAGAGAACCCGGGAATGGCAATGAACGTTCAAAAGAATATTGCCTCCATGGGAGTCAAGGCAAATCTAATCACAAATAAAAACTGGAGAAGTATTACAAAGACCAGACAAATAGATCAACGAACAAATCATATGTTTATCCGGATTGACAAAAACGATGACGATTATAAGAAGTGCGATTTAAAAAATGTGAAATTTTCTTCTTATGACGCAGTTGTAATATCAGACTACAACAAGGGCTTTCTTTCAAAAGAAGACATAGTACTTATTTCTAACAGCCATGACTGTGTTTTTATGGACACTAAAAAAATATTAGGCCCGTGGTGTGAAAAATTATTGTACATTAAAATAAATATCAACGAATACAACAAAACCAAACACAACTTGACACCAGAAATTGAAAAGAAACTAATCATTACTTTGGGGTCAGAAGGCTGCAAATATAACGGTGTTATATACTCAGTGCCAAGAGTTGATATCAAAGATACATCTGGCGCTGGAGATACATTTGTTTCCGGCTTGGTCGTCAACTATATACAGACTAAAGATATTGAAAAAGCTATGGTGTTTGCCAATGAGTGTGCTACAGGGGTAGTGCAAAGAAGGGGCGTAAGCATAGTATGAAAATTGTATGGACAAATGGTTGTTTTGATATTTTGCACCGCGGCCACATTGAACTTTTTAAATATGCAAAATCATTAGGAGACTTACTATTAATTGGCATCGATTCTGATAAGAAAGTCAAGGTCGATAAGGGCCAAAACCGGCCAATCAACGAAGAACAAGACAGAAAATTTATGCTTGAATCAATAAAATATGTTGACAAGGTTTTTATTTTTAATTCGAAACAAGAATTAGAAGACTTAATTAAACTTGTAAAACCCAATATAATGATTATTGGTTCAGATTGGAAAGAAAAAGAAGTTGTTGGACAAAAATATGCTGAAGAGATTAATTTTTTTGATAGGATACCTAAATACTCAACAACGAACATAATAAAGGAATATAAAAATGAAGTTACCAACACTTAAAACAACAAAACTCAGTGATCAAGCATTGGGCGCAGTAATGATGGCCCTTCAGCGAGCTATCTTAAATCAGGAAGATGTTACTGAAAGCTTGAAAAATTTTGAATTTGTATTAACCAATGACGGCTTGTGGGTTAAAAATCCGCCTTTGGTTAAGTTTGATTACGCAGAGATTCCAGAAGACGATTTGGAAAAATAGTGCCTAGGTATGTATACAAATGTGACGAGTGTCATGAAGAATTTATGGCTTTCCATCTTATCAGTGAAGATTTAGAAAAGAAAGAAGGCTGCAGCGACTCTTGTAATTTGCATAGAATACCACAATTAACGAGAGATCCCAAAAAAGCAAAGAAGCGGATAAAAAAGGTTGGCCAAGTGGTTAACGAGTATATTGAGGAAGTTAGAAATGATATTGCACGCGAACGAGATAAAAGGATGGAGATAGAATAATGGAAATTATATCTTATATAGGCATTTTCTTTTTAATAGTTCTGTTTGGGTTGTCTGTTTGGGGCAACATCTTTTTTCTTCGAAAGTTGATGAGAGTCAATGAAAACATATACTATGTTTTAGAATCTTTGGGGGATTATTCATCGCACCTTAAAGATGTCTATAGCATGGAAAGATTTTATGGTGATGAAACACTTCAAGATTTGCTAGAACACTCTAAAGCCACCAACGCCGAATTGGAAAATTTTATTGAACAATATGAACAAACCCAAGAAGAGACGCCGCCGCAAAAATAAAAATCATTATTTTACTTCTGATCACGAAAACGCGATTATAAGATACACAAATACAGAGTGTATGCAAGAGCGAACAAAACTATACATAAATTTTATACAACCCGCTTTTAGTGAAATGGTTGATAAGATTACATACACTTATAAGTTTACTACACTCCCCAACATTGATTCTCTTCGTGATGAATGCAAAATATGGCTGACGACAATTTTGGATAAATACGACCCTAATAAAGGATCGAAAGCTTTTTCTTATTTTTCAGTCATTACAAAGAACTGGTTCATACACAGAGTCAAAAAGACATCCCAGAAATCTAAGAGAGAAGTACCTCTAGACAACGCGGTCAAACTAGTAGAAAATACTTCTTTAATAATCAACCACAAGTATATTGGCGCAAGAGAAGAAAAAGAATTTTGGCAATTTTTGTTGAAAGAAGTAGTGGTATGGGAAACAGATGAAGAGGCCAATAATAAAAGTTTAATGTCAAACGATCTCAGGGTTATAAAATCCATAAAAGAATTATTAGAAGATCCGGAAAATGTAGAGATTTTAAATAAAAAAGCTATATATCTTTACATGAGAGAGATGACCGGGTTGAACACAAAACAAATTGCAACCAGTCTGAAGAAGCTCAAAGTTAAATATTTTTATTTTAAAAAAGAGTGGAATGACGGAAAGATATAATTTTACAATAAATCTATTTATACCATAGGGGAGAGGCCCAAATGGAAAAGGATAAATTATTAGAAGAAGCTTTAGACAATGTTCGAAATGATCGAACTACCACCAAGAGTTTATTAACGGCGCTATCGTCGGAGATTAGTTCTTCGATGACTGACCATGCACATTCTGGTGTTGTCGCAGCAAAATATGTTGAAACATTGCAGCGCTCTAATGAGCAACTAATAAAAATAATTGCAATAATTAAAAAGGAACAAAGTCAAAAAGAAGATTTATCTCTGAGCACTTCAGAAAAGGATAGTATTTTTAAATTGATTAAGGAAACCGCTTCATGACAGCCGAGCTTCAAGAACAGTCTATTGATAAAATAAATAGATATGAAGAAATAACCAGAGTCAAGGGCGCCGGCCAACTTCTTCGCATCCCACTAGCTGATGTTCTTGAACAGATGGCAGTAGATCATCTTTCTGGGAAGGGCAAGGGTGCTTCTGAGTTTCCAGCGATCGTGCGAGGGATAATAGATTATAAAGAAGCAAAAATAATATATACTAGAGAAGACCTGATGCGAATCAGCAGTCTGTTCTCCACCGCCGAACTGCTCGCCGGCGTCGAGCGGTTGTACGGACCGGAGTCGATTTTAACCAACACAGATCCGTTTCGCTCTGCACAAGACAATCAGCAAAGAATACTTAGCGGCGGCAATATTAAAGATTACGAAAAAAAGAAAATTTTGCTGCTAGAGGTGCCAATGTTTTGGATGCCAACCGTTGAGTCTCTTGGAGAAAACGCTTGGTTAAATTCGTTGATGCGAATGCCTGTGCCAAAATTGAAAAACAAAAGAGAATTTATGCTGGGCGAAGTAATAAATATTACATTTACTAATATGCAGTCGTTTGCTGGCCCAAAGTTTTCTGGCCGGCCAGTAGAGGACAGCCCGGTTATTGACGATCGGTTTATAAATCAGGTTGAGAAAGTAACAAAATGAGCGACGAAGTAAAACAAATAGATAAAAATAGAAAAGCAGATGCCGTTCAGGCACTTATAGATGAACTGGCGGCTGGCGGTGATTTATATGAAGGATATTTAGGCTTTAACCGCATCACGCCAAATTTAAGCAATTTTAAAGGTCGCGTCGTCGCCACCAGCGACCACGGCGCAGCCGTTATATTAATAGATGACGATCCAATTTACGGCGCCGATGGTGCTGATTTTGCTTCTCGTGTTTCGATTGTGGCTGGTTTAAAGGGTCACGCTTTACATGAGGATGATTTGATTGAACAAGTTCAGCCAAACCTTGACGCAGCCGGCGTTTATGTTTCTCAGAGAGCAATAACACAAGAGCCATGGAATTTAGTTAGCCCAGTTGGAAAACACAGTGAAGAAAATGATTTTGGAAAATCTAAGAAACGGCATGGCACTGGCAAAGGGACATGGTATAAGGCCCAATCAGATGTTACAGCATATGCAGATACAGTTCAATTGGTGGCTAGAACAGGCGGCATAAACTTATATGCCGGCGCCGTTGATAATAGTTTATCAAATGGAATTCTTAACGACGGCTTTCTTGGGGTTAATTTAATTGCTGGAAACAGAATTGACGATTACAGTGCTGCCAGTACATTGAACATCAATGAAAATTATCAGGTACCTGCTTTTTCTTTGCAGCCGCTAGTTAAAGGACATAGTTTGCAGAGATATTTAAATCGAGTAGCTAAACACTTGCAAAATCAAGCAAGTGAAAACTTTTCTAGAGAGATAAAAAATACCATAACAGAGTTGGGCGATATTGTTGCTTTACTTACTGGCTACACGTCCATACCCGCCGGCCTTATCAAAGTCGGCCTTCTCCTACCTAAAGTTCTGGGCATAATAAACAGCCTTGGAAAGGCAGGAACAGAAATGTACAATGCCACGCTCGCGGAAGTCAATTCGTCAGGCCCCTTCACTGAATCATATTTAAGCAGATATAACAAGACAAATTAAATGGCAAAAAAAGCAAAAAGATGGTGTGGTGAAGAGAAGTGGGAATATATGCCCCCCAAGTATCTTCAAAAAGATGACAAGTGTCTATTTCTTAAATACTTGCCAAGTGCTGAACAATATAAAAAACTTTCACCAGACGAAAAATCAAAATTAGATTTTGAGTTAATCGCTTCTATCGCATATATAAGAAGTATTAAGCCCGCCGGCTGTCCAGATACGCATTTAGGCAACAAAGTGACCGCTAAGTGCAACCCGTGGTTAGAAATCTCTTATTTCTTTAAGCTTCGAAGAGAAGAATATCAAGCTATTTCAACGCCAAAACAAAGAGCAAAGAAAGTAGAAAAAAAGCCAGTTGCCGCCACCGGCAATCCTGCCAAACAAAAAACAACTAGCTGGTATGGTGCCGTCTTGGGGGCCGGCGGAACCTTTAATGCCGCCGTAGAAGAAGCTGTTGGCGGCGTAGTAACTGAAGCCGAGGAAGTTTTAGGAGAAGTTACTAGTAATGAATATGTAAAAGGCGCTATGAAATATGGATCCATAGCCCTTGCAGGATATGAAAGTTATGCCGATCATTATAATGATTATGTGGATTATAAAGCCGCAAAACTTCTTGCTGCAGCCGGCCATACAAAGTGCAAATTTGATGATGACGGGCAAGGCGGCCTTATGGGGACAGACGCTGCAACAAAGTGTAAGACTTCGGCAGACTGTCGGGCCCTAGGCTTGACTAACCATATTTGTGTTGGCGGCGAAGGGGAGTTGGGCGCTTCCGACGCTGGTGCCGCGGCCCTCGGCATACCAACTGCAGCGCTTGGCCGAGCCATTGAGGGTACTATTAGTTCTGGGTTCGCTAAAGCTAATCTAGAAGTGTGTTTGAACAAGTGTAGTGTGGCAGAAAGCCTCACCAAGCTTCACGCCGGCGCAGCGGTGGCAGCCGGCTTGGCCGCCGAGCATGATGGCGCCAAGTGCAGAGAGCACTGCCGCGAGGCCGCCAAAGGTGCTCAAGGCATTTGCCAACCCGGATGTGCCGCACCGACATTTATTGATTTTTTTGATCAGTCGGCAGATCCAAGGCCAGACTTTTTTGAACTCTTAGACAGCCTTACGAAGCCACCAGTAAACCCAGCAGCTTGTCTCGTTTCGAATTTAGAAAATTTCTTTTATGTTGTTCCGTGGCAATATTGGTTAATGAAAAATCTTGATAGTATGGTTGATACCCTATTATCAGAATCCGGCACGGAGATAGATAAATTAAATGATATAATAAAAACCCGCACTGTCTGTGGCACCGGAGGTGGTTTAGAATTAGACATTGAAACTATAAAAGCCGGCGCCCAATTGCCAAGCTTGACTGGTATTATTGACGGCCTTGAAATATTTCCTTTACCAAGTCTTCCATATATGGAATGGCCACCCCCCGGCCTTCCTTCGATATTAAAGCTTCTTCTTGATCCTTTGCAGATCTTAAAAGTAATGATTATGGATATGATATGTTATTCGATATGTTTGATTATTAATCCAATCATTTATAGCGTTTTGGCTTTGATGAACGAAGACATAAAAAAAATTGAGAACAAAGCAGACGAAAATAGCAAAACCACAACGATTTCTCTTCCATATGGAACAAACATAAATATGAAAAAATCAGATGTAAACGAGTTTGTATCTGATGAAAATTTGCGAGAGGCATATGATTTTGGATATGTTGTTTTAGAAAATCCAAATGAAGCTACCGGCAAAACAAGTATTAATGCCAATCACCAACATGTATTTCAATTAGATCGGAACGGCAACGGTGTCGCTTTGGAAGTCTGTCATCCGATGTCAAATTATGTTTGTCATAAACACGAGATAATAAACTGGACTGTTCAATCTGGACGAAGCCCATGCTATCCAGATTGCCGTCAAAGATACGGCTACGATGGTGTTCCATCACACCTCCATATTATACCCCCCAATGCAGTTAATGCGCTGGTTAGAGAATACATAAATGTGGTTAATTACGAAGAAAAAATGACCGTAAAAGATTTGATAACTCTTTTAGCTGGCGATGCATCGTGCTATGTAAAGGGCATCTTAATTACGATCGGCAAACAAGAAAAATATAAAAGCTTGCAGTTGTATACCACCGGAAAGATTTTACAATTTTGGAAACATCTAGGCAACAATATGGACATATTTTCATTTATTGAAAGTTCCAAATTAGATTGTACTCCGGATATTTGCCCTACTCCGATAGATGAAGAATTATTAAATCAACTTTTAGCAGAGATGGATAAGGTCTGCAGTTTGATGAAAAAGCCAGAAGATCTTCTTCCGATTACACCAGAAGACATTAAGGCTATGTCCTTGGCGATTGGCAACAAAATGTTGCAGGACGCCGGCTTTGGAGATTCGAAACTAGATCCAAACGACGAGGGGGCAATTATACCATCTAAAACAAGACTTACTAAGGCATTATCAGAGAAATGTGAATCGGTTGAACGCCATTTGTGCAATTCGTTCGTGAACCCGTTATGCCTGATCCCGTTTGGTTTAACCACTAAGGATGCGTCCACCATCTTCGATGGATATTTTTCACACTTCGAAGGTGATATAGATGAGTGGATCGAAAAATATGGCGACAGCGAAGACACTGCGAATAAAATTGGCATGAACGACGACCTCCGTTACGAAATTGCCAACGAATGGTGCGGCGGCAAAATCAGCGCCAAGGCCGCAGCTAAAAAGCGGGCCAAAAAGCAGGCCGCCGCCAAGAAGAAGAAAGAGGAAGAGGCTAAAAAAGGAAGTGATGCTGCAAAAGCCTCTGATAAAAAATGCCCACCCGGTATGAATGTTGGCGCACCCAAATCCAACAAGATCGCCGGTGATAAGCCTTGTTTGTTTGTTAATGCAAAAGGAGCACCATGGACTTCAAATGAGGTACATAAGTATAGCCATTCGTCGGCAGTTAAGTATGTTGACGTTGTAAAATCACTTGATATTTTGACCGGTACAGATGAGGACGCGCTGTACGCCACCATTGATAGCATGACGCCAGAAGAAAAAGACTGGGTCTGCCAGCGCGCTGTATTTACTAGTGGCAAGGGCATATCTGGTCCCAACAATTCAAAGTGGAGTTTAATGTGGAATATATGCGACGATTTAGACGAAGGGCTTGAACAAACCCTCTTGGCCGACAAGCTCGGGTGCAAATGTAAGTGACGGATGTATTTCTTAGCGCAATTGGTTAACTTTAGCATTGAATAACTAATTAATAGACGAATGGAACAATCAAAAAATGGCTTCAGGTTTTTCAGTTAAATTACCATTGATATATGATAATGAGGATGGCCCATATCGTTTGACAAAAACTCTTGCAGAAAATATTAAACAAAATTTTAAGCATTTGATTTTGACGAACCCGGGCGAACGGTTAATGGTGCCGGATTTTGGAGTGGGGTTTAGTCGAATTTTATTTGAGAATTATACTAGTGAAACGATTGAAGAATTACAGGGGAGATTGTATGAGCAAACTGCAAAATATCTTCCATTTATTAATATAAGAGATGTGAAGACTTCATTTGAAGATCATGTACTACATGTACAAATATCGTATATAATAGAATCTCTTAAAATCTCAGATGCTATTACGGTCGATTTAACTCAAAAGTAGGAAAAATAAATGGCAAAAAAATCACCTCCAGTAAAATTAACAAATAGAGATTTTTCTAGCATCAAGCAAGACTTAGTTGAATATGCTAAGGTCTACTACCCAGATACTTTTAAAGATTTTAACGAAGCTTCTTTTGGCGCTTTAATGTTGGATATGGTTGCATATGTAGGTGATATGCTTTCCTTTTACTTAGATTATCAAATGAATGAATCATTTATTGATTCTGCGATTGAAACAAAGAACATTATTAAGCTGGCAAAGCAGCTAGGATATAGACACCCCGGGGCTCACTCTTCAAGTGGCAAGTGTGCATTTTATATTACAGTAGATGCGAGCAGCGGCGCCCCCGCAAGCGAAAATGTGCCTATTCTAAATAAGGGTTCTGTATTTTCTGCAATGGGCGGCGCCGTCTTCACACTAGCAGAAGATGTTGATTTTTCACGATCAGGCGCTGATATTGTTGTAGCTGAAGTTAATACTGACGGCCAAGCAACTAAGTTCGCTTATAAGGCTTATGGAACTGTGATCTCTGGGAAAGTTGAAACTGAACTTATAACGGTCGGCGAATATGAAAGGTTTATGAAAATTCCTCTTTCTATTTCAGATGTGACTGAAGTTGTTTCCGTTATTGATTCTGAAGGTCATGAATTTTATGAAGTAGAAAACCTGTCACAAAATATTATTTATAAAGAAGTGCGAAACACAATTGATAGTACAGCAGAGCACGCCCCATATATTTTACAGGAAATATCAGTACCTCGCAGGTTTACAGTAGAACACACCATTGACGGCGACACCTTTTTACAATTTGGTTTTGGTTCAGAGGCAAATCTAAAACAAGATAAATTTCCAGATCCATCAGATGTTGTATTAAATTTCCATGGAAAAAATTATTATTCTGATAGCTCTTTTGATCCTAGTATTTTATTAACGACGGATAAACTTGGTGTGGTACCATCAAAGGGAAGAATGGCAATAACTGTTAGAAGTAATTCCGCTAGCAATGTTAATGCAAAAGCTGGCGCCCTCGCAAGTGTTATTAATGCTAATTTTACTTATAAGAATCCAAAATTAAGCACCACCGCTCGTTCTTCTATTTCTGTGTCTCTTGAGGTTGATAATGAAGAAGCGATCACTGGGCAAACAAAATTATTAACAACGGAAGAGATCAGGGTAAGAGCGTTAAGCGCCTACTCATCTCAGAATAGAGCAGTAACAAAACAAGACTATATGAGTTTGGTCTACAGAATGCCATCTAATTTTGGTTCTGTAAAAAGAGCAAATGTCGTACAAGACAAAAAATCTATAAAAAGAAATTTAAATTTATTTGTTATATCCGAAGATTCTAATGGTAAGTTGATAGAAGCTTCTTCTACTGTAAAGAACAATCTTCGCTCTTGGCTGAACAAATATAAAATGATAAACGACACAGTTGATATTTTAGATGGCCGCATTGCTAATATTGGAATACAGTTTGAGGCAATAGGAAACCCAGAGAAAAATTCAAATGAAGTTTTGATGGTTTGCTTGAATGCACTAAAGAATGAATACAGTGGCCACTTCTATTTTGGCCAGCCATTTTATATTTCCGATATATACAGAATTTTAAATGACCTTCCAGAGGTGCTGGATGTAAAGACAGTTAAGATTATAAGCCAGTACGGCACTAACTATTCTGGTACAGAGTATGAGGCAGAGGCAAATGTCTCAGTAGATGGAAGATTTATTAAAGTGCCAGAAGATGTTATTTTGGAAGTAAAATATCCCAACACTGATATAATTGGAGTCGTGGTATAATGGGTATAAAAAGATTTACAGCGTCAATTGATACAACTATTACAGATGCTTATGCAGAAAATCTCTCTACTAGGGCGACATCTTCAAATATGGGCGCATCTGATATTTTAGAGACATTTTCAATTTATGGACAAAGAACGACTGAATCTTTAGAAAGAAGCCGAGTGCTTCTTAAATTCCCAATTGAAGAAATCACATCTTCCAGAGCTAGCGGAATTATTCCAGCAAGCGGCAGCGTCAGCTTTTTCTTAAAAATGTTCAATGCAGAACATTCCGAAACAGTACCTAGAGACTTCACTATGAGCGTTGCGGCACTAAGCCAATCGTGGCACGAGGGCCAAGGCTTAGATATGGAAGATTACTCTGATGGGGGCATCGGAGCTAGATCCCGCCGCGGCCCGGGCATTGGTGCAACATGGAATCACAGGTCAACAGGTTTGTTTGCTTCTGCTTCTATTGATTTTGACGGCTCAGATGCTATTTTAAAGGTAGCTGATAATGCTTCACTTTCTTTTGGCGATGCCGCTGATGATGAGGCTTTTTCATTAAGTGCTTGGGTTAAGGCGGATACTTTAACGGCAGAACGACCTATTATTTCCAAATGGAATACCAATAAAAGAGAATGGTATCTTTCGATCACTTCTGCTGGTAAAATTTATTTTAAAATATATGATGAATCACTCACCGTGGCTTGCGAACGACAAACCGCTGCATCAACAATTTCTACAGGCACATGGTATCACATTATTGCAACATACGATGGTGCCGAAAGCAGGGGCACAACATCAGATTGTTCTAGCACCGGCACTAAATGTGTTAATAATAATGGCTTAAAGGTGTACCTAGATGGCACACTTACAATCGATGGTACGGCTAATTCTTCTACGGCTTATGTTGCTATGGAAAATGATGATGAAACATTAAAAATTGGCAACAGATATGATGTTGCCGCGGGAGCTAACAGGTATTTTGATGGTAGAATAACTGAAGTCGCGATTTGGGACAAAGAATTAATTCAGACAGAAATTAATCAAATTTATAACAAAGGTTGCCCAGTAAGCCTTCTTGGCTGCAACAGTGATGCAAGTTCAAATTTGGTTGCTTGGTGGCGCATGGGTGGCGATAAACAGGACGCATTGGACAGTTCAGCATACACTTTTGGCACTGGCAATAGAATTGTAGATCAAGTAAGTAACCCAAACTTTATTGCAACTGGCAGCGGCTTTCAGGCTTCATCTGCCGATATCAAAACAGATACATATCCAAACGCATGCAGCTTTGCTGACAAAGCAAAGTGCTGGGATCAAGCAGGCGGTTCAATAGACACGGGATCGCTCAACACATCTTTCTTTACAAAGAGTTTTACAGACGGTATTGAAGATTTGGAAGTCGATATTAGTTTCTTGGTGGAAGAGTGGGCCAAAGATACAACTGGAAGCACCGGCCGTTATAATCACGGTGTAGGTGTATTTCTTTCCGGCAGCGCAGAGGATGGTGGAAATAAAAACTCTTACTACACAAAGAGATTTTTTGGAAGAGAAAGCGAATTCTTCTTCAGGCGCCCAGTCATTGAAGCTAGGTGGGATAGTGTCAAAAAGGATTCGTCAAGCAGATTTTACTTAAGCAGTTCGTTATTGTCAACCGACAATTTAAACAAATTATACCTCTATAATATTGTTAAGGGACAAGCCAAGGGGATCCCCGGCTTGGCCACCGTTGGCGACAAAATTATGGTTACTTGCTACCAAAAGCTGGGAGGAGCGCCCATTACATTACCGCTCGGCGGCGGCGTCGTTACGGCTGATCAACACAATGTTACTGGTCAACATTTCGAAGCCGGCATATATACTGCTTCTTTTGCATTTACTAGTTCGAATGTACCTTCATTTTATGCCGTGTGGCATTCCGGGTCTGTTGCCCACGAAGGAACACAGTTTCATACAAGCTCCCTTATCACGGTAAAGAAGTATGATGCATCAGATTATAATCCTAAGCCATCTTATGTAACATCAATTTCTAATTTCAAGTCAGAATATTCTAGAGTGGAAACAGCCAGATTTAGAATATATGTCAGAGAAAAAGATTGGAATCCAACTATTTATACAAAAGCAAAAACGGATCCCGAGACAAATATTGTTGATTCAGCTTATTTTAAAGTCGTCCGACTATCTGATAATTACATTGTGGTGCCTTATGATACTGGCAGTGCCTCTGGGACGATGATGTCTTATGATTCGCAAGGAAACTATTTTGATTTAGAAATGGGAATGTTTGAGCCAGATTACGCATATGGATTTAAATTCTTACTTAAAGTTAATGGCCAATTTGTGGAACAAGAAGAAGTTCATAAATTTCGGGTAGAATAATAATGAGCATTAAGAAGCTTTTTCACAACAAGAAACAAGAGATTGGTTCTGTAAAGGGGCCCGTCAAAGCATCACTTTCGAAGTTTACTGCCTCAATTGAATCAGCAGATTTAATTGAAGCTCACCAGTCAAGCTCTCTTATATTTGAACCAAATGTAAATTTTGATAAGCCAGAGAACTTTGTTAAATTTGGCTCAGCAGAAAAATATTATTCTAATGCGATTAAAAGAATTTATAAGCAGTATCCATATGACGATACAAATGCAGCAAAAATTCAATTTTTAAATGGCCTTACCCCACTTGAAAGATATGTCTATGAACACAACTACCCAAGAACTAATGGGTTTGTTTTATTCAACACGCCGGCTCAAGACAGCTATACTGGAACGGCCGCCGCCTCTTACAAAAACTCTACTACTCACGAATATGTCACTTTTAATGGCTGGTCAGTAAACAGCCTATATGATCTTTCAAATAAACGAGAGAACGCCCTTTCTATTGATTTTGCTAGCGGCTCTACGATTGAATGGTGGATGAAAAAACCGGGCGGCAGTACATACGGCGGCAGCGACAATCAGGTTATTTATGACTTAAGAGACAGTGAAAACTTAGCCCAGCTTATTGTTCACTTGCAGCAGGCTGGCACAAACGACCAGATTACTTATAAAATTAATTTTGGTAATGGCGCCGGTAGTTGGCAGAGTAGAATTGATTTAGATTTAAATACCGGTGTAGATTGGAGTGCTGATGAGACTTGGCATCACTATGCGTTGGTTCAAAATTCATCTTCGGCGGAAGGATTCAGGGTGAGACTTTATGTTGATGGAGCTTTATCAGACGATAGATTTACTCAAGCCGGCGTAGATTTTGCCGGCAGCGCATACGACAGCGGCGAATTCGTTTTCCCCGGCTCTATAACTGGTTCGTTGCAAGGCACAATTGGCGCTTTAGGTGGTGCCGACAAAACCGATGCTGCTTTGGGCTGGGGTAAATTATCAGCATCGATCGATGAATTTAGAGTTTGGAAGACTGAAAGAACATCGGAGCAAGTTGGAAGAAACTATATCGCGCCGGTTCACGGCGGCGTCATGTCATCTTCTGTTAATAGAGATTTGGGCGTGTACTTCAAGTTCAACGAAGGCGCCACGAATGAAAATACAGATGTTACAGTTTTAGATTATTCCGGAAGAGTTTGTAATGGAACTTGGACGGGATATAGCACAACCCCCACCGGTGATGAGGCAATGCGCCAAACTGGTTCGGCGATGGTGTTGTCTGGCAAAGTGGACCGCGAAGAAAAAGACCCGATTATTTATAGTTCACACGCAGATGTACAATCTTTAATAAGCGAAAAAGAAACATCTGGATCACAATATGATCTTGAGAATTTTTCAAGTTTGCACAACTCAATGCCTAGGTGGATAACAGAGGAAGATGAAGACGGCGGCGAGCTAGGTCAAATTCTGCAAGTAATGGGCAGCTACTTAGATACTCTGCATGGCCAGATTGGTGAGTTCGTAAACATCAAGGAACCTTCATATCCAGTTTCCGGAAGCAAACCATATCCATTTTCTAATAAGCTTTTGAACTCTTTAGGATTTGAAGTACCAGAAGCGTTCGTAGATGAAAACGTCTTTCAAAGCATTACATCCAGAGACAATAAAAGAATTTTTGAAGAGAAAGTATACAATTTAAAACAACTAATTTATAGAAACATTTATAACAACCTTTCCTTTATCAACAAGTCAAAGGGCACTGAAAAGTCTTTTCGTAATATATTTAGATGTTTTGGCGTTGATGACGAGTTAGTAAATTTAAATGTTTATAGCAACAATGAAGTTTTCACTTTAGATGATGATTTTGCAATTACATATACAAAAAGAAAAGCAATAGACTTTTCTGGAATTAGCGGCTCTCACAGATCGGCAACGATTTATCAATTTCCGGTGACGATGGGCGGATATGATCACGGCTATATTTCCTCTTCGGCAAATAGTTATACGCCGCTGACAGCAGAAGCTGAAATCATATTTCCCAAGTTTGAGCATTTATCACAATCGATAGAAACACTTACGACTTCATCATTGTTTGGATGCCACACATCAAACGCAAAGCATGCCGAGACAACTTATAGAAAAGCCGCGGCCGGCTGGGCTGGTGACTACGATGTTGCGGCATATGCCATTCGTTCAGTAAACGATTCAGATGCAATTTATTTTCGACTTACCTCTTCAATGATGGGTTTTGATTTGACTTCTTCGGTGTTTCCCACATCTGCATCGAGCGGCGGCAGCAGAGTATATGACAACTCTAAGTGGAATTTTGCTTTCCGAGTCAAACCAGAACATTACCCGTTTGAGAACGCTGTAACCGCAGCACTTGGCGGCCTAGTACCGGCACAGAAATATATTAGAAAGACTGTTGAGTTCTATGGAATTAGTTCAATCGGCGGCCAAATAATACATGAGTTTGCAGTTTCGAAATCTATTAATCAAGATGAGCCGGATGGTGCCCAACAGGGCAGAGGCATTGGACACTTCTTAACTGGCGCTTACAAAAGATTTTATATTGGAGCGGAAAGAACTAACTTTACCGGCTCTGTTGTTAATAAATCTGATGTTAAGTTTTTAAATTTCCGAGTTTGGGGTGATTATCTAACAGACGATGAAATTAAATATCACGCTAGAGACCCGGATAACTTTGGCCGCTCAAGCCCTTATCAGAACACTTTTGTTTTTGAGACAGGCAGTGCCACCTATCCACTTGGCACCAACAGCGTGACTGATGAATACATTCCTAGAATTGACACATTGGCTTTGCACTGGGACTTTAACAACATAACGGGTAGCGAAGGAACAAGAATTGTTGAAGTGCTCGATAGGACATCTGGCTCTCTTGATTTAAAAACAAGGTATGTGGGCCAGTCTTATGGTGAGTTAATAAAGGCAAACCACCCCGGCAGTGGATCATTTTTTGATTCCGGGGCTGATCCGTTTTCATTAGAGTTTGTTCCAACATCGCGACAAAGATTACCAGAGCAACTACAAAGCTCTGATATGATTAAAGTTTTAACTCGTGACCAAGCAGTGCTTAGAAAGAATATGAAACCAACGAACATGTTCTTTGCAGTCGAGATGAGCATGTATGATATTATATCTAAAAACATACTCAACTTCTTTGCGGGTGTTGAAGACTTTAACAACTTAATTGGTGAGCCAGTAAATGCTTACAGAAGCAACTATAAGGCTATGGAGAAGCTAAGACAGTTGTTTTTTGAAAAAATTAACAATAGGCCAGATGTAGAAAAGTTTGTCAGCATGTATAAGTGGCTTGATTCTGCATTGGATGCTGTGCTTATAAATCTATTTCCCGCTTCTGCAGCATCAGCAGACAAAGCAAGAACAATTATTGAAAGCCATGTTCTGGAAAGAAATAAGTACAGGCATCGTATACGAGAGATTAATTCCGCCGGCTTTTCCGGGGATATCCCCTATGTTGAGCCGGCGAGGTTACAAGTATCACCAGAGACTAAAGTTCCGAGTAAACAATATGTGCAGAAGGCCAGAAAGCCTATGCCGACTTTAACAGAAGATGATCTTGTAGCTCCACCACTTCATACAAAAACGAATACAAAAGAAGCAAAAAAACAAGGGGATAAATTTCAAACACAGAAAGGCTCCGGCGCGGCCATTGCGTCATCGAAGAGTCAGACACATGATGCAAAAGATCCATATGGCTCAAAGCAGGGCCCAGATAAGGGTCTTGCCTCAAACAGAGTAACATTTATTAATAGCACTCCATCGACACAAATTATATTAGGAGTGTACACTCACGATGAATCAAAGGCGCCCGATTGGCATAGTTATAAGGAAGAGCCGTTTAATGCTCCATTTTCAATTGCTAAAACAGCTGCTTTAGATGACGCTATTAAATGTGCTACTGCGACAGATGGCACTGAAATTAGCATTGCTGTGCCTGTGCCCATTTCTGATCACCCTGTACAAACGGGTGGTATTAAAATCAAAATTAAAACAAGGGCCTACGGCGCCGGCAACGCCGGCCCCGCAGCAAATGAGATTTTTGTCAAGATACAAGGTAGTCAAGCAGCAACTGCACAAATGATAGCGCATGCCATTAATGGTGAATTAGAACCAGCAGGAATTGAGCCGTTTGATCTTGATAAACAATTGGATCCGGACATTATATATGGTGAATATTGTTTAAGCGAAAATGATGCTAGTGGTTATGACCACGAACAAGGCGAGTTTAAGAGATCGGCAATCGGTGTCGCCGGCATAAGTGCTAGCGCCGGCGCATCAGCAAATGAATTTAAACTTACTGCAAATGCTGGTAGAGATGGTGCAAACATTATATTATCTGGAAGTGTAAACCTAAGAGCTTCAAGTTCGACGTTCGCCGGCGCCGGCGATGTCAACATAGAAGCGGATACATTTAGAACACAATTGTGGTCTAATTTCTTTGGATCGGCAAAAACTGCTGGTCCATTTACACTTCCAGAATTTCATTTAGGACTTGATATAAAAGACACAGATAACACAAAAGAAGGCAGAAAAACTGAATTAAATAAAAAATATGATGCACATAAGGCATCTTTTGTAGAAGGTGATGCCGCTAGAGACGGGTTGTTTATTGCATTTAACACTGGAAGCACAAATAAAGAAACTGGTCTACGCAGATTGCGCCCACTGCCCGGTGCTGAATCTGCGGCTAATAATTCGCGTTTAAAACCTGTGATTGTTTATGATCGCGAACATACAGGCGATAAAGGAAGCCAGAAAAGATTACCATTCACAGTTATGAGTTCTACTGTTGAAGGTGGTTATTCTTCTCAGTTGAATAAAGGAACTGCCGCATCACAGTGGACAAAGGTTTCTTTAGAAGACAAACATAAAGACACTTATGGAGATTTTATTGATGCTCCAATGCAAGGCACTTGGACTCGTGAAAACGTTGGTGGAAATTTATACAGGCATAACAATTTGCTTGTTACAAATTCTATAGTTGCTCGTGGTAAATCTAGGGTTGAGGGATATCATATTACGATCAACCCAAGCAAAAACTCTGCAATTCTTACAAACCCAAGAGTTTTTGAAGGAGCACACAACTCAATTTATGCAAACGGTGCGAGGCTAAAAGATGTAAAAAGACCAGTAAATATTCAGAATCTAAGCTCCTCTGGCTATGCATTAAATAACACAACTGTTGCTGGCACTGGGCCTTCAAAAGAAAATTTTGGTTCTGCAGTAAATTCAAATTATAATAGAGACTATGAAGTAGTTTCTATAAACAATAGAAAAAGCAACAATAGATATTTTAGGACACAAGGCGGCGTTACGGCTTCACAAACTGCTTTCGGCGCATACGGCCAGTTCTGGTGGGTTCCTGATACAAAGAGCTTTACGCCAGCAACTCTACACGCCTCTACTTTTAATAGGGCGGTTGACTTTATTAAACAAGACAGAGAAAACACCGGCAGCACCAAAACAGTTTTTGTTTCAAAGTTTTCTGCACCCGGCGGCGCAGCAGAACAAGGTGCTGGCTTCACTGATATTGAATCTAATCAGTATTCGCCATATAGTGCATTGCCATACAGAAACTTAGTTTTGAGAAGAGCATTAAATAAGGTTTGGTCTAGACCAGCCGGTTCGCAGGGAACTGATAGCTTGTTTGGAACATCTTATGCTAATTTCCACAAAACACAAAGAAATGATGGCGTAAAGATTACCGGCTCATCTATGGATCCATTGACGAGGAAGATGGACAAAGACAGTTTGTGGGTTTCGCACGCCATCCCTCGTAATGATTTAGGCTATACTTGGATTAGAAAATCTTGGATTGGAACAATTAATTCAGATCTGACTGTGTCTTCAACTCTAGGAAATGTTTCTCATATAACATCTAGCGATTTCGCGGTGTTGCTTGGGTTTACTTCTTCGGCAGACACCATAACATTTGTTTCGGGTGGCGAGATTGGGGCTGCATTTCATACTGCCCCCGCACCCGGGAATCAGACGGTTGGCATACAAATTGGAAGAACAACGATCCATAGCTCTATGGTTAATTTTACTCCGACTGACTTTGTTGGAACCAATATTCTTATATCTGAGCCGTTTTCTGCTAGTCAAGCATTAACAGGACCGCTTGCGACACCAGCAGGCCAGCTTGTTTATACAAGCGGTGATAATATTTTGGGATATCCGGGCGGCGGCAATCGTCTTAACAATTATTTAAATCCGAACTTCGTTGCTAGCTTTGCACAAGCCGCTGGCTGGTCTCCAAATGCCGATCAGGGCACAGAACCATATGTTTTTAATATGCTTATGTTAAATAGAAATGGCCCATATGGACACCCAACGTGGAAGCAAATAAGAACCGGGGAACATAAAATAGCTCGATGGCTTCGCAAAAAGAATATATATCAAAATACACGAACCGTTTATAACAGTGAAGCTCAAAGGTGGGAAGACAAAGTAAGCGAAATTAGACAAAGCCCAATAACTTCGAAGTTTAAGCCTGTGAGTCAGGGATATAAAGATTTTTCAGTTAAGTATTCATTTGGAAACGATTTTCACTTTTTTACAAAAACTTATAACTCTGCTTCTAACAAACTTATTACAAACGAAAGAGAGTGGGGCATCTCGCCGGATTATGAAAAGTCTGCGCTGTATGAAGAAAGCGACACTAGTTGGACAATGTTGAAATACACAGAGACGGTATTTCCGAAAGATGAAAACGTCTATAGAGACCGCTGCAGAAAGAAAACAAGATATGATTTCTTCTGGGATGATAGCTTAACAAGTAGAGTCGCACAAGACGCTGGTAAACTTGAAACAGACGGAATGAAAAATAGCCAAGGTATACATGTGGGTAAAAACAAAGGCGGCGCCGCAGCCTCTGATTCATTTATGTCTGTGTGGCCAATGGATATGCAAACTTCATCGGCCGTTACAAAAGAGAAGTCTGGTGAATTAATGAGAATGGATAATGTGTATAATGCAGACATATCAGATCATTTTGCTATGCCAGATAGTTCTAGTGCAAAATTTGGCAGAGCTTATGGCGCCTGTCGCCCTGAAAATTTAGTCCACCAGCAAGCTGGCAAGGGGCCCTTCTTTAACAATTATCGTGATTATTCATGGGACACAATTTTAATTGGCCAAGATTATTCGCAGTTATCAGAATTTAATATTACTAAGCATATCAACAATGTTATTATAAATTACCGTTCAGATTATTATCAAGATTTTTATAATTTAGATTTAACAGGTAGTAGTATTTTATCATCAAGTACAAAAAGCTTTTTAGAAACATATAGCAACGCAGAAGAATTTGTGCATTTAGACAGAGTGACTGATTTATATGGTGCCCCAACTGAAATTTCAATCACATTTAAGGCTATTAAAAAGCTCTTACCAAAAGAAGGGTTTTATCCTGTACAAAGAACAATACAGTTGGCAAGAGAATTTTCAGGTTCTTATTCGGAAGAAAATCCAATTATCGGCATAAGTGCACCAGAGGGGGAACTTGGAGTGTGGGAAGGCCCATTTACATCCAGCAACCCAGCTAAAACTGGTCACTGGAGAACAGTGCTTGAGCCATTCTATGCGCCCGGCATCATGTACAATACAATTAAAGCCGGAATTGCTGTTGATTATCCAATTATTGATCAAAGAACAATGGATACTGATGAATTTACAAGAACGACCGGATCGGCCGGCCCCCCAGCGACAACGCACGGGCCCAATCCTACGATGCATTGTTCTGCTTCATATACTTCAAGAATGCCATTTGAGGCAATTATTGAACCCTATCTGTGGTCACAAAAAATAATAGGATCCGCTAGTGTAGGTATTAATCCATACAATGCGCCGAATGCGGAACATTTACCCAAGAGTGTTATGAGGCTATATGATATGGATCCAGAATTAATTATCGACAGTACTGGAACTATTCAACAATCAAATGGTGTTTATGAAACACACGCTCATAACTTTTTTGCAGAAGTGCCAAATTTCTTTTTAGAGAACGGCCTATCAGTTATTAAATCTAAGCCAGAATCGACATGGAAATTCCCCGGCCCGTTATCATCTTCGGCTGATGGAGTAAAAAAGTGGGAAATGGAAATTTTTATAGAAAAGCCAGATATGTGGTTTATGCACGATGGTATGGGCTATTTCGGTCACTGGCCCTATGTACATCATCTTCCATCTTATTATGGTATGTATCCATGGGACACTTGCAAAGAGTCGGGTGCCAGTGTTAGGCCCTGTATAAACAATACCATCGCAAACGGCCGCCAAAACAAATATAACAAAGCATCGTTGAGAATCACATTTGACCCAACAGCTATTTTTGAAAAGTATCCTGAAAGATTAGCAAGAGGAACATTTACATTAGATGATATTATTAATAATAGTGTCGTTGAATATAGTAATCTTCGCTGGGAGCAGGCCGGTGCCGATGCTAAAACGGGGATGAGCTTAACTGCGAGTGTAGAAGTTTTTAATATTGTCGGCACCGAAGCGGGTAAAAATCAATGGGCAATTAATACAAAATTTGAAACACCAATGTATAATTTTGCCAAATGCGATGCGACTCCCGCGTATGTGGTTGGTGGGTTTGCCAATGCTAACTGCGCCACCGCCAGCGTTCCAGATATGCAATATGGCGGAACATATAGGGGAATATGGCATCAGTATGCCCAAATTCCATCTCCTAATGCTTACGATTTGCTTCGCTTTGGCGTGAAAGACGCGATGCCACGCCAAGCCGCAACAAATGTCAGCAGGACCGGCTCTTTGGCAGATGCGTGCGGATTTTCTGTAGCACCAATTGAATTAGGAAAAATTGCAAAATCAAAACTAATTTACGAAGGCGTGGCTGTAATACCATTCTATACGGATCAAGACACCAAAGAGGAAAAATTCTTTGAAATTCCCGTCGCGACATTTGAAAAGAGCTATGAGAGAGCATCGAAGGGGATAATTAAAACATCGATTGACGACATGGTATATAAGCAGGCAATTGGTCGATATGTGTTGCCCCCAAAGTATGATTTTTGTAGAATAAGAAATAAATCTAAAAAACCATTTGTTAAGTCAAGCGACTTCCTTCCGGCAATTGCGCCTTTTGCTATGTATATTTTTGAGTTCTCTCATAAGCTCACACAACAAGACCTGTCAGATATATGGCAAAATGTAATGCCTTCTGTTGCTCAATATGCCAAGAAGCAGGATCTTAACATCCAACATCCGATTACTAATGGTGAAATATTTGGCCCAGACATGCTTAAGTATAATGGGCTTAAAGAAATACCAACAAATGTAAGATGGAAAATTTTTAGAGTGAAACAGAGAGCAAACAATGATTACTACCAGACTGTGGAAAATTATGCCAAGGGCGCCCCACAAAGCACAGGGCAAAATGATTTTGGTGCAAACTGGCCATACGACTTCTTCTCTTTGGTTGAATTGGGAAAGATGGACGTGGAACTAGGGTTTGAGAGGAACACACAACCCTCTAGAGGATTAAAGAGCGGCACCGCCAAGAAAAGAAAGCCACCAAATAGAATAGAGCTTAAAGCGGCCGTATTAAAAGAGATTATTAAGGAAGAAAGAAAGATAAGCGACTCTGGCGTGTGTCGCGACAGATTTGCTTTGAACTATTCTGAAAAAGGTAAATGTGAGTATCCACACTTAGAGGAAGCTATTCCAAGCTACGAAATGGAACACGATCTCTTATGCACAGATCCAGATGCAGACAACTTTAACAAGAGATTGCCTTGTACATATTCTGAAGAGAAATTGATGAACTTTGGCCGGCCCCAATTGGTTAATTGCCAAAACGGTGCAATAAACATTGGAGTAGGCAATATTGAGTCCAGCACATTATCTATAGTGGATGCAGACCCGGGCCAAGCTGAAACGCTTAAGGTAGACTATGAGCTAAGCCCAGTTTCGGGCTGGAGCTTCATAGAAACAGAGCAGAATTTCAATGGCGTTGATGCTCAAGATATTAATATGACAATTGGGCCGATATCAGACGAACAAGTTGGAAATTACTATTTGTCAATTCAGGGCACTGATGAAGATGGAAATAAGTCTGCAAAGTGTGTAATGACGATTGTTGTTAATGGTGCAGACGGAGCACCCGGGTTGTTGCCTGATGTTGGAGTCACTGGCGCGCCACCAGCCGAAGTACCTGTTAGAGGTCGAGCAGCACTACTACCAGTCGAATTAAGGCCAAGAACACGCACTTCTCCTGCGTTGCCAACTGTTGGCGTTGTACAGCCACCGCTTGTCCCGCCGCCCGGTACCAACACAGTACGAATCATCGGCGGCACTTTAGAGGTCGCTGGCACCGGCCCCGCTATGACTGCAACTGTAGTGGCACCAGCTATAGCCCCCGGCGCATTTTTAGAACCAGAAGACTTTGAACCAGAGTTAAGCCCGGGCGTCCCACTACTAGAAGAAGGCGTGGCAATAGCGCCACCAAACAGCATGGTGAACAGAGATCAGGTTTTTGATAGGGCAACAATGGAAACAATCCACAACAAGCAGAGATTAGGCGATTTTGCCGACGTACCATTCGTTGCAACGAATGCTGCCCCGCTCCCGGTCCCAGCAGCAGCTTCAAGCACCAAACCCGAAGCTGAAAAGAGGGCCGCCCAGCTAGGTTGCGCAGGCTCGCACCAGATGCCTGATGGAAGCTTTATGCCCTGTAGAACTCATGAAGAGTTTGTTGCTGCAGTTAGCCCGGGCTTGTTTGGGTTTGGGTCTGCGGTTGCAACAGACGACAATACTGGTGACGGAGGATATTAATAAACGCTGAAGAGTATTTATAGAGAAAGATATGGAATTTTTTGACAAAAAAGAAGAAGTGATGGATATTGTCATGACCCGCCGCGGCCGCGAGTTATATGCTATTGGCGAGTTTGTTCCAGCATATTATGCTTTTTGCGATGATGAAATTATTTATGAAGCTGCAACTGTAACCGGTTCGGATCAAGTGTACACAACCGCTGCCGGCGCCACTATTGAGGGTCTTTCAACCATGGACGACGTAGATGCCCTTGAGTTAGTGTTGGAAGACGCTCTTGGCAATTCAGTGACTTTTACTTACGACAATAGTAAAGACGAGACAGAATCGACTGCCACCCTAATAGGAACAGCCCTTACGGCAACAACGAATGCAAAAGCGACAGAGGCCGTCCATCGCGCCATAGCCGCGGCAATTGCGGTCGGCCCGGCCAATTTAAATATGAGCATTACTCCTGCGAATTCTGACCACCTCGCAGCCGCTACGTCCTTTACAATAGGACAAGAAGGCGATGTTGCTCGCAGCGCTGCAGCTTTCCTAACGACAATAGAAGTTCCAACGCACATTAAAGTTAACGGAGCTAGTTCCGGCACGGATGGAGTTTTTGCTAGAACAACAACAACCTACAAGGGCGGCATTCAGCTAGAAACTCAAAACAGAACAGCACAAAGAATCAAAGATGTCCCTAGACTAAAATTGCAAAGTGGAACTCAAGCAGCGATGGGCCTCAAGGGTCATATGACTTCATCTATATTTGAACCAAGATTTAAAATTTTGGGGAAATCATCGAACATCGATGAAGAAGCCCCCGCTTGGCAAATTAAGGTTGTCAACGAACGAGGCTTAATGTCAGGATCTGTCAAGTTTGTGCCAACAGAAATGAGCGGCGCAATTGACCCCGCCAGCAGAGTGCCCATCTTTAAAGACCCTGTTAAGACAGATGGGCAAATGTTAACAAAATATAATGGAGAAATAATTCCCCAAATTAGTATTTATTGTGATTATGATGTACAAATTGTAGATGTTATAAAACACCTTTTGTCAGAGCAGGAAACCGCGACTTACAAGAAGCTTGTAGAAGCAGAGAAAACTAATAAAAACCTAGAATCACAAGTGGCTTTAAGCAACTTTAAAAATACAATACTTGGCCCACACGGCGGTAGTTTGGCAATGATGCTTAAAAAGTCATCAGACGATGTTGTTTTAGACTTCGCTGAAAATAATGTCGACTACACGGGCTATACTTTAGAAGTTTATGAATATCAGTATAATAAGGCTAACGACATAACTGGCATGAGACAATTGAATTTTTCAGACGAACACCATGGCACAAATTTTGTTGAATATTTCTTTGACATCTCTACAGACAAAGAGGCAGAGATAGATTTGCAAATTGAGTTTGTTGATGAATCATTGTTTGAGGGGTTGGAAGAGGAAGATATTGTAGATTGTCCACCCGGGCAATTGCCCACTGCGACGGCTGCACAAGTCAAGCCTCCCCTCGGCGTTGGCGAGATACCTGCTACACCGCCGCCGCTGCCACAAAGACGCCGCGGCGCAGCTGAAGAACACATCGGGTATACAACTGAAGAAAAAATGGCCAAAAAAGGATATTATAAAAACAACTCTGTGTCCGAAGGCGGCAATTGCACTAGTGATGGCCATTGCCTGATTAATTTAGGGCTCAAATGTGTAGCCGGCAAGTGTAAAAAGCCAAGTTGAGAGTAATAAATAGGAATAATATTAATAAATGAGTAGAACTAAAAATCCATTTCAATTAATCGAAGATGCTTCCGGCGGCCTTTTTGAATCGCTAGCTGCCAAGGAAGAAGAAACTATTCTATATCAGGAGCTAGAAGGGTTTGATTATGGTAACATTACGACTGGAAACAAATTAGAATTTTCTACTACATCTGAAATTCCAAAAAGACATATCTTTCTACAGAGAGCGGACATAAACAGTAATAATATAAGCATTACATTATTTTCGTCAGCACCAGAGCCAAATGCATCTTTGAGGGTAATTGCTGCAAACAGTCAAGAGATTTTTCAAAATTTAGATTTTAGCCTGAAGCTTAATACAATTCAAAAAGAAATATTCCATCCAGTTGTTAGAAGAAACTATAACAAGAAATTTCCTTTAGGCGTCAGGGTAACTGACACTGTTTTGAAAAAAGGAGTAAATAAAATAAGCTTTAAGAATTTTAAAGTCGACGCGCATCTTCATTTATTCTTTGTTTTCTATTATGATAATGATGATGATTTTCAAATATATTCTCAAGAGTTGTTGATTCAGAATGCTATTATGGAATCCGATATGGTGGTGGATAATCGAGTTCCCGCCCCAAGCGCTTTTTCATTTAATTTTATTCCAAGTACAGACAAAAAACTATACTTAGATTATTTACAAAGCAAGCAGCAACAGGCATTATTTTCTAAATTTTATCACACCGTGGATCCAAAAAGTAATTTAAGATTTTTGTTTGCTTTTGACGCCGGCCGGCATATAAGTGAAAATGTTCTTTTTCCAGAGTTGTTGCAAGAATTAAACTTAGAGGAGTTTATTCAAAGTTTTGAAGTAGAGCGATATTGGCAAGGCCGCAGTGTTGGCTTTATGATGAAGGACAATAGATATCCAAAGACATTAAAAATTCATATAATTGATAATATTGCTACTAGCGAGGGCATCATCTTTTTTGGCGGTATGGATGGGAGCGTTGAGAAGGGGCTGTATACCTATAGCACCAACATTGTTATGCGGGATATAACAATAGACGAGGCCGAGGCTAGAGTAGCAGAACTACAAACGATAGAACAAAATCTATTACAGCTTGAAGATTTGGCGCCGGCCAACAACGAAGACTTGATGCAATTAATAACTTTGTTTCCAAGTGATTTTTTATTTTTGGCAGAAAGAGTAGAAACACAAACTAGAGTTTCAGAACAGCTTATTAAAAAAGTCGTGGATAAAATTCATAATAAAATCAAAGATTACGAAAGAAGATTAGTTGTGAAGGCCACCGGCGCTGTACCAGACACTCCCGGGGCAAGCTTATTAAAAACTTTTGCTTATAATTCCACAAACTCGGCAAGAAGGCTGGCGACAATGAAACATACTTTTCCAACTGTTGAGTTCAAAAAATATAGAAATATGGGTCTGGGCTTGACGTTGGATGATGAGATGTCTTTCAAAAAGATAAAACGCGGTGATATAAAAGAATATATGGCAATGTATAAAGAGAATATAAAAAGTGTAATGGTTATTAAAGAGCCTCCACTAAAGTCAATACGCGCCTATGATGAGTTTAATAATACATACGACGATTATGCCACGGGAAGTCTTTATGCTGGGGTGGCTCAAGTAAAAGATCATGAAGTGCGAAAAAAGCCGGCCGTACATAAAATACAAATATCAAAGAGAGTTGGAGAGTGTAAAATAGAATATTTGGCTAATTATAATACAAGTCCCATTGATGACAAAAGGAGCGTGCATTCTGATAATTGGATAGAAATTGAAGGCGAAGAAGACATAAAAAGGCTGCCTACAGAAGACACTATCTTATTTAGAGTTAAAACACCAGAACCAATTTATGATAAATATTTCTTTGTTAAAAATGACTACGCCTCTACATAAAGAGTTATTAAATGATGTTTTTTAATTTTCCAAAATATGTTGTACAAGCCCCGGCTCCGGGCTTCGGCGGCACCGATGGCGGCGACGTTGGCGGCACTGCGGGCGGTGCAGGAACTTCGAAGCCTGAGTCCAACGACAATACGTGCAAAGGCCAGAGCGCTGGTTTAGTTTGGGACAAAACACAAAATAAATGTGTGCAGTGTAAAAAGGATTCGCAGTGTCCAAAGGGACAAAGATGTAAGCTGGTAAATGATAGCTACATCTGTCAGGAGGCCCCCGCAGCCTCGTCGGCGAACACAAAAAAACCGCCGGCAAAGAAAACAATAGATTATAGAGCTTGGTTCGAACCAAACAATGTTGAGGATGGTCTTGTTGATGCTGGTGGTTTAGAAAATCAATTGCCTTTTAACGAATGGAATTATGCAATTTATGAAGTTAACCAAAATACGCTGATACCAAATAAAACATTGTTCCCAGCCGGCACAAACCCGCTTGTTTTGACTGACACCGGCACCGCCGGCGGCGAAGCATATTATTGGAAACCCGGTGCTTTGAAAAAAGCTACCGGCAAGGCACTTGACACCCCAACTCTATCACCAGATGAAATTTATTATATGGTTATGAGGGTTTACAATACTGGTGAAAAATCTTGGGAATCAAAAGCTCACGGCTTAACGTTTACTCATAAATCTTCGATTGAAACAGTTGATAAGAACATGCGCTCTACATGTAAAGCCACCATAGGATCAACTAGTATATGTTCGGCTGCTGGTTCTGTTCTGACTTTACAAGGCAAAAAGCCTTCAACTGGCACAACTTCAATGACAAACAAGTGGTTTAATATTGATTTAAATGATGGCGACACTTGGGCCAAGTTTGATCCCGCGAATGGACAAAAAATTCGCTCGTCACTTAAAAATAAAATTATCCGCTTAAAAGAAACAAAAACCGCAACATTGCTTAGGCAATTAGAAACAAATTGCGCGAAAGGCACGGTGTATTCTAGCGGCCAGTATAAGCAATTTGCAAAGGAGATCTATCAAGCGGACAACTTCTTTGAATTTTTGTATGTTGTATTTGGATGGGATGGTGGCAAGTGTAACACCTACAAAGAAGACATTGCAAGGCCACGTTGGTTGAGGTGCAAATATCCAGACGAGAGAGAGCACTGTTCTCTTATAGGGAAAGATTATGTTGATGGTTTTTGCTCTTCTAAAAAATTATTGACCAGCAAGTGGGTAGCAGATCCGGGCACTACAAAATATGCCACCGAAGATATTAGAACCCCCGGCATTTTTAATAAAATGTGGAAGGGCGCCGGCGGCGAAAAATTCTATCGCGGTTTTGCAAAATTATATGAATTTTTAATAAACGGGGAAGGCAAGACTAAAAAGACACCCAGCGATATAACACCTAGGTGCCAACATAAGGGGTTCGGCAAAGTTGCGCCACCAAATATGTTGCCAGAGCCTTTGGGTTATCCGACCCCGCCAAATCTGAATGTATTAAACACCACCGGCGCCAAAAAAGGCACAATGCCTAAAAGCCCTATGGTGACATTGGGGCGCTGTAAATTAAAAACTATTTTAAAAACAGACGCTAAACAGCCAGACGAATTTTATAATCACGCGATGCATAAGCTTTTTTGTAAAGAGCCACCAAATATTCATAGCGCAAATAAAAACACATTAAAAATGCAGATTGTGTCAAAAGGCACAAAAATTAATTCGACCGTTTGGGGCGATATGGCTCCAGAATGGGATGCTGCTAAAATAGATAAGGGTGATGTGGCATATTTCGGTTTCTATTTTAGAACGCCCGGGCCAAATTCACCTTTGCTGTCATATACCATGGGCGCCAAAGGAAAGCAATTGCCGCCACAGTGGAAATTAAAATGGGATTTGGTCGTGCCGAGCACTGTTAAGCACGGCCCAACAACATTTTCATATTGGCAAAATGCAACAGAAGGTAAGATTGATCCCGACCACACAAACAGGGAATTAGTTTTTTATGTAAGCAAAACAAAATTATCAGCAGAGCACTTTGGCACTGGCGTTAAAACACCATCAGTCTATAAAGCTTCGACAAAGCCACTAAAGCAATTGCAACAGGCCGGCACGCCCACAAATAAAAAACTAACTCAAACCGTACAAGAAGTTGTCGATGAAGATTTAACTCAAATCCTTTGGTATACACACGGTATGGACAAATTCCAGTCAGCACCTTATGACAATGGTACATATTTCTTTAACGATCATTATATAGGCCCAGCAGAAGATGGGTTTATTACAAAAGGTTCTATCGGCACAACAACTGATAAGTTCAGAAAATATACAAATTCAATTTGGCAAATTGCGCGCCCCCCAAGCAATAAGCTTAATTCTGAGAGAGGAATAACCGGAGGCTCTTATGGCATTTCGGAACAAAGCAAAAAATTGCCCAAAGTGGTTTTTAATTATGATTATCAGATAAGAAAAGCCATTATGCCCGAGTCGACTGTAAAAGAGGCTTTCGCAGCAAACCCCAACGCAGCCCCGTCAGAAAAGCTACAAGCGGCCGCCCACCACGCTCTTAGATTAGCAAAAAATCAAAGTTTAAATCGCGTTCGGGGCAGTCTTTATTATTGGATCCGAACTGTCGGAAAGGGATTGGGGGCTGATGGAATTTCTCTTAGATTCCCTCAGTTGGTGGACACTGGCCTCACCGACGAGAAAATACCACCAGCAACAAATGAAGATCTAGAAGAGCTACTCAAAATTGAAACTATTTCTAGAAAAATGATGCCTCATGGCTTAAAGCAAGCTGAAGTCGGTGGCAAAAAAATATTGAATATTACTGGCTATCCTATCAAGATATATTGTCAAAATCCTTTTAACACGGGCGTATATTCACCAGCACAGAAATGTAATTCCTACAGCACGATTCGGCCGCCCGACCGTAACCCTTATAAGCCGAATGAAAAAAATTGCGATGACAAAAACCCCTGCACACGCGCCGGGTTTAAGTGCGAGAACAAAGTATGTGAATTTGATACATCAACAGACAAAGGTAAGTTGGCCATCTTAAATGACTACATAGTACAAATTGCAGGGATTGCCCCGGGTTATGATTTGGATAATGTAGAAGTCGCCGCAGATTCTTACAGGGCGCCAGATTGGAATTATTCCGGTGATTCATGGGCTTATAGACAAGTTCAACCCGGGCCAGTATCTGTAACTTTGCGATCTGGTGATTTCTTGGATAGGGCAACTTGGGGCCACAGCCCTTCACAAAAGAATTGGAAACCAACTGGTAAATGGATTATGCCAAAGAAAAACGGCGCAGATTTAAATCCAATAAAAAATTCGGACATAATGAACGAGGCGGCAAAAAGAATAGAAAATTCTGTTTCGTTAAACGATAGGCCAACATTAGAGTTGTCAGAGCCGCCAATAGCAGATACTCTTCAAGAGATTGTTGATTCAATGGCCAACGGTGATAATTGGTTTTATGATTACAACTTTATGTATAAGCCATGGCAAAAGAATACACAGAACATTCAAAAGTTTCAACAAGAAATGGAAGTTACATTTGTTAAAAATTATGTTGGCAAGTGCGTCGTAGATAAAAAGATTTATGATTTTAACGAAAAGGCTTTATCGTTCGCTTATGAGTCAAACGCTCCAAACTCTAAAGCACAAACAGATCCACAAAAGAAAATGGCTGGCAGGTTTGTTGGCATAACATCTAAAGAGTTTGGATCTGAAGAGACATATAAGACTACTAAGTGTACGGCAACCTCATATGATACCTCTATTGTTAGTATTCATCCGAACACTTTGGACAAAATATACACGGAAAATAAAGCCGGTATTAAAGCGTTCAACGAACATAATCCGATTTATAACAAAATCACGTTTGATATAATGAACGAAAGATTGGACAAGGTATCTTCTAAGACTTCATGCAACGCCAAGAGCCCCTGTCCCCGCGCCGGCTTTAAGTGTTTGAATCAGGTGTGTGTAGAAGTTAGAAAATATATGTTTAATAGTTTAGAAGAGGAAGATAGAAAGGCGCTTTTTAGTTATGTAGTGAGCTTAGATCACAATGAAAACAAAAATGTTGCAAATATAAAATCTTTAATTATTGAAAGAGAAGGAAATATACTTCATGGCGCCCGGCCTTATTTTCATAAAGTTAGGCAGATACCAATTGGCTTAAGCTCAAACTTAGAAGATGTCCAAGCCGGCATTATAGATCTTGATGTTATACCGGGTACGGCAAATGCATTAAATAAGAAATTAAGTAACGTAAGCGCTATTTTAAACGACCAAATAAAAAAGGAGCAGCAAAAAATAGGTGCAAAATCTAATGCTGCTAATGTGTGGAAATTTGAAAATAAAAAATTAAGTAAAAAATATTTTAGAAATTATGAAGACGTTGTAAGGGGTGGCCTTGCGCGATATGAGACTATTGCATATAAGGTTGTGAAATCTTATACGGGCACAAGAAGAAAAATTGGAGATACATATGAACAGAAGGCAGATCAAGTTTTCTATATTTATCCACACTTCAAAAACCCAAACTCTGATTTAAACAGAAAGATTAATTTGATTGACACTCAAATAAAGATGGGTTCAGAATATACTTATGATTTATATGCGGTTGTGTTGGTATATGGAACAAAATATAAGTACAACAATATAGATTTGATCAAACAAGAAAGAGAAATTGATGTAGCCGAAGACAAAGAGACATTAGAAGATTATCGAGATTATCCAACTAAATTTGCAGGTAAAGATAAAGATCCAAAAATGCCTTTCAAGGCCGAATTGGCTAAAAGTTCACAAAAAGTTTTAATTGGTCCACACCCACAAGGCCCCAACATACTTTCACAAAATACTGCGGGCGAGTTTAAACCGCAAGGCGCTCAGATCCCAAGCGCAGCTTCTGAAGAAGATTGGTATGGCGCCCCAGGTACTGGAAAGCCGCAGTTAGAACATAAGCTGAAGTTTATTAATTCTTATAGTATTTCTGGATATGTTGACTCTAGGCCGTCGTTGGGCATATTTGAAATTCCACTACTGCGCGGCCCACGGAGCACATCGCCGGCTAAAAGCACTAGTACTTTATTAAGGGAAGTTCATAAATTTCGGTAGAACAATGATGGTAGGTATACAACAGAAACAACAAGGAAAGATTGGTTATGACTTATGGTAGTAATATAACGCCTGCAAAACCCGCGGGTTTGACGGTTACAGTAATTAATGGCCCACCTTTGCCGCCCGTTGTGAATGTTATACCTTATGCAAATACTAATAATAAAGTGTTGTTTTTGTTTGAAAAAGCAAATGGCATTCAGAAGGTAACAGCTACACCTGATATAAAGAAGGAATATGCCGCGGCCTATAAACAGCAGCAAAACAGCGTACCTAGGGGTAGTGATTATTATCAATTACAGCCGGATCAGATGTTCTTTGGCTGTAGAGAGCCTAAACCCGCTCATGTTCACGGCAATCAGAATGAGGAAGAAGTCAGACCTTGTGGGCCAGTTGAAGACTTTATTGTATACAGGGTCAGCGGAATTAGGCCAAAATCTCTATTAGATTTTGGAAGTCCGTATGCTGTCATACCTAAAGCTAGGGGATCATTTATAGATTCTGTGGAGCCAAATGTACAGTACTATTATGCTTTTAGGGCACGAACTAAGCCAGCAATAACTAATCAAATGTCATTTGTGGAAAATTTTCACATAGTAGAACTAACAGATGAGGCGGGCACAATATTGCCGAGAATTGATGTTGAAAGATTTAAGTTGGAAAAAGATTATAAAACTTCAATTGAATTTAAAAAGAGGTTGAAAATAAGTCCAGCATTTCTACAAGCTATACCTAATCCCAAGAAGGGCACTTTAGGTGATTTGGGAATAGAGGACAAATCAGTTTGGCAACCGGTACCAAATAAAGATAGGACGGTTAAAAATAAGGGCGACGATATGCCGAGATGGAAATTTAGAATTACTTCTAATAGCACACAGAGAAAAATAGATTTAAATGTGTTTTTCCGGAAGAACGTTGAGAAGTATCAACCAATAACTGAAGAGGAAAAAGGTGGTACAAGTAAGACAATTTATGAAGGTAAGACAATTAAGGTCAATCCCGAAGCATTAAAGAAGTTAAGAGAGTTAAATCTCAGAGAAGACGTTGCTGCTGGAATTTATGAAAAAATATTATCATTTGATAAAGGGTGAGAATATTTAAAATAAAGGGTATTTTTTGTTAAAATACTATTTATAACTGTTCGGGAGAGAAAAAAATGGCATTTTTAGATAATGAACAGAGCATTACCATCGATGCGGTGTTAACAACGTCTGGCCGCAAAAGATTGGCAGCGGGAGATGGAAGCTTTAACATTTCCGGCTTTTCTCTTGGCGACGATGAAATTAATTATGCATTGTATAATGCAGATCATTCGCAAGGCAGTGCATACTATGATCTTAATATTTTAAAGACTCCTGTCCTAGAAGCCTTTTCAAGCACCGGCGCTTCTTTGAGACACAAGCTTCTTACGATTCCACGAAAAGATCTTTTGCACTTGCCTGTTTTGAGACTTAATACAAACAGAGCAGATAAGGGTTCCGACCCGGGCCGGCCATTGGCAGGCTCTCCCAACACCGACATGTATGTTGTTTTGTGCACAAAGAACGGCTTTGACGCATTTGCTGGTTCATTACCAAATGGCTTTGTCGACGGTCGCGACTCTGGTAAAGCATCTGCTCCTTCACAACTACTTGTTTTGGATCAGGGTTTAGACACAAGCGATACATCAGCCGGTACTTGGGAAAGCCCAATTGACGATGATTTAAACGAAAATCAATTTATTGTCCAGATGGATGATAGGTTTGGTACTCTTGTGACCCCCGCCGGCCCATCTGGTGGTCCTTTAGATACGGGCGCCGACGCGGCCTACAGCTTTATTGACGAAGATAACATTGCAACCTATTATGCTGTTGATCCAAATTATTATTATGGGTATCCCAGCGCCGAAGAGAAGGCATCGAAGATTACCGGCCCTCGTGGGTTTACGACTAAATATGGTTGCCGCTGCACCGCTGCTCTTAGAAATAGTAATTTCTTATTTAATAAGTTTGGCCGCCAAGAGGCAAGTTGGTGGTCTAATTCTGGAGCATCGACAACGACTGTTGCCGGCAGCACTTCGGCATGGGTGCTTGACACAACGTGGCGCGTTATGGGCAACAAAACAGGGATTTCATTGGATGTTCCAATTAGATTTGTAAGAGAATATGATTAAAGCGGAGAAGAATAATGGCAACAACATTTAAACGATTAACACCCGATGATGTTTCAACAACCAAAACGAGATTACACGAAATAATTCCTTGTACTGGAAGTATTGTTTCCGGCACATATAATGCCGGCGGCCTAGCTAGTGCCGTCGCATTGGGTTCAGAGTATAATATTAAAACTTATGGCCACGGAATGTTCCAGTCAGTTTATGATTATCCATATTTAAGTTCATCAGCCAATCATCTTTTTGATATGACGGTTGGTTTATGGTCTGGCGGTGATTTTAAAACTGGCAGCAGCGGCGGATATGTTGTTGGCAGCATGCAGCCGCTAACCCAATCAGAAGATAAACATAATATTTATTCTCAGATGTCCCAAATGTTGGTTGGCCATGACCATACCGGCAATATTAAGCCATTTGATCATTCGGGTGCAATTACAAGTTCACAGGGTGAAAAAATTCATTCTGCGCTTTTCTTGAACTTTTCGCGACTCTTAATGAAAGATGAAATTGAAAAGGGTAGCTTCACAATGGTTGTCGGAACTTCATCGTTCTTTACTCCTCCCAAGGGGCCATGGGGCACCGCCGACGACGCTCTAGTTTATATTTCAGATGTCGGTGCCAAAACAGATTTTAAATCTAATTCGCCCGCCGGCGAGTACGGCATTCTTTATAGGTCTGATTCTGCTAATACAGCCGTTAATAGTGACGACAAAATTCAGCACAATAGGGTTGGGTTGATTTATTATCAAGCCGGCATCGTCGTTTTAGAGGGCTCCTCCTCTATGGCGACAGCGAGTATTCCTTTGTTTCAAGGCCGCAAAAACCCCACAACGTCTGCACAGGGCGAGGGGTTTAATGCCGCCGGTGACGCTGGCTATATGGTGCCTCTGTTAACTGCTTCAATCTCTGGCGTTAGTTCTAGTGGTATGGGAAATTCTAGTGGCTACTGGGACTGGGAACAGTTAATGGTTTCCGGCACAGTTGATCAGGCTTGTAATGCGCTACGTCATAGAATTAGAAATATTGAATTTAAGAATACAACAGAGTTAAATTCAACAGTTTATTTCTGCCGCGCAGGACATAATGAATTCAATTATAGTTCTAATCCTTCTTATTTGTCTGGTAGTGAAATCCGGGTTAAAAATGGCAACCCGGCTAATCACCCTGTGGCTTATGCTACAACGGTAGGTTTGTATTCAGACGACAATGAACTTATGGCAGTTGCAAAATTGTCTGAGCCGCTGAAGAAGGACGATACTACTGACTTTACAATTAGAGTACGATTGGATTATTAGGGGGAGAGTCCATGCCCCAGTTTAAGTTTGGCTCAAACGACATCTTTCATAATGTCATCAAGGCACATCCGAAATATACAATTTCGATGTATCTTAATCAGATATATATTAATAATAGAATTTCACAGGGCGATCAAGTGCCAAGCGGCTCTATTTCGCTATATGAAATGGTTGTTGATCCAAACACGAGTTCGTTAAAAAAGCACCGCACTGGAGCCGGCACCGCCGGCGGTAATGAGAAAATAGATAATTATTTCCCCAGTGCATCATATGCTTATCTTCTTTCCAACGAAAGTGGCGAGCAGATTACATGGGCGCCAAATATTGGTTATGCACAAGATTTTTCTGGTAAGCCGATACTTGAAGGCGCTAGCGCAGCTTCAAAAGAATGGAATGCATTAGTAGATAAGGGGACTAATATAGAAATTAAATCTTTTTATCCAATTCTTTCAAAAGCAGTAGAAAGATTTTTAATAATTGGAAATTCCGGAAGCAACACGGCATTCACCGGAGTCCCCGATGGCAGCAGCAACGGCAAAGGAGGAATTAACCCTCCGTATGATGGCATTACAGATGATCCATATATTGCAACAGCAAGCAACGTGCATAAGCTTATTGCATTAAAAAATGCATATGATAAATACAGAGTGAACAGCCCTCATTTTGATTTTGATAAATATATTCTCGTTTCAGGTGGAATTCCGCCAGTAAGAGGTTTTTGGAGTTCCTCACCCGCCGGCTGCGCTGCTAAAGTGCGCAAAGACCGATCGGCTAATTGTCGACAGACATATATGGAAAACGGCGGCGGGAATCTTTTCCTTGGTCCGTTAGCTCTTAAAACAATTTATCATCCACCGGGCCTTATGTTGAAAAATGCAGCAGATTCAGCGACAGCAGCAACTGTTACAGACAAGGATGGCGCCGCCATCGCCAAAGGTGCGCCCATTGATTTTGATCCAAGTATTCCGAACTTTACTCAATCAATTCCTAGAAACAAATATACAAATGTTCTAGTGGTTCCAAAGATTGTGTATGGCGACGAAATCAAAAAAGGTTCTGTTAAATTAGAATTTTACTTTACTGGCACTTTAGTTGCCCGGGCCGAAGATTCAAGAGAAAATGGCGAACTAGTTGAAACATATTTAAACCCTGATGCTTGTGATCGTTCTACCACTGGTAGTGTGATTGGCGTTGTTATGTATAATGAAGGAATTTTTATTATTACTTCAAGTGTTCCTTTCCGCGCCTCCGACCCGGGCGCAACTGTTAACACCACCGGCTTAATTGATGGTTATTTGTGCCCAACTGGTTCGCGCGGTCACAAGTGTTGCGGCGGGAGGTCAGAAGACATGACGGCAACTGATACCTCAAGACCTCCTGCTGGCGGTGAGTGTGAACCCATGAGCGCAAGTTATGTTACCGCATCATCGTGGGCACACTTTGGTGCATACAAGTCTTTGGTTACATCTTCTAACGCAATGTATTTTTCTTCAAGCCGCGCCCCTTGTAGTTCTTCATATCTTATGGAGTTCAGGGGTACAACACATACTCCCGTGCTTACGATGATGGCGCATGCAAAGAAAAATGAATTAAACTGGAGCAACAACCCCAGTTATATTAGTTCTAGTAATAGAAAAATAGCAACAGCTGGAAAGACTGCTTTTGCCAACACCTTTCTTGATTATACTGGTTCGCATGAATATAAAGAAAGAGAAGAAATTAAAATTAAAAATATAATTTCAAGCTCCTTCGCTGGCCATTCATCTTCTGTCAATGATGGAGATACTACAATTTTTAAAGAAAAAAGTGCTGAATTTGAGCCTCAGACTTTTATTTCTAAAATTGCAATTTACAACAAAAACAAAGAATTGATTGCAGTTACAAAATTAGCAAACCCGGTTAAGAAGACCAATGATCAAGATTTTACATTTAAGATGAAGCTTGATTTGTAATATAATTAAGATATGATACTTGGACTAGATATTTCAACCAGCATTACCGGTGCTACCGTAATGGACAAAAAGGGCAACATCCTGATGTGTGAAGCATGGGACACTCGCAAGATTAAAAACTTTTTTCAAAAGGCAGCCGTCATTCGATCGCGCATTCTTGATACAAAGATAGAGTATCCAATTACAAAAATAGTAATAGAACAATCACTCCAGATGTTCAGGCCCGGTTTTTCATCAGCCAAAACTCTTACAACGCTTTCAAAGTTTAACGGCATTGTCAGTTGGATGTGTTACCGTATAACGGGCATAGAGCCAGAGTATGTTTCAGCATCATCTGCGAGAAAGAATGCTGGTATAACTGTTCGCCGCGGCCAAAAGGCCAAAGAAATTGTTTTAGAACATATTAAAAATAATATTCCAAATTTTGAATATGAATTAACAAAAGCTGGTAATCCAAAGCCGGGAACTTATGATAGGGCAGATAGCATTATTTTGGCCCAATCGGCATTTTTAAACCTACAAAACTAATTATTTTCACAGGGGAACATTCCATGAAAATAAACAACACATCGTTTAAACAAATAATAAAAGAAGAGACCGAGACAGTAGTTTTTTTGCATATGTTGCAAGAAAGAACAGATTACTTGAAATCTCAAGGTTTTAACAAACAACAAATCCGGCAGTCTATCGTAAACGAAGGTGTTATGGATATGTTGACTAGCGGCGCCGCCTCTTTGTGGGACATGGCCCCAGAGTCAATAAAGCAGAGCGTGATTGAGAAAGCGCTTGAATACATTGAAGAGTCTCTTGGCTTGAACCCCAAAGGTTGGCTGCTCGCTGTTGTAAATAAAGCTGTTGCAAACATGGATGGAGATGATTGGAAGGCTGTTTTTGGCGGGGACTGCGAAGTAATTGTTAGAGTCTTGACCGAAGCGCTAGAAGAAGAGCTTCTGGCGCGCCTGCTTGAAAAATTAGCCGGCGATTTATTTAACCTAATCTCTATGAGAGCAGGTATTGAACCAGATGGTTTGGATAAGCTTGTTGGAGGGGGGTTGCAACGTGTTCTTCGCAATGAATTGTTTGAGTGGATAAAAAAGCAAGATATAGTTGCAAAGATAACCAACAAGGTCTCTGAAACTGTTTGT
>Ga0080013_1000913_pt1 | contig 40341 bp, 55 predicted proteins | sample ETNvirenome_6_85_FD_69236 | JGI IMG/M metagenome (GOLD analysis project Ga0080013, IMG submission 69236) | Marine viral communities from the Pacific Ocean - ETNP_6_85 (SPADES assembly) (version 2) | ecosystem: Environmental > Aquatic > Marine > Oceanic | place: Pacific Ocean | collected 2013-06-19 | reverse complement strand
CTGTCAACTATCGCGTAGAATAACAAAAGGATGGATCAGTCCACTATAACACCGTAGAAAAAAAGGAATCAACAGAATAAATGGAGGTCATGTTCGTACTGCTGTTATATATAAACGATAACCTAAAGGAATACATGGGTCATTGGGAGAACCCCAGTAATGGTCAATGGGAAGAAATGGGGATGTCTGGATGCCTAAGTATGAAACGTACTTTGAAAAGAAATGGATGGAAAGACACGGCATCAGGGAAGACTCGATTCACTTGCGAGAAACGCACAGTCGAGTTAAAGACAAACAAAGAAGGAAACATCGTGGTGGCAAAGGTATTATGAATCATTTATATGATGTAGAGATGACTTGGTGGAGCCACGGGAAATTCGCATGGAGAATGTCTTTGAAATTGTTTCTTTTATCGTTGACTGCTTTGGTACATGGAATGTTGCCCTTTACGTTTTCGTCCACCACATCTGATGGAATAAAGAAACTACATAAACACTTACACGGGGAGTGAACATGGAAAAATGGAAAGCATTAAGCGCTGGAAAGAAAAGATTTTGGGCAGCCGTAGGCATCATAGTAGTAGTAGCCGTAGTCGGTTGGGTTACTGGCTGGTGGTCATCGCCGGATGTGCCTGTACAGTAGGATGTACGACACTCAAGAAAGCAGCGATAGTCAGCAGTCTGGGGACGACAGGTGCTCTTGTGGGGAACGCAGTGTCCGGGACTGCCGGACTGGTTGTTGGGGGACTGACGACTGCGGCTGTGGCGGACGTTGCAACGGAAGTGATGGTTGGGTCAACATCAAGTTCAGATATGAATAGCTGCGCTCCTGACAACTTCTGGAGTTTACTTGGCTCACTTGTGGAGATGGGCGGATGGTTACTAATCTTAATCTTTGTAGCACCGATGGTACTGGGGTGGATACTCCCCGGCCCACTGGAGCGAAAGAAAAAGCAAAAGAACTTATTCTTATAGAATGGGTTGATATAATATCGGATGATGGATGGGTGGTAGCAGAGGACTGCGAACTACCTACCTTCTATTCTGTCGGCTGGCTGGAGTACCAAGATGAAAAAGTATTGAAGATTTGCAACACACTAGACTTTGATGATGCCCTTGAAGAACACAAGAAGAAAGAAAAGCCTATAGGGTACTCAGTTACCTGCTTTCCCGCAGGGTGTGTAACAAGTATAAAGCACCTCTAGGACTTAGTTAGAATACTCCTCTGAGTCACAGCCCTTATCCCATTGTAATACCCCTCCCCGTCTAACCCTTCCAACATAATGACTCCTCTCCACCACTGGTACTCAGTATCCTGACACCAAGATTCAGTGTAGTCAGGGTGAGAGTAGCATCCTACAGATAGACCAAATATCTTCTGACCATCTGGTCTAGTCTGTTCTGCATGGTTGTATAAATGTGAGTGTCCTTGCACAGCAGAGCAGTGTAGTTTTGTAACCATTGCGTGTCCAATATGCGTGGAACTTATCGCCCTACCTGATATTCCAGCAGTGAAGTAATGGCTAAATGCTATACCTTTTATTGTGATGGATTTCTTGAAGGGGGTCACCTTCCACCCGTGTGCCTCATACTCAAGGTCAAATAACCCTATCGCGTCCTCCAGTTCTGGCTGGGCGTTCACTACCCTCGTTATCCTATCCTCATGGTTGCCTACACACATATGTAGAACTGGATTATAGCCTCTGGCCTTATAGATAGGGGTTAGTAGTTTATCTTGGGCATCCAGCACAGCGCTAATATCCTTGCTGTACCTCTTACCTTCAAATCCCTTCGTTCCTCTGTCGTAAGATGACAGGCTTGGCATATCTGCCATGTCTCCAATGCATACAATAACGGCTGGTTTCTCCTTGGCTATGTACTTACCAAGAGCAGTAAACCTCTTGTTATCGTAGTCAGGATGAGCGTGAGGATCACCTATGATGAGTAGGTTCATAAAAGGATTACTAAGCCCAGCATAATCACAATGATTGTTATTCTCATTCCCCATCCCTCGCTTTTACCATATCTCTCCTAAAGGCTATTAGCCACTCAATTATTATATCTACATCGTAGATGTCTAGGCTTCTATTCGGCACATCCATATGCAAATGAGTGTCCCCATCGTTATAAGTAATACCGAACGGGCAGTCATCTACCGACTTGACGGTTACGAGCGTATGGCTCACTTACCCTTCCTATTCTCTAGGGTTCTAAGCCTACTGTACCCCTCTAAGAACCCCAAGAAGGCTATGAAGTTATCCATTATCTCCACAGATGAGCCAGCTTCAAACTCCCCTGTCTTTTTATCGAACCTCAAGACATACGCCTTGTCTACTTCCTTGCCTCTCATGTCCTCTATAGCTTTAGCGTAAGCAGCACACTGAAGGTAATAGGCTGAGTAGATCGCACCAGAAGTCTTGAAATCAATTACGCAGTAATCATCGTTTACTATGGCTGTAGCATCTACAGTACCTGCAAACTTATGACCTCTGTGATATACCTTCTCTTCCACGGTGAGCCACTCTACATCATTGGCCTTAGTCCACTCTCTGAACGCATTGATAGCGTTCTTAGACTCAGTTCGTTCCGGAGTTAGAGGCGCTTCCCCCTTTCCCAACTTCCACAGGATCGCTTCCTCGCACCACTTATGAACTTCCATGCCTATGTTGAGGGCAGAGCCGGAGGATTTCCTGTACGCCCCTCGTATCCCCTTAGCCATGTCCTCTGAGGATATTTCAGCCTGACTGAAGAGTCCATAATGTTCTAGGAACCACTTGGCTCCTTCATTAGCTGCCCACGGTATTAAAGCGGGTTTAGCTATGGAGTCTAGGATCGTAGTAACTGAGGGAGCATACTCCCCATTAACGGAATAGTAGTGCTTCTTCTCGTTGAATTCCAGTTCTACATCTTGTCCATCGTGATACTCTAAAAGCATCAGTCCATCTCGAATGGGTCTGAACCCGATGCCTTTTGTGCCTGTGGGAATCGTTTAGCAGAGTCTTGTGGCGGTCTGAACTGGATACCAAGATAGGTGTTTCCATTCTTGTCCTTGTTCTTCCACGCTGAAGCCTTCCACTCTCTCCCATCTACCAAAGCGTCACCAGTAAAGTCTGGCTCCCTTCCACCGTCCTTCTTAAACTTATTCACAAACAAATTAAGTGAATTGTCCTTCTGCTCATAAGGCATTTTGCGTTCCTCTTGTCGCTGTTGAATTAACCCTTCATTGTAGTTAAGGGCTTGCATTGCATCATTGTAGTCCTGTACCCACGATTCATCTAATTGTATCTCATCCGCAGACATTATACAACCCCTGCTCTGTTGTTTGCTTGGATCGTTCTCCACACTTCTATCCTCGCTTCTGCTATGGTGAACATATGTTTAAGTTCTGCTTCTTGCTCAACTGCTGCTCTTAAACCCTGTAACACTTCTTCATAGTCTTCATGGGCAAATGCCCACGACTCCTTGGAAGAGACGGTTCCCGGCGGGGCTTCCTGTATAAGCATAGACAGCTTAACCTTTTTGAAGTCCTCAAGATACTTCCGGTCTGAAATAGCCTTTGACAGAGTGCCTACGTTCTCTGCCATCCAGTGTAGCGCACGTTCTACCGATTGCTCATCAATCATCATTCTCTCCACTAGGGCCATCTTTTGTGAACTGTACTCGTTCATCCCAAATAGTAATTAGTTCAGTGAATACCTCATGTAATCTGCGAACTTCCTTTTGATTTACGCCAATCATTGATCCACCACCTGTTACACAAATGAGTGGTTTGTCTGATGTCTTATCTGAAACCCAGAGATACCACTTCTTCTCTGATTGCTCATCACTCAATGCCCGTATACTCCATCGCCTAAGTAAACCCCCTGTTCCGTATCATACCCCGGAAGGTCTGAGTACCAAGGTTCATCATCATGGACATATGGGGGAACATTCTCTCTTAACCAATCTATGCAGTCTTGTTTTCTTTTAGACATAAAATACAATTCTCCATAGCATAGCACCAGCCAACCATATTTTTTAACACTCCATTTTTCTCTGGCTCCGAATCCGTGGCAACCCGGCCTTACATCTGCTTCTACTGTCCATGAATTGTCATCTTCATCTTGTCTATGGAATCTCTTAAAGCCACCAAGGCCACATAAAGCCCTGTGTAGATCACACTTTGCTAAGAACTCGTAATACTCTCCTCTATCGGTTCCAGAATCATCACTTCGTGGCATCGTTACCCGATTGATATTCCGTATCGTAATGTCAATCCCCTCTGGGGAGGCATCTATAGGCGTTGGCTTCGGTTCGTCATTACTATACCATTTTCTGTCCTTAAAATATTCTGAAAGTTTTTTCATGTCTCATATACTCCGGTTAATCATCTAAGTCTTCTCCAAATAGTCTTCTTGGCTCTTTGTAGTCTAGTATACCAACTCTAAAGGCAGAGTCAAGTGTTTTTAGTACCATGATTGGCTGGTATTCTATAAGCCACCTGTCTGCATTATGCACTTTATCATGGCATGAGAAACATAGTGGCATAGCTAACCAATCAGATGCCTTCATACCCATACCTCCTGTTAATTCTTGGCATATATGTTTCATATGATGAGGTACTATCGTTTCGTCATGGATGCTACATCCGGCACAAGGTAGCGTAGCTACCCAGTCAGTGTACTTCTTATTAGCCCATCGTTTGTGTTTGGGAATTGGTCGGGACGGTACGTCTGGCCCTCTTAACTCATTAGGGTAACTCACAAGCATCTCCTGTACAGGCTAGTTCCTGACTGCCTGTAGTGTTATCAGCACTCTCCTTGATCGAGTGCCAGTCTATGTCTTTCAGCTTCGGATAGTTCTTGTACTCTTCCTTGGTTATTTCTTCATAGGGAGCCTGTTGATACACATGACCATCATCCGATTTAGGCAGGAAGCTAACGCCACTGAGTATATCAAAGTTATCATAGCACCAAGCACCAACCTTCAGCCACTCATCCTCTGCCACATAGATCGTCACAGACGGCTTGTGTTCACACCAATGAATAGCAAATTTTTTCCACGTTTCAAGGTGGGAGATAGCGTCTACGTCATCTTTTATGACAGACTTGGCCGGAGCCTTCATTGGAAAGGAAAACACCCATGCCTCTGAGTTGTAGGGGTCTTCACAGTAAGGAACTTCTGCGTTGAACAGAGCCTCGTTAAGGGGGTCTTTCTTATCCTGCCTTACCCTGCGAATATAGTATTTCGCAAAGGCTGGATGCAGACCCGATGATGCCACACCTGTGAGTTGAGACACAGTGCCTGACGGTTTGATACAGGTCACAGCTACGGATTGTGGTATCCCCAATTTCTTTGCCCATTCTTTATTGGTAGCCACAGCTACATCCCTTAGACTCTCTAATTGTTTTGGTGTAGCGTTGAGAATGGCAGGGCAATCATACACTCCTGTAAAGCTGACACCTAACAGCCTTTCTTCCTCTGCGTTCTTCTTCCACACAGGGCGCACATACCTGAAATTGGTTAGGGTGGACTGGTAGGTTCCCAGAATAGTAGCCAAGGCTACCTTGTCAGCCACGGAAGCTAGACTATCGTTTGGCCTCAGTATGCACTCACTGAGGTTGCACAAACCGGATGGCCGAAGTACCACCTCGCTGCAAGGATTTACTCCGAATTCATAGGTATTATCACGCCTCTCTGGAGCCATGTCTTGAGCAGCCTTACGGTTGAATATCCCCCGCTCTCCGCTTCTGGATTCATACAAGGCAATCCATTCACGCATGAAGATGCCCATATCGGGTCGTTCGGTATAACACACAGAGTTGTTAGCCAAGGCTCTCTGGCCCTCCTCTAACCACCACTGCCCCATCTTAGCCCTCTGCATACGCTCATCAGTGAGGTTGCTCAGGCTCAACTCAGCGGCTCTCCTGACTCCACCTACTACCACAGCCTCTCCATTGAAGCACAGCAGGTCATGGCACTCTATGCTGTTCAACCTGCGTCCGGCAGCATTTCGGAATATTCTAATATAGTGATTGAATAATCTTTCAAGAGGATCAGGCCCACTGGCCCTTCCCCCGAAAATTTTGAGTCTGGAGCCAGCGACACGGATACGGCTGAAGTCTAATTGTGGCACAGCACCAGAGTATAGCAAGCTGACCAACTCCCTCAAGGCAGAAGCCCATCCAATCTTAGAATCTCTTACCTTGATAACACTATCGGTGTCGTGGAACTCATTAGCAACCTCTGGTAGCTTCCCAATGTACTGACGCTCGACAGAGAACCCAACCCCAGTACCACAGAGCAGGACATACAGGTTCTCATCGAACGCCCTTACATGATCCGCAGTGAGGTAACTACAGTTGTAGCCAGCCATGTGATCCCGTTCTAAAGCTGGCCCTGCTGTCATAAAACATCTCATTGATGGAACTACGTCACGCGCAAGCACAGCGGTTCGGAGAGAGGCAGGTATACCTATATCAGGGGCTACCCCCTGCATAAACTCAAAGTAGCGGTCTACCGTCTCTCCCCAAGCCTCTCGACGGTTTTTATCGTAGAGATACCTAGCATATCTGGACTTATGTATAAAAGATTCGTAAGGATTCATTCGCCAGAACAATGGGGGCAAGTAGTGGGGTTTTCAAAGATACGGATACCATAATCTATAGCCAGTCTTAAATCATCTTTTACACCCTCTAAGTCATCCTCACCCCCTTGCTCTCTGATAGCGTGTAGAGTGTCTTCGGCTATGTTCTGCAATAGCATCCTGAGCCGTATAAAGTTATCGGCTTCCTTCATTACCCTTGGAGAGTTATTTACAGCCCAGTCCCAATCCTCTTGGTCTTCCACAGAGATGTCCTTGCTTTCTATGGGGCGATTAAATTCTTCCATGCTGATTACTTCTGCCGACATAATAGTCTCCTGTAGTAAATGCCCCGTTATCCTAGGTCACCCACGGGGCCACAGGTGTCACCACAGGCATTAGTCCGTACCCCCGTAGTTCGTTGGAATAGCTTCTTCGCTGTCAACAGCGTGGACTAGAAGCATGATTAAATCATCAAAGTCCAGTAGCGCAAAGATACGAGAACTGTTCTTCTCGCCTATGGCTACCACTGGAACCTGTCCTTTCTTAGACCCATCTTCAGCTTGAGTATACCAATCCTTGAGGTACTGGCTTAGTTTCTCTCTGTACTTGCATTCTATCCCTAGATAGGGATGTTCTACATCTAGGTCTGTCTCACGGTCAGCCACACTGATCCTTCTACCACCTGATCTGTGGGCTACCCTGCGCTCAAACCTCTTCCAGTTCTTATCCATAAGGACGATCCGGTATCTTATTGTAATTCTGGTGATCTCTTCTCCACTCGTTTGGCTTCATCTTTTCCCATTTACGGTACATTTGGCAGGTGAATCCAGTTCTGCATAAGACTTCATGGCAACACCCATTACAAGGAGCGCTTTTTCCCTGCTCCATGAAGATGTTGTAGCTTTCCACAGACATACTCATAGTTCAACCCACTCCTTCGGGCTATACCACTTCCAATCATTTAGAAAATTGGAGGACACCTTTTCCTCGACCCAGTAACCCTGTATGGAGTCATGCTGGATAACCTTGCCCTCAACAATTTTCCCAGTCTCGATATTCCTTAGCTTTACAACTTTGCCTCTCTTCCTCAAAACGGAGCCTCACTTTTAGAAGATTCTTCCCTTCCCCTATAGGACGTAAGATTAGATTCTTCTCTTTCCCCATAGGATGGAAGATTAGATTTTGCTACCTGATCTGCCATGAGTAGATTTAAACTTGCTCTGTCCATCCACAGGTCGATCTCACACTCAGCCATATCCCAGTGACGGGCTTTAGATATTGCAACGTAGCAGTCGGCTTCAAGTGGATCATCGTTATAGTACCTTTGCAGGAGTATTACATTATCTACACGGTCTGTCAACTCCCCTGCGCCCCTGATCGAAAAACGGTCGATTTTATCAGTCACAGAGAAGGACTTACGGGCATGGGCAACCAAGATAATGTGTACTTCCAGATCACGGGCTAGATCACACAGGCGACATACCACGTCCTTCTGGGCGGAGTAGTCATCATTCTTAATCCCTGAGATCGTCATCAGAGAATCCACAAGGATCATATCCGTCTCGTAGGTGTCTATAGAGTAACGTATCCCAGCCTCCAGAGTGGTCATGTCGATAGCCCCTTCCTTGTCAAAGAAGTACAGCTTATCCTTAGTCCACTGCTGTAGTTCAAGCCCATCGTTGATGTCTGGTTTGGGCTTTAGTGAGGATTGTCTCCAGAGTCTTATTAGCTGGGAACGAGGTGACATTTCTAAGGACACAGAGAGGACTTTAGCCCCCTGAGTCATACAGTTCAAAGCCACCTGACCCAAGGCTAAACTTTTTCCTGACGAGTTTACCCCGCCTAACAGTGTACACTCACCAGTACGCAGTCTGAACTTCTCATCTAGGATAGGCCACGGCATCTTGTAGCCTGTCTTGTCTTCCCCAAGCACATAGTAATCCATGACCTGCTTAGTGAAGTCTTCAGCAGGTCGGATGGATTGTTCAGCTTCTACCTGAAGGTAGGGTGCTAACATCTCTGGAGTGAGGACAGATTTAGCCATCTATCCTGTCCCTCCCTTCCATTTCTTTGCTGATATGGCGCATATCAGAAGCTATATCTGACAGACTTTCCATAGTAGCTTCGATTAAGGAGGCTGCATCGTCTAATTCCGTGTAAGTTTTTCCTATACGCCAATTATTTGGGATGCCAAAACAATTATGTAGTCCCCGAATCTCTGCCATTGCGTCTAAAACAGACGTTTCAAGCAAGGCGTTAAGCTGTTTATCTGACACCCCTTTTAATCGCCCAATAGTCGGTATCCACAAGCGATCTCTTTCCATTCCTTCTGGCTCTCTCAGGTTCATAATATCCCCTTAAACTGGTGTCTTTAAGTTTAGAAACGTAGATACTTTTCCAATTGACGACTGCGTACCCACGACCATGTGCTCTAACTTCAGCAATAGGTGATTCCACAGCATCAGAACCAAACCTATTAATACTATAATCCAGAACATCATGGAATTCAACTCTTTTCGCATCACGGGTTTCATTCTTGTCATCCATGCCCTGCACGTTGAGATAGGTCTGCCAGCATTTAGCCAGTGCTGTTGTCTTTTCATATTCCGGTACTACCAGTTGACGTATTCGTCCGATATGGTTTAGAATACGATGTAGGTATCTTGCTTTGTCGAACCATCCAGTTTTCTTTCGATCTACAATGCACTTGCGTTCTACATTCTTTACTACGATCACTAACTTCTTCAGAGTCCTTTGCGCTCTGCTCATTCATACCCCCTATTATACGATTATTGTTATCATGGTTACATACCCCATAAGGGATACATTATATATCCACTAAGAGATATATACAACCAGAGAAACACATGGAAAAATACCCCCTCACTACAGGAGAAAAATCATGGCATATGTAGACGCTTATGGCGACAGGTACATCACAGTACATCAGCATCTAGTAGAAGGCGAAGACGGAGACATAGAAGACGCTTTGTATTACTGCTCTGATTTTTGTCACCGCGACCACACCGGAGAAGATTACAATGGCTGTAATGGTTGCAATGAGGTAATGGCCCCGGAGTGGTGTACTAATTGTGGGGATGGAATTCAATAGGTATATAAGCATTTACTTATAGACATTTACCTTTATAATCAAGGAGATAAGCGAAAAGGGTTACTATAGTATAGGGACATGAAAAGCCGGAGGTTGGGCCGGAAAAGAATAGGGATGGTGGAACCCGCAACCCACAGAACCCACTACATTACACACCGCTATGACAGGGGGCGGATAAAACACGGGAATGTGATATATGTATAATCCATCCTAAAGGATGCCGTGACAACAGATGTAATGTACCAAGTAGTATTTTTCTGACAGTGTATATCACAATGCCCTGTCAAAAAGACACTTATGCCTAAATGGGAACCAAATAAAAGCTACACAGAAGACGCAGTAGATTGGGTCTGGACAGTTTTACGTGCCAACGCTGGGCCAATATCCTTTGAATATCTATTGAAGCGTTTCACAGGACGGAAGGACTTATACCGTAGGTATGATCCAGAGGACAGACTGCACAGGATAATTGCACAATGGGATATGCACAAGGCACAGGACGGGATGATTCGCAAGATAAAAAGCACAGGCGAGCACACAGGCGACAGCGTAACCTAGTCCAAAAGGACAACCCTTATAAAGGGTATAAACTGAAATCAGCGACAGAATATAAAAGAAAGAAAAGGGTTGACATTGATCTAGATTAATCAGATAATCTTATTTTTACACACAGTAGGATAATCACAATGTCACCAAGCGAACTGCTAGAGCAAGTATGGGCTAAAGTCTTGAGAAAATGGGGTATATCTGCACAGGAATACAGATACCTACCTAGTACAGAAAAGAATAGGTTTTTGACGGAAGTAATAAATATACTTGACACTGATCTAGAATAGCTGTATCGTTAGCTGATGGTTAAGGTTAGCGTTATGACTGGTAAACTGGTAGAAATACCGGCTATTAATACCAATACCTTAACTAACAAATTCTGTCAAAAAATGCACAGTAGTTGTGAAAAGTGTATTTGTTGGGATTGTTACAGTTTTGCAATGTTGGAGGGTAGTCGGAAAAATTGTGCACCGGCTTGGGAAAAGAATAGTATATTATTAAAGTCTAATATACTTAAAGAGATACCACAATTCAACACGTTATATTTTAGGTTTGACGGTCACGGCGAATTAATAAACGAGACTCATTTTATTAATTATCTACTGATCACAGAACACAATCCCAAAACCACATTTTCACTATTTACAAAACGTCACAAGCTAGTTAAACGTGTACTAGAAACACGGAAAAAACCACAGAACTTAATACTGGTGTATTCAAATCCCATTGTGGATAGGATCACAGACAAAATACCCTACTATTTTGATAAGGTATTTAATACCACTACAGAAAAAAGCACACGGGATAATTGCACGGGTAGGAAATGTATTGAGTGTCTGGCTTGTTACACGCACGGCACGGACACACTGGTAGAAATGAAAAAAGCACGGTCTTAATTGCACAGAAGCACAGGGTAATATAATAATATAAGGAAATTCTAATATAAGAAGATCGAAGATTTCAAATATTATAATATTCCAGAATTAAAATATAATAAAATGCTAATATAGATATTTTAGAATATAACCAAATTCTAATATAGAAAAAAATTAGAATTTAATTATATGCTAATATTCCAGCTGAAAAAAAAGCGCCCCTTTTGGAGCGCTCATTTTTAATTATTCATCTGTGACCGCTGTAATAATTAAAGACTCAATTTTTTGGGTAACGTCAAAATATGCTGTCGACATTCCCTCATAATTATCGTAGTCAGTCCTAATATCTTTTTTCATGTTTTTAGGGTGCTCGTATTCTTTAAGCAAATTTTTGCTTAGTTGGTCAACTGCTGTTTGCTCTTTTACGCAATATTGACGCAGTAGTGAGAGCGTGTGAATAACTGCTATTTCTTCAGTTGTCATAGTAGTACCTTAAAAAAATGCGCCCCAGTGAAGGGGCGCCAATTGGAGGTTATAGGAAAAGGATTAAAAGTAATAAAAGGATAATAATAATTATCCGCATAGGCTAACCAGGAAATATAGCCAGCCAACTAATTGGATTATGTTGAGCGTTAAAAGAAAACCGATCATAAAGTCTGGAAAATAATCAGCCATTGTGAACTTTTTCAAACCAATAATATCTTGTTTGATAATCATGCGGCTAACGCCTGTAAAACTTCCGGCTGACCTAACGCCAGGGAGTATGCTTTTGATTTAGTCTTACCTATGCGACCCGTAAGATTAGAACTTGCAAGCCCAGAACCTAAACCCGACATATCGCGTGATGAGAATCTATCCGCAATCCAGGTAGCATCCATAAAAGATCCATACCAAGTGTTGTGCCTAGCTTCGGCGTCAACCTTGCAAGGTTTAGAGTTAGCTATCTCGATATAGCGTTCTAGCTTTTGCGTATTTTTTGCTATCTTTTCCTTACTAGCAAAATCAGCGAATAGAACATTTTTAAAATAGTTATGTTTCTCATAAGTGTTGCAAGGGGTTTCAATTAGCGCGGTTAGTTCCCGCGCCTTTTGGTCATAATTCAAACGCTTCGCAATAGTCTGAGCGAATAGTTCGTGATTAAATAAACCCCTATGTGAAACATTACCTAAATACCATTCTGTTTTACCTAGCAGTAAATTCCATTGATTAAAACAAGCTACATCTTCTGGACTTTCTCCCGCTTTTGTAGACTTGCTAACGCCAGTCATAATGGTAATGTATTGAGCAATTTTAGCATCTTTAACTTCAATATCTTTATCCAGTTTGACCCGTGCCCAGATAGAATGACCGTTATTAATAACGCCAGCCATATGTATCTGTAAGTCTAGGTAATTAGCTAACTCCAGGTAAGCCTTATAAACTTGTTCGGGTTGATGCAATTTATAATCCTTTCCAACTATGTTGAGAAAGTTATCTTTTGCCTCGCGCCGAATTAAGTCTTTTGGAGTGTATCCAGGGTGATCTTCATTCCATTGTTCGCGGTCTTTATGATCCTTATAAAGCATATCGACATTAGTAGACTTATTACCATTGCTATCGATAGTTATTAACTTTTGTGATCTATCGATCTTTTCCAGATGTTCGTTGTATAACGGTTCTGTTGCATAGGTAAAAGTTAGACCGGCTTGTTCTAATGATTGTGTTATGTTGCTAGGATTATCTAGCGCGGTAACAGGACCATAAAACAATGGCGCGGTCTGTCTATTGTTGCTAACTATGGAAGGGTTGATAACTCCAGATGTTACTATTTGATTAAACATAATAGTTTTCCTTTTCCGGCTAAAAGACAACAGAAAACCAGCGCGCCGGATAACGCGGGTTTCCATTAATTAAATTGTTAAATAGCCTTGGTACGTCTTAGCAATTCATCAGTACGCAATCTATTCTAGATAAATCCATATCTAAGACTCTGATGGTTGCCTTAGTAAGCTGGCATAAACCAGCAACCCGATTATTACATTATCGGCGGAAAGGGTCAAATTGTTTATTGACCTAGTCCTATTCTGGTTACCATATGTATATAGGGAAGTATAGCTATTTATTATCTAATGGTATCTTGACAAACTGAATTTGTTGAGTGTCGTATATAGTAAGATCACACAATCCCGCCATGATAATTGTCCAAATGTCAATACAAATATTCTTATGATAAAGACTCGAATCATAACTTCCGGAGTATAATGAGAATCATTCGCATTCGTAAATAAACAGTTTAGAATATTATGAAATGCTAATATGCCCCAGTATAACTGTATTACAATATTAGAATATGCTGATATACGGCCAAAACCGGCCCCACCCCCTTTTTATTTTGAAATCGAATTCGATATCCTCCACACTCACCAATGGGGGGTATAATCATCCATAACACTAACACATTGATAACAAAAGGAATAATAAAATGGCTATAGGACCAAGCGGACCACTACCTATGGGACCACCTCCAGGAATGGGTGGTGTTGGCCCAGATTTACCACCTCCCGGTATGGGGGTTGGACCCGGACCAGACCTACCTCCACAAGGTGGAGACATAATGGCGGCTAAACAGAGGCTTATGGAGATAGCTGCTGAAGCGGAAGCTATTTTGTCTCAATTTCCTGACCTCGCTGGAGAACTGATGGGTGGTGGACCTACCCCAGTAGGGGGGGTAGGGGGTCCGCCTCCAATGCCCGTAGCGGGCAATACAGGGCCTCCTGGAGGGGGTCTTCCACCGGGACTCATTGCGTGAGGACTGGAAAATGAGTGACATGGACAAAGAGATTGCCCGTTTAGATAGGCTGGCCCAGAAAAAGACGAGGGAGCGCAAGAAGTTGCGGGAAAGGGAAAAAAGAGCCTATGCGAAGGTGACGGATAAGAAAGTTAGGGCTGCTGGTAAGGCTTCAGGAATGCAGACTAGGGCTGAACTAAAGAGGGAGGGGTATACGCTAACCAAGCATGGCTATGAGCGCAAGTCTATGCTACCCAGAGTAAAGAGAGATTGGCCGGGTGGGCGTGATGATCGTACAGGTAAACGCAGATATAGTTGGGCGAAAAACAAATGAGAACAGAAAAACAGGAGGCTTTCATTGAGTCCTACTGCCAGACAGGGAACGCTACGAAAGCAGCGATACAGGCAGGGTATTCGCAAGCGACTTCAAAGCAACAGGGCCATGTACTCAAGAACAAGTTTGCGAAAGAGATTGAACAGCGCATTAAGAAGATGGTACAGGACGCAGTTCCTGCTGCGGTAAGCCAGATCAGCATCCTTGCCCAGACTGCCACCAGTGAGCAGGTGAGGCTCAATGCAGCCAAAGACATACTGGACAGGGCAGGTCTTAAACCTGCTGACAGGATTGAGCAGAGAATCTCCCATGAAGATAAATCTCTGGACGAACTGAAGAGAGAGTTTGAGGCACTTACCGGAGTCACAGAGGTAGAAGAAATACCCGAACTGGTGAACTGATGCCTTCTAAGCCTTATGAGCGCTTTTACCCCGGAGAAGCTAGAGGACTGCTAGACCCTACTTGGCCCGGAGTTACCGAAAGGGGCGTTCAGGAGACATGGCGTAGAAACCTTGGGTCTTTCAATGAGAGGCAGAGAGAGAAGAAAAGAGAGCGGGTAAGAGAGGTTTACGGTACTGTCCCTCCCCCTAAAAGGGAGAAAAAAGGCTTACTGGATACTACGTCCGACAGGATGTATGTTGAGAGTGGTTTATTACCAGAACACATGGTAGGCCCGATGGCTGGGGTAAGACTATCAGGTGCGGTGAAGGGAACCCCTGCAAATATATTTGAGGCTCTGCCAAAGATAGGGTTTGAGGAGGTAAAAAAGAGGGCCGGTTCTTTGCCACGCTACGGGTCTGCTCGTACCCGCTCCTTCCACAGAGAAGATACTGGGGTAAAGCTAGAGGTTGGCGCATTGGCAGACCACATGGGTCGCCCTGTAAGTGTTTCTGCAATAGGGGAAAAAGTCCCCGATAATAATGTGATAATAAGGGCAATTGCCGTTACCCCCTCTAAAAGAGGCACGAAGGGGATAAAAGATGTTGTAGATGACCTTATAGAGATGGGGGATAGAACAAACACCACATTTTACATACAACCCTCCCCAATAATGGATAGGAGTCAAAAACAACTCGCAATAAGATATGGGGAACGAGTAGGATTGGAGATATACAAAAGGGAGTTTGAAAAACTTTTTAGGTTGTATAAAAAATTCGGGTTTCAGCGACCTAGTAATAACGCCGATATCATGGTACGATTTCCTCACGGTAAGCAGGGATTCAAAAATACCGGAAATGAATGGTTCGATAATTTTTTTCGGACGAAAAACTGATGCCTCACAAGAAGGGTCATAAGGAAGGGCTTATGCCCCAAGAGAAAGAAAGCCTGTTTAACGCAGGGTTTGGGGAGTTCCAGCAGGAGACTTACAGGTACGGGAATCCTCCTCCCACACTAAAGTTAGCTATGCTCAAATACCCTGATGCAGCCCATGTTGTTGACATGGGTACTGTCGCTAGAGATGCTGACGAGGGGTGGCCTATGAGGGGGCTTGCTGGTCATGCTTATGAAGGAGGGACTTTAGAAGAGGTTGTGTACAATATGGGGTATGACTCTCTTAGGGACTTCTATGACGCACAAAAAAAGAGAGGCTCTATAAGGGAAGGTCTTTCTTTCAAGGACTGGGTAGCAAAGACTAGGCCATTAAAGGATGAAGAGCGTTATGTTGCTGGAATCGCGCAGGCTGAAACCCCTTTAAGACCTACCACGTGGTCACATGAATTTTCCCATCTTGGTCAGTTTGCTACACCTGAGTCAGGGAGTGGGAAAGAAGCTAGGCAGAGGATGCGGGACATCATGTATCCCAGCCTCAGGCACCCTGAAGAAATAGAGGACGACCTAGAGTTTCTAGAGGATAAGGGGTACGAAATAGGCGACAAAGATTGGATGCAGTTGTATGAGAACACCAAGCTAGAGGATGAGTACGCTAACGAGCAGTTAAGATTGATGGGCAAGACTCCCGGAGGAACACCTAACCTTCAGGTATTAGAGGACTGGCTAGAGGGCGGAAGGACTAAGGAAGGCTACAAAGAGGTCATATTACGGAGACGGCGGGAAAATCTTCCTGGCCTTATGGGGATGTGGCACAAAACAATAGGACTTTTCGACTAATGCCTATTCAAAGATGTAAACTAAAGAGCGGTAAGAAAGGATGGAAATACGGGAAATCCGGAAAATGTTATGCAAGTAGAAAGAGTGCAGAGAGGCAGCAAAAAGCAATTCATGCCTCCGGCTACAAAGGAAGAACTAGAAGAAGCAGTTGAAATAGCTAGGGAGATAAGACAGAGGGAACGATACAACAGGATCGACAACTATGATCCGTACCCCTATCAACTAGCTTTTCACGAAACAGGGTCTATGGCTAACCAGAGACTCTTGATGGCTGCTAACCGCATAGGTAAGTCCTATTGCGGTAGCATGGAAATGTCATACCACCTGACAGGGCTTTATCCAGAGTGGTGGAGAGGCAGGAGATTTTACCAACCCATTGTAGGATGGGCTGGTGGTGTCTCAAACGAGACAACTAGAGACATCGTTCAATTTGAATTATTGGGTTCCCCCGATGATCCAGAGGCTTTCGGGTCCGGTACTATACCGAAAAAGCATATAATAAAGACCGAAAGGAAGCCCGGCGTTCCCAACGCCAAAAGCGTGGCTTTAATCAAGCACGTTTCCGGTGGGAACTCTTCTTTATTCTTCAAAGCCTACGAGATGGGCATAGAGAAGTGGCAGGGAAGGAGTGTGGATTGCGTATGGTTGGACGAGGAACCATCAAGAGAACTTTATAGTCAAGCTGTAACTAGAACTTTGGACCGTAAGGGCATGGTTTACATGACATTTACGCCAGAATCAGGCATGACAGAGACTGTTGCCTCCTTTATGAACGACCTGAAGCCCGGACAGTCCCTGAATAACGCTACTTGGGACGATGCTTCAGAGAAAACCCTCTCAATGAGGGGTAAAAGGGGTCATTTGAACGAAGCTGTCATGGAGCAGATTCTGTCCTCATATAGCCCCCATGAGCGTGAAATGAGGCGTTATGGCAGACCTTCTATAGGTTCTGGCCTTGTATTCCCTCTCAGTGAGGAGAAAATAATGGTCGATCCGATTCATATAGAGTCGCATTGGCCTAGAATAGCTGCAATAGACTTTGGATGGGACCATCCTACGGCTGTTGTGTGGTGTGCAATAGACAGGGATGAGGATGTGTTCTATGTTTACGACTGTTACAGGGCGGCTAAAGCCTCCCCGTCCATTCATGCCGAAGTTATACGCACTAGACCCCATTTTATTCCCGTTGCTTATCCCCATGACGGTAATAGACGAGATTCTATGGGTAATCCCGGCTTGGCTGACCAGTATAGGAGTCTAGGGTGCAATTTCCTACTGGAACATTTTACTAATCCCCCTGCATTGGGAAACAATAAAGGCTCAAACTCAATAGAAGAGGGGTTGATGGCTATGTTACAAGCCATAGAAGGTGAGAAATTCAAGGTATTTTCTACACTCTCTGACTGGTTTGAAGAATTCAGGATGTATCACAGGAAAGACAACAAGGTAGTTCCTCTGAGAGATGATCTCATGTCTTCAACAAGGTACGCCTTCCAATCTCAACGCTTTGCCGTAGCTGGCGAAGACCCGTCATGGACGAATGACGTAGAATACAAGAATTATGGAATTATTTAATGGCGATAGAAAAAATCACTGAAGAAGAACTGGTATCCAGAATAAAGAGTGAAATAACAGACTCTTTAGGATATGGAGATACTATTTCAGCGCAGCGCGAAAAGGCTATGGAATATTATCACGGACTTCCTTTCGGTAACGAGGTAGAGGGACGTTCTCAATTCGTGGATTCGACCGTTCAGGATACTATAGAGTGGATAAAACCATCGCTTATGCGAGTGTTTGCGTCTGGGGATGAAATGGTTAAGTTCAATCCTCATGGACCAGAAGACGTAAAGATGGCTGAACAGGCTACAGATTACGTTAATTACGTTTTTACAAAAGACAATCCCGGCTGGGAAATTATGTATTCTTGGTTTACAGATGCATTGTTATCCAAGAACGGTATCGTCAAAGTCTGGTGGGATGAGACAGACGAATCCCAGAGAGAGGAGTATAAGAACCTCACTGAGGATGAACTGGCTGTTTTACTGAATGACCCTGAAGTAGAGGTTATAGAGCATACCGCCCCCGGAGATACCGCTGAGGGTGCTTACGGGGAGATGTCATCCGAAGGCCACCACATAGTAATCAAGCGGACAAACTATAACGGCAGGATACGGATTGAGAACGTACCCCCTTCTGAATTCCTTATCGCAAGGGATGCGAAGGACATACAGAATGCTAGATTTGTATGTCACAGGGTTCAGAAGACCCTATCTGAACTAAGAGAGATGTATCCAGATGAAGATTTAGATTCAGACGAACTGGGTGGAGGAGAAGAGGACTTTGATGCCTTTTCTGGTGAACGATCCGCAAGGTTTGATTTCGATGAGAGCAATCACTTTGGCTTTAGAGACTCAGAACCTGAAGACGCATTAAAATTATACTGGCTGCACGAATCATTCCTGAAGACTGATTTCGATGGGGATGGCATTGCTGAATTAAGAAAGGTCTGTACAGTAGGTAATAAAGTCCTTGAGAACGACGAGATAGATGCTGTACCTTTTGTCTCTCTAACCCCAGTAAAGATACCGCACAAGTTCTTTGGTCTATCCATAGCTGATCTGGTAATGGACTTGCAGTTGATGAAGAGTACGCTGATGCGTAACCTCATGGATAATATGTACAACCAGAACTTTGGGCGCTATGCCGTATTGGAAGGGCAAGCGAATCTCGATGACCTGCTCACGCAACGACCCGGCGGAGTAGTCAGGGTAAAATCCCCAAACGCTGTAACGCCCCTCACCACCCCTCCTCTGGAACCCTACTCCTTCCAAATGCTTGAGTATCTGGACGGGGTAAGGGAATCCAGAGCAGGTGTTTCCAAGATGTCTCAGGGCATGAACGATAACGCCCTAACGTCTCATACGACTGCTACTGCCGTCAACGCCGTGATGTCTGCTGCCCAGAGTCGTGTAGAACTCATCGCCCGTAACTTTGCAGAGACTGGCGTAAAGGACTTAATGGCTACCATATACACCCTTTTGTATAAGAACCAAGATAAGCAGAGAGTAGTCATGCTCCGTAACGAGTGGGTTCCTGTACGGCCCAATGTATGGAACGACAAGTATGACTGCACCGTATCTGTTGCTCTAGGACAGGGTAATAAGGATCAGCAGATGATGCACCTGTCTCAAATGATCCAATTCGCATCTCAATCAATGCAGGGCGGCCTAAAGATTGTAAATGAACAGAATATGTACAATCTTGGCTCCGCCCTTGTCAAGGCTATGGGATTCCAGAATGTAAGTGACTACCTGACTGACCCAAGCCAAGTACCGGATCAGGGTCCATCCCCACAAGAGCAGATGGCTCAGATGGAGATGCAGATCAAACATAAGGAACTTGAGATCAAGGCTGCTGATGTACAGATCAAAGCCCAGAAAGTACAACAGGATGCACAGGATTCTGCTGTAGATGCACAGTTAAAGGTAGCTGAACTTCAACTTGAACGTGAACAGAAACGAGCAGTAGCTATAGGAGCAACATAATATTTAAATGGATAACGAACTAAGGGAGCATAGGGCAAATGCCCTTCTCGAAAACCCGTTGTTTCAAGAAGCATTTGATGTACTAAAGGAAGATTTAATGAACCGATGGAGTAATAGCGGTTCAGCAGATTTGCAAGCTAGAGAATCAATCTGGCTTGCAATGCGACTGCTTGACAGGATTCATGGTCATTTAACGTCCATTATAGAAACAGGACACATGAACAAGATTCTTGACGAGCAACATCCATTAATCTGATAGAGGAATTAAAAAATGGCGGAAAAGCAAGAAGCCCCGCAAGCACATGAAGAACAAACGCAACCCGGTAGTTTATGGGAAGCACAAGAGGCACTACTCAAAATGACGGAACCCGAAGGGGAAACACCGGAAACTGAGGAGGCCGAACCTGCGGAAGAAGAAGAGTCTCAACCTGTAGAGGAAGACGAATCATTGGAAGAGGAATCTGAAGAGTCTGAAGAAGACTCCGAAGAAACTGATAACCGGGCAGAAGAAGGAGAGGACTTATATGCTGTTACCATAAATGGTGAAGAGCATACAATACCCCTTGACGAACTTCTGAAGGGATATTCCCGGCACTCAGATTATACTCGTAAAACACAAGAACTGTCCGAACAACGGCGGAATATCGAAGCACACCATAATCAATGGAGCACAGAGGTTCAGCAGATTCAGACAGAACGACAGCAATACGTTAATGCCCTGCAAAACGTGGTTGAAAACTCTATGGGCGCTTTGGACCAATTTGCCACCGTAGATTGGGAATCCTTAAAGAACGAAAATCCGCTTGAATATATAACTAAAAGGGATGAGTTGCGGGAAACGCAAGAAAGGGTTAGGCAAGTTCAATACCAACAGCAGCAAGCTCACGAAGCCTATCAACAGGAGTCGCAAAGAACCCATCAACGTGTTCTACAAGAAGAACACGGGAAATTGGTCGGCGCACTTCCTGAATGGGGAGAGGCTGAATCACGTCAGAAACTAGGTAGCGAAATTAAATCATACGCTTTATCGCAAGGATACACATCTGAAGAGATTGGTTCTTTGTTAGACCATAGGTCTTTAATGACTTTATATAAAGCCATGAAGTTCGATAAGGCTTCTTCACCTGATGTAGTTCAGAAAAAGGTGAAAAACAAGCCACGGGTAATTCGCGCAGGTTCACCAAGAACCAAGGCTGATGCAGGAAAACAGAAACGTACTACCAAAATGAAACGTCTAAGGCAATCAGGTCACGTCGATGATGCGGCTAGTTTGCTGGAAGATATGTTTAATTCTTAATAGGGAGATAAATAAATGGCTATTGCTACAAATACGTCACTGACGTATAGTTCCGTAGCGATTCGCGAGGATTTATCTGACGTGATTTATAATATCGCGCCCTTGGATACCCCCTTTATGTCAGGTTGTGCAAAGACAAGTGTTGATAATACTTTCTTTGAATGGCAGACTGATACTATTACCGCTGGTGCGGCCAATAGAAAGGTAGAAGGCGACGACAGCATTGCTGCCACCGCACGGGTACTTCCAACGCGATTGGGAAATTATTGCCAGATAAGTCAGTACGTGAATCAAACTTCCGGAACTGATGACGCTGTAAACTATGCCGGACACGGCAAACATCAGGCTTACCAGTTGGCTAAAAATGGCAAGCGCATGAAGAGAGACATGGAATCCATGTTGCTTCAGAACATCGTACGCGCTGCTGGCGACTCAACCACAGCCAGAACAACTGCTGGTGTTCCTGCGTGGCTTGCTACCAACTATGTGTCGATGAATCCCTCATCGGGTTCACCGGCTGCTGGTACATCAGGTACGACTGCGATGACAGAAGCTAGTGCCACTGCTTCTATTACGGAAGCTGGCATTAAGAATGTCATCAAAGATGCCTATGAAGCTGGTGGCAACCCTGATCTGATCTTGTGTCCACCTGCAATCAAACAGGCTATCTCTGACTTGGCGCAGTCTGTATCATCTCTTAGAACTGAAACTAAGGGTGCTGCACCTGCACATGTCATAGCCGCTGTTGACGTTTATGTTTCCGATTTTGGCACGTTCAGAATCGTGAGTGATCGTAACATGAACTCTACAGAGCATGTCTTCTTTCTGGACATGGACTTCTGGGCCATTGGTTGGCTCCGTCCTTTCCAGACTGTCGAACTTGCGAAAACTGGTGATGCTCATAAGCAGTTGTTGCTTGCTGAGTATGGCTTGATTTCCAAGAACGAGAAGTCAAGCGGAATCCTTGCGGATTGTGCTGCGTAAATAAGTATCTGGGGGTGGGGCAACTCACCCCCAACCTTAACATTAACTGACAGAATTGTAGTAAGTCAGAATGGAGCATAGATGAAAAATATCGACAAGGAAATTGAATCCATCGCTAATAAAATGGTGAAGGGTAAGAAATCTGCGAAGAAATCAACTACCCCCAAAGGTAGAGATGGTAAATACATTACCGCAAAAGACCCTCAAGATGCTGTAGGCTGGCTAAAGAAGGCATATGTTGATAATGATCCTGCTGATGGCGCACCGAAAGTAGGGAATATAGGGTATGTCTAAGAAATCAGTTGTTGGCTATTCGGAGCATAGGCGTACCGATCTACACATAGATGAGGCCGGTGATAAGTTTACAATAAATACTGTACAAGATGCAGAGCCTATTGTAGAGGCGAATAAACGAAGGTATAACGATTATGGTGATAAGCTATCCGTGGGCAAGCGCGGGGAGTGGCATCACGCAGCCTCTATTCCATTTAATATATGGGAACAGTGGATGAAAGATACAAATGGGGCTATTGAAAAAGACTCCAAACTGCTTGCACGGTATCTTAACGATCCCGATAACAAATACTTCAAAGTAGCACCCACAAACATTTAAGGTATAAATCATGTATAGACGAAGCGATGACGGTAGTTTCAACAGGTGGGATGTGCAGAGTGTCGTAACAGTAGGTTCTTCTGCCGCAGCCACGAATGTTACATCCGCAAAAATATTAGGCATTCATACGGACGGAGAAATTTATTTTAACTTCTCATCGTCATCGAGCGCCTCTGTCAGCACAGCCAATGATCTGAAATTAGCCGCTGGCCTCACATTCATAAACGTGCCGAAGTTTTCCGGTTCTGGTGTATCTCAGTATTTACACCACCAGAGGGTAGGCGGTTCTAATGTAACCATGAGGCTTGTTCACGTTTGAGGCAAGTAGCGATTGTAGGGCTTGCACCCTCCACCCATGATGACGCACCTTATGAAGACCCGGATTGGGAAGTATGGGGATTACCGTGGGATGAAGAGGGGTGGCCCTATTTTGACAGGTATTTTGAAATCCACCCGCTTGAACTTCTGCGGAAACCAGAGGCAAGACGAAGGGCAGGATACGAAGACCGATTGAAAATGCTGGATACTCCACTGTATATGCAGGCAACTTACGATGATATCCCTAATGCAATAAGATACCCTATTGAACGGGTAGTAGATTACCTTGGTCTGGATTATTTTAATTCATCCATATCTTACCTGATGGGTCTGGCAATAGCAGAGGGAGCGAAAAAGATTGGCATCTGGGGAGTAGACATGGATGATGTTGAGTTGATTTCCGGCGATCCTTCCCATACTTCTGAGTTCGCTTACCAACGACCAAATATGGAATACCTTATCGGGTTTGCCCGTGGCAGAGGAATCGAAGTCTATATCCCGTCTGAATCTCCACTGGTAAAGTTTCATGGGGATGGTATCCCTTTAGGAGTAATGTATCCATCATACCCCCGTCGGTATGGGTACTTAGCCTTACACTAAGAGAAATTAAATGGCAATATCGACTTTCGCGGAATTAAAAACAGCAACTGCTAATTGGTTAGACAGAAGTGATCTGACTGATCGGATACCAGAGTTTATAGCTCTGGCGGAGGCTCGATTTAATCGTATTCTCCGTATAAGGGATATGGAGACTGTATCTACGGCAATCTCTACTACTGCTGGAACAAGGGAATATTCCCTGCCTACTGGATTTGTGCAGATGAAGGAGTTTCATCTCACGACTGACCCATTAACGCCACTGGCTTATATTACGCCAGAAATGATGACGAGACTATGGGCAGGAAGCAGCAAGGGTAAACCAGAAGTCTTCACAATTATTGCGGATAATGTAAGATTGGGTCCAAACCCAGATGCTGTTTATACTACATCAATGCTTTATTACAAGACCTTTACTGCATTGTCTGACTCAGCAACCACAAATGATATGCTGACTAATAACCCAGATGTGTACTTATACGGTACATTATTGGAAGCAGAACCCTTTATTATGAATGATGAGAGGGTTCAACTATGGGGGATGGCCTTTGAAAAGGCAATAGGCGATATACAAAATCAAGACAACAAAGATCGTCACTCAGGTTCACAACTACGGGTTATGAACACTGGCGGATACCCGTGAGGTAATTAAAAATGTTAAATAATTTTGCATCAACACAAGGTGGTGGAACAGATACCGTAACCACTACTATGATTCTTGACGGTACGATTGCTAATGCGGATGTAGCATCTGATGCAGCCATTGATGTCAGTAAAATTAATCTCGGTAACACTATGGAGATGGAGACTTCTTCTGGTGACCAGATATTTGAAATGGATAATAATGCTGCCAACTCTTCAAATTTCCAAATTAACAATGGCGCGGGTAATGCTAGGACTGACCTATATTTAGATGGCAGTGCCATTATTACACTGAAAGGTCAAAGTGTAGGGATTGGTGATACCAGCCCTTCATACGCTCTTGATGTCAATGATACCGGCAGATTTACCAGCGATCTTATAGTTGGCGGGAACCTAACAGTAGGTGATGGTGACGCAGAGGACCAGAAGGTAGTTTTTGACGGAAATGCACTGGACTTCCACGTTGCACTTGATGACTCAGCCGATGATCTTGTGATAGGAACAGGGGCTACTGCGGGTTCAAATACTCTAGTATCTATTAATGGTGACGGATCGGAAACTAAGTTTAATCAGCCCAAGATTACGATTGGTGACGCGACTGCCGAAGATACTTACATAATCTTTGACGGAAATGCCCAGGATTTTCGTATCGGTCTGGATGACGGCACTGACACATTAGAGATTGGTGGTGGTTCAGCACATGGAACAGCCGCTGGCATATCTATGGATGTTAATGGTGATATGACGCTAGGTGGTGGAATCGCTTGTGCGGATGAGGTTATCGGAAGGCCAAGATTTACAGACTATGCCGAAACTAAGCAAGCAATGGCAGCAAATAGTGTTGATTTAACTCTTGGTAATGTCCAGACGTATACATTATCAGGAAATCAGACATTAACATTTGATAATCCATCTGATACTGGAAATGCTTGCTCTTTTACATTGATAGTTACTAATGGTGGAAGTGCAACATTAACATGGCCCGGAGCAGTAGATTGGGCCGGTGGAAGTGCGCCATCCTTAACATCTTCTGGGGTAGATATCCTAACCTTTACAACTATGGATGCAGGAACTATATGGTACGGATTCGCAGCAGGGTTAGATATGGGTTAATGGGAGATAGATAATGGCAAAAGAAACTGCAACATACATTAGCCAATTAGTTGCGACCAATCCTGTCGCCTCTGATTCTGTATCAGTTGGCGACGATCATCTTAGGATGCTCAAAACTGTCCTGAAGACTCAGTTCAGTGGTCTTACAGGAACAACTGCTATCAGTGCTTCTGAGGCAGAATTAAACCTTGTAGACGGTGTAACTGCTACGACTGCTGAATTGAACATATTGGATGGTGTAACAAGTACCGCTGCCGAACTCAATATCTTAGACGGTGTTACATCCACGGCAGCGGAACTTAATATTCTGGACGGTGTTACTTCAACGGCGGCTGAGTTAAATATTGTAGACGGGGTTACCGCTACATCAGCAGAATTAAACTATCTTGACATAACTACTCTTGGTACATCAGCAGATTCAAAGGCACTTACGCAAGCATCAGGTGTAGTTACCATAGCTGGAGATGTAGTTGTCAGTGGCACAACTCCCAAGGTTACTATAGGTGATGCAGGTGAAGAAGATACAACCCTTCTGTTTGACGGCAATGCCAAGGATTTCTATGTAGCACTTGACGATAGTGCAGACAAACTTGTTATTGGCGAAGGTTCCACTGTCGGTACTAACAGCATTTTAACTATTACCGATGACACTGTAACTTTAGGCGATGGGGCCGCTGCTGATACCTATCTTAATTTTGACGGGAACGCAGTTGATTATCGTATTGGTCTTGATGACGGTACTGACAAGTTAGAGATTGGGGCGGGGGTTGCACATGGAACTACTGCTGCAATAGCTATAGATTCGGCTGCTGATATGCTCTTAGGCGGTTATCTTAATTTTCAAGATGAGCAAGCTATAAGGCCAGAGATTAAAGATTATGCTGAAACTAAAGCTGCTATGGCAGCTAATGCAGTTGATTTAAGTTTGGGGAATGTTCAGACTTATACTCTATCTGGAAATCAGACGTTGACCTTTACCAATCCTCCCGCTACCGGAAAGGCTGGTTCTTTTACTCTTCATGTAACTAATGGGGGTAGTGCCACATTGACATGGCCTACTTCCGTAGATTGGGCGGGGGGTACTGCTCCCACTTTAACCTCATCCGGTCTGGATGTTGTTACATTTACAACAATAGATGGAGGCACGATATGGTTGGGATTCTTAGCCGGTGCTGACGTTAAATCTCCATCATAAGAGGAAAAAATTATGCCTTTAGGATCAAACAAAGCTGCCTTATTTGGAGCATCTGCCCAAGCCGGTGGCGCAAGAGGATTGTTCGCCGGTGGCGATGATGATGCTTCAGATAACGTAATAGACTACATAAATATCGCCAGCCTTGGTAATGCCACAGACTTTGGAGATTTATCGGGTGGTACTCATTATAATGCTGGATGCAGTAATGGTTCTTCTGATAGGGGAGTAACGGCTGGGAACTCCGGTGGTACTCCAGCACCCCAAGCCGATACGAATGTTATTGAATATGTAACGATATCCTCTGCGGGAAATGTTACCGACTTCGGCAATCTTACCCATGAGAAGTATGGTCATGGGGGTACAAGTAATCTTGCTGATGATAGGGGTGTATTTATGACTGGTAACTATACCTCCCCTAACGCACGTACAAATGATATTGACTATATAACGATCAGTAGCACTGGTAATGGAACAGATTTCGGGAATTATTCTCCATTAGTTACGAATGGTGTTTCCGCAAGCAACGGCTCAAATGACAGGGGTGTACATTTAGGTGGTTTCAAAGACCCAGCCGATAACGCAAATGAAATATCCTATATAACAATTACATCTCTGGGAAATTCTTCTGATTTTGGGGATTTACTTGCAAAGTCAAGGAATGGCTGTGCTTTTAGCAATAGCACTAGTGAGCGGGGTCTGCATTGTGGTGGTCCACGGGGAACTTATGAAAGCGATCCTATAAGTGATGTTATTGAATACATAACAATAAATAGCGCTGGCAATGCTACGGATTTTGGGGATATGGTAGCTGCTTGCAGTAATACGGAAGGGGTTAGCAATGGAACAGACGATAGGGGAGTAGTCCATGTTGGGAAAACAAGTGGCGAAACAAGGTTAGATACTTTGGAGTATGTAACCATTAGCAGCGCTGGTAATGCAGCAGATTTTGGAGATTTAACAGTGGGTAGACATTACGGGAGTCCCACCGGTATGGGGTCTAACTCAGATTGAACAATTTAACCTTGAATGGCAGCAGTTCTCTTGCCTTACTGAAAGACTCGTCGATAAACCTTGATTCAAAGGCTTTAGAAAAAATAGCTGATCGTTTGCCTGAAATTTACAGGGCAATGAACACAGCGGGGAGAAGGAATACCCAGACAACTTCCCAACTGATGACGCTTAATATGGCTGGTGCCGAACCTTATCGTCATTTAAGGCAAATACTCGCGCAGATAGATCAGAAAAAATCCGCATTGGAAGGTTCTGCTTTCAAGCTAAGAAAGAACGAGATCAAGAAAAAGAAGTTGATGGAGAAGGATGATGAACTATCGCAGTTGAAAGTTCAGGAACTTGATCGCGGTCTGGATCGCTCAAGGATATCTATCGAGGGCGCTGTAAAAGAAATCGGAATGTTTCAGGATGCCTATGACGAGATCAGGGAAGCACATGGTATACCTGAAAAATGGGATGAACGAGATGCAGAGAAGGGTGAAATCCGACACCACATTAAGATGGGCTTTAGAACCGCCTTTCAGGAAATGATGGCACATGGAATGATCGGTAGGGGTTCAGCCGAATACTTGGAACAGTTTGGTGTTCATCCGCAAGCTGCTAGGAAACATCTGCACGATTACATCGTTGCAAATGAAAGAATGATGGAGGAAGGAAAAGAACCTAACATAGAACATTTTTATTGCTTTCTTGATGCGATGGCAAACAAGTACGCTACCGCTCATCATGCCGTAATGAAAAGAATAGGAATAAAGAAGTTGGTACGCGATGATTGGTGCTTCAAGGAAACTTAATTTAATTACCAGAGGATTTTAGAAAATGACGACATGGGCAAGAGTAGAAAATAATTCGGTTACTGTGTACCCCTATGGGGTTCCAGAACTGAAAGCGGAATATCCCCATACATCCTTTCCGACTGATCCATTGCGAGTTCCACATATCAGGGATGAGTATGGTGCAGTAGTGGTTGAGGAAGTTGCGAAACCATCGTTTGATTCGCGTACACAGCGGGTAGTTGAAGGTACGCCAGTTGAAGATGGTGGGGTATGGTCGCAGGGCTGGGTAGTACAGGCTAAAACTGCTGAAGAAACATCAGCGGATGAAGAAGATAAATGGCGAGGTGTCAGACAGAACCGGGATACGCTTCTTTCGGATAGCGATTGGCGTGATCTTCCCGGTTATCCCGGCGCAGACCAAGAAAGCTGGAGAACCTATCGTCAGGCATTAAGGGATGTTCCTTCAAATAATGCCGATCCATTCGATGTAAGCTGGCCGACTAAACCCTAATGGCTTTAATCCCGATTGATAATGTCGGGCAGATGGGGATTGTCAAGGACATCAACGCCTGGCAACTGCCCCCTAATGTCTGGACGGACGGCAACAACATAAGAGCAGAGCATGGGGCTATACAGAAAACCCCCGGCTATAAGGAGGTTATGGCCTCCTGTCCTGTTGCACCTTACTATATAACTAACTTATATGCAGGAAGTACATCTTACTGGGTAATCGGGGGGCTAACTAAGATTTATGTTCATAACGGTTCATCATGGACTGACATAACTCGATCATCTGGTGATTATAGTGCTACAGCTAGAGGTGGTTGGATATCAACTGTCTTAGCTGGTGTTCTCATTATGACTAATGGTGTTGACCAACCGCAATTCTGGGCATTGAGTTCCGGTGTACCCGCTGTCGGCACTAGGATGGCAGACTTGAGCAACTCACCTCCAATATGTAAGTCTATAAAAGCGTTCCGCTCTTTTCTGATTGCTCTAAATATAACAGATAGTGGGTCTTACCCTAACTTGGTAAAGTGGTCAACAGAGGCAGCTATACAAACTGTCCCATCATCATGGGATGAAACTTCTGCAACGGTCGATGCTGGTGAATACGAACTTGCTGATTCAAAAGGGGCCATACTGGATGGCCTTCCACTGACAGACAAATTTATGATTTACAAAGAGGATTCCATCTACCAGATGTCCTATGTTGGTACTCCTTTTATCTTTGCTTTTCGCCAATTATCCCCTACGATTGGCGCACTGTCTACAAACTGTGTAGCGGAGTTTGGGGATAGGCATTTCATTTTTGGTAATGGTGATATCTATATTAATGATGGAATGAAGGTTGAATCCATCCTTCCTCATAAGATGAGGGATTATTTATTCGGCAACATGAATGGCGATGAACATGAAAAGGCATTTGTAGTTGCAGACTATGGAAATACAGAGATGTATGCTTGTTATGTATCATCTGGTAATACTACAAATGTACAGTGTGATAAAGCACTGGTCTGGAATTGGGCAAATCAAACATTTACAGAACGTGATCTTCCAGAAGCATCAATGATTGCATATGGTATTGAGGGTGATCCATTATCTTCTGCATCATGGTCTGCTGATACGAGTACATGGGCGAATAACTCATTGAACTGGAATACGGCTGGTACATCGTCTTTCTTCAATACGGCTGGTAAATCTCTGGTGATGGCATCCGCAACTGACACTAAAATGTATCGGCATGAAACCGGAAATACAAAGGATGGAACCAACATGACATCCTACGTCGAAAGGACCGGGATAACCGTAGATGAATCAGGGCAACCTAATGCATCAACAGTAAAGAAGGTTCTGTCTGTCTGGCCCAAGATGTCATCTTCTGATGCTAACACTGTGAACGTCTATGTAGGCGCACAGATGTCAACAGAGGAAAGTATTACATGGGAAGGCCCATATACCTTTAATCCTGATTCACAATCAAAGGTTCCAGTTAGGGTTACAGGGAAATATATCGGTGTGAAATTTGAATCCACTGGAGATCAAACATGGAGATTGGACGGCTATTCTCTTGACGTTAAGAACGCAGGGAATAGAGGTTCTAAGATGACCTAATGGCTACTCATGTAGATAGAGTAGAAAGGTCTGTAACCCATTACGAACCCGGCCCATTACCGGCAAATCCGGAAAGTCTGGGGTTATACCTTGTTACTGAATTAAAAAGGTTGGGTGATATTCTATTAAACCAAGCAACATTCAGGCTGGAAAGAACACATGAAGCACCGGCAAGACCCAGAACAGGGGACATCAGATTCGCAGATGGATCAGATTGGAATCCGGGATCAGGTGAAGGCATTTATTGGTACGGCTCAAGCTGGAATAAACTGTGAAGGCCCACATTGTACAACCTGAAGACATCGCATACATCTGGGAACAGGTTGCACCTCTACTTGATAGGGTAAAGGAGCATAGCGAAGGGGAGTTGGAGACTGATGATTTCCTTGAACCGCTTACTCACGGTGATATGCAGTTGTGGATAGCGACAGAGGATCAGAAGATGCACTCAGCTATGGTTACTCAGATTGTACCATATCCACAGAAACAGGTGCTGAGGGTAATTTCAATCGCTGGCTCTGACTTTAAGAAGCTATATGAATTTAACGATATGGTAGAATCTTTCGCGATAAGAACAGGATGCTCCGGCATGGAGTTATGGGGCAGAAAGGGCTGGAAGAAACTTCTACCCGATTGGGAATCTAATTATATCGTCTACACCAAAGACTTAAAAAATAGGATGCAATAATGGCTTCAATTTATGAAACATATGTAGACAATCATGCTGATTTGACGGAAACGTGGGAAGATATAAAGGATGACCCAAATGCCTTAGACGAGAATAATAGTTCATCTCGTTACTGGCTAGTTGAGAATCAAATCGAACCAACGAAACACGCCCTTGGTAAAAAGCATTGGGAATTAGTCCAGCTACAAGGGCTTAAAGGCTATAGTCTTCCTTCGGGAACTACAGCAGATCAAGCCAATGTGGAATCCTCATCAAAGGGCCACTTCGATGAGGATAAGCAAGTAGCAGAAGCTAATGCTGAAATGGCTAAGTTCGGCAAATACTTCTTCGAGCAAAACGAGGCCATGAAGAAGGCTTGGCCGACGATGACTCAGGCAGAAAAGGATGCGGTTGAATATGATCCTTTAAGGGAAAATTATATTCTCCCCTCTGGGGCAAATCCGTATGAACAACTCGTACAGAACTACCCAAATTTACGGCAAACGTGGTTAGATATTTCTCAGGGTAACGATACCCCATCCGCCCGCTACTGGCTTGGCGAAAGGAATCTGATAAAGGAAGCTAGTTTAGATGTTGATGATCCCTACACCGCAGCGGCGAGAATTGATGCTGGTTACCCCTCCTCTGGAAAAGAGAAGGAACCTACTTCATATGCAACCATAACCAGTTGCTTTGTTGACGGTGTTCAAGTTGAACTTGTAGATGGTTCTGAGAAGAATGTTTCCGAAATCAGTGTGGGTGATGAGGTAAAAACTGATAAGGGAGATGGAGTAGTAACAAAGATTTACCCGTCTAAAGCGGGTGGTCAGAAACTGTACGGGTTTAATGATAAAGAACCTTTCGTAACAGAAGCACATCCCTTTATGACGCAGGATGGATGGAAAAAAATCTCTGACGTTACTGAGGGTGATACTTTATACAGAAATGGAAAGGGCATTGTAACGGTCGAATCTATTACATCTATAGAGATACCAGAAGATACTCCTGTCTACAATTTCCACGTTGATGGTCACGAAACATACTTTGCTGATGGGTACTTAGTTCATAATAAACAGACTGCTACGGGTGTCGCTACGGATGTCCACGTAGGAGGCGCAGGAAGTCCGTATCTGGGAACTGCTTATAAGAGGCCGGGAGTATTAGATTGGCAGGATATTATGCCTACGGATACTCGATTAGCCTCTCAGAGGGGGTTAATAGCGGATAAGGGTGCGCTATACCAACCACATTCAAGGGCCGCAGATATTCCTACTGGCCTATTAAATTATAGGGTTCCACAAGACCTCTACAAAGAGGTTACCTACGGTGGAAAGAAGGTTGGTGACAAAAAGGTTGTTGTGGACGACAAAAAGACTGGCGCCGCGAACACACTCGGTGCATTGCTCAGTAAATATTCAACCCGAATGGGGGTAGCCCCGTCAGGTTCCGGAAACTATATGTATCGAGTGACAGGGGAGCCTTTCAAGGTGAGTGGGGTTAAAGGGAGTAGTGGGGGAGCGTATGATAGTTATCGCGTCCCGTTGATGATGTATGGCGCGGCTGGAGGACCACAAGAAACATTTGCTACTCGAATGTCATCCGCTGCAGGGTGGGACCCAAGCATGAACCAGTGGGTAACTAAGATAACCGGCTCAGACGACGAAAGGATTCCCGCATTCAACATTAATTTCGCTAATTGGGCTGGAACACCGGGGGCGTACACAAGTACAGATATTGGACAAAAGTACGGCGTTCTAGGCGATCTTTTAGGTAAGCCACAAAATGTCGTGGTGAAAGACCCAGACAGCGGCTACAAAACTACAGTGCCGTGGAAATATGGAACTGATAATTGGTTGACTAAACCACAGGCTTCTGCGTTTGGTACAGGGCTGTTGGCGAATTGGGGATTTAATCCGATTTACGGTAGCGATCAGGGTGGTTACACACAAAACCTCTTGGGTTTTGGTGCGCCGGTATACAGAGAAAGTTGGGTTGATGACAGCGTACCGTATGGGCCGGGTCATCCAGACTGGACAGGACCGACAGGGGAACCTGGGGATGCTGAGTAAGTTTGAAGAGACTAGTGAGGAATAAATTATGAGTGGTGGATCAGCAACAACAAGAACAGAGCCTTGGGAAGAACAAAAGGGCTATCTGACTAAGGGGTTTGCAGAAGCGGGAAGGCTTATGAAGCAAAAGGCTCCCGATTACTATTCGGGAAAAACCTTGGCTGGATTCGACCCCTCCCAGACCGCTGCCCAACAGTCCATCTTAGGCTATGCTACAGGCAAAAGGCCCGCTGCACTTCAATCTGCAGCGGAGAACGTAACCCTTGGGCAAATGGGTGGGTTGACCCCTTTTTCTGAAGCGCAGAGTAAAGACCTCTTAGCAGGAGAGGTTCCTTGGTCGAGCACTCCAGGGGCGCGTACGAACCTACAAGACATGATGAAGGGACAAGTCCAAACCGGGGCAGGAACCCCCTATGGTGACTTAGCGAAGGTGTACGGGGAACAATACGCTGCCCAGATAGCAGCTAATATGCCCGCCGTTAGACAGCAGATGGTTGAATATCAACCCGGTGGTGGATCGAGAGGTGATATTGCTCAGGCTCAGATTGCAAATGCCGCAAGTAAAAATCTAGCACAGAATTTAGCAGGGATGTATGGTGGAGCCTACCAGCAAGCGCAAGCCGGGCGCCTTCCGGCTATCCAGCAACAGATGTCTGCGGCTGAACAAGCGCAAGCACGGCGGTTCCCAATGGCTCAAATGCAACTGTCCCAACAGCAGGCAGGGCAAGCTGCTTATCCAACCATTATGGGTGCACCCCTAGACATGATGAAGGAGGTAGGAGACGTAGGGGCGCAGAGAAGGGCTATGACGCAAGAAGCCATCAACCAAGCCCAACAGAAATACGCTTATGAGGCTCAAGCCCCAATGTCAAACTTACAACAGTACATGGCTAACATATCTGGGGACTATGGAGGTACTAGCACACAGACTCCAAGCGCACTGTCGCAAATAGGCCAGATGGCTGGAATAATAGGGGCAATTTCAGATATCAGGGCTAAGGAAAACATAACACCTGTAGGGAAATATAAAGGTATGAACGTATACGACTTTAATTACAAGTGGAGTCCAGAGAGACATAGAGGCTTAATGGCTCAGGAAGTCGAACAGGTTAAACCAGAGGCAGTTGGTGATATAAATGGCCTCAAGTACATCGACTACGGTAAAGTATAATGGGTGCTGGAATGAAGCCCAAAGGTGGTGGCGGAGGAGGTGGAGTTTTAGGGTTTGACTTCTTTGGCAACCAACCTGCTAATCCTAGACCAAGCAGGTCAGATTTTGTATCGCATGGAGGCATGGGAGCAGCATCAATACAGGATGCTATGCGGTTTAGGACACAAGGTGATAGGCGATTTGGTAGTGAGCCGGGAATGCCTGTAACAACACAGACAGAAGCGCAAAGACAGGCTTTTGATACGGCTGAAAGTAACTGGGCCAGAATCGACGCTGCTAGAAAGAAAAGACAAGAAGCATACTTGGCGATGGCTCAGAAGACTGGGGATGTTCCTAGAGAATATAGGTCTAGGGCGGGCAAAAGAGAGGCTGGTGATCCATTATCTCCCGTACAGGCAGCAGGTGGATTGGCTCCCTCTGACCCTATGGCACGATATGGTAGGCCAAAGAGATGGCCCTACTTGCAATCTATAGTTAATATGGGGCAGGTGACATAATGGCAACGTACGATTGGACCCCGGCACAAAAGCAACGGTTCTTTGACCAGTATGGCTTCTACCCTGACCAGTTTCGGGGGGATGCTAATGCCCTTGAAGGAGCGCCAGAGCCGGAATTTCCCATACAGCCCACAAGACAGCCAGTTACATATGATGCCTTTGACACACAAAGATACGGGCAGCAACAAGCAGATGAGATGCGGGCTATGCTCACTATGAGTCGATCTCAAATAAAGTCTCTTGTAGCTAGAGAAGAGGAGAAAACAAGTAGAGTTGTTAGAATGGCTCAGGCTTTTGGCAGCAACATATCGTATACACCCCCTTCCACAAGGTCTGGTGGGACTACTGACCCGGCTAAAGGGGTGGCAGCATCTGCATCTATGGAGAGATTTAAGAAGATTCTGTTTGAGAATCCTCCAAGAACGGCAGCAGAAGCGTTTGCTCTTGTAAAGGCTACTAATGGGGGGAAGGCTGAAATAGAACTTCTTAACAAGTTGTTTCCCAAGCTAGACCTTGGCAAAGAAGTACAGATGTTTAGGTATGAAAATGGGAAGATGGAATCTATCTGGAGACATGAGAATGCTCCACTAGGGGATGAGAAAGCAGCAGGATTTACATTTAAACTTGAAGCTGCGACACTTGAAAAAACAGGGGAGTCAGAAAGATACCAGTCGGAACTTGCTATTCTAGCTGAAGCAGCGGATATAAAGACGCAAGAAGATTATAATGCGTTTATGGACACTTTAACAGAAGACCAGAAAAAGGCATTAAACATATATCCAAAAGTTTTAGAGGCCGTGCATAAGTTTGTTCCTGATGCTGTATTAAAGTTTACTGGGAAAAAAGCATTGTGGACCTATGAGGTAGACAAAAACGGCAAGCCAACAGGCAAGATTAAAGCAGTATATGGTGATCCTGCCACAACAGACTGGCAAACAAAATTAGGGGATGGAAAACACTTTGAAACCATAGAAGAATTAGAAGCCAACAAAGCGTTTAATCTAACCTCCTTTATTGCTGATCTATTAAAAGACGATAGGATTAAGGATTTAGCTGATCCTAACGCAAAGGTGCAAGTAATACAGTTAGCTAGGGAAGCTGGTGTAACTTCTCCTGCTGCGACTATACTAGATGCTTATAATAAGGCTGTAGACGCTGAAGGAAGGGAAAATAAAAAATATACTACCGATGCCAATATCCTTAATAGTAAGATTAATTCATGGAACTCTTGGGAAGAATTTTATAAGTTTATAGACGATAAAAAATACAACCCTAAAGCAGTAACAGAGACTGTTCAGAAACTCCAAGATCGATACGGTGCTGCATGGCGGTTTGAGCCTAAAACCCTGTATAACGATAAAGGCGACATGAGGCGGGTAACGGACGCAACACAGTTGCAAGCCGCTCACGACGACAAATATTTCCACGAAAACTATAATGATGCTCCTAATCGTCCCGTACCTAAAGTTTCGGACAGGTTCTGGATAGAAGATCAGCCAAATCAGCCTATAGTGTCAGTTATTCAAGAAGACAAGACTTTACTGGAGGTTTATACTGACACAGGGAAGTATGAGAGAATAAAAGGCACTAGGGACGACATAGCTAAAAGTGTCGCGGATTTTGAGTCCTTCAGTGAAAGAATTAGCCTGATAATGGAGAAATTAAAGGAAGGCCAGAGGGGGACAGATTTCGGGGCCATTCGTGATTTAGAGAAGTTACAGGATGAAACAGGGGTTATTCGTGAATCTGATGTTCTGATGATAAAACAATCTATTGGAACGTACAGAGATCAGCTTTCAAAGTTCTGGAATAAACTACTCGAAAAAGACAACACTTATTTAAGTGAAGACGAAAGGGATCAGGTAGCTAACCATGCCCTTACAACCTTGTTGGTTCTCCAAGAGTCAATGTTTAAAGTTATACAGCGACATAAACTCGCTTATGAATGGGACCAGACAAGAACTTGGGCGTCTAAAGGTAAGAATAACATTGATTTCTTTGAGGTCATACCTAAACCAGAGTACGAAAAATACCTAGAGAGGAAGAAAAAGGAAGAGTATTGGACATTCCAAGCTGATTTTAGCAGCGCTACTGTAAATCCTAGAGTCACTACAACCACTAACGGTGAAATGTCTACTCCCGCCCTCGACTTGATAGGGGGGACAACAGATTGAGTGAGCGCAAAATAATTACTATGTTCACATGGAACGGCAAGGATTATACCGTTGATGTAGACGCTGCAAAGTATAAGAGTGCAGTCAAGGACTATGGAAGCGTAGAAGCTGTCTATGAGATTCTTACTGAGATACTCTACAAGCAGCGCGATAAGGACACTGGGGAGATAAAGTACCCTGAACTTACTCCACGACCTGAGATAACAGCAGCCGATCACGAAGCAGATAGACGCTGGCTTAGTGACAGAATGCGTGACCCAGCTTTTACTGGGTGGCATGGTGGGGCATTTGGAGAGAATAGAGAATTAACTCCCTCCCAAATGAGGATTAAAGAGTGGGAGGACATCCCCGGTGCTAAGAAATTTTATGACTCCATGATTAGGTATGGGCTTACCCAAGGAGCAACTTATGGCCTTGGAGAAGATGTTGGACTACAGAGTGATATAAGGGCATTCAAATACTTTGCAAATAGGCATCCCGGCATTGCTGTTGGTTCAGAGATAGTTGGTTCCATACCAACAGGATTTGGATTGAGTGGTGCCGTTAGGCAGACATTGAAGCAATTATCTAAATATGCTCCTAGCCTGTGGCCCCTTAATAAATTTAATTTTGACCCCGTTCCAAAATCCGCATCGGTAGGTCAGAAAGTAGGCAGGATTTCTCGTAATGTAGGATTAGCTAGTGCTGAGACTGGGGGGCATATGTATGGGTGGAGATTCGGTCATACTATGCCTTATGACCAAGAAGACCCATTTACAGCTTCAAGGTTTAAGGAGGCGCTTGTAGGCCAAAATGCCCTAAGAGACTATATGATGGCTGCTGTATTTGGGGCGGGCATACCTCTTGCTGGAGCCACGAAAGGGGCGTACACAAACATCAGGGCTAATCTAGGAAGGAGGGGAGGAGGCCAAGAAGGAGCGTATGATCTCCTTGTCCAAAGAGCGTCAGAAGTTTGGCTTGACTCTCTTCCATTTTATACATCTTTGGGGATTTCTGAAGACGCTATGTGGGCCGCTTTAAATCAACAAGCGACAAAATTAGGGGGAAGTATACCAGAAGCAGTAGTGCAAACCCAGAAAAATATTCTTTCCGTTCTTGAAAATAAGTCAGCCGCATCATATCAAGACTTACCTCTAAATAGAATACTGGGGGAGGCAACAAAGAAAGCACCTGTAGAAGCAACGGTAGCCCTTAAAGATAGGTTGGCTTCTCTATCCCTGATGAACGAAAGAATGAGGGGTGGTCTTATTGAGGCAGCAGGAATACAAACCCCTTCTGGTGCAGCGTTACTTAAAGACCCTGAAGGTTCCGCAAGAATCATTATTAAAAACTATAAAAAGAGGGCTAAACTTGCCTATGATGAACTTGCCGATCCAGACGATGTTATAACAAGGGATGTAGTAGGAGAATTTATAACCCCCGGAGACGCTAGGGGATTTATAGACCGCGCTTGGGACGATGTTATTAAAAAGCTAGATGTGATTTTAGGCACAAAGTCAGGAAGAAATAGATATGTGGCGGAGAATGGAAGATTACCTAGAACCCTTCTTCCACGCGATCAGTTTTTAGATTCCCCCGGTGCTGTTCTTGACCCCTTGGTGGCTCAGATGATAGCTAGGAGAGCGAGAAAGTACGGCATATTTGACCCTGATGATATAAGCGGGAAAGGGAAAGCTGACTTTGACATAACATCGACTGTCAATGCCGAAGTAAACGATTTTAGCAAGGCGATAGGGGATATAATTCCGGGTTACAGGATAGGTAACAAAGCCCACAGTGAAGCGGAATTTATAAAAAAGGCTCTTGCAGATTCCAAAACGATGTCAGGTGTTACGGAAGAAACCGGGGTAGGTGCTGACGCTTTTAATACATGGGTGAGGAAGTGGGAAATCTTAAACGGCACGACAGTTAGCACCACAGCTAAAGACGATGCTATGCGGATATTTTTGAGCAGGACCGCATTAGACTTTATCCCACCTAATTGGACCCCAAGACAGATAATTGATAGTGAACAAGTTAGAACCCGTATAAGGGCTTTTATTGGCAATGAAGACGAATACTATAGGTTTATGACAAAGCTGGTAGATGAGCAGGTGGCTAAAGAGATAACAGAGAACATACCTGCTGCTGCAAGTCAACTGAAGAGCGCTGGTACTACGGGGATTGAAGCAACCCAACTGTCTCCCAGCTTACTTGAGCAAGCGCCACATACGGCTGCGATGCTGGCATTCTCACCTGCGTTTGCTGCGGGTAGAATTGGAGGTAAACGTGTTGCAATGCTAAAGGGTCAGGAAAGCGAGGCGGTGAGTAAAGAGGCTGTAAGAGTAATGTTAAGTCCTGATACTAATGTGAGGAGAAAGTTCATAGCAAACCTACACGCAGGAATTGAAACACTTAAAAAACCCATAGACATAGGGCCAGCTAGAGGCACTACATTAGGGCCACCAGTAATTATGGAAGGGGATTTTGATACTTATGGAATGCCTGAGAGGGACAGGAGAAAGGAATTAGAAGCTATCCAAGCCCACTTGCGTGGAACTGGCACTAGACCTCCTTGGGCGTACTGATACAGTGATAAAGAAACTTATCCTACCCATAATATTTCTTATGGGGACTGCTCACGCAGAACAAAGACAAGACATCCTACCTCCGCCGGGAACCCAATCTGTTCCTGCACAGTTTATGCTCTACTGCAGTCGTGATTCTGCTGGGATGTTCCACTTCCTTGAGCATCAGTATGGGGAAGTAATCAGGGCAATCCTCACGAAATCCAGAGGTGCGGTAGACATATATCTAACCGTAGACAGTGGAGAAGATGGAACATTCAGTTTAGTGGGGGTAAAGGATAATACCGCTTGCCTCATATTCTCAGGTGGCCCGGTACTCTGGTCTGATGACAGGCCAGCAAACAGATTAGACAGGCATGAAGATGTTTTAGGGGACGAATTATGAGCGAGGTTAGCGATCTTGAGATTGGAAAACTAATCCAGAAGGTCGATAGTCTTGAGACTATGGTAAGAGAGCAAAACGACAGGTTGGATAAGTTAGACCAACAACTAGAACGAACAAGGGGAATCGGAATCGGGGTGGTACTCGCTACTGTGGGGCTATCAGGAATAGGAGGCTCACTATTTACAAGGTGGTTAAGTAGTGGCGGATGATGTCAGTCTAAGCGATAAAACCAGTGTTGGAATGCCTATAAGAAACCTTATAGGTTTAATTGGTACAGTTTGTGTAGGCGCAT
>Ga0080013_1000911_pt1 | contig 40415 bp, 46 predicted proteins | sample ETNvirenome_6_85_FD_69236 | JGI IMG/M metagenome (GOLD analysis project Ga0080013, IMG submission 69236) | Marine viral communities from the Pacific Ocean - ETNP_6_85 (SPADES assembly) (version 2) | ecosystem: Environmental > Aquatic > Marine > Oceanic | place: Pacific Ocean | collected 2013-06-19 | reverse complement strand
CTCAAAATGCCTGGCTGATCGCCAATGCTCTGCGTGAAACCGTGGTTCGTGCGTGGTATCCATGAGAGTTACTCTGATGATTGGGTCTGCGGGGTCGGGTCCTATCTCCGTTACCAGTCCCAAGGCACCCCCAGGCTGATTGGTAATGCGATTAGGCTTACGTCTTACGAGGTTGCCGACTTTCATGAGAGCACCTCCGCTTGATCGGGGAAAAGCATAATCTGACCGTCGTCCATAAAGTTTAAGTCCATAAGAGCATCAAACTTTACAAGGGCTGGGTATACCTTGACGTGATCAGGGAGCCTTGACTGGTCCAGCTTGTGAGCCAAATCATATTTCTCTTTCATAACCAAGCCAATCTGGCCCTTGAGCTTGCTACGGACGGCCGGAGGAAAAGACATTAGTCCCACCCTATTCACTTTAACAATCTGTCCGACTTTCATGATACTTTCCTTAATTCCCCACGCTCAAGCCATAAGTGCGAGGCGTCGGTGAGAAGCTTGATCGGTTGGCGTGTGCCATCAGGGGTCGGTGAGTCGATACCAGTGATGACGCCCATTATTGGTGGCGTCTCGCATCCCTCTGTCCACACTATCACAGCTAGATTACCCACCTTCATGATACTTTTTCCATGTTACATACATATTCCACGAAGAGTGGCGTCCCGTCAAAAGGTTCACACTTGTAGAAGATATGGTCCTCTGCTCCTTCGTAGTCCCGGTCAAATTTACAGCCCGGAGACAGACCGACAACTAAAGCAAGTTTGTTGGGCGCTGAGTCCGACCTACTGAGGATTAACATACCCGGTTGAATGGGGCAGCGTTTCTGGATTGACTTTAGAAGTTCTTTACCGAACAGAGGCATCACCCTCTCCTTACATCTTATATTACCATCATTAGAGTAGAAGTCAAGTTTTATTTTGTGCCCGAAGATAATAATGTCAGGTGGTCGGCCCTGATCCAGTAGTCTTGGTCAGGCGTCCTCACTTTGAACTTGTTGTCGGCTGTGAAAACCCAACGCTGCTCAATAACAATTCCTGTGAGTGTTATTAGATTAATATATTCCTCGGTAGTTCGCTCAGTCTTCTTGAACTCCACGAGGTCTCCAAGTTGGTAACGGAATTGATTATCCATCGGTCACTCGGTTACTAACTTCAGGTAATGGACAGAATAATATTCTTCCAGTTCATAACCAATCCAATTAACTTTTACCGAGGTTGTTCCGTGGTCTTTAACTTCGGGACGAGAAAGAACTAAACCGAGTTGTCGTGGCTGTTTATCGCCCGACACCGATTCCCGGAAACTCCAATCGGGTTCTACTAAATCACCTGGCTTCACTGACTACCTCCAAATTCTTGACTGAATAATGTGTTGTGTCCGGCGACTCAAGCCAATCAACGAGCACCATAGTCGAGCCGCCGGGTTTTACTTCCGGATCAGATAGGACAAGTCCCATCGGTTGGTACTCTTGTAAGTGGGGCGGGTCCCAGTCTATTATTCTTACCAAATCACCGGGCTTCACTGACCACCTCCACATTGTCGCAATCAAAAGATACCCGACGACCACAAGTCACAAGCTCAACCAATACTTGAGGGAAGTCAGGAGCGGGGTCTGCTACAACGAGCCCCAGCCGGGGGGTGTCAAAACGCCATGTTACTTTTACTAAATCACCGGGTTTCACGCCATAACTCCAATTCTCCGTAGTGCCAAAGTCTTTCTTTACCTTCCAGCAAAGTCAAAACTGTTTCGCCTCGGTTGGGACCACCGTCCATAACTTTGAGGACCAACATCTTTTTGCCGGCCACTTTTCGGTCGGTAAAAATGTTTGGGGCTTGCTTTACCAAATCACCCGGCTTCATTTAATATTTCCAATTCACAGAACCGTTGCTTACAAGGGGAGTTGCCGGGCATAAAGTTCCAGAGAACGTCGCACCACATATAGCCCGCTGGGTTTTTGGGCGGGGCATAAACTTTTACAACAATACCAGAGACTGAGTTGTCCATTTCGTGCTGGAACGTTACCAAATCACCGATTCGCATTTAAAACCCTCTCTACTCGCCAAGCACTACAACTTCCCTTGGTAGCATCATCACAATAAAATATCTCAACTCGGGGAGGCGGAAGAGGTTCGTTATCCCACGCCTGCTCACTATACCGGCTGATCTTGGTGATAATAGCCATGTGACCTGACTTCATATCAACTAGATCGCCGACCTTCAGATTGTGCCGCCAGGGGCTTGCTTTCCTATTCATTTATTTCCACAATCTCAAAGTTAGGGTCGTTGCGAACGCTCACCCAGCGGGCATCCTTGGACGACTGGGAAACGAGGAGCATGAAAGGTCCGGGTGCAGGAGTATTGAAACTCACCTTCTCCCGTACATCAGAGACTTTCCACTCGGCACCCTTTTCACGGATGCGGTTTTTGCCGTGACGGCTTTTGCCCTTGAGCGTAATGACTGTACCGATTTTCATCATCTCTCCCTCAATAGTATAATAACACCGTATGGGGATAAGTCAAGTTTTTATTTGATTCCGAGAAAAGTTAAAAATCTGGAAAATAGGGAAGAAGATTTTTCCGGAGCATATTGGATTTTGGTAACTTCTTGGCTACACGAAAAATAGTGCTGCTCTTTGTAGTCATCCAGAAGATTATTATCTAACACCCAGCGGCGGAGGCTGTCCCACTCTAACACTTGAGGCCAGGTCGTGAGGACTGATTGTTCTAGCACAGCTAATCTTCGTAAGCCTCTTTCCTTCTCGGTGGACACGGCATAGCACTCCCCGGAAAAATACTATTTTCCCTTTGCTGTAACCGTTTTATTCCTTTTCTTCTCTATTGTAAATAGAATCCACTATCGGTCAGTTGACGTATTTTTATTTATCGCCCGTTGAACCAAGAGCGCCGTCACCCCGACTTGTTTCCTCGTCGTAAATGTTTTCTGACTCCACCAACTTGATATCGGTGGTGACCCTGACGAAGACTGCTTGGGCAATTTTGTCGCCGGCGTGAAGTGTCTGGCTGCGGTCGCTGGGGTTGTGAAGGTTGACAAAGATTTCTCCTGTGTATCCCCGGTCAACGACGCAGGCTCCTACAAGGAGTCCACGCTTGGAAGCGATGCCTGACTTGTTTTTGATCTCCAGCATATATCCTTCGGGCACTTCAATTTTTAGACCTGTTGGCAGGATAGATGCCCCGTGAGGAAGGATGCTCTCAATCTGTTTGGGGATCATGTCGTTAGGAGGCGGACAGAAAAATAAATCCATTCCGGCATCTGTGGGGTGAGCCCTCACCGGGAGTTTGGCATTCTCGTGAAGGCGTTGAACCCTGAGTTGTGTGAGGGCACGTTCGTAGTCTGCGCACACGGGCTTAAGGTTACAGCCGCAGTTGTAGCATTCAAGTTCGCCTTTTATTAATTTCATTCCATCAATCATTAGCTGGCCTTCGGGAGGTCAATGTCTGCTTCAACCTCGTCGCCGTGACAATCCCATCCATCGACAACAGTCCTCGCAAACAATTCAATTTTATTTTGTGTGGGAAACATTTCTTCAATTCTTTTTCTTACTTCCTCTGGCTTGGCGCTGTGCTTTTGTCGCATAACTGATACCATTTGGCGGATGTTTCGTGCTCCTCGTGGCTTGGGAATCTTTCCCCGCTTTCCGACGAGACAAAGCTCACACTGGCTCATGGTGTAAAAGCCTGGATTTACTTTTTGCTTGTCCCAAACAAACCCGACGGTGGCCCAAGAGAATCCCCATGCCTTCAGAAGTTCGATGGCTTGATCAAGGTGCGGGTTAGTCGTCCACAGGAACAAAAGACAATCGTCATCGCAGAGACTGGAAATGTCGAGCTTCTTGAGTTCGGGCAGTTTCATGCAGCCATAGTGTCGAACTGCTCCTCCGCTATCAGGACCACCTTTGCCTGTGTGTTGAAGTTGGCCTTTGTAATCCCATGGCGGGTCGGCATAAATAATCTGGTACTTTTTCAAGTGAGTCTCCTAAATGTTCTTCTGATAGAGCGGGTGCTGAAACCCCACTTCTCGTTATATTCTAAGTTCGCAACATAGACTTTGTTAAGGGAGATTCTGTCATTATCTTTTACACCCCAGCATCTAATGTTCGCATCAAAGGCGTTGCTATCGGTCGTGTGGATAATCCAATACTCTGCGCCGTTCTTTGTCTTCTTTGTTTTTACTTCCCTCGGAATAAACCAGACCAGTTGGAGGTTGGGGTCGTACTCGCTGATGGGTGGACAGCCTCGTCCCATTAGATTGTCCTGAATCTCTTGTGGCATAATCTCGTGGATCGGAAAGATGCCGGTGAGAGATGCGAAGTGTTCCAACTTCTCTTCATCTGTGAAGTCTCCTTCGGGAGCATAGAGTTCAATATTGTCCTCAAGGTTTTTCTCCTTGCGGGGGCGGTCAACTGCTACCGCTGACCAGAAGTGGCGTAGTCCTGTGAACCTATCGTCCATCAACTCGTCAAGAGCTTTGCTCCGTACTAAAACATCCAGAGCCTTCTTGTTGAGCTTGGAATATGTGATGCCCTCGTTGAAAAGGAACTCCTCAATCGTATTGAAGGGGCGGTTATTAATAATTTGGTCAAGGGCGCTTTCGCCTAGACCCTTGATGCCGGCAAGCGGTTGAATTAATGTTTTTCCGTCATCATCAATTTCCCAGACTCGTCCTGATTTATTAATGCTCGGGGGCTCTATCTCAAACCCAAAGGCTTTGGCGGTGTTGATAGCGCCAGCCTTCTTGTCCTCTGGTTCCTTGTCCAAGAACGCAGCCATCCACTCAACGGGATAATAATAACTGAGCCACGCACACTGGAATGACACCGCTCCGTAAGATACAGCGTGTGACAAGTTGAAGCCGTAGCCGGAGAAGTATTCCATGTTGGCCCACTGCTTGTCGGCAATCGCTTTGGACAATCCGTGTTCGGCGCAACCTGCTACAAACTTTTTATAAATCTTGTCTCTTACTTTATCTTTTCCTGTTCCCTTTTTCGTCAAGACTTTTCGAAGGAGGTTGCCCTCGTCTAGTGAAATATCTTTGCCGAGTTTGTGTGCGAGCATGGCCAACTGTTCCTGAAAGACGAGGAGACCATGAGTTTCTCCTAGGACTTCCTTGATGATTGGATGATCGTAGTGGACTTGGCTCGGGTTGTCCTTGTTTGCGACATAGAGGCTATGAGCCTTGGCGCTAAGTGGACCAGGGCGGAAGATCGCAGTCACCGCAGCAAAGTCAAGTAGAGATGTTGGCTCGGCTTCTTGGCAGAATCGTTGTGCTCCGCCGTTGGTCATCTGGAAGATGCCAGCCCACTTGCCTTTATGGAAAACCTCTCGCCAAACTTCTTGGTTGTCAAAGTCCAGGGTGTCCGGGTGTAAGTTTTTATTATAATAATCTCTAACCTCCTCAAAGGTCGGATCTTCTATGTCGTGATGACGTTTAAGGATGTGTCGGATTGCTCCCGAAATCATACGCAGAGTTGAGAGTCCGAGCAGGTCAAACTTAATGAAGCCGAGCGGTTCAAGGTGGCGAACGTTTTGACCTTCACTCCACGGAGTCTGGATAACTCCACCGGAATTGATGAGCGGCATGTGCCGATCAAGGTTCTCAGCTACAACAACGCCACCAGCGTGTCGTGATATGCTCCGCATATTGCCGAACAGATTATCAACGTGAGTCTCAATATGAGGATACTTTTGGAAGAATTTTTGAAGAGTTTCACTGTATTCTTTTACCTCCGTAAATGTTGGGGTGTAGACGCCAGCGATTTGGCCGTGCGCTTTCTTGGCTAGGGGTGTGGCTTCGCTCATCATGACGCCCGTGACCTTGTTGACTTCCATAAACGGAATGTCATAAAACTTGCCAATGTCTTTGATGAGAGAGCGGAGTTGGAGCGTGTTGAAGTTGCTGATAGGGACGACTGTCGTCTTCCCCCAATCTTCTGCTAGTTGCTCCTTCAGAACCATCGGCTCCTCAACATCAAAGTCAATGTCTGGATAGCCTTTGCCTCCCTTGGTCAAGAACCTCTCAAACTGTAGGTCGTATTTGATGGGGTCAATCTGGGTAATGTCTAGAACATATGAAAGGAGTGAGCCTGCGGCTGACCCTCGTCCAAGACCCACGAGCATTTTCTCTTGGGCTTTATCACTGATGGCTTTCATCGTCAGGAAGTATTGGGCGAACCCTCGGTCTTTGATAATGTTCAGTTCATACTTAAGACGGTCCACATACTCTGGGTCTGTGATATTCTTTTCTTTCATTCCCGCCAAAGCGTCTTGGGTCAGAGCTTGGATGGCTGTCTTGCCTTCGGGCACGACGAACTCTGGGAGGCGTACTTCGCTGGCGGGGAGAAAGTCTTCTACTCGGTCGTAAGCGATGTGATGGGTGCGCTCAATGCTGTCACGGATGGCCGTGTCATCGTATTCAGTGTTGTGTTTGGCAGAGTACTTTTTATAACTCTCCCACATTTGGTCGCCGTTCTTAGGGTAGAGTTCCATCCCTACTTCTTCTACTGAAGCCGGCAATCCATTATCTCCCTCCGCCCAGTCTGGAACCTTGCCTCCCCAGCCGATGCGCTTATACATCTCTCGGTCTTTCCAAAGTTCTGGGCGTGGGTAGTGGCTATCGGCTGTGCTGATGACCTCAACCCCCATCTCCATGCAAGCTTGAATGATGAGGTTGTTCCCAAGATGCTGATCAGGGACAGCGTTCCATTGAACCTCGCCGTAAAAGCGGTCGCCGAAGATCTCTCTGAATTGGGCAATTGTGTTTTTCATCGCCTCTACGACGTGGTCGGGGCTCTTATCTTTGTTTCGCCAAAAGTCCTCAAAGAGGGGTCCAGACATACAGGCGCTACTAATGATTAGCCCCTCGTTGTATTTGTCTAGCATCTCAAAATCCATACGAGGATAGCGATAAAAGTTCTCAGGCTGATAGCTGTTGGAGATCAACTGGAAAAGATTGTTTAGACCTGTCTGGTTCTGGGCAATCATCACAAGATGATGGCGCTTGTTCAGTGGGTTGCGCTTTTTCCCACGGTCCTCGTCCTCAACGACCATCCCGTACTCTTCTTTTTTCTGGCGCTTAGTCTTAGTATTAGCCTTGTGTTCCTCATACATCGTGCGCCACTTACGGTGGGACTTGATGAAGTAGGATTCGCATCCGTAGATTGCCTTGAACTCTTTACCGTCTTCCCTCATTTTCTTCAAGTGTTCCACCTGAAATGACAAGCCGTTCATATGACCATGGTCGGTGAGAGCGTGGGCATTCATGCCGTTCTCGTAGGCGAAGTCCATGTGTTCGCCAGGCATTCCCAGTCCGTCAAAGGGCGAGAGTCCTGAGTGAGCATGTAATCCCACGAATGGGATCTTGCTTACAATCCGTTTAGACATTAGCAACCTTTCTTATTTTGGTATGCTTCTATTATACACGAAAATGAAAAAATTTCAAGTAAAAAATGAGCGGGGCACCCTCTCCCCGCTCGCCACCCGCCGTGACGGGGAACTCCAATTATTGATAAGTAGTCAACAAAATTTATTCTTCGTCTTTCTTCGTTTCGGATTCCGGCATTCCATAGTGTTGCTGTTCTCCATCCTCAAAGGTGATGATGGTGCCATTTTTTGGGTGGGGCGCAATGTGGACCTTGACAAAGTCCGAAAATGAATCAAACACAGCGATTGAGCCACGAGGTCGTGGCCACAACCAATGGACCACGGCTTGACCAGTTGCAAGCTCAATGCCCTCAATAACAATTCCATCACCGCTCACTCCCGTCTCGTCGGAGCGCCGGCAAACAGTAAACGTGCGTATCCCTTGCGGGGCAAGGTGGGCAGGCGGCTTGGGCTTTAGGGCCTCAAGTTCTGCCTCCTGTTCTTCAACAACCTCTTCAACCGATTTCGATTCTTCGCTCATCTTTGTATCTCCCGTAAGATTCCATAACGTTTTGCAACCATTCAGGATCTATTGGTTTAATCTGGTCGGCACGATATTCATACTTCCTGTTATCACTGCCGGGGCGCATCTGATTGTTCCAAGCTACATTTGTTTCGTAAATGCTGTCTTCAAAAAAGTCTACCTCAAACTGAGTCCAGCCTTGGTCATCGACACGCTTGCTGGTAATGATACCGAGTCTTAGAAGTTGGTGATGAAAATTCATCACAAACGACCCTATGTTTAGTGTCTTTGTGCTCATATCGTAATGCATTTCACTCCTTTCTTTCGTCGCCCTCTAGTTGGGCTTGTTCGTCTTTGGATACTCTCGTGGCACTATAAGGAACGAAAAGAGATACAACATCAAAGCCGGACAGCGAATAAAAAATGCCGTCATAACTTTCTCGGATGTGCTCTAGCATCTCGTCCCACTCGATCCCTTTGCGCAGCCCATAGACAGCATGGCGATGCATCTCCTTGTGACCCTCGGGGTCGTTGCGAAAATCATAAATACGATTAGCGGGAATACTTGCTTGGTAAAGATTGCGACCCGACGACACTTGCATCTCTCTCTGTCCTAAGTCCACATACCAAAAGGTTCTCGGTACGGTGCTTGTTTCATATTCTCTCATACTAAACGAACTTCTTTTAGCCTTGTCGGCAAAGTATTTGGGATCTACCACGATCTCTTCTTCATCCGTGGGAGCATAATGATACAACGTAAAGGAGCCCCCGCTATCGTAATCACTCATCTGTGCTTCAGCGAGAAACTTTTTAAAATCGTGGAGGAGCTTTTTCATAGACTCTTTTTAAGTTCCCGAAGCTTGAGTCGTAGGATTTGGCGGTGATGCCAGCGTGACTTGGGAGTGCGGTTGGTGTCCAGGGTGTGTCCAACTCTATCGTTAATCTCTTTGATTAAATCCTTGTGTTGCTCTCTTTGTTGTTCGGTGAGATTCGGGAGGTCATAGTCGTACTCATGCCCCTCCTCCATGTCGTACTGGTCGTCAAAGAAGGGGATATAAAATTTGCGTCCGGCTGACTGTCGTTCTTGGGAATAGAAATCCTCACGGGCTTGAACCTCGTCGTCAAATAAAACAACATCACGACGCTGCTTGGTTTCGTTGCCCTCAATATATTCAAAAATGAATTTGTCCTCGCCTGTCTTTGCTCCCCAGATAACTGACTCTTGGTCAAAATATAATCCAGCCTCCACCATGTCCTCTCGGGTAATGTTGGGAATAATCATAGAGCGTTCTTTGTTTCCAAACTTCCCACGGATGCGGATAGGTCCATGGCCACGCTCACGCATCCAAGCCATCAACTCTTTGTTGAGGTCTCGGTTTTCTTTCCGAGCAAGTTGTTGAGCTTGGGGATTCCACCCCGTCATGAACCCTACGGTATCCACCGAGGCTACTTTGCCTTGGAGAATATTTTTGATTCTGTTGAATCCAGACTCGTTCAAAAACTTTTTCCACTCGTTCAAAATTTGTTTCATTATATTATTCTACACAGATCAGGTGGTTCTCGCCAATGAAAGTATATTTCTTTCCTTTGACTGTTACCTCTTCTGTTCCGAAGGAGTGGATGACAACCGTCTTCCCGGTAAGGTCGATGGAGCAATCTTCAGCACAGGCCAGAACCGTAGCTGTTAAAAATTCCTCGACCTTATCCTCCACCGGAACGAAGAAGGTTCCCTGTTGTGGTTCCTCCTCTTGAGCTTCTATAAGTAGTCTGCGGTTTAGGGGTTTCATCTTAGTTCCTTCCAATAGTCTTGCAGCATTTCAAATTCGAAGCGAGAAGTCTGGGTCCATTCCCGCATACTGCAATGCTTACAATAGCACTCGATGGCCACTTGGTCTTTGAAAATTGCTCGGGTTTGTCCCGAAGGGAGCCAAGTGTGTTTGTTCTTATGTTTCTTTTCTTCCCGCTCACAAAAACCTTCTTTTAAATTTTGGGGCATAATAAAATTTAGAGTAGACATTGGGAACTCTCCTTTCGTTCTTTATATATTACTCTATTTTTGTTGTTGCGTCAAGTAATTTCGCAAGCTCCGCCGGCACAGGCTGCCTCACCCTTGAGGTCAGTGTTGTCATCCTCTTCCACAATCTTGGTGAGATCTATGGAAGCTAGTTTTTCCATCATTACGGTATATTTTTCCTCTGAACAATCTTCAAAGGGTGCTTGCTGGTAAGTACCGCCATTCTGGGGGAGGACACTCAGACCATTGTAGTGGTGGCGATTCTCCCACATCCATTCCCCGGCATCAACCCATTCGTTCTCGTGGAGTGAGATGGTGGCGGAAACGTTGTGTCCGTTCTGCCCTGAACGTTTGCCTGGGTTAACCCATTCTCGTGTAATTTTCCTTACTCTCCGCAAAAGCTGGAAGGCAGATTCTGTACGGAGGATGGCCCCTTTGGGAGCTTTCTGAGGGACAGAAATAACTGCCGTGTCGTGAGGTCGAAAGAACTCGTCTTCCACCAGTTCAGGGTGGTGAATTGCTAGGTGCCAATAAATTGGCTCATTTTTGCCAACTCTGATTCGGCGTACATAATAATCATTGTGCCAGGCGTGGATGCCACTGGAAGTTCCCAGGGTCAAACTCGTAGTTCCTGCGGGTTTTACGCAGGTTGTTCGGGCAGCGTGGTTGATGCCGATGGCATCTGCTACACGGGCATTTTCTTCCTTGACTGCCTTAGCGGCAGCCGTCAAATCTATGTCATCTTGGAGCACTCTTCCCGAAGCGATCCCGGTCATAGAGACGCCGACAAGAGCATCCTTCTCCGTGTTCCTCTGCCAGATGTTGCGAAGGTAATGAAAGTCTGTGTAGCCGGCTTGAAGCGTGCCGATGAAAGCCGCAGCCCTTACCCGCTGTTCGAGGTCACGCTGATCGATGATGTTGCTGACGTTAACTTCAGTAAGGTTGCAGAACTGGAAGGGGCGAAGGCCAATCTCACAGCAAGGGTTGGTTCCCCAGTCCTTGTCGTTTGAGAGGTAGATTCCCGGTTCGCCAGCGTTGGAAGCTTCGACTCGTTTCCATATGTCTAAGAAGAATTCTTTTGTTATTCTGTGCCGCAAAAGTACAGCAGAGTTGTTGGCTCGTCCTCGTTGTGGGTTGGTCTCCCACCATCGTCCAGACTTACAAGAAATCATTTCATTATCACAAGCAGAAAATAATGATATGAGTGCAGCACGCCTTATACCACCTGCCAAAACTGCATCCGCAATATGGCAAACAATATCATGAACCTCGATGGGAGCCAACTTATCGCCATCGTTCTTCTGCGCAAGGACGCCTTCGACCTTTACTAAACATTCACGCAGCGGCTGGGAGCCGGGAGCTTTTCCTCCCGATGTTACCAGGCGAGCGCCCTTTGGACGAATATCACTAAAATCAAATCGTAGCCGAGAGCCGCCAAAGAAGTAGCTGCGGACAAGATACTTAACAGCGTCGGCCCATCCTTCAATACTATCATTTACTAAATACCTCCGGGTTCGTTCTTGGTTGGGTTTTCTAATCTCGGGAAGCTCCTCAACGTGGTGCTTCTGAACCGAATATCCTACACCTGTGCCGCCGAGTAACAGAAACATAATCTCCCCGAATATGCGCCAGTCATCAACAGGAGCATAAGCACAGTTGAATACTCGGTTGGGTGAAATTTCAATAGGTTTCCCTGCGAACTGCATGGAGCGCATCGAAGGAAGAACTTTTTTATTATAAACAAGAGTATAAATATCCTTAATCTCAGTCTTGAGTTGCGGATACTTTTTCATGTGCATCTTCATGTTGCGAGTGACCAACTCATCCCAGCTTTCTCTCCTGTTTTTCTTGGGGAGATAGCGAGCGTACTTCATATACACCGTAATATCGGATAGGATCTGGGTTGATAGGTCGTTGTCGTTCATGATGCTTCTCTCTCCCGTTCTTGTTCTAAGTTTTGTTTTAAATTTTGTAACCCTTCTTTAAGACTCACTTGTTTTTTTTTACGCTCCGCCTTAAACTCTTTATATTTTTGGCGAAGATGTTCTTCCTGTTCTTGTTTGGTTTTGGTTACCACAGCATCAATCGTGGAGTGTTCGTCGGGTGGCAACACCTTGAGGTGAACCTTGGAAGTATCAAACTCCATAGGGTAGACGATACCGTCAATGCCGTTACGGTTTTTAGCCACAAACATACGCCCTCTGTTCTCAGTCTTATCCTCAACCGTGCGGGAGATTGTGCAGATAAAGTCAGCGACGAAGCATTTATTAAAGGCTTCGCTGATGGCTTCCATCGTAATAACTTCTGCGTTCAATCCGCTGCGGTTGGTTTGGGATGCTGTCCACACGGGAATATCCCAGACTTGGCCGATGGCTCGGAGTTCTTCGTAGATGTTTCCTAGGCTGTGGCGAAGTTCCTGAGATTTGAAGCCTGTGGCAGTGGGGCGAAGTAAGTCAGCGTAATCTACAATAACCATGTCCACATCTACACCTTTCTGTTTCAACTTCTCAAGGTGTCCGGAAATGGTTCTTGTGGAGGCTGACTTCGTGGGATACTCTTTGATAACTAGTTGCCCCGGAATATGTTTTACAACTTCTATAATGGAATCTTTCATACCCATAAGATTCTGGAGGGGGATGCCCGTGATACATGAGTCATAACGTTGCCCCACAACAGTGTCGGCTAATTCCAAAGTATAGTGAACAACTGTCTTGCCCTTCACGACTGCCATCGCCCCCAGGTGAACAAGAGCCATTGACTTGCCCGCACCTGTTGGAGCAACAACAACGCCAAGCTCTCGCTTGCCAAGTCCGCCCTTAGTGATACTGTCAATCTCGTCCCAGTGGGTAGAGATGGGGTTGCGCATTTTCATTTCAAAGCGGTCGGCTACGTCTTTGTGGTAGTCGTGCCCGTGTTCGTTGTCGGCCCCGAGGTTCATGGCTTCGTTGATAACTTTTTGTATCTCGTCAAAACTCTGAGACTGGAGAAGGTCTACTGATTTTAGGATTGCTTCCTTGAGTTTCTGCTTCTTGCAAAAGTCAAGCGACTTCTCCTTGACATATTCATCATCACCGTTGCCGATGGCGTTGCTCTTAAGCCGAGCCATAAAGTCAATGACCTGCTTGATGATGCTGTCAGAGTAGTCTTCCGTCTGCGTTCGCACAACAGAAACCATCGCCTCATAAGTTGGATGGGGGTAGCTTTGCTTATGTTGGAACAAAAGGTCAACAAATACCTGAAGATATTTAAGCTCCAGATAGCTGGTGTCCAAGACCTCTTCCATTTGATTCGCAAAGTTGCGGTCAAAGAGAATGGTCTTTACTAGTTTTTCTTGGAAGGATTTGCCGAACTTGCTAAATGTGTCATGTTGTTGTTCGGGCATTTGTTTTCCTTGTTCCTTACTATAACTCACTTCACCAAAATGTGAAGAGTCGCTCTCACTTATTTTATGTGAGAACGGAGCATCAACATAAGCTCGTCGATATTTAAAGTACCAATCCCATCCTTGAGGAGCATTGTCCTAATTTTTGTGCGATTGAGATTGACCCCGTCATTTTCAATCGCATACTTAAGTTTGCGGACTCCTTGGGAGGATATGGTGCTTGTATATAGTTGCATAATTTCATAATTTGAGGCGATAATTTCTTCATTTTCCGCAACTTTTTGAAATGCCTTGACTTTATTTTTATTCTTTTTTGCGTGCGTTAAAATGTCGGTTAGTGTATAGTCTTTATTTTCTGAAAGGAAGGAAAATCTTTTAGAAACTGTAGCCAGTCCCAAACCTTTTACCCCTTCAAGGTTATCAGATTTGTCTCCCACGATAGCACGAGCCCACGCAAAGTTGCGAGGATGGATTTTATATTGTTCTATCACCTTGTTCTTGTTGAGGACTTCCTCGTTCTTACCGGGGCGGATAAGAACCGTTTTGTCGTCACACAATTGAATAAAATCTTTGTCGGAGGAGATGATTAATTTTTGCCAGTCCGTAAACTCGTTGCAGTGACACAGCCACGCAATCACATCGTCGGCTTCCACACTTTCCACAGCAAGCTGGAGCACCGGAAGGTTGTCCAGATATTCTGTGAGGCGAATGACCTGCTCGTATTTATTTTCCCGCTCTTGTTCGGGGGTGGAGAACTCGTATTCCCTGTTGAGCTTGGGGGCTTTGCGTCCCACCTTATAGTTTTTATTTTTTTCCCTGCGTGCTTGGGAGCCGCCGGGACCTTCCCAGGCTACCACAACTCGGTCAGGTTTGGCTCGGCGTATCTCCTTTTGAAGAGAGCGCAAGAAACCTGTCAACCCTCCGATGGGGTTGCCGTTGGCATCCAGTTGAGGGGACATAACATAGTTGCGGATGAACATGTTTTGTCCATCAATGATCAGCAATCGTTTCATGCTGTTTCTCCGGGGAAGCTTACTGCTTCTTTCCTATTCTACACTCATCTTCCAGAATGTCAAGAACTCTTTTCTTAAAGTTCTCGTCTTCCAGAAGTTTCGGAAAGTCCTTGCTTTGGAATTTCTTATCTTCCCCGTCAACATTAATAGTATACCACGCACCGCTACGAACACAGCCCGGTGTTCCGCCGATGGCACTAAGCCAGGAACTCTCGTCGGCGATGCCCACTCGGTCGTTGGCCAAATCAAACAACACATCAAACTCACAAGTGCGAGGCGATGGACCGAAGCGAGACTTCATGGTCTTCGCACTCGTGTGGAATCCAATGATCTGTTTCTTTGCGTTCCGGATTTCTCCGTTGGCTTTGCTCTTGTGCTGGGTCAGCCAGATGCGAGCAGAGGCATGGTAGGGCAAAGCCTTACCGCCGGGCTCAACACGGTTGTCACCAAACATCACGCCGATGTTGGTTTTCAACTGGTTGGTAAAGACCAGAGCAATCTGCTCCCTGCCAAGAGTCTCCGTTACTTTTCGCATGCCTTTGGCTAGAGCCTTGGCTGTCAGTCCGATACGGCTGTTAGGGTCGTAGTCCCCTTCAATCTCGGCCTTGACTGGTGTGCCAGCAACGCTGTCCCAAACAATACAAACAAGTTTGGTGGGTGCCTTCTCCCTGATGAGTCCAATGAGGCGCTCAATGTTCTCAAAGACTTCCTCAATCGTGCCGGGCTGAACATACATAAAATTGTTCTTTGTGTCAAGTCCTAACTGTTCCATAAAATCTGGTGAGGCTGCGTTTTCTGTATCAATATATACAGCGAGCCCTCCCATCTTCTGGCAGTTGGCTAGGATCTGAGTCACGACAAGGCTCTTGCCGCTGGCAGATTCACCAGCAATCGTAGTGAGCTTGCCCACTGGGATTCCACCGTTTCGTTTGTTGGATATAAGATAATCCAAAAGCGTTGAGCCGGTAGGAATCCAAGTCTTTACATCTGTGGGGTTGTCCCCGTGCAGATCATAAGCAACATTCTCTTTGGCTGCCTTGTTTAATTCGCTGCGCAAATCATTTACAAGGCTGTTTCCAGACCTAGTAGCCATTTAAACTCCATTTCCATAGGGAGGGGCACCTGTAACCCCGTGCCCCCCTGCGGGTGCTGGTCAACTAAGACAGCAAATCATCAAACGCCGTCTCAATGTCCGACACACCTTCAAGGCTGATATCAGGCTTGGTGGTGGTGTTGGCATTATTGTAGCGAGTAGTCTCCGAACCAGTTGTAGTGGTATCGGTATCGCCAAGGGTCTCGTTGAGAACCTTTTCGCATTCCTCGTAAGTGGCTACCTCAAAAATATCGTCGGCAACCTTAATGCTCTCCAGAAGAGTGTTGACCTCTTCTTCAGTCTTGGCGAGCTTGCTGGTGCGACGCATCGGACGAACGTCCGTAGTTGGGAACTGCTGACCAGACTTCTTGCCATAGTCAATACGCAGATCCGTTCCCTTTTCGGTGTCCGTAATGTCACCGTACTCGGGGTCAAGCACTACGTCAAGTAGAGCCTGATAGGTGGTGCGGGAAAAGCCCCACCAGCGAACACCCTTATCCTCTTCGCCACGGACGACGATGGGAGCAAAGATTCGCATCTTCGGCCAAAAGCGTTTGGCTGCTTCCTTGGAGCCGTCGGTGCCTTCGTTCCAAAGAGTTGTTCCCCATTCTGCGATGGGGTCGGCGTCGCCGTTGGTACGAGGACTGAGGACAGTAGTTTTGCCCTCGGCTCCCATGCCGTAGTGGTAGTACGCCTCAAAGAAAGGATCGCCGTTGGGAGGACACACAAGTCGTAGCTGGTGTGTGCCTTCTTCTGGCTTCCAAAAGTTGTCGGAGGAGTCACCCCCCCTGCTAGTAAGAGCGGAATGTTTTTGCCGCATCTTGTCAAGATCAATACCCATAATTTTCTCCTTTACTGGTTTAGTTGACCGTACATCTACTATAACACACCCTCACAGGGTTTATAGTAATTCTTGTTCTTTTTTTTGTTTCCTAAGAAAAAGGAGGGGCTTAGGCCCCTCCTCTTCTGGCTGTGCTAAAAAACCGATATCAGTTGATATCGATGATGACCGGCTGGAGTTGTTCCTTCCGGGGAATTGTAACCGACAAAAGTCCGTTGTGGAAGTCAGCAGAACAAGCCGTGAGGTCAAGGTTGCTGTCATAGTTCACAAAAGTCTTTTGAAAACTGCGCCGGGCAATCCGGCGCTGTGCATCGCCTTCCGTGCTGGCTTCTGCACGCAGAGTGATGCTACTCTTTTCAGGCTGGACCTCAATGGTGAGATCCTCTTTGCTGAAACCTGCGAGGGCAAACTCAAGGGTTGTGCTGCCGTCTTCGTTAGAGAAGATGTCGGCAACGGGGTAACCCGACGTTGACTTTCTCGCTAGTGATGGGAAGTCTCCGAACAGTTCATCAAAGATGTTCCGTCCAAGTAGACTAGGTGTGTGGTATTTTACTAAATTGCTCATGGTGTTTCCTCCTGTATTAAGCAAGGTTATGTTATGTGACTCCCGAAGGCAGTCGTTAGATTGTAAGCACCGCACAGCCACTTACTCTCTATCTATAACTATACTACAGATTTCTTATTTGTAAAGTTTTATTCGGCAGGCGGGTCGGCTGCGGGGGGCTCTTCGATCTTAAATATTTTTACGACATCAACCGGAATTGTCTTCAGTTCTCCCTTTATGGACAACATGATACTATTTCTGTACTTTTCCCAATCAAGTTTAAGGTGCTTCCCAACTTGTCCATTGTTTTCCTTGGCGACTGCAAGATTCAATGCGTTAATAGTGTAGAGGCTATTTGTTTGTTTTTTCCGGTGTACACGCATTGTGAAGAGACTCTGGTTATACGAGCGGCCCTTTATCGGAACAATGTTATATGTCAAAATTTTCTTCTCTGGGTTCGCTGTGTCTTGTAGGAGGAAAATTAAATTATTTGTAAGCTCTAAAGTTTCTATAATTTTTTCCACTTCGGTCATCACCTCATCTTCGGATTCTGTGGTGAGAAAAGAGGCTAAAAGAACCCCTCTTTTGTTTCGTTGATTCATGCTTCTGCTGCCCTCGTCCGATGAAGTTCTATCCTTTTGTATATAGGCTAGCCAGGCTTGTTTTTACGCAGACCAGCGGCTATGCGGTCTGAATGTGTTTGGTGTGAGAAACGCAGAGAACTATTTTGTCCTCAAATGTTGTTGGGTATACCGAAAAGCTCGTGCTTATGCTCGTGTCAGAAGCTAAATTTTTTGTCTGTTCTTTTATTTCTCGCATCAAACTATTGTCTTCTTCCAATTCTTTCGCCGGAATCCCATAATAATAGTGGGACTCTTGGGTATTTTCGAGTGGAAAAAGGTGGTTCACCTCTACATTGCGTCCCAAGGAAGTTATCCCAAAAGTTGAAATGCGGCAAATCTCAGGAGGAGTCGATGGTGCGCTGACGACCGGATCGACATGATTAAAATAGTTTACCATAGCAACCAAATAAGAAATAAAATGACTGGTGCTTTTTTCATACTCTTTTATAGAAACGTCACCCATCATCTCTTCGGCGATTGATTTCTTGACCAAGTATATTCTCTCAAATAGTCCGCTTCGGGCATACTCTTGCAAAATATTAAACACAATCTTGTCGTCTCTTTTTTGTGTCTGAGAGAGCATTTGGCGATCAGGAACCACATATAAAATACTTATCTTTGAATCTTTTATTTGTTCCAAGACCGTTAAGGATATTCCTGATATTGGTTCGCCGCCGCCAACTATAAATAAAACTTCATCTTCGGCCCTAATGCTTCTCAAATATACCGCAATCTCGGCGACGTCAATAGATTCTTCGGACGCCTGAATATCGGTTGGTTCCTCAATAACTAAATCTCCTCTTCCGCTAAGATGAGAACCAATCTTATATATGCGATATTCAGGGTGCTCTGTGAGTTCTTCTGCTATACCACACCCCATTTTCCCAAGACCTATAACCTTATCCATTGATGTGATGCTCCTTCAAGTTTCCCAAATTTGTGCCCTTGCTAATATTTATTTTAAATTCACCAAACTTTGTAGAACTCATTAATTTTTTTATAGATGTTAACAATCTTTCATCTCTTTTGTCAAAGTCAATTATAATTGCGTCATGTATAATACATACTATTCTTGATCTAGATTTATGACTCTGCAATAAATGATGAATTTTAAGAGCCTGTAAAAGAGTAAGTTCGGCAGCGGTTGACTGGACAATATAATTTAAAGCATGATGCTCATCGACGTCTTCTATTTTCTTTCGGAAAGGTGTATAAACGCATTTTCCATCCCAATGCTTATCTAAGATAATCTCCTTGTTGTAGAAATTTTCCAGCATTTTTCCTTCAGGACTTTCTTTGGCGCTCTTTGATCCATATAGCCAGGCGAAAAATGACCTTTTTACTTCCTCTCTGGATATATTTCCCCCAAATACATTCTCGGCATGAAATTTATGCACGTCGCAGGAGGGCTGCACCATATCTAATATGCCCATCATCACCCTAACCTCGGCCCCGTTAAAATCTAGCTCCAAAAAATAATCGTTGTGTGGATCAATAACATCTCGAAAGCTTTTCTTAAGAGTAAGGATGGGAAAAGATTTTTCTTTCGTCGTAAGCCGCCCAGTCTTCGTCCCAAATTGATTATATTTTATGTAGGGAGAAAGACCCGTCAAACGATTTGAGCCGGGCTGCTTAGTAGCTGCAAGAGAATATGCTCTAAGTTTCTTCTTGTTTATGTTCAAGGGCTGGTGGGAAATATCCTCCAAAAGCTGGCATGTTCTTAGCAAGTAGCTATACCGCTCTGGCCTCTGGTAATTTTCTAACACATACTCGGTTATCTTGTTTTTTACTTCACACATTTCAATTAAAAATCTTTTCGGTACAAGATCATAAAGACAGTTGTCCTGCAAATTTACCTTTGCCACTTGCAAGCTTCTACGAAAAGAAGAAAGACGCTTAGATACATCCCCCCAATCGTCCTTCAAATACTCAGGAACAATTTCCTTGATATCTTTGCCGCCGATATACAGATTAGCATATTCGATTCCTGTACGTTCCCGTAAATGACCGGAGTATTTCCAAGTCGTGCTTAAGTCTTTTGGAAAATCAAGCTTATCAAAATATAAATTGTTATTGCAATAAATGCCGACACACTCTTGCTTGTCGTCCAATGTTTGAAAAATCAAAATTTCTACTTTCTCAGAGTTTTTATCTTATCATCTATTTTTGTAAAAGTTAAGAAATCTGCGGTAACAGGCCCCACCAATTCTTGATGTATGTGCCTGAGTCCTGCAAAATATTTTCTGCCGGCTGGAGACGCTGGAGCAAAATAGTAAATATTCATTGTATCCTGTAAGTCTTTTAAACGTAAAGAGTCCGGCGTATGTTTGTTTCTTTCAAGAGTTCGAAGATTATAATAACATCTCAAAGACCACTTGTCTCCATACTTGCCAGACTCATGCCCGAACACCTCATCAGATGAGATTACTTGCCTAAAAATAGCCTCTGTCTTGTGCCGAAGAGCTTGCGGGTTCACACATTTCCAATCGCCTACCGTGTCCACAACGACCCTCTTTGAAACAACAGGAATATCCGATACATATGTGTTGTAGAAATCTAGCGCATAAACTTTGAACATTTCCATATCAACTTGCCATGCCTCTAGATAAGCCTGCGTAAAAAACTCTTCAAAAATTTCTTCTTCTGTAGTTTTAGTGGGTATTAATTCATATTCCTCATAACCAGTAGCATGTCGCATAATATGTTCTAATCCTCCGATAGCAGAGTACCCATATGGCTCAGGAATATTAAAATTTCTCACAAAGGGAATGTTACATTCCAGCAAATCATTTGTGAGCGGTGTCGGGGGCGTACTCATCCGAACACCGGTCATATATTCCCTCATGGCCGGAGAGCGAATATCTGCCACGAAACGCCATGGCGCATTTTTATCGATGACAAAGCCATAGTTAGAAGCAATGCGAACTACCGTTGTAAAGTTGGGATCATATAAAAATTCATCGCACTTTTCATAATCCTCGGCGTGCGACGTATCCCCAATTTCTATTACAAGCCCTGTATTTAAAGGGGAGCACAAAATACTCTCAACGTAACCAGATAAAGTCATTGGAGAGCCTCGTTTAATTCCTATCTCACAAAAATTAGTAAGCACCTCTAGGTAAGAATCAAATCCTGTAACTTTTTTATTATTGCTACTCATTACAGCCATAAAAATTTCTGAAAAAACTGGGTATACAGTATCAGACATATAAGTGTTGTATTGAGAGGGAATACTCTGCCAAGCTTTAGTCGCAGAAAGGTTTGCATATGGTCCGCTAGGGATCATTTTTTCATTCGTAGCGGTTTCTCTTATTTTTTCGACAAAATCTCGCCAAGCGTCTGCCACAAAATTAAAAGCAAAAAGTGGAGTTCCCCCACTACAATACTTCAATTGCTTAAGTCTATCTTCCCTTAAGACAACAGCGTTACCCAAAGAGTTAATTCTTCCATAATAGCGATCTTCTTCCCAAAAATTAAAATATGAAAAAGGCGCAGCTTCTGGGAATATTTCATCTCGATACCTGACCCTGTTCACAAACACATCAGTTGAGTTAGAATTATTATCGGCTGTAGAAAAGCTATCCGGGTCTTCCCCTATGTCTGGCTTGTCTGGCTGCGGCATTTATCTACTCCTTCCCTGGTCGCTTTTGCCACATACAGGTTAACGTTGTTTCAAACGTACCCATAGAGATCGTGTTGCTTGACTTGACAACCATATAATATCCCCCAAGTCCAAGTTTGGATGCTACTGTGCTCCCAAGAGTAAGATCGGCGTTTATATACAGAAGCTGCCCGTTACGGAATAAAGTATTCCCAACCATAGTAAGTTCCAAGTCTTGCGGGAGTATTAAGGCTGATCCTTGTTGGCTGTTTTCTATATTCAGTGCCCTAAGTTGTGGCATCTTTTTTTCAGAGAAGGAAAATGTTTTTACGAGGCCTCGGTCAGACCCAAGTGTGAAATGGTATATGCCATTTGCAAGATCTTCCGTAATAGATTCATTTAAGTCGGGAGTTGCTTGTTCAATAAAAATAATAAAATAATTATGCTGTGCCAAAGTAGGTTGTCCATTGCCGGAGCCTTGATTCTTAGCCGCATCTTGTACGTCGTTGCCGTCAATGATACTCCCTTTTGCAAAATCAAGAGAACTAACAGCACTTGCCAGACTAAAGGCCAACCTTTTTCTACCCTCTATAGAATAAGCATCGTTGATGAGCGGGGCGACCAGATCATTGAGGAGTGAGTCTACAAACCTTCTAAACGATATAGCATTAATCGGTGGCTCACTTTGTACAAACGTCTGCAAAAACCACTGCCCAAAATAATCGACAGAGATAGGCAAGTCGGCCAAAGGATATACATCTGTACCTTTAGTGCCCGGCACATCATAAACAGAGGGCGCAAAGCTGCCTAGTACTATTTTTGGCAGCATCCCTATAATGCCATGCATTCCAGTTAAGGCTTCTTCGATAATATCTCCGAGCTTAAAATAAAATAAGTTAACTTTTGATTTATCTTCGCTGGCATCTGGTGAGTCAGAAGCATCCCCAGCGGGATCGAGAGTGCCTCCTGGCGGGTGCTTCGCTTGGGGGTTGCGCTGTCTTTTTGCTTCGGCTAGCAGAGCGTCCTGCATTCTCTTCTCGGCCGCCTGTTGTTGCGCCTTGGTAGCCCCTTTAGCATTTACTTTACCTACTGCTCTTGGCTGCCTTTTCTTGCTGCCGTCAGGTTTCTTTTCGTCCGTCACAATATTTTTTAGATCTACCGTAATATAGTGCAATTTACTGTTTGTATATAAATTGGTCATAAATTTAGCATACTTACTATGCCTTATTTTAGCTTGAATATTAGACTTGGCGGACTGGGCTGCCTTGATGCCTTTCTCCAAATCTTTTTTAGCTTGAGCATTATCTTTATCGAAGCGATCTACATAATCTTTGTGCATATTAAGAATAGCAAGCTCAAAATCCACCTCATCAAGAGATACATGAAAGAAACCGCCGCTGGCGCTTGCTATTCTTTTAGCCAAAATTCCCTTAACTTGCGTTGGTACTTCTACCTCATATGAGGTCGCTCCTCGTCCCCCTGTACGTCTGGTTTGCTTCTTTTTGAAGTTGACCCCTGTCTTTCCTGCGTTGGGGATTGGACCAGCACCACTATAAACGTAGTCCTTGTACAGCTTATCTTTAGCCCAGTCAATATCCTCCATTGTTTTAGAAATCCAAATTCTCTTTTTACTGATGGGCTCCTTGTTGTCCGAGTCGGCCAGAACATTAGAAACATAACTGCTCGCCAAAATAGAATCTAGAGAGCCGACGTATTCTATTTTTAATTCTACCTGCCCTTCCTGCATAAAATTTAATTTATAAGATATCAAATTCAGAGCAATAACTTTTTGCGTACCCTCAACCGCTGTTAAGAATTTCTGATTCATGGCAAAGGGGCCTTCTAAATTACTTGCTTTCCCACGGGGAACTCCCCACCCTACCCGAGCCTTTAATACAGTGAATTCTCTAGGAGGGCGAGGGGCATCGACCTTCGCTGCGAAAAGTACCTTCCCGGTGCCTAGCGCAGTTCGTTTCTTTGAAGATATTCTTCCGCCGTATTGGGGGTCGGCGTCATCGTCGGTGGCACCTACTCTTCCTCCCATTAGTTCATACGCATTAGCTAGTGCCCAGGCTATTGCCTCGGCTTCTTCTTTGTCGGCTGCCTCTTGCTTCATGTCTCTGGGTCCAGAAGTGCTCCTCACTTTTTTGGAGGGAGGTTGCGGGGCCTTTAGCTGAGAAGGATTGGTTACAAACAAAAACTTTGTAAACTCCTCATTGAGTAATTCTCGAACTGAAGCGAAAAATAAAGTTATGTTGGCTTTAAGTGTCTTGTCACCCTCGTGCTTATTATCAAATTGCCAAGAAAAATCTTTTACTCCGACACCCGTTCCTAAAGTGCCCCTACCTTTTAAAAGCATGCTGGCGTCACCTTTCATCGCAGAAGTTCCTGCAAGCCTTACTGGCTTACCTCCACGAACAACCACTCGGTCAGACATTTGGATATAATCACTAAAAAGAATTTTTTCGTCGGGGACTTTTTTACCCTTGTCGTTTGTTCCGCCGTCAGAATAATAAAACTCCATCATAGGAACGAGATTTCCTAGTTGTGCTGGTGTCGCATAAACAAAAGAAGATACGTCAACAGGATTGCCGATCAAAGGAATGAGTGAGTTTGGCTTTCCGATATAGTTTATCAAATGTTTATACGGATTAGTCGTTCTGGCTCTGCCGGACTTAGTTAACCCGGTGCCGCTTCTTTGTCCAGCAAGTGTTTGCATAAGCAGAAGTTGTGCTTTTTTTTGCCGAAACTTTGCTGCGCTTTTGGTTTTATCTTTGGGTGGCATTATACATCTCTTTTATGTTCGGAAAAAATCTAGCACCACCTCGATGGGGCTTGGGACATAAATCGTTTCGCCAATTTTAAAATGAGCCTCAGTTGGCTTTTTATTATACCACGCTATGACCCACCATAGTCCAGCAGAACCATAGTACTCTGAAGCTATCTTAAACAGGCGTGAACTTGAAGACCATATTACTGGCGTTGAAGTAATCGACGCTATTTCCTCTGTGGTTGGATATCTAAACCTAGCTGTAGAATATTGAACTATTTGGTTCAAGTCTCGATTGACTAAAAATTTATCTTTATAATCTTTGTTGTTGTTAATAAAAATATTTCTATTTATAAATCTAGAATACATTTCTTATTTCCCCAGGAGTTTGTTTTTTTGTGCTTGCAATAAACCAATCCTCTTGTCTATATCTTTTGTCTTTTCTTGTTTGGTTGGCAATCTTACCTTGGCAGCATCTGTATGGACAGGCACCGGGTTATTTGTTGCGTAAGGAAATCCCTTGCGTCCGCCCCTAAATGCATAACCTTTGTCGGTTCGCACCCACCCCAAGGAATGTTCATGTAGTACATTTAATTCAAAATTAAGTTTTATTGCTTTCGGTAAATATTCTACATCAGATGTACCCAGTGGCTTCGTAAACTCTGGCTTCTGGTCTTTTCCTATCATAAACATTCCCATGTCGAGTTGCGGGTCCATAGTAAATCCATTCAAATATCCCAAAAGTCCCGCTCCTGTCGCAGCATCCTGTATCAAGTTACCAAACTTAACTCGTACTAGGGGTCCCTGAATGATATTACTTCCGGCCACGATTGATGACGCTGCGCCAACGGCGACGCCGGGATCAGAGTATAGAGGGTATAAGAAGGTCAACAAACCGTTAATCTCGTCCATATTATCTTTTGCCTGTTCTATTGAAGAAGCTGGAACGATCCATGATACAGCCAACGCCCGGCGAGTATTTTGGAAAGTTGGTATAGGGTCCATTCGCCCGTAAACTTGCTCCGAAGACCACTCTGAATTATAAGCGTCGCTGAACGAGTCCACGAACGCCGAAAAAGAAACCGTCGCTCCTGTGGGAACATGCTGTATCTCTAAAGTGAACCCCTCGTTGAACAATCTCTGCTCGCCGGCAGTTTCTTTCTTTATGCCTGTGAGCAGTTTTCTTTTATTAAAGATGTTATCTTCTGCCATTTGTTTCTCCCTATCTTGCGATATTCATTCCATACTCATCGTTTAATACATTAACTATAACCTCGCCAAGTTTCTTCTCATTAACTTGTAGGACCACGGTACGATCAGTGGAAGACTGTCCTCCGGCTGGAGCAAACATATTCCCTATTGCGCCAGCAATTCTATCAAAGCCTCCCATTTCGGCTGACTTTGTTGCTTCGCCCACGATAGCCACAGCAGACATAGCCCTCTCCATGTTGTCTAATTCGGATGTGTTCATCTTCGCTGATACCGTAATAATCCTCTCTAAAGAATTTAGTCCAGACTCTGCCTCCTTGAGGGCGGCCACTCCGTCGCTTATGCTTGCCATGGAATGACCAAGAGATAAAAAGGCTGAACTCAAAGCGGCAACGCCGATCATCATGGCAGTTCCTGTGATTGGATTCATTATCGCAAAGCCAAGTGCAATCAGTGCAGCGGTAAGAATAAAGAGAGACGCAGCAAAAGTAACAATGCCCTTGCCGACGCCACCCCACTCCAGTTGACTCATTCTTTCAAAACCGTCAGCAAATGTCCCGATGCTTCCTGCCAATACAGACATTCCGTAAGCAGCGAGTGCAATACCTGCACCCATCATTAAAGCGGCGGCACCAAGAGCCAGCATAGCTAAAGCAAAGGCCGGCAAGACACCACTAGAAAGGGCGAGACCGGCAACAACCATAAGAGCTACAAATGGTATTATTAACAACCCGAGCGCAGCCACTGCTGGCCAGAGCGCATCGCCCAGCCCAGAGAATGACATAACAAGCGTAGCCATACCAGTTGCCGCTAGCCAGATACCGGCTCCCAATAACAACACGGCGGCTCCCAGGGCTAGAATACCTAATATTAATTCTTTATTTATTTTCAGCCCCTGCCCCTTGGTCTTGTTGGCTAACTTTTCAGCCGCCTGCGCTTCGAGTTCAGCAGCAGTAAGGGCCTGTTTTGATGCTGTCTCCGCAACGTTGAATCCTATTCTGAGTTTTGCCAGCACAGTGCTTGCTGCGGAAATAGCTTGCCATGTTTTATGGATAACTAGTATAGCCTGGAAGATTTTATAAAATGAGACGAGGACGCCGACGAGGATGAGAAAGCCGCCAATATACGGCATTATCCCAGACTCAGCCATGGCGGTGGCCCACCCGGCGATGGTTATGGCTAATGGGGCGAATGCCTGCATCATTTTTTCACCAGCAGCCGTCAGCTTCTGGGTCATCTCTGTGAGTGCTTCGGCTCGCTTGGAGGCTTCTATCTGTTTTTCATTATACTTTGCGAATTCTTCTGGGTCTCCGAATATTTTCGCAGCCACATCAACGTCAATGCCCATCATCTCGGAAATAGCCTGCTTCTCTCTGTGGTGCAGCGCACTAAACTTTTTGTCGGTGTTTGCGAACTCCCTCTGCATTATACCAAGGCGGTCGGCATGCGATGCTGTCAATAATTCCGTGGAGTTAATTTGCATCCCCAACTGTGCGTTAAGCTTTCCAGCCATATCGGAAGCACCTTCAAATGTATCAACCGCTTCTGCTATATTAAATGCAGCCTCAACATCAACACCCATGGCCCTAGCTTTTTTAGCTAAGTCTTCGAATTTTTTAACGCCGTCTTTTCCGAAGCGTGCCATCTTTGGACCAAGCTTTACAAAGTCCTCGTACACTTGTCCAGTCGGTAGATTAAGACCCTGAGCCAATTTGTCGAGCCTTGTCAGAAGTCCGGCGGATGAGCCCACCGATCCTTTCATGGAGTGAGATACAAGATCTATTGCTTTTGCGGATACCTCAGAAGAAACTCCTAGGCGATTCATCATCACAACGTTGTCACTTAAATCTTTTTGGTCTTTCCGACTCATTTCGGCGAAATTATTGAAATTCTTATTCAGAGCAGTCTGGGCTTCCGACGAATCCTTCATGGTTATTCCAAATTTGCTTCCTGTGGCGACTTGGTCCTTCATCACATCAACGGATTGCTGTCCGAGTCCGCTGTTAACTTGAAGGGACTTGTTAAAGGTATCAAACTTTAGTCCGATATCCTTTAGCTGACTTGCCATGTCCATAATGCCGCCAGAGAAGGCAATATTTTGGGCACCAGCAAACCTCATGGTCTTGGTTAGACTATTTTGGGCTTCCTCTACACGCTTTAGCCAGAATTCTCGTCTTTTCTCCGCAGCAACTTGTTTCTTTAATGTCTCTACAAACGCTTCTACTTCTGCGCCGTGTGCGTTGACATATCCTTGGGCAAGATCGACGAGATCGTTATAGTCAGAAAGGTCTTCGGCTCCCCTTTTTCTGGCTTCTTCTAAATTAGCCTCGGCTTCTAGAAGGGCATTGATATCATTTTGAACTTCTTTGGTTATCTTGCCTTCTTGGACAAGTGCTTCAAAGTTTTTTACAGTTAACTCATTGACGTTGTTGAGTGTGGTTCTTAAGTATCCGTATTGCTCATTCAGACCTTTGATGGCTTGAGTTTGTTCACGGGTAGCGGCAGCCGCCTTTTTACTGGCTTCTTCTTCTGCTGCTAATTGTTCTGGGGTCTTGTCGTCAGCCACCTAGCTCACCTCACGGATTGCGAATTGGCCAATTAATCTTAGCTTCTCGCTCAAATCTTTTGATTGCTACATCAAGTTTGGATTTTTGTTTATAAGTCATAGGGTCATCAAGTCCGTATTTCTTGATGTACATCATGTATCTTTTTTCGTTCACCAGAGCGTCTGTGAATCGAGTAACTTCTAATTTATTGCCCCGTACTTTGACTGGGATTCTGCGTCCTTTAAACATTTTAGACAAAAGATATTCTATCCAAGCAGCGAACACATGAAGAATATTTTCATTTAACTGCCCTTTGCGAGCAGCGCCCAAATCAAATACGATATTTTCAAATTCATCTTCGTTTAACATACTAATCCCCAGCATTGACACTTTGTTTAATAAATAGTTGCCAAGTGAGGTTTATCTTCTCGATTTAGATTTTGATTTGCGCAGGCTTTCTTCTTGAGCTTCGACTTCTTTTTTCTTTTGCTCGGCTAACCTATTTAGAAACCACCTTCGTATAACAACTGGGAGATTGTAAGCCTCAAAGAAGCTCCACCCCCCATAATACTTAAGTTGGAAAAACTCTTCGTAAACTGCTAGTTTATATTCGTCACTTAGGCCAAAAAAAGTCCGTGGTCAGCGGAACCTCCATGTCCGCCGTATGACCGCAATTGGTACACTCATACAAGTGAGTCATGTCAAGATTTGGAGTCACCTTACCCAAGGTGGTACGCAAGTATCTTGAATCTTTAGCCGGCATCTGACGTACAAACGTAGTGCGGCTGATAATATCAGTATCTCCATTGACAGAAATAATTACTTCTTTGAGTTGATCTGTTAAAGCAGAGGACGGCATTTTCTTTTTTTGTCTTCTCTGGGATTCTTTAAAGATTTTCACTTCATCGTTGCCGGTCAAAAGGCGGCACTCCACTTCCACCTTGGAAAATGGAAGTGTTATTATAAAGGTGCTCCTATTGGTCAGAGTAATCCCAAGTTCCTCAACTGCCTCAAATGTGTTGTTTGATTTCACATCCGATAGATCAAACGAGAAATCATCCACCTCGGCACATGCTGGGCATGTTACTTTTGTATCATATTCTGAGCCGTATCCTGTAATTCGAGCAGCCACGATAACGGCATTCTTGTCGCCGACCAACATCTCATTGACCTTAATGTTCTTATCGGTGATTAGGTTTTGTAGTGCCCTGTCAATTGCGGTACCATTCTTAAGAAGTGCCCTATCAGTTAGAAGGTCTTCCTCTTTCGCAGTCATATAGCGAATTTCAATTTCCTCTCGGTTGTGAAGAGGATGTTGAGGGGGGTAAAAAACGCCTCGGCTCGGTAATACGACTGTTTCTGTCGGAGTTGACCAATTAAACTTTGCAGTAGATGATGTTTCTTCGGGAACAATTGCGGCAGGGGCTACCCCGTCGTCTTCCAAGAAAACTTCTTCGGAGGAGCCCATACGGCCTTCATTTCTATTCATATTTTATAACCTTTCTTTGTAATAATAACTTTATTATCTCTTTTTGTTAAGAAATATTTAAAGCCCTACTGTGCCACCACGCTTGCCCTTGGCGTATTCTGCCCAATCAAAGGCCACTTCCACAGTAAGTTCGTTCATCTCGTCAGAAGTATAATCCAAGCTTCCTCCGAAATCAACACTGACTATCCAAGCATTTTTCAAGCTCCATGTATCAATCGGGTCACCCTCGGCATCAATTTGTTGAATGAGGATATCTCCGCCCAAAGCGTCGCTAGCCTTTTTCTTACTAATGCTGGCACGCTTGTTGGAATCTGTAGGATATTGATATCCCGCTGCCGTTAGTCTCTGGATAAAAGCACTGGCAAGATCTGGGTCAACAGGGTCAACCAACGTCATACTTATGTTATCCCAGGTGACTCTTCCAGGGTACTTAAAGGTGTAATCCAAAAACATATGTTCCACGGTTGAAACGTTTGCCTTTGGCTTCGTTGCTGTTTTAATAGACCACACAGGGATAGCGTCCATGTGGGATGCGCCCCCAAGTTGGACTAGGAACCGATATCGACGTTTTGGGTCACTTTTTTTCTGCCCCCACCAAAGATCTGCCATTACTTATTTTCTCCTAATGATATCATAATAAATAGTTTCATGAAACTTTTTTAGTCCTCAAAAGATGCCCCACTATTTGTGATGACAAAGTCGATGGCGAAGAACTCTACAGATCGAGTCGGCTTCACCAGTAGTTTAGCATACACAATGTTTCTGTCGATAAGATCTGGCGTTGTGGTAGTCTCGTCAAGGATAAGCTTGAAGTCCTGAATGCCAAACTGAGCCTTTACAGAATCCAACAATGGCGTTGCCTGTTGAATAAATCTCGCCCAGGTGTCTCTCGTGTTCTGCTCGAACAGGAGTCGAGAAGCGATAAACGATATCTCACGCTTCAAGAATACCATCAGGCGACGGACGTTAATCCGATCAAGAGCAGAAGCTGTTTGTTGAAGTGTTTTTTGTCCGAAGATAACGATCCCTTCTGCCGGGAACTTAGCTATCGGGTTAATATTTGCCTCATACAGTTTATCTCTATCATCCGAAGATAGACGCTTGGCAACTTCTAGCACCGGTATGCCCGCTGCACCCTCTGACAGTCCGCCTCGCTGGAACCCAGCGGGAGCAAACCATGGGGCAGCAACCCTGTCCGTGGTAGAAAGAGCACCCATGGCCACTACCGAAGGAGGTGCCCAAAGTGTTCTATTAGATACTGTATCTTGTATTAATACCCAAGGGGCGTAACAAGCTCCGTAGCTATTGTTAATGTTTCTTGCCTTGAGTGTATCGACCGCCTGTTTCACCGTATAGGCGTTTCGGGCGGAAGCACTTTCTGTACTTTCTGTGTCTGCATCATACACTTTTCGAATATCTATAATAGCCAAGGCATCACCACGTTCTTCCACTGTATCAAGCAAGTGCTTGGTTACATTTTCTTGGGTAATTCCCGGCATTGTTATTAGATTGTACGACGTCGTGTCCGAGTCAGACATTATGTTCACCGCACGCTTCAGAGTATGTAGCTGATAGGACTCGTCCTCGTCGGAGGCAGTCTCAAACCCGCTCAAGCGGAAGGGGTCACGCTCGGTAATATCAAAGCCGTCAGAACCCCCTGCCAAAAGAGTGGTAAATCTATCTGCGCCACGATCCAGTGTTCCTGTATAAGAAGAACTAACGGCCGAAAGGCTGTTTCCAGCAAGTCGAGACCCCGAAGTATAAGTCAATGTACCGTTACTTTCGGCAACAATATCATCGAGCGAGAATGTCCAAGATATTGTCAAAGCATCGCTTGTAAGGCTTCCTGAACTTTGTCCAATTCCGGAGGCTTCAACATCGTGAGATGGTGAATAAGGTGTTCCCTGGAGTCCTTTTGCACGAGGGCGAATCAGATCTGTGATTTCGTCATTAAACAACGTGTCAGTAGGAGTCTTACCCGTCCATGCACCCCAATAGGTGCTCTTCATTTTTCCTGCTGTATTGCCCCAGTTGCTTCTTTGCCGCAAAGGAACTCTTGGGAACTTAATAGAAGCGGATAGTGACCCCGGAGCGAACGCAGTTCGGTTCTGCACGTTGAGAGAAATAACGTCGTCGAACGCCTCTCTGTCAACGGTGGCTGGGTGTCCGCCGATATCGCCGAAGGAAGAAGCCTTGCCTCCGTAGACCATAGAGCTAGCTCTTGCCGTGCCGCTCGCAAACTGACCAAGGCTATAGACTTTCCCTGATCCAGAGAGAATCGTGCAATCACGATACTTTAAAGGACCATAGACGCCGAAGGGCAAGCAGGCTTCACCGTGAGCCCCACGATCAACATCTTCATCCATGGCAACACGGATGTACTTAGATTTATTCGAATACTGACCGTAAACTCTGTTAAGTTTCATGGTCTGGTCATACACTTCGTACTGATCACCAACCACTCTTGCAATATAGTTCGGAGAAGCAGGATTCAAATCCAACCCATCAAATCTTTCTAGAATGATCGGGTTTGAGTCGGTATCACGCATTTTTCGAATCAACAGCCCAAAAGACCCATACAGTTCGAAGTCTCCGTCGGGTGCTTTAATATCTACAATCGATACCTTTACCTCCCTCTGTGTTGAGTCTCCTGCTGATCTCGCTTCCACTCTAAACAGCTTTTGCATGCTAGCTGGATCGTATGTTGACGTGTTAGTACTAAGATCTTGTGCCAGGAACCATCCTGTGGATGCCTTCGTAGCAGCAAACTCAAAATCGCTCTGCTCTTGGGTAGCATCCTTTTGATTAACCATCGGGAGTATAGCACAATGGAACTCACTTGATGTTTGAATCTCAGCACTGCAAACACCAATCGAGGCAGAGTTTTCTGCCTTCAACTGGCGCTCAAAAGATTCCCCAAGCCAGAATTTTCCACCAAGGTTTGCGTTTGCCGCAGCAGTGGTAGAAATGCTGGTATTTGTTACGGTGGGGTTAGTATTCAAAACTTTTCGAATAAAGTTTTGCTTGGACGGATTAAGGCTAATTCTTGTGGTGTTTAGGTTACCCAATGTCCCGTCTTTAGTGACGCCCAGGACAATGTCACCATTTGTTTCGGTCTTGAACAAAGCGCAAGCAGATCCTGTAACCTTGCCAACATGAGCTTGTGTTCCGGAAATGACAACACGCCCGCCGGTGCAATAAAACGTCGCCGCAAGGGTTCCTGTCACAGGTTCTCCGATTCCCCCAGCCTTCAAGCTGCTCGATGGCCAAACAAACAGACCCCAAGCACCTCCGGCAGAAACGGTACTGCTAATTGTTCCTGCTGCCCAACCGGCGAGACCGGCAGAACTAGCATCAGTGGACTGTTCTCCCAAAAGACGAAGGTAAGTAACAGGAGAATTATTTCTAAGCCATGCTTGAGCGGCGTAAGCGCCGTAGGTAGGTCCCGTGACACTTCCTCCACGCCACACATCGCCGCCTGCGCCGCCTGCAACTGGCTCGCCAAAGGTCTCAACAAAGTCAGAAAAGGAACTTACTGTAACTGGGGTCATCCCCGGTCCCTTGCTGGCTCTGCCTATAACTACAGGGCCAACAGCCGCTGGTGTTGCGGGAAGTTGTGAGTTGTCTATTTCGTCAACAAAAACCCCTGGGGAAATGAACTTGAATTTTTTAGAAGAGTCGCTCGCCATTTATTTACTTTCTCCTCGCTTTGAAGTCTGGTATATCGTCACACAAATAAGGATTTGCGCTACTATTAAATAGTAACACAAATATTGAAACTCCCTTGAAATACTAAGAGCGATATTTATCTTTTCTTCCTTGGTGATATTCAATCTCATCACCAAGTATGACACGCTCTCTTTGGAATTGAATTTTTGCAGCCGACTGTCGTCGTACTACGTTCGGAGTCTTTTGGTTTTTGTCGGCCCCTATAAGATACCCAAGTACATTAAAAGTTATGTTTGTTTTAAAAATTCTTTCCGAAGTCTCAAGTCCAGAAGAATTATTTTCAAAAGAATATTCCGGGGTTATAAAAGCTTCATAATGATTTTTATTATGACTTATTTTAAAGGCGCTAGGAGTTGATGTTGTGGTTGCAAAAGCGGATAGAATCTGATTCATCTGTTGCTGGTATTCTGCCACAATAGATATCGTATAGTTAACCTCAACAAACGTTGGCATTGGCACAGACAGTGTTTCATAGACAATGTTTTTATTTTCATTGGGAAAAGTCTGGTAGTTTTTTACTATGCCCCCCGGAGATTTTCGTATCGTATTTGCGTTAGCAAAGTTTTTTGTCTTATCCTGATGCACCACTCTTGCTATCTCTATCGACCCACCTCGGTTATAATAATCAAAATATGGAGGTATATGCACGCCATATCGGCCTTTTTTCGTAGGATCACTGACCAATGAATTTTTCATTATTGAAATTATAGGGTAAATTAAAGTCCTACCATTGGGTCTCAAAGTCGGGTCGTTTTTTATTTGAAATGCACGCTCAGGAACAGAATATATAACAGGAACTTTCTTAAATCCTTCGTTTGTTTCTGCAAAAATATCAAGGTTTTCATTTATGTACTCATATAAAGCAAAATCTATATCTTCCAGCGTTGATGGAGTCATAGGGTATACTGAATATGGTTGCACTCCTGGCGTTTTTGTTCTAATTGGCATCAAAGAGTCCTCTTCTTGCTTGCTTGGCCACCAAAGTTACCTCCAAAGAGGTGTTGTCAGCAAATGCACTGTCTTGTCCAAACAGGTAACGTGGCTCAAAGATATCTACAATTTCAAAATACATCTCATCGTATTGAATAAAGTCTCCCAGTCGAGCAAACAAATTTTGATCTTCAGTAAGGCGGCGCTTGTGAAGATGTATGTTCAAATTGTATAAATTATCAAAACCATATTTTTCTTGAACCCTATCCGAGCCGGCATACTCAACAAGTCCATATACTCTTACTGGTTGCAAGAAAGATTTTCTGATAGCTTCACCGTAGAGAGAATGATAATCCGTTCTTTCAACATCTATTGGGTAATACAGAATTTGTTCCCCAACAATTTTCTCAATGATCTCATCATTGATTTGTTTTACGAAATTACGTTCTGCTTTTCCAACAAAAAGCGGAGGGGGTGGCTGTACCGGCTGGGTCCATTTATTGTTTGCCATTTATTTAGCCTACATATATGCCGTGAGGAATTGTTTTTAGCGTCTCGTTTACACTGGCTTGTAGTGCCGCATCACCTTCCGCTAGCTTTCCATAGACCAACTCATCAAGGACGGCCTTAAGTTCCTCTCTAAGTGCTGACTGTTCTTCTTTAGCTTCAGAGATCAGAGCGGGTCCGTTAAGAGTTACGTCGTTTCCGGGGATTGGAATGCTACCCAGCTTTGATCTTACCTGTCCTAAAGTTTCTTTGCACAAAGAAAGAGAAAATCTCCTTATCCACTGCTTCCCTATACTGTTAATTTTATCATAGGGCAAATTCGGGAAAGGCAATGTGTTCATGTTATTTACCCCGTCGGCCCCATATTTTCTATCTGCCTTTTCGGTAAATGCATCTTCCGATACTCTAAAGTCTACCCAGAACTTAGACGGATTCTCGCCGCTAGGAGTAGGAAAGATCCTAAGTTTATTATCATTAATCCTAAATGAATAATGTGATGCTCTCACGTTCATGTCTTCTTCATATGCATAGGCTTGAAGAACGTTTTGCCACGCTGGGACTAGCGTAAACATAGTGTCGTCGGCATATTGTCCATACGTTGACAAATTTCCAACAGCGCCGACGGGGTAAGAACCACCGAAGAATCTCCATGCGGCCTGGGCTGTTTTATAATAAACTTTCTGAATTGTTATTGCGCTGGTTCCTACAGATCCTGTAAATGCTGCGCCTGCGCCGGTTCCATCGATGGATGCGCTATAAATTATATCCTGTAGGTCATAATCTTGAACATCTTTTTCGGCTGTAAAGGACGCTGAAAATATTGTTTGGCTTGCTCCGACGGACGCATGAAGTCCTGCCCCCCGTCCAATATGAGTGGCATACCCAAGTTGAAATCTGGGAAACTTTAAATTTGCCTTTGTACTGTACGATCCACTCAGTTCTCCGTCTTGGTCAAAAGAACCAGTAGAGTTCCCTAGGAAATCAGATAAAACATTTTTAGCTTGATGGGTGTTTATTAAATAAGAATACTCTAGGACCGCTTCTTCATAAGCGTTGTAGACGTTTGCAGTAGTTATTTCTAAATCTAGTACATTTCCCCCGAGTTTATTATACACATAGGCTACTTGATCAACTGCGCCGCTTACAAAATTAGCAGAAGTATAAACTCCATATGCCAAAGAGGTTAAAACTTGAGAACTACTTCCGGTAGAAGTTAAAACAATGGCGCTATTGGTACTTTTTGGAGATAGGTCAATTGGCATTTAAATATTTTCCTAGAATGTTGTGGTGTAACTGCAATAATAGTAAATAGTTTTCTCTTATATACTTAGGCTTATAAAAACAGAAAACCTCGCCACATGGACGAGGTTTCCTGCATTGTTATTCAATCTAGCAAGCTAGACTAACAATCTGGTTAGTTATTAACCAACCAAATCAGCCACAACAACAAGTCCGTACATATCTGGACGCACCATTTGCTTGGCATAACGAGTCATCACGCCCTTGCGGGGCACGAAGTCTTCGACACCAAAGATGGTGGGTGTCACTTGCAGTGGCACATACGGAGCGTAAACATAGCCGCTTTCTAAGAAGCTGCTTCCCTTACGTCCGACCAGAAGAAGGTTACGGGTGAAGTAAGGATCAACATAAATGTCCATCTTGCGGCTCAAAGAACCAACATTGACGGCACCCCAGGAGCCCTTATCTTCGTCAGAGGCGATATTCGCCTTAAACCCACTTGTGAACTCAAGCAACGAAGCCACCTCAGGAGAGCAAACCACGAAGTTTGCGCCACCACGAAGAGTCTTGCGATGAATACGAGCACTCAAGTCATTAATGGCTTCGAGAAGAGTCTCGTACCATTCACTAACCGTACCTGTGAAGTCGGGAGCCAGACTTGTAGTAACGTCTGCACCGGTTTCACGATTCAAGAACCTACCAGGGCGACGAGACCAGTACAGAGTACCACCCTTAGCGCCACCAACGAGATCATTCAGAATCTCTTGGTCGATTTCAAGAGCAATCTGCTCCGAAAGAATGCTCGTAAGCTCAACTTCAGCGTCGAGGTTATGATAAGCATTCAAGTCTTGAGCAAGCTCAGGACTCCACTTGGCCTTGAGCTTCTTGGTGACGGCTGTCACGGCGATGCTCTGGACCTTAATGTCTATCTCTGGGATAGCCGGCGAGGTTTCAAGATTCCATCCCTGGTTTCCGTTACCACCACGAATTCCGCCGAAAGGATCGCCAGCGGCGACAAATTCGTCGGTGATTGGGTAGTGAACCGTACCATGGGTTCCACCTGCGGGAGAGGCGGAAGTGCCCAGCATCGAAGCAGACATTTGAACTGCGCTTCGAGTTCCTTCACGAGAAACACCAACCAGATTGAGGACTCTAGTTTCAGAACCACTCATCTGATTGAGGCGGCGAGCATGATATGCGCCGCTGGCAAGATTACCACGACCATCAGAACCTGACAGCACGAATGCGGCAAGGTTCTTGAAGTTTGCACCAGTAGAAGTGGGCAACGAAGCCGAAGCAATGACGTAAGTCGATGTACCCGAAACAAGATCGGGATCGCCACGAAGCGTTGACCACAGGTTTCCACCAGGGCTCGTATTAGCATCACCAAAAGTACCCGAAGCCCAAACCACAACTGCTCCCGTGTCCGATCCTGTCGGGCTAGAGAAGCCATTGTTCAAAGAATAGAATCCAAGTTCCTGATTGCCATCAGCCAAAGAAACACCACCAGTCAATGCACGACCAACGACACCACCACCATAAAGGGAAGTGTCAGCCTCATTAGCAAGACGATGTTTTTCGTCACTGGCACCAATCATGCCAGAATCTGGACTAAAAGCAAAGTCCATGAAGAAGATGAGTCCACTAGGGAGGCTCATCGGTTGAACGGACACGAGGTCCTGTGCCAAAAGACCACCGAATACACGGCGAACAATTGGGAAAGCAACTGAGGCAAAGCCTTCAACGTCACCAGCAGCCATTGTGGTTTGCTCTTTGAGAAGCTGGGCAGCCTGGTTCTCCAGTAGACGAGCCATAGTTGAACGATGATTATCGTTCAGGCCCTCTAGGAGTCCAGTCTTTTCCCACTTCCCAAGGAGAGCTTCACCCTCGTTGGCTAAGGAACGTTGTCGGATGCCCTCTGTAAGAGTATCTAACATAGTCATTTTTTTAAAATCTCCTTAAATGATTTAGTTTTTATTATTAATACCTGCGAGCGTAGCCCAGCGATTTGTAACCGGGTTATTATCAGTGGCTTCTTCCTTACGGTGTCCGCTAAGAATTACAGATGATTTTCTTGATACTGCCTCAGACAACGATTGAGGTCCACTATTTTTAGTGTGCGCCATTGTCTTTTGAAGGGTCTCATAGACCATCTTTACTTCATCCACTGACCGTGTACCAGAAAGTATCTCAGCAATTTTATTTTTTTGCTGCTCATTCAGGGAGGTGTCTTGAAGGACACGGTTCGCATACAACAATCTAGCATTTGACAAATTAACTTCTTCTAATCTATCTTTCACTTTTACTAGAATATTTTTTAATTCTTTATTTTCTTTTGTTACCGATTCAAGCTTTGTGGTAAGACGTGTATGGGCTTCAATATCTTTTTCGTCCATTCCATCGTCCCGAGAAGAAGAAACATCAACTTCCAGATCCTCTTCTTTTTTACCTTTAGTTTCATCAGCTTCTGATTCTGCTTGTAATTTCTCTAAGTCTTTTGGGTCAACATCTACAACTAGCATTTCTTTAAATACATCTAGGAGATCAGACTCACTAATTTCAATTTCATCGGCACGATTTGCCGGGGGTTCCATCGAAGACTCATCGTCCAGAGGAACGCCTACGGTATCTGCTATTTCTTCCGCATCAAGTTCGAATTCCTGATCCTCATCTGCCTCTTCGGCATTGGCGGCGGCTATAATTTGATCTAAATCGACCACAACAATCTCATCCTCTTCTTCTGGGTTATGGGCCATTGGAATATTAGCCATAACACTAGACTCTTCTTCGGGAGCCATTTCCATTTCGGCGTCAAGTCCAAGATCAAGCGGCTCGTCTTCGAGAGCAGGATCTTGCTCTAGTAATTTTTCAACAGCACTACGAACTTCGTCGGAATATTTCTCAACGACCATAGATTCAGCATTCTTAATTGCAGCTTCACGCAATGCTTTTGCGTCGATAATAGCTTCCTCTAGCATCTTGGACATAAAAAATCCCCTTTTAAATTTGGAATTATATCAAAATATATAGTTATTTGGTTGACAAAACGACTAGAATGATACAAGGTTGTTCACTATTCACTAATGCCTGAACCTGTGAGGTGGAACATATTCCCTGCCTCAATACCTGTCAGGGAAGCGTAAACAGTAACATCTGCGGCATTGGCTGTGGCTTTATGGATAAAAATATCTTTGCACTTTGCGTTAAACGTATATGGTTGTGCTGTGCCTGTGGGGATAATCATGACCCTGTGCATTCTGGCTACGACGCCTGCATCAGAACCTGTAGCGAGGAATGTCAAATAGACGTTTTCCTTGTTGGTGAAAACTGTGAACTCTTTTGTTACAGAAGGAAATGCAAAATGAACTTCTTGGTTGCCTTGCAGTATTGTTCCCGTGACGAACGGCGTTCCGCTCATTTGGTAGGACCCGACAGACCCGAGGCCTGGTTTTGGGAAATCTCTAAATCCATTTGTAGCCATCTGTTATCTCCTAGCTTTAAAGCGTTTTTTATCTCTTGGAATAAGTAGTGCTTGTCTTTGTTTATTCGCCTTTTCTATCTTTTTTCTTTCTGCGGCTTTTTTTAAACGGCGGGACTCAGAAGGCTTCATATAAGTTGCCCGACTTCTGAATTCCTCTACAATCCCGTCATTCTTAACCTTCTTAATAAAGCGGCGCACCATTTTATCAGGGTTGTCATTGCATTCGGCTGCCGTAACAGTAATGCAGGTACGAATTTCCCTAGGTCCTCTGTTGTTTTTTCTGTTATTTCTCATACTATCTACTTTCTATTGCCCTCGGCAATTCTTGACCAGTTCCCAAGCCCCGGTATTGAAGTCAGATCAATTCCGGTATCACTTGGGGCTACGCCGGCAAGTGCCCCTTTACTATCCGAGGGGAGTGGCTTTGTTCCTTCAAACAAAGCCGGGTTAGAAAATTTATTCTTAACGTCGGAGTAATCGTTTGCAATGGCTGCCATAACTTTTTTTCTTGTTTCGTCTTGACCGGGCGATGAGTTGGATTTTTTGCTAGCTTCGGCGATGATGGCCATACTGTTCTCTCTTATAGGAGTGGAGCCTTGAAGTCCTTGAGCCACTTCCGTAATAATGCCCGACAAGACGCCCTCTTCAAAGATGACCTCCTTCACGCATTCTTTAATAATATTTTTTAGTTCCGATTTTTTCATTGTTCTCTTTCTTGCGTTCCTTACGCACCTATTATATAGTATACCCGAGTGTTAGGCGGCACTTCCGTTCATTGACAGACGAGCCCACTTGCTACCGGTCCAGATATACTGGGCTGTTGATCCTATTGGAGATACGCCTCCGGCGGCTTCGCCAGTCACAGTAGTGATTTCTCCGGAGTTTAATGGATTCGTAGGAGAGAAGAGTATCATACCCATGCTTGCAAGCCCCGCCGAACCATCCAGAGCAGTCGTCACTAGCACTAGCGTCAATAGCTCTCCTGCGGTGGTGCCGTCAGCAATAGTGCAAATATGCATCATTTCGGTGGGACCCTCGGTAGGAGTAGTAACGCTGGAGGCAGTTATCAGAACTGTGCCCGCTCCCAGACTAGATGGTGTTATAGTGGAGGTGGTCCCCGAGCCAAGATCCTTTGCGGCAACTCCTCGGGCAAACTGCCCTTGGCAATGGACCGAACCGTTGACATCAAGTGTAACAGATGGGGTGGTTGTGTGGATTCCAACATAACCGTTTGTCCCCTCAATTGTGATACGAGCAGCATGTCCGTTGTTGGAGGAGTCATTGGCGAATTGTATGGTTCGGTTGGAACCCCCGAGGGCTCCGGGGCAGTACGCATCCAAAAAGAAGCCATTTCCCAGAGAGCCAGTGAAAGTAACTCCAGCATCACCCTCCATCGCAATGGATGCCAGACGGTTGACTCTGGAATTGGAATTCTGACCGTCTTGGTACCAATCGATGTAGGGATTATCGTTTTCACCCGAGTTGTCACTGTCGGCAGCGA